>Ga0208047_1000035_pt1 | contig 46389 bp, 45 predicted proteins | sample Kivu_220m_FD_184162 | JGI IMG/M metagenome (GOLD analysis project Ga0208047, IMG submission 184162) | Freshwater microbial communities from Lake Kivu, Western Province, Rwanda to study Microbial Dark Matter (Phase II) - Kivu_220m (SPAdes)... | ecosystem: Environmental > Aquatic > Freshwater >...
CGAACGCATAGACCAGGTCGAAAATCATGGGGCCGTAGCCTCCCCGAGCATCCTTGTCGAAAACGATAAAGGCGGCGGGCGGGATGTCGGCCCCGGCGGCGATTCCGGCGGGAAGCCAAGCCTTGAGAAGCTTGACGGCCTCGGTCCAGACCGTCGGATTTTTCATCTCGGCCTGGAATTCCTGGAGGGCGTCCTTTTTCGCCTTCAGGTCGAGAAAATGGCGGAGGGCGGCGGACCGCGGGACTTTTTCGAGTTCCACCGTAAGCGAAGGCTTGAAAACCAGGCGAAGATTCCGCCTCAGAAAATCGAGGCCGAAACGGGGTTCGTGGGAGATGAGGGCGGCATACCCGGGCGTCCCGATCAAGTCCGTCCAAACCTCATCGGCCGGCTCGCCGTCCTTCTCCAGAACGGCAATGATGTCCCAAAGCTTGTCGATCGCCGAGAAATCGACCGGCTGGTTTTGAGCCGGAGCCGAAATCCCCCCCGCGAGACAGCTCACGAAAATCGCACCCAGAATCCACCCTGGCTTTCCCATGGAACCGGCTCCTTGTCCTCTCGACACGAAAAAAGACACGCGGCCTCTTCCCCAGGGTGTACCCCGAATCAAGCCAAAAGGTTGCCCCCTCGGCCGACCTTATCGACAATCTCCGGGCGGAGTCGTCCGTCCCCGGAGGGGCGGGGGAATCGGGCCCAAGTCAGAACCCTGGAGACGGCGATCGCGAAGGCGAGGACTCGAACGCCAGAACTTGAAAGGGCGCCTCATCGGGCCTCCCGGGGGCGATCTGAAGCTCGGGCTTCTCGCCCAAGACCATGATCGTGCAGCCGTACGTCCCCGCGTTGTTGATCCGCGAATTCCGGTCGGCGAACGTCCGTTTCAGGACGGCGAGGTCGATCACCGCCGCATTGTCCTTGAACGCCCCGGAAAGAAAACCGAAGCGGGGGCAGACCGGCCGGTAGGTTTCGGGCGACTTCCCCGCCTTCTCCAGCTGCTTAAGGAACCTCGGGCTGAAGTCGTCGTTGACCAGGGGATGATTCGTATGAAAGGTGAATTCCGCGCCCGCGAACGGAAGGAATTCGGCCATTCGATGGACCGACCGCTCGAAGCTGGCCACTCCGGCGGGGCCGCCAAGGACATAGTTTTGCGGGGCTGCCGGACGAATTTCGCCAAGGAACCGGACGGCGTCCTCATAGGTCTTTTGGCGGAGGAGCCCCCGAATCACGAACGCGACTGGAAGGCCGTCCGCCGAATAGGCCAGCTGGGTGACGGCGTTGACGCAGACGGCGACCGAGCGGGCGTTAAGACCGTTGGCGGCCACGACGCCCGGAATCGTGAAGATCAGAGCCTCGGGGCCGTCGGCCGCCTCCCGGATCCGGAGAACCGTCTGAAATCCATGGTAAAAAGCGGGGATGTCCAGAGTCTGGGAGACGAAGGCGGGGATTTCGCCCCGTCTTCGGACGGCGATCGAGGTGCATTTTGCCGCTTCCAAATCGTCGCCCATGACCCAGGTCTCGTCGATGAGCTGAAAGGCATACATCGTCGAGAGGTCGACGCCGGCGCCCTCGGCGATTCCGCGGACCTCGTCCCACAGTCCCGGAGTCCAGCGGTCGATGGCCGGCCGGAAGTCGGATGCCTCCGCTAATTTCCGGATGAAAGTCTCCGCCGGAACTTTATGGGTTTTTTCGAGGTCCGCCTTCCACCGCCGGACGAGCTCCTGGATTTCCATTTTGAGCGCGGCGCCGTGAGCTCGCCCTCGCTCATAGGGCCCTCCCCGGAGGTCGAGGACGCGAAGCCGTCCCTCCCCGGCGGAACCTGCCGCCGCCGGCCGCCACGGAATGACCAGAGTCCCAAGGCTGACGGCCCAAGCCGCCAGCTTCAAGCCTGCTCGTTTTCTCATGAAAAAAACTATATCCCCGGCCGTTTCAGGATGTCAACGCCGCGATGGCCCCTTTTCGAAGAAGAGGGGAATAGTGTAGACTGAAGGGCATTATGCAGGCCAAGACCGATTCGACGATCGCCGACAAATTGCCCGCCCGCCTCCGCCGCCTCGAGGAGCTCGCCTACAACTTCTGGTGGTCCTGGCACCGCTCGGCCCGGGACCTGTTCAAGATGCTCGACCGGATGCTCTGGATCGGGACCCGCCACAATCCGATCTTCATCCTCCGGGACGTCGACCCGGCACGCCTCGCCGCCGCGGCCAAGGACCCGGCCTTCCTCCGCCACTTCGACGCTGTCCTCATGGAGATGGACAGGGACCTCAAGACCGACGGGCACTGGTTCACCCGGACATACCCGGCGCCGGAAACTCCGTCCATCGCCTATTTCTCATCCGAATTCGGCGTCCACATCTCCCTGCCGATCTACTCCGGCGGCCTGGGCGTCCTCTCCGGCGACCATCTCAAGGAAGCCTCGGACCTGGGTCTGCCTCTCGTCGCCGTCGGATTCCTCTACGAGCAGGGCTATTTCCGCCAGCGGATCGACCCCAACGGCTGGCAGCAGGCCATCTACCCCGTCCTCGAGAGCGGACAGGCCGCCCTTCGTCCCGTTCTTCGAGAAGGCGAATGCTGCCGGACGGTTCCCGTCGAGATCGGCGACCGGACGGTGGCCCTCCAGATTTGGAAAGTCGACGTCGGCCGCATCCCGCTGTTCCTCATGGACGCCAACCACGACGGCAACGCCCCCTGGGAACGGGAACTCACGGCCCGCCTCTACGGCGGCGACCAGGAGATGCGGATCCAGCAGGAAATCCTCCTCGGTATCGGAGGCGTCCGCATCCTCCGCGCCCTCGGCTATCGCCCCCGCGTCTGGCACATCAACGAAGGCCACTCGGCTTTCATGCTCCTCGAGCGGCTGCGGGAGTTTGTCGCCGCGGGATTGGACTTCCCGAAGGCCATGGAACGCGTCCGGGCCGAGACGGTCTTCACGACCCACACCCCCGTCCCGGCGGGCCACGACGTCTTTTCCTACCACCTCATGGACCAGTATTTCCAGGGATTGTGGCCCCGGCTCGGCCTCTCCCGGGATGAGTTCCTGGCCCTGGGAAGGGCGAACGACGGCCACGCCGGGGGATTCAACATGACGGCCCTGGCCCTTCGCCTCAGCCGCCGGTCGAACGCCGTCAGCCGCCTCCACGGCGAGGTGTCGCGCCGGATGTGGCGCGTCCTCTGGCCGGACAAGCCGGAAGAGAAAGTCCCCCTCGGCCACGTCACCAACGGCGTTCATGTCGCGTCCTGGGTGGGCAGCGTCCTCCACACCCTCTATCGCAAGCACCTCGCCCCGGATTGGATCGAGAGGCACGACCAGCCGACGCTCTGGGAGAAGGTCGACGAGATTCCCGACGCCGAACTCTGGGCCGCCCATCGGGCCCTGAAGCGCAAGATGCTTTCGGTCATCCGGGAGCGCGCCCGTGTCCAGCGGATCGAGCGATCGGCCTCGTCCGAGCAGCTCCTCGCCTCGGGGATCCTCCTCGACCCCGAGGCCCTGGTCGTCGGATTCGCCCGTCGATTCGCCACTTACAAGCGGGCGACGCTCATTCTCCGGGACCTCGAGCGGCTCGCCCGTCTTCTTCACGACAAAGACCAGCCGATCCAGGTCGTCTTCGCCGGCAAGGCCCATCCGGCCGACGACCCGGCGAAACGCCTCCTCCAGGAAGTCTTCTGGACGGCCCTGAATCCCCAGACCGGCGGCCGGATCGCCTTCGTCGAAGACTACGACCTCCAGGTCGCCCGCTACCTCGTCCAGGGCGTCGATGTCTGGCTGAACACGCCTCTCCGGCCGTTCGAAGCCAGCGGAACGAGCGGAATGAAGGCCGCGCTGAACGGCGTCCCCAACCTCAGCATCCTGGACGGCTGGTGGGCCGAAGCCTACAACGGGCGGAACGGGTGGGCGATCGACGCCGGGGCCGAAACGACCGCGGGCGGGGACAGGGACGCCGCCGACGCCGAGTCCCTTTACCAGCTCCTGGCCGAGGAAGTGACGCCGCTCTTTTACAAGCGAGACATCGACGGCGTTCCCCGCGGGTGGGTGGCGATGATGAAAAATTCGATCCGGACGGCCGGAGAGTTCTTTTCCAGCCGACGGATGGTCCAGCAATACACCGGCGAGTATTACCTCCCGGCCCTCGCCGACGCCTTGGCCTTCGACGCCGAGACGGGGACGAAATAGGATCTCGCCCGCCCCCCTCCCAATCCGCTCCGGGGCATGACTTTAAGGGAGCGGAAATCGTATAAAATAAATGCAGCATTTCCCCCCCTCGGGCCGTATGGGGAAGTGAGGACGCCAGACCGAGCTTATGCATGGACAGCCGATCGGACCAGGAGCTGATGGAAAGGACGGCCGAGGGAGACATCATGGCCCTTAAGGCGCTGTACCGACGTTACGAGGTCCCGGTCTTCAACCTGATTTTTCGGAGCACCTCCAACCGGGAGCTTGCCCAGGACCTTCTCCAGGAGACCTTCACCCGCCTCTGGACCGTGGCCAGTCTCTTCGACCCCCGCCGAGGGACGGTCAAGTCGTGGCTTTTCACCATGGCCCTGAATTTGACACGGACCGAGATGTCGAAGAAGGTTCATGACCTGAAACCCCTTCGCCTCGACGACGCCCCCCCTTGCCGGAGCGACGATCCGGAGGTCGGTTCCGCCGTCGAAGGCGAGGAACTCCGGACCGAAGTCGCCAGGGAACTCGATAAACTCCCTCCTCAATACCGGGAAGTCATCGTCCTGAAATACTATCACCACCTGACTTTCGACGAGATCGCGCGGACGACGGGCGCTCCATCGGGCACCGTTCGGGCCCGTTTTCACCGGGCCATCGCCCGCCTCCGGGGCCACGTCCGCTGGAAGGATTTTGCCTCATGAGCGGCGACGACAAGAATCCCGTCTTGGCCCTTTATTTCGAGGAAGGGCGCTCTTCGCGAAGAAAGGCCGCTCTCCATCACCTCGGGGATTGCGAAGATTGCCGCGAGTACCTGGAGACCTTGGAGCGGACGGGCCGGTTTCTGGAGCGCTGGGCGGACGAGCGGCCCGCCCCCGACATGTTCGACCGGATCGCGGCCGCCCTTCCCGCTCAGCCCCGCCATCGCCCAAAGGCCGCGGCCGCGAATCCGCTTCCCCCCCTGGCCGCGATCGCGGCGGCTATCGCCGCGATCATCGCCGTCCTGCTGAAGGTTCAAGATCTCGTCGCCGGCTTTCCATGGTGGAATTCTCTCGGCCAGGCCTGGCCATTCCGGTCGATCGGTCCGCTCGGATTCTGCGTTCTGGCATTTTTCGCCTTGGGCGCTTTCGCGACGCTGTCGCTCGCGCCCTTTCTCTATTTTCATTCGCGTTCAAACGGTTAAGGAGGTCACCATGGACCAAAAACGGTTTTTCAAGCGGACGATCATCGTCACGTCCGTTGTCTTCGCCGTCGGCGTGCTTTACTTCATCGGCCAAGGCCCTTATGCCGCCTGGCAGCACGACCAGAGGACGGCCCGGCTCAAAGCCCATATCTCCGAGCTTTATCAGAAGCAGCAGAAATACCTGGACGACACGGCCAAGGCCATCCAAGCCTTGCCCGCCGACCCGGCCTTGGTTAGCCGCCTCCAGTCCGAGATTCTGCAAAAGCAGGTCGATCTGCGGCTCTACCTGTGGATGAGCACCACGGCCGGGGATTTCGCCTTCGGAGTGCCGGCCATTCCGTTCGCCAAGCTGAACGCCTTTTTCGACACCCTCAGCAGCCGCGTCCAGAACAAGGCTGCGGTCTCGGACCGGAACGAATTCCTCCTCAGGTACATCGACCGGTACGAGTCCGCCGACGCCGCCGAGCCCGAACTCTTCAACTTCGACATCGCCCCCGAAGAGCGGATCATCCGCTACCGGGATCTCATCGACGGCATCAGCCGGGAGGGATGGGACGACTCCGAGTATGTCCGCGCCCCGGCTTTCGTCCTCTCCTCCCCCGTCTACGACGCCAAAAACGAAATCCTCGGAAACCTCTTCCTTAAAATCGACGATTCCGCGAACAAGGCTCTCTTTTTCACCAAGGCGCATGGCCGAAGGCTCGGCCTTTATGCTTCGCTCGAGCCGGTGATGCAACCCGTAGCGCTCCTCTCCGGGCTTTTCCTGTGGTTCCTCCTCCCGACGTGGGTCTACCTCGACGGTCGCAAGCGCGACGTAAAAAATCTGGGCGTCTGGGTCGTCCTGACCGTTTTCGCCAGTTTCTTCGGGCTCCTCATCTACCTGATCACTCGTCCGGCGGAGATCAAGACTTTCCGCTGCCCCAATTGCCACCGGGAGCCGAACGGAACGAAAGCGTATTGCCCGTACTGCGGCTATGACATCTCCAAGTCGTTCTGCCCCCAGTGCCAATATCCGGTCCGGGAGGACTGGGAATTCTGCCCGTCCTGCAAAGCTTCTCTGAGGCCGCCCATGACCCCATCCGCCTAAACCGGCGGCGCGGTCCGGAATCCTATCGACAACGTCAAGCAGAAGACCGGCCTCGGGATCCGGCTCGACCTCATCAGCCGGATCTCCCAGGACGCCCGGCAATCCCCTCCCCCCGATAACTTTCCCCTGAGAAAAACGTTCTTGCCTAGAAAACAGGACGTTTGTCTATATCTTTCCGCCCTCATTCGGCGTAATACGGAGTGGGCAGGGGCGAAATCACCCCTATGACCGAATCTTGACGGCGATCCGGCGGTGAAAAAAGCCTGAGGTCCCCGAGAATAAAATGAAAAAGATGGCCGAAATTTTTTCCCTGGGGCTCTTCGGATCTCTGATCCTCGCTCCCGTAAGCCCGGCCCAACCGGCCCGGGCCGTGGGATGGTTTCTCGCCTTCGCGGGGAATCAAACCGGATCGTCCCAGAGAACGGCTCTCATAACCTTGAGCGAGCGGCTCGAGAATTTCTGTTACAATAAGCCTCAAGAGATTCTCGGGCTTTTCAAGGCGCTCCAAGGCGCCCTCCGGACAGGCCTGGAAAAGTGACGAGACGACGAATTCTTCTGTGTGTCCTCTGGCTATTCCCGGCCTTCCGAGGCGAGGGCCTTCCCCAAAACGAAATCCCCGTCTTCACCGTCGAGGCGATGCAACAGGATTTCCGACAACTGCGGCAAATCCTGGAAAAGGAGCACGGCAGCCTCTACGAATACACGCCGAAGGAGGAATTCGATCGCCTCTTCGACCGCCGATTCAAGCTCATCGACCGGCCGATGCGGCGTGAGGAGTTCTTCAAGATCATCGCTCCCATCGCGGCCAAGGCCGGCTGCATGCATACGGCCCTCTGGATGCCCGCGTCATTTTTCGCTTCGGGCGCCGAAAACCTCTTTCCCCTTCAGGTCCGGCGGATCGAGGATTCGCTCGTGGCCGCCGGAAGCTATCGCGAGACTCTCGAAGTTCCGATCGGAAGCATCCTCCTCGAGATCAACGGGATGCCATCGAACGAAATCTGGGACGGATTGAGGGCCATCGCCTCGGCGGACGCTTTCAATCCCTATTTCATCGACAGCCAGGTCGAGAAACGCTTCCCGATGTTTTTTCCCAGCGTTTTCGGGTTTCCCCAAAAATATTCCGTGACCTATGCTCTTCCCGGAAGAAAAACCCGTGTCACCGCGAACCTCCGCCCGGCCGGACTCGAATCGGTCCGAAAGGTGATTTTCGCCAACTTCAACCATCCTCCCCTAACGCTGGATATCATCGAGGAAAAAAAGACGGCGGTCATGACCGTCAAGACGTTCAGCTATTATGACCGGGTCGCCGAGTTCAAAGATTTCATGGACCGGAGTTTCCGCGAGATCAAGGAAAGGGGCGTCGAAAACCTGGTCCTCGACCTCCGGGGGAACGACGGCGGCGATCCATTCTGCGCGGTGATCCTGTATTCCTATCTGGAGAAAGAACCCGGGCCCTACTTCGCCGAACCCTACGGAAGATACGCGGAGTTGTCCCGCCCCGTCCCGCTCGCGGAAAACCCCTTCACCGGCCGGCTTTACACCTTGCTCGACGGGCATTGTGGTTCGACCAACGGCCACTTCTGTTCGTTGTTGAAATACCACCGGATCGGGACCTTCGTCGGCACGCCGAGCGGCTCGACCTACAAATGCAACGCCGGGAAGAATACGCAGGTGGCGCTGGACAGAACCTCGATCATCCTGACCTTCGGCCGGGAGACGTTCGCGGCGGCCGTCCGGGGATTGGACAAGACCCAGCCCCTCCGGCCTGATTATCCGGTCAAGGAAACGATCCAGGACGTCCTCGACGGCCAGGACGTTTTCAAAGAGGCCGCCTTCCGGTTGATCGAAAGTTCGAATCGGGGCCCGGCGGTTCCCGTCCAGTCCCGGACGCCCGAGGCGTGGATGGCCAAACCGCAAAACGCATGGCCTCCTATTACGATGATCAACCAGATCGAATACGTCGACAAGTCCTTTCCCATCGCGGCCTGCGCCTTTCTCCTCGACACGGGGACGGAGATCCTCGCCGTGACGGCCAAACATGTCCTGACCTACTTCAAGTCCCCCGGGATGACGTCGGTGTCCTTCGGAGGCCGGTTGAAAAGCTGGATCATGTTTCCCAAGAATCTGCCCGCCGATCGGGTCGAGATCGAAGCCCTCCTGAACGAGGATCCGGCCGAGCCCATCGACCGAACGATTCCCTCGGGCGTCGATTGGCTGCTGTTTTCCCTCAAGAGCCGGTCCCCCCGCATCCAACCCTTGAAATTCAGAACCGATCCCCTCGAACCTCAGGAACCCGTCTTCATCATCGGCTGGCGCTATTCGGACAAGGATTGCCCCCAAGTCGTCTACGAGGGGAACTACGTCGAATCCCTCGACGGCTCGGTGATCATTTCGACGAAGCTCTTGTCGGACAACAAAACCCCCGGCCTCAGCGGCTCTCCGGTCGTCGATTCCCGGGGGCACCTCATCGGCATCATGTCTCAAAAATACGGGAAATTGGAGCGCCTGGGCTCCATCGAATACCCGAAGCGATGGATCGAACGCTTCCTCAGAAAGGGAAAGAGGCCGTGAGAGCCGGGCAAAAATCTTTCCTCTTTCTGGCCCTCCTGGCGGTGGTCTTCACGATCGGCTTGACCTTCGCCTCCATCGAGCTGCCCCGCCGGCTCGACGCCTTCCTCGGGAAAAATATCGACACGCCCGAAGTCGCCACGGGCCTCGACGCCTTGAGCGATTACAAGACCGAGCTGTATCTGGATCACACCCATCTCCGGCTGGTCGGCTACGCTTGCCTGATTCTCATCGTCCTCATGATCGTCGCCGGCTTCGTCACCGCAAAAAGCGGCTGGACCTCGGCCGGGGCGATCTTGCTTTTTCTGCCCGTCTTCGGCCATTTCGCCGCGACGATGTTCTTCCTGGGCGGGCTGGGATTCCTGCGTCTGATGTGGCTTCCGTTCCTGGACGTCTCGTTCCGTCTCTTCCGTCTCGGGGACATCATCCGATGGCCGTATGAAGCCCTGCTGGATCTCTATTCCCTCACCGGCCTCGGTCGTTGGGCCAAGCTCTCGACGCTGATCACGGGTTTGGGTCTCCTGATCTTTTTCCTGGGAACCTTGACCTGGTTTTACGCTAGGGCGCGGAAGAAAGGAGTGGCGGACCTCTGGGTGTATCGCTGGTCGCGGCATCCGCAATATCTCGGCTGGATCGTCTGGAGTTATGGGGTGATGTTCATCCAGGGCAGCGACATCAAGCTTTGCTACGAGCTGTCGAACAGCCTTCCCTGGCTTCTCTCGACCATGATCATCATCGGCGTGGCGATGCTCGAAGAGCTGAAGATGAAAAAGACCTATGGGGAATCCTATGAGGCCTACCGACGTCGGGCTCCCTTTCTTTTCCCGTTGCCGCGGTTCATTTCCGGAACGTTCGCCCTGCCGCTTCGGCTCATGTTCAAGAAACGATACCCTGAACGCAGGCGGGAGATCGCCGCGGTCCTCGCCTTCTACACGGTTCTCGGACTGGGGAGCTCCGCCTTTTATGGCGGGTTCGTGGCCTGGCCCGGCCGCAAGGCCGAGGCGCCGAGACCCCGGCTCGAAGACCTCGTGTCCATCCTCAGAAACGCCGACAGCCGGGGAGAGAAGCGCCGGGCCGCGGATCTTCTTTCCGGAATGGGGGAGCCGGCCGCGGATCCGCTCATCGCCCTGATGAAGGATCAGGACTCGATCGTGAGAGCCTATGCCGCCGCCGCGTTGGGCGGGACAAAGGTCGAACGAGGCGTCGCCCCCTTGACCGCCCTCTTGGATGACGGAGACGCCTATGTCCGGAGGACCGCGGTGGAGTCGCTGGGCAGGTCAGGATCGCTTCAGGCTATTCCTCCGCTCGTCGCGACTCTCCAAAGCCGGAAGGAACTCGCCGGCAGCGCCGCACGCGCCCTGGGCCAGATCAAGCACCCGGACGTTATACCGCCCCTGATGAATGCTCTCCGAGATCCCGCCTCGAACACCATCGCTGCCGCGGCCGCGGCTCTGGCCGGTCAAGGCGTTCGGGAAGCCGGCGAGCCTCTCGTTCGGTGCTTCGAGGACCTTCCCCACTGCCCGTACGATGCGGTCGGGACCGCCCTTTGGAAATTGAATTCGGATCGAGCCGTTGACGCCTGGATCGCGGGTTTGAAGAAAGGATCGTCATGGTACCCGCGAACGGTCTGCGCCGCCGAGCTGGGGAAGCATCGATTGGAGAAAGGCCTGCCTGCGCTCGAGGAAGCCTTGAAGGATGAAAGCCGGGAAGTCCGGCGGGCCGTCGTCCTGGCCTTGATGGAATTTCGGTCGGAGAAAACGATCCCGGCCCTCCGGAAAGCTTTGAATGACGAAGATTTCGAGGTTCGCCTGTACGCCAAAGACGCCCTGAAAAAAATCGGAGCGGCGAAAAAATAGACGAACGCCTTCGTCCTCCTCCTCGGCCGCGAGAATGACCCGATCCGATAAGCCTCGGGAGTCAGACGACGACAAGCCGCCAGCGGGGAGAGGGCGAACCTTGGGGCTCGAACCAGGTCACGCCTTCGACGACCATGTCGAATCGAAGCTCGTAGGCCCCGGGAGGAAGGACCTCCGGAATGGAAACGGCCACGTGGACGCTCTGGCCCGGTTCGATGTCGCAGGGGAGCGCGGTCCGGCCCAGATCTTCCCGAAGCACCTCTCCGGCCAAGCTGCAGATTTTAATTCCGCAGGCGACTTGTCCGCCGAAACGGCGCCCACGCGCCCGCCAAGTCACGGTTCCCGTGTTAAGGACGCCGAGTTCGAAGGTGATCGGCTCCCCTCCCCTCACCCGTTCCGGCGACGGCCCGACGGTGATTTCAGCCCGGAGCCGGCCGATAAACTTGTCGGGCGGAAGGAATGTATCGTCGGGACGCTCCGGCCCCTTGTCGAGAGTGAAACGGGCGAACTCCGAAGGGCCGAGGCGCAACGTCTCGTCCCACATCCGTTCGAGGCGAGTGTTGTCCGCCGGGCCGGCCTCGTACTCGGAGACGTAGGTCGCCGGAGCCCGCAGCGGGACGACCCGCATCCGGCTGAATCCGGCTTCGAAGGCCAGCCTCCGGATGAGCGGCAAGGAGACGCCTTTCTCGATCACCCCCTCCTCATTCATCCGCGTCTTCGGCAAAGGCCGGGTGGGATGGTCCGTCCCGGGTTCGGAAAAGACCGCCCGGCCTCCCGGCTTCAGGATGCGGTGGATTTCCCTGAGCGCCGAGGCATAGGAAGGCAGATGGTGGAGGGCGTTCAGGCAAAGGACGCCGTCGAAAGACTCGCCGGCAAACGGGAGGTTTTGTCCGCGCCCGACGACGAATCCCGCTTCCTCGCGAAAAACGAGCCGGCTGTCCGAGGAGAGGCGCTTCCGGCCGCGGCGCATCATTTCCACGGATAAATCGAGGGACATTGTCCGGACGCCCAGCCGCTGGAGGAACTCCGTCGCCCAGGACGTCCCCGCGGCCAGGTCCAGGACGAGGTCGTCGGGACGGGGAGCCAGGAGCTCGCAGGCCAGGGACAGGTCGAAGAGGTAGTTCCAGCTCACGAGCCAAGTCGTCCAGTGAAGGGGAAAATTCAAGGTGTGGGTTTCATCGTGTTTTTCGTCGGCCCGTGCTTCGGCCTTGTCGGTGCGGCGGCCGACAGACGGGATGCCGCGATTTTCCCAGGCGAGGAGCTCCTCCGGCGTCATCGATCCGATCCGGTCCTCCCCCCGAATCCCGCTGAATCCGAAGACCGGAGTGGGCGAAGGAGCCGGAGAATTTACGGCCGGAGGAGAAGTTCGGCGCCGCCCGAAGAGCTTCAATTCGACCCCCTCCATGCCCGGGCGACGACGACGTCGGAACGCCGCGACGGCGGGGTGACGGTCCACGATTCGAGCTTCCCTCCGCGGACCTTCCCTTCGACGACGGTCCGGTAAGGCGCATGGAGCTTGAAGTCGGCGTCCCAATCCTTGGGCCAGGCGGGGAGAAGGTAAACCGCCTTCCCCTCGGTTTGCATCAGCATGGCCTGGACGGCCTTGATGAGGATGCCGCCGTGGTCCTGGTCGGGCGTCCAGTCGTAATTCGGCCCCCAAAAGGCCGGGAAGCGGCAATTCGGGTCGCTCGTCCGGGCCCGGGCGACGACATTCGCCTGGGCTTCGTCCGCCAATCCGAGATAGGCCATGAAGACGTCGTCCTGCCGCCAGCCGGCGTGGCCTTTGTCGAGGCGACGGTGCAACGCCTCGATCCCCAGCCGGACATTCGCCTTTTCGAAGGAGCAAAGCCGGAAGGGAAAGACGGCGTAGAGCTCGGGGTTCTCGACGTTGCGCTTATCGGCGAATTTCTCCGCCGGAGCTAGCATTCGGACGCCGTCGACCTCGCGGACCGGAAGGTCGGGGAGCTTCTTCCGCAGGGCCTCGACAAAGCCCCGCGTTTCGGACGATAATTTGTTTTCCGGAAGAGCCAGAAGGCGGTCGGCGAGGGCGTGGAGCCCGGCCAGCTCGGACATCGGATTGGTCGAGTCCCACCAGGTCTCGAGGGCCTGGGCGGGATGCATGACAAGCTTCCCGTTCGCATCGGTCTTGTAATACCGATCGAAGAAGGTCATGACTTCGACGGCCACGGGGATCGCCTTGTCCCTCAGAAAATCCGCATCTTCGGTGTGCTCCCAATAGTCGAGCATCATCCAGGCCAGCTCCAGCCCGGATACCCATTCCCATTTGTGCCAGCCTGAAGTCTGGAGCTTATCCTCACGCTCCGCGGCCGGGACGTCCCAGCCGTAGGACTCCATGAAAACGGCTCCCCATGGATAAATGCATTCGGGATAGTAAGCTCCCGGATGGCCGAAGTATCGGCGGGTGCGGTACTTGCTGACCTCGAAAACCTCCCCCGCGTACATCCGGAAGAACGGTTCGAAGAGGTCGAAATCGCCCGAGGCGCAGGCTCCGATGTAGGGCAGGCGGGAATTCTGCCACCAATAGCCCGGCCCCCAGCGGCGGTAATCGGCATCGCCCGGCTTGTCGGGCCAGGCGACATTGAAAAGGCTGCCGTTGAATTTGATCGGGTAGGCGCCCCGGCCGGCGCAGGCGTTGATGAAGCGTTGAAGGTTGTAGCCTCGGGCGACGTCGTGTCCCAGCCCGGTCGGCGGGCCGGCCGCTTCGTCTCCGCTCCCGTCCCGAACGCTGTCGCGGATCGTCACATGGCTCCGGTCCCAAAATGCCACCCACCAATCCAGGTGCGCTTTCCGCCTCTTTTCGAAATCGACGGCCTCGATCGCCTTGGCCGACTGACGGAGGGAGGCGAGCCAGGCCTCGACCGTGGCCGGCTGCTTCGAGAGGACATAGACGCTGAAACGATGGCTGCGGCCGGACGGACTTGCGATCATCCTGTCGTCGGCCCGCCGCCCTCCCTCGGCCCGGATGAGGGCGCCGAACGTCCGGTGGAGAAGAGGGTCCTTCCACGGCGCGCCCATCAAATCCTGGAAGGCCATCGTCAGCTCGGGCCCGACCGATTTGATATTCCGGTGACACCATCCGATCTCGTCCGGAAGGTTGGCCAAGACTGTATCGGGTTCGACGACCTTCGGGACGAGCTTGTCCGGGGGAGCGCTGTGATAGATGTCGCTGACCTCGAGGGAGGGAAGCGTCGTCCTCTCCGTCCGCCAGAGTTCGAAGGCGGCCGAGGCTTGGACCGCGGCTTCGCCTTCGGTCTGAACGTGGATCACGGGATGGTTGGCGTCCACCCAGATGCGCGTCCGGACCAGACGCCCCTCGACCCGGCCGTCGATGGCGATCTCGCCCTGCCGCAAGCGCAGCTCCTGCCTGAAAGACGATCCCGGTCCGAAAGGATTAGGCCTGAGGGAAACGCGCACCCGGCCGAGCTTGAGGAGGCGTCCGTTGTCGCCCCAGGCGTCTGTTTTTCCGATATAGAAAAGGATGTCGCCCGAGGATTCGGCCCAGACATTCAGGCCGAGGTCCCCGTTGCCCAGGGGCATCGATCCCCGCCCGTCCGTGCTCGGGGAATCCCAAACGACATTGTAATCCTCGAGCCCCATCGGCGATTCGTCCTCCGGAGCGCAAGCCGAGGCCGCAAGCATCGCCCCCGCGGCGATGATCAAAGCCGGAATAATCGCTCTTTTCATCGCGAACTCCTCTTCTTCGCCGTCAGGTTATCACGGTGATGCCGAAAAGGCCAGGCGTCGGCCACGCGAGCTTCCAACTCTTGACTCCCGTCCGCGAGAGAGAATATCATTCGCTGAAAAGCCCGCCATGATCGATCCCAAAGACATCCTCGGCCGGTTCCCCCTCGAGCACTTCCTCGAGACGGCGGAGCGGTATTTCCAAACGGTCTCCGACCCGACGCCGTTGATGAGCAAGCCGTTCACCTATCTGAACGAGACTCCGGAAATGCTCATCAACATGGGCTTGCTCCTGTCCGGCCTCCGGCTGGGAAAGACCATGACCGTCCTGGATTTCGGAGCCGGGACGTGCTGGCTGTCCCGGTTCTTGGCCCAGCTCCACTGCCAAACGATCAGCTTCGACGTTTCCAAGACCGCGCTGGACATCGGGAGAAGACTCTTCGCCGAATACCCCCTCATCGGCGGCGCCCTGTACGAGCCCGTTTTCCTTCATTTCGACGGCCGCCGGATCGAACTGGCCGACGAAACCGTCGACCGGATCGTCTGCTTCGACGCCTTTCATCACGTTCCCAACGTCGATGAAGTCCTGGCCGAATTGGGACGCGTTCTGAAAACCGGAGGGATCGCCGGCTTCAGCGAGCCGGGGCCGCATCATTCGCAAACCCCCGCCTCCCAATACGAAATGGCCAACCACCGCGTCCTGGAGAACGACATCCGGCTGGGAGAGATTTTCGCTTCGGCCCAAAAGGCCGGCTTCACCGGCATCTCCTGCAAAATGCTCTGCGACAAGGATTTGTCTCTCCGGGACTACGAGGCGATCGTAAGCCGGGATGAAAAGGAGCCGCTGAAGTCCGAGGTCTGGAGCAATATCGTCGGGACGATGTCCAACAAGACGGTCTTCTTTCTCCATAAAGGAGAATATTTGCCAGACAGCCGGAGCCACGTCGGGTTGGCCCACGAGCTGGAGGTCGAAGGAAAAATATTCGTCGTCCGGCGGGGCGAAAAACTCGGATTGACATTTCGGCTGGCCAATACGGGGACCGCCGCCTGGCTGGCGACCAACACCCAAATCTTCGGCATCGTCCGGCTGGCATCCCACATTTATGACGGGACGGGGAAGCTCATCTCCGTGGACCATTCGCGCCACGACCTGCCGAGAATGGTCCGGCCAGGCGAATCCCTCAGCCTGTCAATCGAAGTCCCCTTGCCCGGACCCGGTTCTTTCCGGCTGGCCTTCGACCTCGTCGCCGAGGGGGTGACGTGGTTTGAGAATGTCGGCTCCAAACCGGTCACGGTCGAAGTCGAAATGAGATAAAGTCGACATCCAGAGCGGGCCTCTCCGTAACACCCCATCCGTCCGGAACGTAATTCTAGATAACATGAAAAAACGGATCCTCCCCATCGTCCTTTCCGCGGCCATGACGGTTCTTGTGTTTTCCCCCGGCTTCGGGCGCCAAGCCCAAGACTACGAATCCCTCTATCCGACTTATGAAAAAATGAGAGAGAAGCTCGGGGCGCTCTTTCAAGAAAAGAAATATCCCGAGGCGGCCGCCCTCCTCGAGTGGGCTTTTATCAAATTCCCGGAGAAGGCCTACGCCAACGCCTTCAACCTGGGCTTGGTCTATGGCCAGACGGGAGAGCTTCAAAAAGGCGTCGACGCTCTCCGGAAAGCTCTGGATAAGGGCTTATTCTTCGGCCTGTGGGACTTCGAGAGCGCCGGCTGGAAGCCCTATGCCGGCTACGCCCCATTCCAGAAGATCAAGGACGCTTCCGAGGAGGCCCGCGCCGAACTCGAGAAAAAAGCCGTCCTCGTCCTCGATGTCGTCGAGCCGGAAGGATATGATCCGGCGAAAGCCTATCCCCTCTTCATCGCCCTCCACGGGGGCGGCGAGAACCTCGCCGAGTTCAAGCCCCGCTGGAAGTCGGCCCGGCTGCAGAAGGAATTCCTGGTCGCTTACGTCCAGTCGACCCAGGTCGCGACGGCGACCGGCTTTCACTGGCAGGACGAAAAGAGGACGAAGGAAGAAGTCGCCGAGGCGTATCGACGGGCGACCGCCCGCTACAAAATCAAAATGGATGAAATCCTCTTGGGCGGATTCTCATCGGGAGGCTTTGCCTCCCTCGTCTGCCTTTTCCAGGAGACGATCCCGGCGGCGGGATTCGTCGTCCTCTGTCCGCCCGTGCCCGAATCGATCCGCGACGAGGACATCGCCCGGGCGAAAGGCCGCGGAGTGAGGGGGACGCTCCTGACGAGCGAGCAGGACGGCCGATTGGAAGCCCAGAAAGCCCTGGCCGGACGTTTCGCCCGACAGGGCCTCGATGTCCGGCTCATCGTCAACAAAAACACCGGCCACTGGTACCCGGACGACCTCCCCGACCTCATCGACGCGGCGATCGCCCATATCCGGACGGGACGCTGAACGGCTTCTCTCCCCCCGTTTGACACGTCCTTCTCTTGTTGTTATTCTCCTTTCATCCGGCGGATTAGGGAATATCGATGATCGGCAAGGCGATCGCCCATTACACGATCCTCGAGAAGATCGGAGAAGGGGGGATGGGAGTCGTCTACAAGGCCGAGGACACGAAGCTCAAGAGGACTGTTGCCCTCAAATTCTTGTCGCCGGAGATGACCAAGGACCCACAGGCCAAAGTCCGTTTCATATGTTCATGGGCGCGTTTCGAGGTTTGACGCGGGAAAGCCGCGACTTTAATCCGGCGTCCAGACTCCGTCTTTTTTTATCACTTCGTACATCGCATCAGGGGCGATATCGATCTCGCCATCCCAGGTCGCGGCCCCGTATTCTATTCGGACGCGGGCAAAAACGCTCGGATCTTGAAGGGCGGCGAATACGCCCGGCCTCTTGCCGAGGATGATCCGCGACAGGTCAACGACCCCCTTCGTCCCGTCGATGAACCTGACCTGAAGACGATAATCGGCCAGGGCCGACACCGCGGCAAGTCGCCAGGGTGCTCGAGGCACTATTCCAGCGGCGCGATCTTGCGGAGGATTTGTTTCGCTTCGCATAGTTTCCAGTTCTCCAAGAGTTCCCGGCGATGAATCGCCGCCCACTCCAACACCAAAGAGAGGGCCCGGCGAGGAAGATCTCCCTCGCGTATCTCGAGCGTTTGGATATCGATGATCGCTTCGAACTCGCCATAAAGAGCATGGAAATGGGGAGGAGCATGATCCAACCAGAACATTTGGATGAGAATTCCATAAAAAAAACTGATCGTCGGCATATCCCAAAATAATTATATCCCCCTCTTCAAAGTCAATGCAATTCCGCGTTGACAGGTCCGGTCGTCAGGCGACCATTCCAGGCTCGTTGTCCGGGTCTCGGCCGACGCTAAGGGCTTTGGGGCCCTGGCGACCATCTGCCTCTTCCCCGCGATCGACAACCTCATGGTTCGGAAACAGCTCCTGGAAATCCGGAAGCGGGCCGAAGGCTACGACAAAGGAGGGAGGCCATCAACATTACGAAAAGCAAACGCTCCGTCGTCTCGATCTTCATCGCCGTTCTGGCGGTCTTTTTATTCGCTCCGCAGGCCGGGGCCTAGCCGGTCGAGAAGTCGACACCGTCGCTTTCGTCATCCGCGGCCCGGACGGCGACGAGGTCTACGAATACCGGGCATACTACGACCGTCGGTTCTACTGAGATAAAAGCGCGCTGTCCAGCGTCCTCTCAAGTGCTCAATGGTCAACAAGGAAAAATACCTGTTGACTATAGTATCAATATTGATATTATTATGACTAGGCGCATCGAAAAGATCCTCCTCAAAATGAGGGAGCGCCCCAAAGGCATCCGGTACGTCGATCTAAGCAAAATATGCGATCATTATTTCGGAAGCCCACGGCAGGCGGGGACGAGTCACAGGGTCTACAAAACGCCCTGGCCCGGCGATCCGCGGATAAACATTCAAAACGATCATGGCATGGCCAAGGCCTATCAGGTCAAACAGGTGCTCGTCGCGATAGCCCGACTGGAGGATGAGAATGAGCCTGCAGAATGATCGATACACCTACCGGATCACTTGGTCGGACGACGACGAGGAATACGTCGGGCTATGTGCCGAGTTCCCAAGCCTGAGCTGGCTGGCCCCAACCCCCGAGAGCGCCCTTCAGGGCGTCCGCAAGGCCGTCGAAGAGGCCGTCATCGATATGCAAAAAAACAACGAAACCCCGCCGGCGCCGATCTCGAGCCGGTCCTTCAGCGGGAAATTCGTCGTCAGGGTGCCGCCCGAAGTCCACCGGGAACTGGCCATGAAGGCCGCCGAGGAGGGCGTCAGCCTCAACCGCTTGGTCAGCGCCAAGCTAAGCGGAAATTAGACGCGCTCCGCGGACGAAATCTATTTTCGCGAAGGATGCCGAGGGAAAGGTCACCCTTTTAACGCTCAGGCAAGGTGTCGCGGGCGTAAAGTCGAAAAAAACTAAATTCCCAAAAAAATTTCGCTTGACAAACGAAATAGATTGCTTATTATGTATATATGCACTATATACACTATGAACATAATGAACGCCTTTGGCAAGGAAAATAGATGAAAATCATCATCTCCAACTCGTCTCCCGATCCAATCTACGAGCAGATTTCCAAGCAAATCAAGGCCCAGATCATCGCCGGGGAGCTGGCTGAAGGGGCAGCTCTCCCCTCGATCCGGCGCCTCGCCCAGGACCTTCTGATCAGCGTCATCACCACGAAAAGGGCTTACGACGAACTCGAACGGGAGGGCTTCCTGAATAGCGTCGGGGGAAAAGGGAGTTTCGTCGCCGTCCAGAATCAGGAGCTTCTCCGCGAGAAGAAAATGAAGATCGTCGAAGAGAAGCTGGCCCAGGCCGTCGACGAGGCGAGGATCATGGGGATCGGGCTCGACGAACTTATCACCATGCTCCGCCTGCTGGCCAAGGAGGAAGAATCATGACCGCCGCGCTCGAAATCCGCAACCTCCGGAAAAGCTACAAAGGATTCTGCCTCCGCGACGTTTCGTTCACCGTCCCCGCCGGGACGATCACGGGCCTCGTCGGGGCCAACGGCGCCGGGAAGACGACGATCATCAAGCTCATCCTGAACCTCGTCCGGCGCGAAGGCGGCGAGATCTCGGTCTTCGGCCGCGAGATCCTGGCCCACGAGAAAGAAGCCAAATCGAGGATCGGGTTCGTCCACGAAACGCCGGCCTTCGTCGAGGACGCCCTTCTCAAGGACATCGCCGCGGCCGTGGCGCCCTACTATCCGAAATGGAACCGGTCTCTTTTTCGTTCGCTCATCGGCGAGTTCGGGCTGCCCCTCGACAAGAAGTTCAAGAAGCTCTCCCACGGGATGAAGATGAAATTCTCGCTCGCCCTGGCCCTGGCCCACGACGCGGACCTCCTCGTCCTCGACGAGCCGACCTCCGGCCTCGACCCCGTCTTCCGACGCGAGCTTCTCGAGCGGCTGTCCGGAATCCTCCAGGACGAGGGCAAGGCCGTCCTCTTCTCGACCCACATCACCTCCGACCTCGAAACGACGGCCGATTTCATCACCCTCATCCACGACGGCGCGGTCGTCTTCTCCCTGCCGAAGGACGAAGTCCGCGATTCCTGGGCCGTGGCCAAGGGGGGGACCGAGCTTCTCGACCCGGCCCGCCGCCCCCTCTTCCGGGCCGTCCGCGAGACGCCCTACGGCGTCGAAGCCCTGACCTCCGCTCCGGCCGGCGTCCGGTCGGCTTTCCCGACGAACGTCGTCCTCGACCGGGCTTCGGTCGAGGACATCATGCTCTTCCTCGAAGAAGGAGCCTCGAATGCTTAATCATATCCTCAAGGATCTCCGCCTCCACCGCCGGTATCTCCTGATATTCGGCTTCTTCTATCCGCTCTACATGGGATATTTCGGCTCGCGGCTTTCGACCCCGACGGTCGCCGCGATCTTCGGCGCTTTCCTCTATGCCCTCGTCCCGATCATCGTCTTCGGCCGCGAGGACAAGTTCAAGGCCGTAGGTTTCGCCCTCAGCCTCCCCACGACCCGGAGGGAAATCGTCCAAAGCCGGTATCTCCTGGGATGGCTCTTGATGATCGTCTTCTACCTCATCTCCTCCGTCCTGATGCTTCTCATGCCCGGCGGCCAGATCGACCTCGGCGAGGTCATCGCCGTCCGAACGGTCCTTCTCACCCTGGCCTCGATGACCTTTGTCTTCGGGACTCTCATGCCCCTCTTCGTCTGGTTCGGCATGACCGGCCTGATGGTCTTCCTCGTCGCGATGCAGGTCCTCGGCATCGTCTTCCTCCTCCTCCGCTTCGTCGTCGGGCGGGGCGCCATAGCGATCGTCAAGGCGCTGCCTCGGTCGATCAGCGCGGCGATTGCGGCCCTGGGTCCCGCGGGCGCGGCGGCCGCAGTCCTTGCCGTCCTCGTTCTCGTCAACCTCATCTCCCTGGGGATCTCGACCCGCGTCTTCGCCCGGAAAGAGCTGTGACGAGGCCGTCCATGGAATACGCGCTCGAGATCAACAAACTCTCGAAGGACTACGGCGACTTCCGCCTCCGCGGCGTCACGTTCGCCCTGCCGAAAGGCCATATCATGGGGCTCATCGGGCCGAACGGCGCCGGAAAGACGACGATCATCAAGCTCATCCTAAACCTCATCCGCCGCGACGGGGGGGAGATCCGGATTTTCGGCGGGGACAATCTCGCCCGCGAAGTCGAGATCAAATCGCGGATCGGGTTCGTCCACGACACGCCTTATTTTTTCGAGCACCTCACCCTGACGACCATCGCCCGGACCGTCGCCCCCTACTATCCGGGCTGGGATGAGCGGCTGTTCGCTCGTCTTCTCGACGAATTCGACCTTCCCCCGAAAAAGCGGTTCGTCAAGCTTTCGCGGGGGATGAAAATGAAGTTCGCCCTGGCGGTCGCCCTGTCCCACAAGGCCGACCTCCTCATCCTCGACGAGCCGACCTCGGGACTCGACCCCGTCTTCCGCCGCGACCTCCTCGGCCGGCTTTCGGCCTTCATCCAGGACGAGGGCAAGGCCGTCCTCTTCTCGACCCACATCACCTCCGACCTCGAGCGGATCGCCGACTTCATCACCTTCATCCGGGAGGGGGAGGTCGTTTTCTCGGCGCCCAAGGACGAAATCCTGGGCGCCTGGGCCGTCGTCAAGGGAGGGCCGGAGCTTCTCGCGCCCGATCTCCGGCCGATCTTCAAGGCGGTCCGGAAGCGCGAATTCGTCGTTCAGGCCCTCGCCGCCGACGCGGCCGAGACCCGACGCCGTCTGGGCGGCTCGGCGGTCATCGAGAAGGCGACCCTCGAAGACATCATGTTCTATTTATCGAAGGGAAACGGCCATGCTTAAAACATGCCGCAAGGATTATCTCGCCGTCCGCTGGTTTTGGCTGGGCTCGGCCGTCCTCTATCTCCTCTATGTCATCCAACCCTTGGCCTCGAGCCTCCTCCTCATGGCCTTCGGGATGATGCTCGTCCTGGCCGATCTCATGATCCCCCTGTTTATCGAAGACAAGGACAAGACCGAAATCCTTTTCGCCAGCCTGCCGACGAGCCGCAAGGACATCGTCCGGGGCCGCCATCTCATGGCCGGTTTTCTTCTCGCCGGGGGCGTCCTCCTCATCTTCGGCTCGGCGGCGGGGATCAAAAAGATCTTCTCGGCCCCGTCCTACCAGAAGAGCCTCTCCCCTCTCCTGACCGTCGAAGGCGTCGCCGGCTTCTTGATCGCCGCGGGCCTGCTCACGGCGTCCTATCTTCCCCTCTATCACAGGCTCGGGCTCGGCCGCGGCAATATGGTTTTTTTCATGGGAGGGCTCGCTCTCCTCGGCGCGGCGGCCGGGCTCGAGAGGCTGGCTTCCAAAACCCTGAATCTCATCCCTCCGCTCTTCACCGCCGATTTCCTAAAAGACCCGGGGCAAGGCCTGATCGGACGGATCGGGGCGGCCCGAACGGAGATGGGAACGCCGCTCTTCGTCGCCGCAACGGCGGCGCTTCTCGCCGCCCTCTTCTGGATTTCGGCCCGGCTTTCGACGCGGTTCTACCGCCGCCGGGAGTTTTAACTCCGGCCTATCCTCGTTTTGCCTTTCTGTACTGCCAGGGGAAGAACACGTTAGGCTCTTCCCTCCACGTCGGGCAGTCCCGGCAGATGGGTATCTTCGAATATTCGGCCCGTCGATGCGCCCTCCGGATGAATTCGTATCGGGCGGATTGCCAGAGGCTCCGGATGCCGGAGGTCGCGATGTCCCCGATGACATAGGCATTGTTCCAGTCATGGCAGCAAAGGCTGACGCTTCCGTTCCAGTTGATGACGAAATTCGTGAAGAGATGGGCGCAGGGATAGCGGCGGACGGATTGTCCCGGGACGAGGGTCCAACGCTTCCCGCCGAGATTCTTGCCGGTGAAGCCCTGATTGTATTTTTGCAGGGTGATTTCCACCCCGATCTCTTTGAAATGCCGGCGGATGGCGCGAATCTCGGAGATGTTGTCCCTCATGACGACGACATTGACGGACAGACGCGGCAGGGGACTTCGCGCTTCCCTCTTGATTTGTCGGACGCGGTCGATGTTGTCCAGGACCGTTTTCAGGGGAAATCCCCTGATTTTCCGGAAGACGTCCGGATTTAGGGAGTCGACGCTGACATTCAACTCGTCGACCTGATGTTCGACGAGGAGTTTGGTTCTTTCCTCCGTCAGAGTCGTTCCGTTCGTCACGATCAGGACGTTCTGGCGGTTTCGGGTCGCTCGAAGAGCCTGGAAAAACTCTTCGAGCCGGGGATGGAGAAGGGGTTCGCCCTGCTTGACGAACAACAGGTTAGAGCTCCCGGCGGCGTCGATTTCCGCCAGGATTCTGCGGAAAGTCTCGAGCTCCATGAAGCCCAGCTTTTCCGGGGGGATCATGTCGTTGGGGCAGATGACGCACCTGAGGTTGCAGGCGTTGGTGATCTCGATGTTGAGGTAGGGCGGAAAAGGAAGGTTTTTCAAGAAAAGGGAATAATACAGCTTGGGTCCCCATCTTCCCCAGCGCGACTCCTTGAAGAACCGGCGGACGATTCCCTTGCGGTACAGGGCATTGGCCGTCCGGCGGACGAAATTGAAGGTCACCGGCCGTCTCGGGGGCAAAACATTCTTCGGCTCACGATCGGAAAAGACGCAGCGCTCGACCCAGGCAAGCGGCCCGATGATATGCACGGCCGCGAAGGATGTCAAGAAATCCGCCGGCGTCGGCCGGGGCGGGCACTTGCTATCCCCGCCGATGTCTTCTAGAATTTCCGGAGGGCCTCGGGTCGAGCTCGGCCGGCCCGGCGATATAACGGGCTCCGATGAAAAAGATCCTCCTCATCAACCCCCGGCAGGGCTGGCGCCCGCCTCTGGGACTGCTCTACGTCGCCAGCTGCCTCCGCGAGGCGGGCCACAGGGTCAAGGTCGTCGAGTTCACCGACGAGGAGTATTTCCCGGGCGCCAATCGGTCCCGGTGGAGGGATGTCGCCCGCGACGAACCCGACGTCGTCGGCCTGGGGATCATCAGCTGGAACAGAAAAGCCGCCAAGGACATCATCCGGGACCTCCGGAAACTCTGGCCCGAGAAGGTCATCGTCTGCGGCGGAAAGGACCCGACCTTCAAGCCCGGGGTCTATCTTCAGGAGGGCCTCGCCGATTTCGTCGTCCTCCACGAGGGCGAAGAGACGATGCCCGAACTCGTCCGGGCCCTGGACGCCGGCGAGGACGCCCGGCGTCTCCCCGGCCTCGCCTTCCGGGAGAATGGGGAGGTCCGGGTCAATCCCGGACGGAAGCCTCTCGCCCTCGACAAGATCCCCTACCCGGCCCTGGATCTCGTCGACTACGACCACGACATCGACATCCGTCTGGGCGGCATCCCGGGGCATTTCGTCCGCACCGGCTTCCTCATGGCCAGCCGAGGCTGCCCTTATCAATGCCGTTTTTGCACGGATCCGGTCCGGGCCGTCTACCGGGAGAGGTCCGTCGACGATATCGTCGCCGAGATCAAGTGGCAGATGGACCACTGGAGGATCGACGGCCTCTGCTTGATGGACGATCTCTTCTATTTCCGGGAAAGCCGGGTCCGGGAGTTCTGCGAAAGGATCCTCCGCGAGCGGATCAAACTCAAGCTCTACGCCCAGGCCAGGGCCGACATCCTCGACGCGGACAAGGGAACCCTGGCCTTGATGAAAAAAGCGGGATTCATCCAGCTGGGCCTGGGGGTCGAATCGGGTTCCCAGCGGATGCTGGACATCATGAACAAGAAGATCACCCTCGCCCAGGCCAGGAACGCCGTCCTCAAGATCCGCGCCGCCGGGATGATCGCCTACGTTTTCTACATCGTCGGTTTTCCGGAAGAGACGGAGGAAGACCTCGCCCTGACCGAGGCCTACCTGAAAGAGAACCGGCCGACCTTCGTCACCGTCAACTACTTCGCCGCCCTGCCGGGCACGGATTATTTCCGGGACAAGGAGGACCGGGACCTCGAGGAGAGGTCCTATTCCTTGAGCGAGGCCCCGCGGGAGTTCAGTTCAAGGGTTCCGCGGGAGACGATCATGAAATACCGGCGGCGGTTCCTCGCCCTAGCCCGGAAGAGCGCGAATCTCCACCTGTTGACCTATCCCTCCTTTTGGCTGTGGATCGCCGGCGTCCCGTTTCTCAAGCTCCCCTTGCTCTGGAGGAGCGTAAAGATCCAAAGACGGAGCCTCAAGTACGCGAGCTATTTCGACGCGATGAGGACCGCGCTGATCAACGACCGGATCTACGGGAAGGGGACAGATGACCCGAATCGACGTTTTTTTCGGGACCAACGAAACGCTATCGGTAAATTTGGGACAGACTACCGTCCCGGGGGAAAATCAGGCTTTTAGGGGCCGGACGGCGGCCCGGGAGCTCAGAAGGCTTCGGCCTTGAGCTTCTGGAGGATCACGTGAAGAAGGACGAGATGGAGGTCCTCGACTTTCTGGCAGTCATCGGCCGGGACGACGAGGACGAGGCGGGCCCGCCTGGCCAGCTTCCCCCCGTCGAAGCCCGTCAGGCCGACCGTCCCCGCCCCCGCCCTGTTGGCGCAGGCGATGGCCCTGAGGACGTTTTCGGAATTCCCGCTCGACGATAGGCCGATGACGAGGTCCCCCTTCCTCAGGAATCTCTTCAGCGGCCGGACGAAGATCTCCGCGAAGGAGTGATCGTTGGCGATCGCCAGGATGGCCGGGAGGCTGTCGTTCAGGCAGATCGCCCGGAACGGATTCCTCGAACGGAGGCCGGCCTTGAGGTTCAAATCGGCGGCGAAATGAGAGGCGGTGGCTCCGCTTCCTCCGTTGCCCATGATGAAAATCTGCCGGCCCGCCCGGGCCGCCTCCAAAATCCGGGAATAGACGGCCTCGAGCTTGTCGAGGGGCAGGGCCTCGATGGCCCGCTTCAAATCGGCCAGATAGTCCGCGGCAAACGGCTTAATCATTGGACGGGCCCTCCCGATAGATGAGTTTCGTCCCTTCCTTTTCGAAACCGAAGGCCAATTCCCTCAGGCCCAGGGCGAGCCGGAGGTCGTTCTGGGATTTCGGGGGACAGTAGAAAAGGAAGAAGCCTCCGCCTCCGGCCCCGAGGAGCTTCCCCCCGACGGCTCCGGCCTCGAGGGCCCTGGCGTAGAGGCCATCGAGGTTCAGGTCGGAGATGTCCGGGGCCATCGTCTTCTTGATCATCCAGCCTTCGTGGAGGATTTCGGCGAAGCGGATCAGCCGGCCGGCCAGGAGGGCGGTCCTCATCTCCTCGGTCAGGCGGACCATCTCCCTCATCCGGTCCCGATAGCCGCGAAGACTCAGGTTCCGGCTTTGGACCTTCAAGATGCGGCCGGCCCGTCTCTCCTTCCCGACATAAAACAGGAGGAGACGCTTTTCGAGACGCCTTTTGACCTCCGGCCGGCAGGCGACGGGCTCCACGGCCACGCCTCCGTCCGGATGGAAGCGGATGACGTTCAGGCCGCCGAAGCTGGCGGCGTATTGGTCCTGCTTGCCGATCGGCTCCTTGAGGATGTCGATCTCGACCCGGCAGGCCTCCTCGGCGAGGAAAGCCTTGGGGCACGTCTTTTTCTGGTGGGCGAGGAGGGCCTGGAGCAGGCCGACGGCGAAAGCGCTCGAGGACCCGAGGCCCGTTCCGGCCGGGACGTCGGCGATGCTGGCGATCTCGATCCCCTTCTCGATCCCGAGCCGTTCGAGACAGGCCCGGACGATCGTGTGCTTGATCTGCCGAATCCGGTCGACGTCCTCCAGTTTGGAATACTTGATCCGGATCTTGTCGTGAAAGTAAGGATGGATCATGATGTACATGTAGCGGTCGATCGTCGTGCTGAGGACGGCCCCGGGCGAGCGGCGGTAGAAGCTCTTCATGTCGCTCCCGCCGCCGCAGAAGCTGACCCGGAAGGGCGTCCTGGAGATGATCATGGCCTGTCCCACCGGAATTTCAGGACCCGGGTCTCGTCCGCCGTCCCGGGAAAGAACGCCGCGGCCGGCTCCAGGCAGGACGGAAGGGCGTCTCCGAGGAGCCTCTCGTACTGGGGCATCAAGGCGGCCGTCAGTCCGCGGTCGACGACCAGATAATCGGCCCCGATGAAGCGGGCGTATTCCCAGACATCCTCCAGGTTCTCGTCCGGGAGGACCGAGATCTTCAAGCCGCCGAAAAAGGCCGGATACCGCTTCCGGGACATGACGATGTCTTCGGCCGAGGCGCGGGTCCGGAGGTATTCCCCGCTTTTCAGCCAGGCCCGGTCCTGCGGGGTGAAGGAGAAGACGAGACTCCGGATGTCGTTGGCGACGAATCCTCCGACGAGGAGGACGATCATCGCCGGGAGGATCCATCCCGCGTCATGGAACGTTCTCAGAATCGTCTCCAGCTCAAGGATCCCGGCCGAGGCGAGGATGAGGAGAAGGGGGATGACCGGAAAGAAGTAGCGGTCCGTGTCGACGTTCCCCAGGGGGAAAACGGCGATCGTGACCCCGACGAGGAGAAAGAGGATCCCGCTCGAGGCGCCTTTCCCGCGGAGGACGTGGACCGTCCCCAGGAGGAGGAGGGGAAGGAGATAGAGCCTGAACAATTTCGGCGCGTAGCGCTTGAAAAAGACGGCGTAATTCCCGAGACGGCCGGACCGGAGGGCCGGATCCCGGCCCTCCGCCGCCCCGAATTTTTCCCAGTCCTCGGCGGAGACGCGGACGCGATTCTGGACGGCCAGCGTGGCCGTCGAGGCCGTATTTCGGTTGAAAAGCATGATCCGCTCGGTTTCGTTCAACCGGAGATACCGGGCGGCGTTCGGATGCGGTTTTTCCGGGAAACTCGGCGCCCGGATTTTCCCCCCGATGGAGGGGGAGACGAGGACGTATCCCGAGTTCAGATAGAGCGGCACGGCGTAGAGCCCGTAGACGAAGGCCGCGGCCGCCCCGAAGAGGACGAGGGTCGGGAAGGGAACGCGCCGCCGCCGGATTTTCCAAACCAGGAGGACGGCGAAGAGGACGATATACAGGGCGTACTCGAACCGCGTCAGGACGGCCAGTCCTCCCGCGATCCCCGCCGCGAGGGGATAAAAGGCCCCCTTTCTCCGGAAACTCAGGACGAACGCGTAGGCGCTGAGGACGAAAAAGAAGACGGCGGTGGACACCGGCAATTCCGTCGCCGCGCTGTTGACGAGCGGAGTATAGACTCCGCTGAAGATGAGGGCGATGAGGCCGATTCTCGGGCCGAAAATCTCCTTGGCCAGGCCGTAGATCACGAGGAGCGTCGCCGCGGCGGCGAGGAGCGAGACGAGGCGCGCGCAGAAAATGGGGTCGCCGAAAACCAGGTTCGTCAACCCGATGAGGAAAGGAAATCCGGGGGCGTAAACCAGGGGCGAGACGGCCGGGACGTCTCCGTAGAAGCGGAGCGTCGTCAGGTCTCCCTGAAAGATCTGGAGTCCGGTCCGGATCCAGAGGCAGGTGTCGTTGTCGATGATCTTTTTCTGGAAGACGTCGAAAACGACGTAGAGGATGAAAAAGAGAAAGGCCAGAAGGAGCGGCGGAGAGATCCTCCTCGTCCATCCCGGCCGGGCGGAGGTCATGGCCTTTCGGCCTCCGTTGGACCGTCCGGATCCCGTCCCCCGGCCTCCTCGACCCGACCCTTCAAGCGCCGAACCTCCTCCTCGAGAAGGGCGATTTTCTGGGAGGCGTTCTTGATCGAGCGCTCGAGCTCCGAGCTCAGGGCCGAGAAGTTGAGGCAGATGACGAACAGGACAATGAAGGCCATGAGGAACGAAAAGTTCACCGGGGCCATGAAGCCGGCGAAGCCGCTGACCTTGACGAGGAGAGGATAGAGGAGGATCGAGAACGGCATGGCCAGGGCGACGACGATCCAGAGGACGGCATGGGACTCCCGCAGCCGGTTGCCCAGGGCCATCCGGAGAATCCAGAGGAAGAGGACGACGAAAACGACTCCGAGAAGAATGGCTTGCTTAAGAGGCATGGCGGCGTCCTTTCGTTTTGGCCCTGACCGTCCAGATCGCCAGAAGCATCCAGATGAAGTAGAACAGCTGCCGGCGGACGGAGCCGTGCATCGACTTCCGCTCCCTGTTCTCCCTCATGGCCGAGGGGACCTCGGCGATCCGGAAACCGTTCCGGGAATGGAGGAGGAGGACGTTCGTGTCCGGATAATGATAGGGGAAATCGTCCCGGATGCATTTTTCGACGACGGATTTTCTCAGCGCCTTCATCCCGCTCGTCACGTCGTTGACCTTGTTCCCGGCCAAGGCCCGGTAAAGGACCCGGAAGAAAAAGATCCCCCATTTCCGCCTCAGGCCGATGCGGTAGCTCGGGCGCCCGTCGATGAACCGGGACCCGATGACGATGTCGGCCCCACGACGCACGATTGGCTCGAGAAGCCTGGGGATTTCCCGATAGTCGTGCTGCCCGTCCCCGTCGATTTGGACGACATAATCGCAGGACCGCGCGTTCAAGGCGTATTTGTATCCCGTTTGAAGGGCCACGCCGTAGCCCAAGTTGGTCGGGTGCGAAAGGACCACGGCCCCGGCCCGCTGGGCGAATTCGCGAGTCCGGTCGGACGACCCGTCGTCGATGACCACGACTCTCGCCTCCGGATAATCGGACCGGATCCCGGAGACGATGGCGGCGATGTTTCCGGCCTCGTTGTAGGCCGGGATGATGACGATCGTCCGCCGGAAGACGTCCGGCGGGATCGAAGGGCGGACTTGGGGCGCGGAGCTCACGGCGAGCCGTCCTTCCGGAAGACGAGGAGACGAAACACGTCGGCGAAAACGGGGACGTTCCGGACGAGGCGGAAGCCGCCCCTTTCGAAAACGCCGACGAAATCCCGGATCCGGTAGTTGTATTCGTGGACGTTCACCCCCCGCCGCAGGATTTCGGCGAGGAGGGCGAGAATCTTTCCCGCTAGGGAGTCATGGTTGGGCTGGATGAGGAGGACGTATTCCCGGCTGATCCCCATCAGCCTTTCGGCGACGGGCTGGAAATTCAGGAAGTGCTCCAGCAGGCCGTCGCTCGAGACGAGGTCGTACCGCTCCTCGACCTCCGCGAGGTCCTTTTGGCGGACGGGCAGCCCTTGACGGGCGCAGGCCGAGACGGCCTCGGGAGAGATGTCGATGCCGACGGCGTCGATGCCCGCTTTCCGGATGGCGGAAAGAGTGTATCCGAAGCCGCACCCGATCTCGATCGCCGTCCGGACGGAGACCGTCCCGAGGATTTTCCGCAAGGCCCGCGATTTGGACCGGAACATCCACTTCCCGAGGGGAGTGACCGCCCGCCGCCCCGCGGCGCCCCGCCAGCGCTTTTTCCAGACCTCCGACATATCCTGCGCCTCTCCCCTTCCCGTCTCCTCGGAGAGTCCGTCGAGGCGATGTTCCATCAGGCGACCCGGGGATGAAGGAGTCCGTAAACCTCGCCGCAGGCGTACCCGAAATGCTGAAGGCCGTAGACGAGGAAAATCGAGGGCCACAGGGGCGTCGATCGATGGGTCACGGCCTGGATGAGAGACAGGCCGCCCAGCAGCGGAAAATAGAGGAGGGGGAGGAGGAAGACGGGGGAAAGCCAGGCGAGAGAGACGGAGAGCATCGCCGGCAGGAAGACGACGGGGAGCAGGAAGACCGGATGCCTCATCCCCCGGTGCCTTTTCAGGAGGCGCGCCCGTCCCTTGCCGTAGCGGAACATGTTCCGGAACCAGGACTTCGGCGACGAGCGCATGTTGTGCCAGACGTAGGAATCGGGGACGTAGAGGAATTTCCCCCCCGCCTCGGCCAGTCGGAAATTGAGGTCGGCGTCCTCGGCTTCGCTCCGCAGGGACTCGTCGAAGCCTCCCACGGCGAGAATGCTCTCCCTGCCGAAGAAGGCGTTGGCCAGGGAAAGGCTCGAGACGAAGGCCGGGCGCCGGAGCTGCCTTCCCTGGACCCGGTTGAAGCTGCCGGCGAAGGAATCGAGGGCGATCTCGATCGCCTTGACGAACGGCGCGGCCTGGGGGGGGGCGATGTTCCTTCCCCCCACGGCGACGAGGTCCCCGGCCGTCGACTTGGCCGCGTCGAAGCTCCGGGCCAGGAGAGACAGCCAGTCCGGGGGAACGGTGCAGTCCGCGTCGACGAAGGCGATATGGTCGAACCGCGCCCCCCGGACGCCCGTGTTGCGGGCGGCCGCCGTCCCCCTCTTCGCCTCGTCGATCAGGCGGACGAGCGGCGACCGTCGTTGAATGTCGCGGACGATGTCGGCCGTCCGGTCCGTGGAGCCGTTTTCGACGACGAGGATTTCGTAGTCGTCGGCATAGTCCAGGGCCAGGAGCGATTCCAGGCAGGGGCGGATGGTCTTCTCCTCCTGGAAGCAGGGGATGACGACCGAGACCTTCATGCCCGCCCTCGATGCCCCCGCGTCCGCCACAGGCTTTTCGCGTAGGCCAAGGCCGAACGGGCCGTCCGGAGCCCTTCCGCCGGCCGGAGGAGGGATTGCCTGATTTTCATCCCCAAGTAAGCCGGCCGGAAGTGGTAGGCTTTCAGGGCGTCGTCGCTCGCGCGGAGAATCTCCTCGGCCGGAAGCCCGGGGAGGTCGAGAACGCAATTGTAATATCCCTTCTCCGTCACCCAGCGCGAATAATCGGTCGTCGACAGATAGCCTTCGGCCCTGGCTTTGGCGAAGGCCTCCGTCCCCGGATAGACGAACAACGGATAGAACTGCATGCTGTCGCAGTTCAGCTCCCGGGCGAAGGCGAGGCTTTGCCGGATGGTTTCACGGGTTTCCCCGGGGAAGCCGAGGACGAGACAGCCATGGACGAGGAGATCCGCTTTCCTGGCGGCCGCGGCGAACGTCCGCATCGTTTCGAGCCGCAGCCCCTTGTCCATCCCCTCAAGGATGTCCTGGCTTCCGCTCTCGAAGCCGACGGTCACCAGGCGGCAGCCCCCCCGCTTCATGAGCCGGAGGGTCTCCTCGTCGACGTCGGCCCGGACGTTGCAATACCATTTGAGCTTCAGGTTTTTCCGGGCCAGCCTCACGGAGATTTCGCGGACCCGGCGGCGGTCGGCAGTGAACGTGTCGTCCTCGATGCCGACCTCCCGGACCCGGGGCAGGTTGCGGGCGACCCATGCGAACTCCTCGACGACGTTCTCCGGGCTGCGGCCCCGGTATCTCCTCCCGTGGAAAGTCTGGGGATAGAGGCAGAACGAGCACTGATGGGGGCATCCCCGCCCGGTGATCGTCATGACCATCGGATGACGGGCCGCGGCGAATTCGTAGCGGTCGATGTTCAGATGTCTCTTGTAGACTTCCGTGACGAACGGCAGATCATCGAGGTCCTCGATAGGCGGCCGGTCGGGATTATGGACAACGAGGCCGTCGCTCCGATAGCTCAGGCCCCCCACGTCTTGAAGGGATGAGCCCCCTTCCAAGGCCCGGGCCAAGTCCCGAAGGGTGTAATCGTATTCCCGCCGGGCTACGGCGTCGACGGCAGGGTGCGCCCGCAGGACCTCGTCGGCCAGGACGGAGACATGGGTTCCGACGAGGACGAGGAAGCTCTCCGGATATCGATGCTTGACGGCGGCTCCGGCCCGGACGTCGCTCTCGATGCTCGGCGTGCTCGTGTCGAGGACGACCAGCCGGGGATTGAAGCCCCCGACTCTCGCCAGGACTTCGGCCATGATCCAGCCCTCGGCCGGGGCATCCAACAATCTCACCGAAAATCCCGCCCTCTCCAAGACGCCGGCCGAGTAGGCCAGCCAGAGGGGATAATAAATCGTCCCGCCCTTGGCCACGCCGGGACTCCGGGAAGACCTCGAGAAACGGCCCCGGAACGGAGGGTTGAGGAGGAGGATGTTCATGGTTTCAACGGGGAAGGCGGGCCGGCTCGAAGCCCCTCGATGACCTCGTCGATCATACGGCGGATGTCGTTCGGGCGGAGGCGAGGATGGCAGGGCAGCAGAACGACCTTGCCGTCGAGCGCTTCGGCCTCGGGAAATCTTCCGCCCTCGGCGTATTTCCGAAAGAGGTCCGAACGCGTCAAATCGGCCGCGCTCTCGTCCTCGGCATCGATGCCCCGCCTCAGCAGGAAGCGCTGCATGGCCTTCGGCTCGGGGCAGCCGAAAGCGAAGTACAGCATCTCGACGCTTTCCGCCGTCGCGGAGGCGAAGGTCCGCAGCCCGGGAATTCCGGAGAGGGCCTCCCGCAGGACCTTCGAATTCTCCTGACGTCTCCGGTTGTGCCCGTCGATTCGCTTCAGGAACCGCCTTCCGAGTTCGGCCTGGAAACGACTCAGGGAGACGTAAAAGCCCGCCGGCGGACGGTCATAGGGCGGGTCCTTCGGCTCCAAGAGGAAAGAGAGCCGGCGGTCTTCTTCGACTTTGTAGCGCCGCATCAGGGGAAAGAGGGCCAGGCCGAACAATCCGGGGTCATTGGCCAGCCGGAGGAGAATCCCTTTCGCCGTATTGACCAGGAGCCGCCAGCATGTCGGCCGGAAAAAAGCCGTTTGTCGAGCCCGCAGCCTCTCGAGAAAGGCCCCCTCGTTCGCGGTGACCATTCCGCCGCCGACGGTGAAGAGGTTTTTGCCGAATCCGAAGCTGAAGACGCCGATGTCCAAGGAGCCCAGCCGCCGCCCCCCGAGGCGGACTCCGCACGCCCGGGCGCAGTCCTCGATGACCCGAAGTCCGCGGCTCGCGGCGAACGCCCGGACCTCCTCCATTTCGGCCGGGATCCCGTTGAGGTGAGTCAGGAAAATGACCTTCGTTTTGGGCGTGACGGCGGCCTCGAGGAGCCGGAGATCGATATTGGCCGAACGGGGATCGACGTCGACGAAGACGGGCTTCAGGCCGGCCATGACGACCATGGCCGCGTCGACCCAAAACGTGTAGGCGGGAAGGATGACTTCCTCCCCCGGCCGGAGGTCGAAAGCCTGGAGCCCGAAATAGATGCCCGCCCGGGCGGAGGAAAAGGCGACGGCCCCCTTCGCCCCGATAAAATCGGCGAAGGCCTTTTCGAATTTCGCGGCGGCCCCATGCCCGGGCTTTCCGGGATTTGCCGCCAGCCGGGCGAGCGCGGCGGCCATGTCCCCCGCGGGGACATCGATATAAGCCCGGGGGATCGCCCGTCTCATTCCGGATTCTCCTCTCTTCGTCCGGCCGGCGTCTCGACGAGAAGGCCCCGCTTGTGGAAGAGGCTGTATCCGTATGCCGCGGCGGCGAAGAGCAGGGTGGCCCCGATGTCGACGACCCTTTTGCCGAGGGCAAAGAAGACCGCGTTCTCTCTCCCGATTCCGGCGTAGGTCAGGACGCCGTACCATCCGGCCTCGGCGACGCCGAGGCTTCCGGGGGTGATCCCGACGCACGAAAGCGCATAGCCCCAGGAAAAAAGAAGGGAAAACCGGAAAAAACCGATCGGGATGCCGAAGGCGAGGACGCAGAGATAAGCCCGGCCCAGGCCGGCGAAATAGCTCAGGAGGCTGAAGCCGGCGAGCCTCGTCGAAGCCCGGGAGCCGAGGTCGGCGAAGCCCTCGGAAAGGACGTTCACCCGGACGGCGAGATCCTTGAGGAACCCGATTTTCCCGAAGAGCCTCTCCCCGAAGCTCAAGAGGATCCGGAAGAAAGACAACAGGAACCGGTAGATCCGGGGAAATCCCAGGAGGAGGGCCGTCGAAACGACGACGAGGACGGCCATCGCCGCGGCCGCGGGAAGAAGATGGAGGGCGAAGAGGGATCCGGGAACGATCATCGCCGCGATGACCGTGAACCCGGCCAGGTATTCCAACGAGACGGCGAACATCGTCTTGGCCACGGGCAGGTCGTGTTCGAGCTTGCAGACCAGCGACTTGGCCCCGATGTTGCCGAAAACGGGGACGAAAGAGGTCAGGAGAAGGCCGAGGTTGGTCGCGTAATAGATGAACCCTTTCGGGAGGCGGCGGAGTTCCGCGTACGAGCCGAGAAGGACGGCCCATCGCTCGGCGACGAAGAAAGATTGAAGGCCGTAGCCCGCCACGGAAAGGAGGAGAAAGCCGATTTTCACTTCCCGGGATCGGTCGAGGAGGGCGGCCAAGGACATCCCGGAAGCCTTGAGGACGAGGGCGGCCAGAAGGCCGCCGAGGGCGAGAAGGCCAAGGTGGACCGCGACCTTCATGAACCGGGGGACGCTTCGTCGAGTCATCCCTTAGCTCGAATCGGCCGGGTCGTGAACTTCCCCTTCCTCACGACGTTGGCCAACCTGAGGACCTTTTTTTCGAACCCATAGCCGAAGATGTTCGTCAGGCAATCGGCCAGCGACGACCGGAGACCGGCCGGAATCCCGAGGATCTTCGGAGACCCGGCGACGGCACAGTTTTCGCAGACGGGCGACAGTCCGAGCGGGCGTCCTTCGAGCCAGGCCGTCCGCAGGGCGACCATGGCCGGACCGTTCCAGGCCTCGGCGACCGTCATCTCGTTGACGTTCCCGAGGACGTATTCGTGGTTCATGTGATACGTGCAGGGCAGGACGTCTCCGTTCCAGGCGATCCCGAGGGTGTTCCACAGCCGGCCGCAGGGGCCGGAGGCGCGGTCGAAGACCTCGAACTTGAAATCGCGGCGCTTGAGGAACGCCGGCCCCACGGAGTGGGGTCTCCGGATGTGGATGTCGTCGATGAGGCCGTCGAAGTTCCGGAGGAAGGCCGCCTTCTCCTCCGGCGAGGAAACGCCCAGGCCGAGGTCGAGGATGGACAGGACGGTGAACGGCCTCTTCCGCCCGGTTTCCTTCTTCCGGCGGAGAAAATGAAGAATGTTGTCCAACGTCGACTCGAAATCGGCCCCCCGCCGGGCCTCCTCGTACATCCTCTTGTTGAACCCGTCGAAGGCGAAGCTGACCGAGCTCGTTCCGGAGGCGAGAAGAGCCTCCGCCTTTTCCCGGTCGAGGAGGGTCGCGTTGGTGTTGAGGTGGACCTTGACCTCGCGCCCCGCCGCGAGCCGGATCATCTCGAAAAGCCCGGGATGGAGAAGGCTTTCCCCTCCCAGGGCGAGGACGATGGTCGAAGTCCGGGGGTGGATTTCGTCCACGATTTTCCGGAAAAGGGAAAGGGCCATGAATCCCCGGCCGAACGTGACGTCGCCCGCCCCGCTGGGGCACATGACGCACCTCAGGTTGCAGCGGTTCGTGGGCTCGATCCACAGATACGAAGGGAAATGATTCACGGTCGCTCTCCGCCGCCGGTAGGCGATCAAGGCCCGGGCGGCGTTGGAGACGAGTGCCGCTTTCTTCTTCAAACGCATGTCGGGTCCGCCGCCCAGGCTACCGCCGGTCGCCTCGGGCAGCTTCAAGGTCCGTAAGCCGCCTCCATCCGGAAGGCTTCCCTCTGGGAGAGGACCGCCTTCCCCGTTTCCGGACCGATTATACAAGACCGGCCTCGAATGGACATCCTCTCCCCCGACGGAAGCCGAGGTGATATTCGCTCCCCCGAAGTCACCTTTAAGGGTGGTTTCGGCCCGGGACCGTCAACGAACGCCGCGGCCGAAGATGACGATTTTTCTGCCGATTGACGGCTCCGCCGGCAAGCCGTAGGATAGGGACGCCTCCGCCGATGAGACTTCTTCTTCTGGACCCCAATATCGAAGGCCGGGCGGGCGAACCACCCCTGAATCTGGCCCTCCTCAAGGCCTACGTCAACCAGCGGACGTCCCACCGGGCCCGGATCGTCGATTTCACCTTCCGCAAGCGCGATTGGCGCCGCCATCTTCTGGACAGCCTGGCCCGGAACCCCGTGGACCTCGTCGGCATCTCCATGATGAGCTTCAACTATGCCCAGGCGCTCGAGGTCGCGGGCTTCATCAAGGGCCACATGTCCGTGCCCATCATCTTCGGCGGCGTTCACGCCATCCTCATGCCCGGGGAAGTCATCCGGAACTCCCAGGCCGACATGGTCTGCGTCGGCGAAGGCGAATATGTTTTGGCGGACCTCCTCGAGGCCGGGTTGAATCCGGCGGGGATCAAGGGCCTCTGGTACAAGACCGCCGGCGGCAAGATCGTCCGCAACGACCGGCAGCCGTTCATTCCGAACCTGGACGACCTCCCCTTCCCGGATTGGGACGATTTCGACTTGACGAGCTACTTCAAGGTCAACATCCACCACCTGCCGATGATGTGCTCCCGCGGCTGCCCTTACGAATGCACCTACTGCAGCGCCTCGGCCTTGAAGAAAGCCCTCGGCTGGACGAAGGTTCGCCGCCGTTCGGTGGACAGCGTCATGACCGAGATCGCCCGGCTCGACGACCGCTACGCGGCCGCCGGGTTCCGGCACATCCAGTTCAACGACGACACCTTCATCCTCGACAAGCGGTTCGTCCTCGATTTTTGCCGGGCCTACCGGGAGCGGGGCTTTCATCGGCGGATCCTCTGGGCGGCCAACGTCCGGGCCGACCTCGTGACCGAGGAGGTCATCGCGGCCATGAGGGAGGCGGGCTGCTACGAGCTGGGGCTCGGCGTCGAATCCGTGGATGATTTCATCCGGAACCGGGTCTACAAGCGGAACATGACCGTCGACGAGATCCGGCGGGCCGCGGCGGCGATCAAGAAGAACGGAATTCAGCTTCATATCCCGATCATCCTCGGGTCGCCCTACGACACCGTCGAGATCATGGAGCGCAACCTGGCCTTCGCCAAGGAGCTCGACGCGGAATGCCTGATCTTCCCCGTCCTCATGCCGCTGCCCGGAACGGAGATTCGCGACGTCTGCCGGCGGGAGGGGCTCATCGAGAAAGAACGCTTCGAGGGCGCCCACGTCATGCACACCCGGCCCGTGATCCGGACGAAATACGCGTCCCGGAGGCAGGTCGCCCGCATGATCCGGAAAATCCGCCTGTTCATGATGGCCAAGTACGCCCTGGAGGGACTGCGGCGGAAAGGCGTCGTCTTCCTCCGGGACCTTCTGGTCTTCCTCGTCCGCGACAAGCCCCGATTCCGCCTGGAGATCGACAACGCCTGGAAATTCACCATCGGCAAGTACAACCTGGAGAAATACGAGCGGGAGTGGAACGTCCTTCCCTATGGCCCGCCTTAGGGATCGTTATCGTCGAAGGCCTTGACGTCCGAGTCGTTCTCAGGGCTCCTGGGCCCCCGCGGAACGGCGGTTTTGGGCCCGGCCGGCGGCGCCGGCCTTCATGAACGCCTCGATCTCGGCCACCGTCCGGGGGATGCCGGCCGTCAGGTTCTCGCAGCCGGTCTCGGTGATTAAGATCGTGTCCTCGACCCGGACCCCGAGGTTCTCCGCCCCGTAGAAAATATAGGGCTCGTTGGCGAAAACCATGCCCGGCTGGAGCTCGCGCGGCCCCCCGAGGACGTCGTGAACGGCCATGCCGACGTGATGGCCGAATCCCCCCCGCATCCGCTTGAAGTAATCCTTGCTCAGGTCGAAACCCTGCTTTTTCAGGATCTCGTCGACCTCGGCCCGGCATTGCTCGACGGTCAGGCCCGGCCGGTAGACCTTCATGTTGGCCTCGTGGACGGCCAAGGAGGCCTCGTAGACTTCCTTCTGGCGCGGGGTGAATCGGCCGTTGGCCGGGAAGGTCGTGGTGATGTCGATGTCGTAGTAGTCCAGGTCGGGACCGGCGTCGACGACCAGGATGTCTCCGTCCAGGAGCTTTCGGTCGTGCTTGGCGTAATGGACATAGGGATGGTTCTCGCCCGAGGAAATGATGACCCCGTAGGCCAGCTCCTGGGCGCCCCGCGATTTGCACGCATACTCGAAGAGGGCGGCCAGCTCGTACTCCATCACCCCGGGACGCGTCGCCTGGATTATTTCCCGGTGGGCCAGGACGCCGATCCGCCCGGCCTTCCGCAGGATCTCGATCTCGGCCGGAGACTTGATCGTCCGCAGCTCCCAGATGAGCGGCGACAGGTCGCGGACCTCGAGTTGGGGAAAACGCTCCCTGAGGAGCTTGACGAATTGCAACTCCCGGGTCAGGCGGCCGTCCCAAGGGTTGAGGGTCATGATCCGCTGCAGGGTGTTGAATTTCTCCCGGCTGACCTCGCGGTAGAGCTCCTCGGGCGAGAACGGCGTGTAAAGGACCTTGGCCCGGGAGGCGACGGCGGACAGCTGGCCGGCGATCCGCTCATAGGGAAAGACCTGCCCGATCCCGGAGTAGCCCGAGGGATTCCGGACGAGCTCGGCGTCGATGCCGTCGGCCCTGGCGGCCGCCTCGGTGCTGGTGAAGAACAACTGGACGGACTTGGCGGCGCCGTCGAGGAGGAGGGCGGCGTTGGGGATTTCGACGCCGCTGAGATACATGAAATCGTTGGCCTGGACGCAATTGTAATAGTCGGTGACCGGCTGGGCGCCCCAGAGGAAGGCGACGCCGTCGCCGATCTTCTCCATGAGCTTCTGCCGGCGGGCGGCATACTCGGCCTTGTCGAAAATGAGGGATGCCGAGGCCGGGGCGGCGGCCAAAACGAGGGCCAGGGACAGGGCGATCGTCGGGATGACGAGAGCGGCCAGCGACCTTCGGATTCGCCTCATCAACCGGTTATCAGACATGGGAATCTCCTTTCTCTTCATCCTACTCATCACCCCCATGAGATACAAGGCCTTGACCTCATTTATTCGGCGGCTCCGGCGACGCGCTTTACTCCCGGAACCCGATGTGGTATCAAAAGGGGGCTCCGAGTCCCGGGCGCTAAAGCCGCCGCCGGCCAGGCCCCCGGACCGACAGGGACAGGCGGGAAACGGCCTGTCCTTCCGCGATCGAAAAGGAGATGACGTGGCCGGAATCCCCCATTCGCGCCTTCGATGGGCGATTCCTTTTGGCCTTCTCGCCGGCCTGGCGGCGTCCGAATCCGGCTATCCCCCCCCCGGGGCCGCCGAAAAATCGCTGATGCTGGCGACGACGACCAGCGTCGACGCCACGGGGCTTCTCGACGTCCTGTCCGACGAATTCAAGAAAATCTCGGGCGTCACCCTGAAATGGACCGCCGTCGGGACGGGGGCGGCGTTGAAGCAGGCCAGGGACGGCAACGCCGACGTCGTCATCGCCCATGCCAAATCCCTTGAGGACGATTTCCTCCGCGAAGGCTGCGGCGTCAACCGCCGCGTCTTCGCCCGTAACTTCTTCCTGATCGTCGGGCCCTCCGCCGACCCCGCCGGCGCGGCCGGCTCCGCGACGGCGGCCGAGGCCTTCGGCCGGATCAAGGCCGGAGGATTTCCCTTCGTCAGCCGGGGCGATAATTCCGGGACTCACGTCCGCGAACTCGAGATTTGGGCCAAGGCCGGGGGAAAACCCGACAAGGGCTATCTCGAAACGGGACAGGGGATGGCCGAAACCCTTCGTGTCGCCGCCGAGCGAAGGGGGTACACCCTGACCGACTCGGCGACCTTTTTCGGCCTGCGCGGGCTTGCCGGGCTGAAGCCCGTTCACGAAAACGGCCCCGAGCTGGAAAATATTTACGCCGTCATCGCCGTCAACCCGGCCCGCGTTCCCACGGCGAAATACGAGGAGGCCACGGCCTTCATCGCCTTCCTGACCTCGCCGCGCGGGCAAAAGATCGTCGGGGAATTCAGGTCGAAGAGCGGCCGTCTTCTGTTCGAGCCGATGGCCGCCCGGCCGGGCATCGACCTCCATAAATGATCTTCCGCGAGCTCGGCCTGGCGATCTGGATCTCGTTCAAGACGAGCGGTCTGGCGGCCCTCATCGCCAGCTTCCTCGCCGTCCCGGCGGCGCTCTTCCTGGCGGGGCGCGAATTCCGCGGCAAGCGGGCCATCCTTCTCGTCAACCAGACCTGGATGGCCGCTCCGACGGTCGTCATCGGCCTCCTCTTCTATTCCCTCCTCGGCCGGAGCGGCCCTCTCGGCGGGCTGGGGCTTCTCTACACCCAAACGGCCATGACCATCGGCCAGGTCTTTCTCGTCCTTCCCCTGATCCTCGGCTTTTCCTACACGGCCCTCCGCCAGGTCGACAAGCGGGCCCGCCTGACGGCCCTGACCCTCGGAGCGACGCGTCGGCAGGCCGGATGGATCGTCCTCCGCGAGGCCCGCTTCGCCCTCCTGACCGCCGTCCTGGCCGGATTCGCCCGGGCGATCTCCGAAATCGGGATCGCGATGATGCTCGGCGGGAACATCCGCCACGCCACCCGAAACATCACGACTTCGATCGCCCTCGAGACGGCGAAGGGCGAATTCCGGAACGGCGTCATCCTGGGGGTCATCCTCCTCGTCATTACCCTGGGGACCAATATCCTCGTTCAGAGCGGCCTCCGGACGAAGGACGGCGAGTAAAATGGCCGGCGAAATCTACCGGCTCGAAGGCCTTCATTACGCTTATCCAGATTCGGCTTCGCGGTTCGCCCTCGAGATCGAGTCGCTCCTCGTCGGCGGCGGCGAAACCCTGGCCCTCGTCGGGCCGAACGGGGCGGGCAAGTCGACGCTCCTCATGATCCTCGCCTTCCTCGCCCGGCCCTACGGGGGAAGGCTCGTTTTTCGGGGCGGGAATCCATGGGCGAGCGAAGCCGGCGTCGTCGCCGCCCGGCGCGAGGCCGTCCTGGTGACCCATCATCCCTATCTTTTCAAGGGGACGGTCGGCGAGAACCTCGCCTTTGGGCTCAAGCTCCGCGGCGTCCCGGAGGCCGATTGGCCGAAGCGCGTCGGGGCGGCCTTGGACCTCGTCGAGCTTTCGGGGCGGGAGAGGGCCAACGTCCAGGCGTTGAGCGCGGGTCAGGTCCAGCGGGTCGCCCTCGCCCGGGCGGTCGTTCTCGAGCCCAAAGTCCTGCTCCTCGACGAGCCGACGGCGGCCCTGGACGCCGCTCTCGGCCTCCGGATCGAAGCCGTCCTCCGGGAACTCGGCCGCGAAGCCGAAACGGCGGTCGTTTTTTCAACCCACGATTTTTCCCAGGCCAGGCGCCTGGCCGACGAAGTCCTCTACCTCTCCGAAGGTCGACGGGTCGAATACGGCCACCTCAACTGCTTCAGCGGGACGGCTTCGACGGACGGCGAAAGGAGCTGGATCGAACCCGCGCCCGGCGCCCGGATCGTCTTCCCGGGAGAACGGACGGGACATGTGACCTGCGTCATCGACCCGGCGTCGATCGACGTCCGGCCGGCGGACGGGCTTTCCGGGGATGCGGGCCCCAACGTCTTCGCGGGGAAGATCACCCGGATGGACCTCATCAGCCCGTCTTCGGCCCTCCTCCGGGTCAGCGGCGACCTGACCTTTCGGGTCACCATGCCCATGGAAGACGTCGAGGCCAAAGGCCTTTCGCTCTCCAAGGCCGTTCTGCTAGAATTGAGGCCCGATTCCGTCGATGCCGGACATGATTGACTATCAGGAAGCCCGCCGCCTCGTCCTCGCGGCCGCGAAGCCGTTGCCCGTCGAACTCATCCCCCTCGCCGAAGCCCTGGGAAGGACTTTGGGGAGCGACATACGGACTCGAGAAGACATCCCCCCCTTCGCCAAGGCGGCCATGGACGGATACGCCGTCCGGGCGGAGGACACCCGGGCCGCCGAGGCCGGAAGCGTCGAGCTGGCCGTCACCGAGGACCTTGCGGCGGGACGCACGGCCCGCCGCGCCGTCGCTCCCGGGCGGGCCGCCCGGATCATGACTGGCGCTCCCCTGCCGAGAGGCGCCGACGCCGTGGTCATGGTCGAAGACACGGAAAAGTCCGGGGACGACGGCAAGGTGAAAATCGGACGGGAAGTCCGCCCCGGCGACAACATCGGCTTGGCCGGCGAGGACGTCCGGAAAGGCGAGCTTGTCCTCGAGCGGGGGAAAATCCTGGGGCCGGCCGACATCGGGATGCTCGCCGCCCTGGGACGGCCCCGCGTCCCGGTCGTCCGGCGTCCGAAACTGGCCGTCATCTCGACGGGCGATGAAATCGTCGAGCCCGGGGAAAAGCCGGCCCGCGGCCAGATCCGGAATTCGAACGGTTGGGCCCTGTCGGCTTTGGCCTTGAGTGCGGGAGCCGAGGCGTTTTATCTCGGCATCGCCAGGGACAAGGGATCCTCGCTCCGGTCGAAAATCCGCCGGGCCGAAGGCGCGGACATCCTTGTCCTGAGCGGAGGCGTTTCCGTCGGCGATTACGACCTGGTCAAGGACGAGCTCCGGACGCTCGGCGTCCGGCCGGTCTTCTGGGGAGTCCGGATCAAGCCGGGAAAGCCCGTCTTTTTCGGCCGACGAGGGAAACTCCTCGTCTTCGGCCTGCCCGGAAACCCGACGAGCGCCATGGTGACTTTCCATCTCTTCGTCCGGCCGGCCGTCGAGAGGATGCTCGGCCGGGAAAAGACCGGGCCGCCCGCCGGACGGGCCGTTCTCGCTTCGGATCTCGTCCTCAAGCCGGGACGGACGCAATTCCTCAGAGGCCTCCTCGAGGGCGAGGGGCCCGTTTGCCGGGTGAACGCTTTCTCCGACCAGCGGAGCGGCGTCCTGAGATCCATGGTCCACGGCCGCGTCCTCATCGTCGTCCCGGCGGACGTTTCCCGGCTCGAAAGGGGGACCGAGGTCGAAATCCTCTTTCTCGAGGGAGAAAGCCCGTGGCCAAGCTGAGCCATGTCGACGGACGGGGCCGGGCCCGGATGGTCGACATCGGGCCGAAAGCCGTGACGAGGCGCGTGGCCGCGGCCTCGGCTTTCGTCAAGCTCAAGCCGGAAACGCTCCGGCTCATCGAAACCGGGACCGTCGCCAAGGGCGATGTCCTCAATACGGCCAGGCTGGCGGGAATCCAGGCGGCCAAGAGGACGGCGGAACTCATTCCCCTCGCCCATCCCATTCCCCTCGAAACCGTGGCCGTCGACCTCGAAGCGGCAAAAACCGGCCTTCGGGTCTTCTGCCGCGTCGCCGCCGAGGCCAAGACGGGCGCCGAGATGGAAGCCCTGACCGGCGCGGCCGTCGCCGCGCTGACCGTCTACGACATGGTCAAGGCCGTGGACCGAAGCACCGAGGTCGTCCGTCTCCGCCTCGACTTCAAGAGCGGCGGCAAGAGCGGCGTTTACCGGAGACGGGCTTGAACGAGGCAACCGAGGCAAAGAGCGGGACGATCGCCTCGATCAACGTCAGCCGCAAGAAAGGCCAAATCAAGACGCCCGTCCCGGAGGCTGCGCTCGTCGCCGGCGAGGGCCTGGCGGGCGATGCTCACCGCGGCTTCGGCCACAGACAGGTCTCGCTCCTCATGAGGGAAAGCATCGAGGCCCAAAAACGGAAGCTGGGCGACAGCCCGTCGATCGCCCTCGGGCCGGGCGCCTTCGCCGAAAACCTGACGACCGAGGGCCTCGACCTCGGGCCGGTCAAAATCGGCGACGAGCTCCTCGTCGGAGGCCGGGTCCTTCTCCGCGTCACCCAGATCGGCAAGGAGTGCCATACCCACTGCGCCGTCTACCATCTCACCGGCGAATGCATCATGCCCGCCCTGGGCATCTTCTGCGAGGTCGTCGAGGGCGGGACTGTTCGGGTCGGAGACGCCATTGAGCGCCGGTAAAGTTCTCCGCCTTTCCGTGACCGACCGCTGCGACCTCCGCTGCCTCTATTGCATGCCCGAGTCGGGAGTCGAGCTCGTCTCGCCGGCGGAGCTCCTGACCTACGAGGAAATCGAGACCGTCGCCCGGGCGGCCATGGCCTTGGGATTCCGCCGGTTCCGGCTGACGGGCGGGGAGCCGCTCGTCCGGCGGGGCGTCGTCGCGCTCGTCGAGAAGCTCGCCCGCCTCGGGCCCGAGGACCTGGCCCTGACGACCAACGGCCTCCATTTAGCCGCGTCCGCCGCCCCGCTCAAGGCGGCGGGGCTGAAGCGGGCGACCATCAGCCTGGACACGCTCCGCCGGGACCGTTTCGAGAAGATTTCCCGGCGGACGGGTTTCGAGAGGATCTTCGAGGGGCTCGAAGCCGCCCGGACGGCAGGCCTCGTCCCCCTCAAAATCAACACCGTCGTCATCCGGGGCCTCAACGACGACGAGATCCCGGATTTCGTCCGCTTCGCCCGGCGGGAAAAGGTCGAGGTCCGGTTCATCGAGCTCATGCCGACGAGCGGTCTCGGCCCGGAGTGCAAGGAGCTCGGGAGCTGGCGTCCTGCCCTTTTCGTCAAAGCCGGGGAAGTCAGGACGCGGATCGTCGAGACCTTCGGTCCTCTCACCCCTGTCCCGGTAACGGACGGCGTCGTCCGATTGGAGCGGTTGGAGGACGGGACGAGGCTGGGTTTCATTTCCCCCATCTCGGACCCCTTCTGCCGGGGATGCGAGCGGTTGAGGCTCGGCCCCGACGGACGGCTGAAGCTCTGCCTCTTCGACCGGGAAGGCATCGACCTCCGGAAGGCTCTCCGGGAGGAAGGGGCCGGGCTTCGGGAGGTCGAGGCCGCCCTCCGCTCCGCCCTCGAAAGAAAGAAGACCTGGGAGCGCGGCGACCTGGAAACGCTCTCGAGCGAGATGTTCAGGACCGGAGGATGACGATGGACGTCGGGATTCTGACGGTCAGCGACAAAGGCGCGGCCGGCGAGCGCGAGGACCGGAGCGGCCCGGCCGTCCGGGAAATCATGGAGTCGGCCGGAGCCCGGATCGTCCGGACCGAGGTCGTGCCCGATGAACCAGAGGCCATCAAGGCCTTTCTCGTCGCCTGGTCCGACGAGGGCCTGGACCTCATCCTGACGACGGGCGGAACGGGATTCAGCCCCCGGGATTGGACGCCCGAAGCGACCAAGGCCGTCATCGAACGGGAAGCACCCGGCTTGGCCGAGGCGATGCGTATGGCCGGGCTCAGGGCGACCCCGAAGGCGATGCTCAGCCGGGCCGTCGCCGGCATCCGGAAATCGACCCTGATCGTCAACCTCCCGGGCAGCCCCAAGGCCGTTCAGGAAAGTTTGGAGGCCATCCTCCCGGCTCTCCCCCACGGGATTGAAATCCTCAAGGGGACGTCCGCGGAATGCGGACAGGGAAAAAAATAATGCGGAGGGAAGACATGCGCTTGAAATCGTGCTTGATCGCGGCGGTTTTGTTCTTCGGCCTCGTATCGCCCCTTGTCCTCGCTCAAGGGCGGGTCACCTCGCCCGAGGAATTCTTCGGCTTCCGGCTCGGGAGCGACCGGAAGATCGCCTCCTGGGACAAGATGGTCGAATACTACAACCTCCTGGCGAAGGAGAGCCGAAAAATCAAGGTCGTGGACATGGGGTTGACGACGGAGGGACGGCCGTTCCTTCTAGTCATCATCTCCGCCCCGGAGAATCTGGCCGGGATCGAACGCCTCAGGGGCTTCAACCTCAAGCTCAGCGACCCCCGCGGCCTCGGCGAAGCCGAGGCGAAAAAGCTCGTCGCCGAAGGGCGGGCGGTCGTCTGCCAGACGATGAGCCTTCACGCCACCGAAATCGGGGGGACACAGATGGCCCCCGAGCTGGCCTACGACCTTCTCGCCCGGACAGACGAGGAAACCCGGCGAATTCTGGAGAACGTCG
>Ga0208047_1000036_pt1 | contig 45832 bp, 49 predicted proteins | sample Kivu_220m_FD_184162 | JGI IMG/M metagenome (GOLD analysis project Ga0208047, IMG submission 184162) | Freshwater microbial communities from Lake Kivu, Western Province, Rwanda to study Microbial Dark Matter (Phase II) - Kivu_220m (SPAdes)... | ecosystem: Environmental > Aquatic > Freshwater >...
GTAGTATTGATTGTAATATTTACGGAAGGCCATCGACGCATACCGGTTCAATATGCGCGCACCGCTTTCAAGGGTGGCAAAATGTACCGCCAGGCAGGATCAACCTATATACCTCTGCGTGTTAACATGGCTGGCATGATACCGCTTATATTTGCCATGTCTCTAATGATTTTCCCCGGAACGATTGCGAGCTACTTTGCTGCGCCGCAGGGGCAGGAAGCGAACTTTGCCAATATTATCATGGACTGGTTCGATCCGAGCGCCCCGTTGCCATTGGGACTTTTCTATTGGGTGGCGTATTTCTTGCTGGTGGTCGGTTTTACGTTCTTTTATACCATGGTTATCTTCGAACAGATGGACCTGGCACGAACGTTACAGAGGCAGGGTGGCTTTGTACCAGGCGTTCGCCCGGGAAAGCCAACAACCGATTACTTAAACGGTGTAATAGGTCGTTTAACCTGGGGTGGGGCGATATTCCTGGCGCTCGTGGCAATAATGCCGTTTATTGCACAGCAATTAACCGATACAGCGATTTTAACCCTGTCGAGTACGGGCATACTCATTGTCGTTGGCGTTGCGCTTGACACTATGAAGCAGATTGAAGCACAACTTACCATGCGGCGTTATGAAGGTTTCTTAAAGTAAGGAGGATTTACCATGTTTTTCGTATTGCTTGGTGCACCCGGGGCGGGGAAGGGTACCCAGGCAGATATTATAGTTAAAGAAATGTCTTTGCCGCATGTGGCTTCAGGCGACCTGTTCAGGCAGGCTTTAAAGAACGGGACCGAGCTTGGCAAACAGGCGGAGTCTTATATGAAAGCCGGCAAGCTTGTACCGGATGAAATTACTATTAAGATGATAACCGAGCGCATTGCCCAGGCGGATTGTAACGACGGTTGTGTTTTCGATGGATTCCCCAGGACTTTGGATCAGGCGAAGGCGCTGGATGCCGCACTTGAAAAGCAGGGAAAGTCGATTGAAAAAGCTATTTATATAGAGGTTCCCGAATCCGCTTTGCTTGACCGGCTGACCGGGCGCTTTGTTTGCCGAACCTGCCAGTCCCCCTATCACAAAAAGAACTCGCCGCCGAAGAAGGAAGGCGTATGTGATAAATGCAGCGGCGAACTCTATCAGAGGGCTGACGATCAGGAAGCAACTATTAAGGAACGGCTCAAGGTCTATTTTGCGCAGACTATGCCCTTGCTTGAGTACTATGATAAGAAAGGCAGGTTGTTCAGGGTCAACGGAAATCAGCATATCAGCGAAGTCGGTAAAGATATAGTTAAGTTTCTGACGGAATTAAAAAAGAAAAAATAAATGACGATCATCAAATCGGCCGAAGAAGTGGCGATAATGAGAGAAGCAGGAAGGATTGTAGCCGTAATCCTCCAAAAACTGAGCGAGGCAGTTAAGCCGGGTATAAAAACGCGTGTGTTTAATGATCTTGCGGAAAATGAAGTCGGTAAGTGGAATTCGGCTCGTGCTTCATTTAAGGGTTATCACAATTTTCCGGCCAGTGTTTGCGTATCGGTCAATGATGAGGTTGTACACGGCATTCCCGGTAACAAGGTATTGAAAGAAGGAGATATCGTCTCTTTGGATTTTGGTGTTATTTATAAGGGTTTTCAGGGTGATGCTGCAGTTACGGTCGGTGTCGGCAATGTGAGTCCTGCTGCCCGTAAGTTGATGGATACCACCCGGGCTGCGCTGGTTGAGGGTATTAATGCCGCCCGCGACGGTGGTTACCTTGGTGATATTGGAGAGGCCATACAGGCTTATGTCGAATCCAGAGGGTATAGCGTGGTACGCGAATATTCCGGGCACGGCATCGGCAGGGACATGCATGAAGACCCGCTTGTGCCTAACTTCGGCAGGAAGAACGATGGTATTAGATTGCGGAAGGGCATGACCCTGGCTCTTGAACCTATGGTCAATGCAGGTAATTGGAAAACAAAGCTCAATAACAACGGGTGGACGGTATTTACAGCTGATGGGAGTCTGTCCGCTCATTTCGAGCACACGATCGCCATAGGAAAAGACGAGGCGGAAATCCTCACCTTGTTATAAAATTATTATATGGATAAAAAAGAAGCTATCGAGGTCGAGGGCACGGTAATTGAATCCCTGCCTAATGCTACATTTAGAGTAGAACTGGCTAACGGACACAAAGTACTGGCACATATATCGGGTAAAATGCGAAGACACTATATTAGAATATTGCCGGCTGATAAGGTGCTGGTAGAACTGTCGCCTTATGACCTGACACGCGGCAGGATTACTTACCGGTTCAAGTAGTTATTGAATAGTTGTTTTGACATAAAGTGAATAAAGATTTATAGTATTAAGCGGTTTTTTTTAAATAAGGATATAATCGGAAATGAAGGTCAGAGCTTCGGTTAAAAAACGTTGTGAAAAGTGCAAAATTATCAGGCGCCGTGGAGTGGTGCGGGTTATTTGCAGTAATCCAAAGCATAAGCAGCGCCAGGGATAGTCAGAGGAGTTAGATAGAACATGGCTCGTATAGCAGGCGTAGATATCCCCAGGGAAAAACAGGTTCTGTTTTCCATTCAGTATATTCACGGGATAGGGCCGGCCATCAGTCGAAAGATTCTTACGGATTGTAAAATTGATCCTGCAAAAAAGGTGAAGGATCTGACTGAGGAAGAAGTCAGCCATATACGTGAAAGGATTGACAAGGAATATACTGTTGAGGGCGAACTCAGAAAAGAAATCAATTTGAATATTAAACGCCTGATTGAGATAGGCTCACGCCGCGGCATCAGACATAAGAGAAGTCTTCCTGTACGGGGGCAGCGCACACGGACAAATGCGCGTACAAAGCGCGGTGCCAAGAAGACGGTAGCCGGCCGCGGTCAAAAGCGCATGGCCAAGAAGTAAAGGAGTAGCCGGATAATATGCCACAGAAAAAGAAAGTTAGAACAAGAAGACGGGAACGTAAACTGATTCATGAAGGGAAAGCCTTCATACAATCGAGTTTTAATAATACCATCGTTACATTGACCGATGCTAAGGGCAATGTGATTGCCTGGGGCAGTTCAGGCACTGCAGGGTTTAAAGGGTCCCGCAAGGGAACCCCATATGCAGCTCAGATGGCTGCCCAGGCGGCTTCAGCTAAAGCTAAGGAACACGGCCTGCGTCAGGTCGAAGTCTTTGTCAGAGGTCCTGGCAGTGGCAGGGAAGCTGCGATAAGAGCTATTCAAGCATCCGGCATTGCTGTGACAGGTATCAGGGATATCACACCGGTCCCGCATAACGGATGCCGGCCCAGAAAGAGAAGGCGAGTGTAATTATGGCTAGATATACTGAGGCATATTGTCGTCTTTGCCGTCGCACGGCCACCAAGCTCATGTTAAAGGGTGAAAGATGCTTTACTGAGAAATGCGCCCTGGAACGCAGAAATGTCCCGCCCGGGTTTCATTCTACAGGAAAGCGCCGCAGCAAAATGTCAGACCGCGGTCTTCAGCTCATGGAAAAGCAAAAAGCACGCTATACATACGGTTTATATGAAAGGCAGTTCAGGCGCTTCTTTGCAGAGGCCGCCCGGATGCAGGGTATTACCGGCGAAAATCTGCTTATTTTGCTGGAGAGGAGGCTGGATAACGTGATTTTCCGTCTCGGATTTGCCGATTCGCGGTCACAGGCAAGGCAGATATTACGACATGGCCATTTTAAGTTGAACGGCCGTAAAACCGATATCCCTTCATGCCTGGTCAAAGTCGGTGATGTTATAGAATGGCGAAAGGAAAGCACGAAGTCCGAGTATTATAAAATCCTTATTGAGAGAATTGAGGACAAGGATGTCCCGGCCTGGTTATCTCTCGATAAAGGCAACATGGTTGGTAAGGTTCTAAATCTGCCCTCAAGGGAGGATATTAGGACTAACTTTGATGAAAAAGCCATCGTGGAATATTATTCCCGATAGGAGGATTATTGGTTCAATTAACTTTGCCGAAAATTGAATGTGTCGATTTCCAGGGAAACTATTGCAAATTTGTTGCCGAACCGGTTGAAAAAGGTTTTGGAGTAATCCTCGGAAATAGTTTACGCAGGGTGCTTCTCAGTTCTCTGCCCGGCGCTGCCGTCACCTCTGTTTTAATTGATGGCATTACTCAGGAGTTCAGTACCATTCCGTACATGAAAGAGGACGTAACCGATTTCCTGTTGAATGTTCGGGATTTAAGAATTCGCGTGCTGTCCAAAGATGCCGATACCGGGAAAATGACCCTGGATGTTAACGGCAGGATGGATGTTCATGCATCAGATATCAGGGTTGTCGGACAGCCTTATTTCGAGATAGTCAACCCTGATTTACATCTGGCTACACTCGATTCGAATGACGCCAGGTTAAATGTAGAATTTACCGTAAAGGTGGGCAAGGGCTATCAATCGGCCAGCGCCGGCGATAATGTGGGTATTATCGTTACCAGCGGCGGCACGAGTAAAGAAATCTCTGTAGACGCTATTTTTTCTCCTGTGACCAGGGCCAACTACGTGATTGAGAGCAGCGGTCCGGGACAGGGTACAGGCAAAGAAAGGCTGATCCTTGAAGTCTGGACGGACGGCACGGTTGACCCCATAGAAGCCGTGGGTGAGAGCGCAAACATCCTGGTTGAACAATTCAGTAATTTCAAAGGATTAGCAAGCACGATAGCGGAGAAAGAAGAAATTGAATCACTGCAAAAATCCATACCGCAGGAAGTATATAACCTCCCTCTTGATAAACTCAATTTATCCACGCATACATATAACAGCCTGCGCCGCGGCGGTATCACTTTGGCGGGGCAGTTACTGGAAAAGGGCCTGGATGGATTGATGTCGCTGGGAGGATTCGGAGCGAAGTCAAAGGAAGAAGTCGACGTAGCTTTAAAAGAGCTAGGTATAGATTTACCGCTTGATCAGAACGATAAAGATAAGAAGAAAAAGACGCGTTTAAAAACCTCAACCTCAGAAGGTGAAGATTAATGAGACATCAATTAGCAGGAAGAAAATTAGGAAGACGGACCGCACACCGCTGGTCCTTATACCGTAATCTTACTACGGATCTATTAAGATACGGGAAAATAGTTACGACGCTGCCCAAAGCAAAGGAAACGAAAGGCTTTGCTGACAAAATGGTTACACTGGGTAAAGAAGGAAGCCTTGCATCACGCAGGCGAGCCCTTGCTTTTATCTACGATGAGAAAGTTGTGGATAAAGTTTTTGATGAATATGCTGCCAGGTACAAAGATCGTGCCGGCGGATATACACGCGTATTAAAACTGGGCCCGCGCGAAGGTGACAAGGCGCCCATGGCTCAGATTGAAATGGTGGAATAAATTCTACTTTGTAGATGGGGCTCTTTAATAATCTGAAAAAAGTCGTTTTGGTAATTGAATACAGGGGCGAGCGATATTATGGATTCCAGTGGCAAAAAAGCTCACCCACGATCCAGGATGAACTGGAAAAAGCTATTCAAAAGCTGACGGCCGAAAGTGTTAGAGTAATAGCAGCCTGCAGGACTGATACTGGAGTTCATGCTAAAGGTCAGGTAGCCAGCTTCAGGACCTGTTCCGAGCTGCCGCCTCGAACATTTATACGCGGGCTCAATCATTACTTGCCGGATGATATTTCAGTTATCATGGCGGGTTTTATTAGCGATAGATTTAATGTAAGGAAGGAAGCTTTAAAAAGGGAGTATGAATACCGTATCATTAACCGGCAGAGCCGTTCTCCCCTGGCTGCCGACCTTTCATTTCTGGTACCTTATAAATTGAATATAGATAAAATGAACAAGGCTAGTTGCCTTCTCATCGGCGAGCACGATTTTGCATCCTTTGTAACTTCCTGGGACCGGAAGGAAAAAAGCACAGTTCGCCGTGTGTATGAGGCCAGCATGATAAAAGAAGATGCTGTGGTGATCTTCCATATTGTAGCCAATTCATTTTTAACACATCAGGTACGCAACACAGTTGGCTTATTGATACAGGTAGGCTCGGGCAAAATATCAGTTGAGGAATTTAAAAATATATTAGAAGCAAAGAGATTAAGTCTGGCGGGACCGGCAGCTCCTGCAAAAGGGCTATGTCTGACCAGAGTTATCTATCCAGACGATTCGGAGTTCAAATATGAAAACCTATGCACCTAAAATAAAAGACATCGAACGCAAATGGCATTTAATAGATGCCGATGGACAGACGCTGGGGAGACTATGTTCCCAGGTATCCAAGCTGCTTATCGGCAAACATAAGGCTATGTTCACACCTAATACCGATACCGGCGATTTTGTCGTCGTGATCAACGCGGCTAAAATAAGAGTGACTGGGAAAAAAACGACGGATAAAAAATACTACAGGTATTCCGGATATCCGGGAGGCATGAGAGCTACTTCGCTGGAAGTAATGCTGGAGAAACATCCTGAAAGGATTATAGAGCATGCTGTTAAGGGTATGCTTCCGCATACCAGATTGGGCAGGGAGATGTATAAAAAGTTGAAGGTATATGCCGGTGATGAACACCCTCACCAGGCCCAACTGGCCGTAAAAAAAGATACTAAGAAAGGGAGTGCTGGCAAATGAATGCAGCAACTTATAACCGTACTACGGGCAGACGAAAATGTGCCATAGCCCAGGCTAAACTATCTTCCGGCTCGGGCGAGATCACTGTAAACGGGAAGCCGTACCAGCAGGCCTTTACGCTAACCGATCATAGAAGGACGATTGAGCAACCTTTTATAGTTACAGATACCCTCGGCAAGTACAATGTTGAGATCAAGGTGGTTGGTGGCGGTATCACGGGTCAGGCGGGAGCTATCCGCCTTGCCATAGCACGGGGGCTGGTTTCTGTGAATGAGAGTTTTAAGGGTGCTTTGCGTCAGCATGGCTTGCTTACACGCGATCCAAGGATCAAAGAGCGTAAAAAATACGGCCTCAAACGTGCCCGCAAGGCGCCGCAGTATACCAAGCGTTAAACTATCGTCAATGAGAAAACTAAATTCCCCTCCTCAAGGAGGGGAATTTTTATTTTACTTCGGAGAGTCTTTTTTTCAAGAAGTCGATTTCGGGGACAGGAGTCGGATCGGCGCCGTTCAAAATTGCCAGATAATAGCTCACCCAGTCACCCAGCAAAACCAGGCTCATAATGTGTTTAAGTGGATTGGTTCCATCGCTGTCGAGAATCTGGTGCTGGATTTTTTGTTGCTCCAGTAGCTCGCCGGTGACCTTATAACGTATCAAAGTACGCGGATGAAGAGATGGGCAGCGAAGCATTAAGACGAGAATGTGCTCTTTAAGGCTCACAGGGTAGCGATAGCCGATTACAGCATTGTGATTGAGCTCGGGAAGAACTTCGAAGAAAGCCCAGGATTTACTGTTTTCGTTTATTTGTGTCTTCCACCTGCGCGCTACATCTGAAAGAATACCGCTCCCATAAACTACGACCAGCTTGCCGTTCAGCTTCAGCGCCAGCTTCTTTGCCTGGTTATGCTCCGTGGATATATCGTCATTCCATGATGAGCCCAAAGTTTCCAGGGCGTGAACCATGCTTTCCACCTCTGCCGATTTGTCGCTTACAAGGCCGAGATTTTGCATGATTGCCAGCAGGGGCATCAAACTATACCCCAGGGCTGCCCTGGGTGAAGAAACGTGCTCTATGACGAAAATAGGCACATCGGCTTCACGTGCCAGGGAGCAGATCTTGCCGCCTGTTGAGATTACCAGTTTTTTACACTTGCGGTTCAGCGCCTGTGTAAAACCGGAAAGTGTTTCCTCGGTATTCCCCGAATAACTTGAAGCAACGACCAGTGTATTCTCGTCCACATAGGCTGGAAGATCATAATCACGTTGTACCGTGATAAGAGGACTAGCAGAAGAAGTTGCTGCGGCGCGCACCAGATCGCCGCCTATAGCTGAACCGCCCATCCCCAATATAACGACTTTGTTAACGTTCCTGTAATCCCCAGGTAATGTGAACCTCAGGGCTTTTTCCCAGGCATCACGGCATTGAGCAGGCAGCCCCCTTATCTGTAAGCGCATTCCGGCTTGATCCAGGGAACTGAATAAAGCCGGATCATCCAGATTATGCATAGCTTACCCCCCTAATATCTCACGGCCCTGCTGAAGAAGGTTTTGAACTTCTTGCCGGCTGCTGCTTTCAGCATAAATTCTGATCAGCGGCTCGGTGCCGGAAAAGCGCACCAGCATCCAGGAACCATCCTCTAGTTTGTAGCGGAATCCGTCCCTCGTATCGAGATTAACGACTTTCAGGGCGCCGATCCTGTCCGGTTTATTCTTCGTCATTCGTTCAATCATATCGCGTTTGGCATCTTCAACGATATGGATATCAATCCTGTCATAGTAGTGGGGGCCGACTTTTTTGAACAGGTCCGCCAGCAGTTGGGAAGGTGTTTTACCGGTTTTTATGATAAGGTCAAGCAGGTAGAGGCCCGCCAGAATGCCGTCACGTTCGGGTATATGGCCCCTGAATCCGTATCCGCCGCTTTCTTCGCCGCCTAGCAGGGCGTTTTCCTGCATCATAATGGGAGCCACGTATTTAAATCCAACCGGTGTTTCAAAAACCGGCACTTTGTAGATTTGGCCCAGGGTGAAGAGCATGTCTGTAGAGGTGAGTGTTTTAACAATGGCTCCGCGCTCCTTGCGTATTTCCAGAAAGTATAAAGCCAGCAGAGCAAACACTTCCTGAGTATTAAGGTATGTACCGTTTTCATCCATAACACCTATCCGGTCGGCGTCGCCGTCGGTGGCAAAGCCGATTACGGCGTTGTCCCGAATAACATAGCGCGCAAGCTTCCCCAGGTTTTTGTTGATAGGTTCCGGCTGTATGCCTGGAAACAGTGGATTTCTCACCTTGTTGATTTCGTGAACCTCTATTTTCCCACCGTCAAGCAAGTTCTTAAAATAACCGATCCCTGCGCCGAACATGGAATCTACCACGATTTTCAGAGGATGGCGCTTCAAGGCTTCGATGTCGATCAGCTTATTCAGATGTTTGGCGTAGCTGATATAGGGATCATGATATACGATCATTTTTTTCCGGATGGCGTCACTGATATCGATCCTGCGCGGTTCCGCAGCGGTCTTAATTACGGCATTAGTGTTTTCTTCTATCAGCGAGACAACTTCTGAGGGAGCACTGGATCCTGTCTCCACCTTGTATTTAAATCCGTTATAATTGCCCGGGTTATGGCTGGCGGTCAGCATGATCGCCCCATCGGCCTTCATTGCGGTAACGGTATAGCTGGTTACAGGGGTTGGGGCAGGCTTGGGGAAAAGATATACTTTGATGCCATTGCCGGCCAGTACTTCTGCCGCCGCAGCGGCAAAGTCCTCTGAGGCAAAGCGTGTATCGTATCCTATGACAATGCCTTTGGCGCCTGATCCTATGCCTTTAAGATAGTCGACAACGCCCTGTGCGCAGGCACGTACATTGCTAAAGGTAAAATCATCGGCGATGACTGCCCGCCATCCATCCGTGCCAAATTTAATTTTGGCTGACATTCCTCAAATCCCGGCGTCTGCTCTTAGCTGCTTAACCTTATCCGTTTTTTCCCAGGGGAATTTGACGTCTGTCCGGCCGAAGTGCCCGTACGAGGCTGTGGCACGATAAAGAGGCCGGCGTAAGTCAAAGTATCTTATGATTGCCTCCGGACGCATGTCGAAGTGTTTATGAATCAGCTTCAGGATGACCGCATCTGAAATCTTCCCTGTGCCGAATGTCTCGATGGAAACCGATAGAGGATGTGCCACACCAATAGAATATGCAACCTGTAATTCCAGCCTTTCCGCCAGGCCTGCTGCCACGCAGTTCTTGGCTATATATCGAGCCATGTATGTGGCAGAGCGGTCAACCTTGGTCGGATCTTTACCGGAGAATGCGCCTCCGCCGTGACGGGAATAACCGCCGTAGGTATCAACCAGCAGTTTCCGGCCTGTAAAACCTGTATCCGATACGGGCCCGCCTACTACAAAGCGCCCCGCGCTATTTACATAGATCTTGGTGTTTTTATCCATTAACTTAGAAGGTATCACCGGTTTAATTACTTTTTGAATGAGGTCATGCCTGATCGTATCGTTATCCGGCTCAGGGTCATGATGGGCTCCGATGACTACAGCCTCAATCCTTTTGGGCTTTCCATAGCTGTATTCAACGGTTACCTGCGATTTACCGTCAGGGCGGAGATAGGGGATGGTATTCTTTTTACGCGCTTCGGCTAGGCGGTAGGTTAATTTATGTGCCAGGGAGATGGGAAGAGGCATAAGCTCTTCAGTTTCCGTACAGGCGTAGCCAAACATCATGCCCTGGTCGCCGGCGCCGGTCAAATCCAGTTCATCCACCTTTTTTCCTTTTGCCCTGACTTCCAGCGCCTTACTGACTCCGGCATTAATATCAGGGGATTGTTTCTTAATTGATACGATGGTTGCCAGACTTTGATAATCAAACTGGTATTCGGGTTTTGTATAACCTATTTCCTTAACAACATTTCGCACGATATCGGGGATTTCAACATATGTTTTCGTGGTGATTTCACCCAGGACGACAACTAGGCCGATGGTGACCGCTACTTCGCAGGCTACCCTCGATTTAGGATCATCCTTGATCATAGCATCAAGGATACCGTCAGCGACCTGGTCGCATAGCTTGTCAGGATGTCCCTCGGTGACCGATTCCGATGTAAAGAAATATTTGGGGGATTTCATGAATGTGTTTTTCATAGCTACTCCTTTGTCCTTAAGTTCCTTCTTCCCAGCTGTTCAGATATTTTTGCTGCTGGGGGGTGAGTTTGTCAATGGAGATATCCATGGATTTCAATTTTAGGCGTCCTATTTCGGCATCAATATCAGAAGGAACAGGATATACCTGCGGTTTCAGTGTGCCTCTGGTTTTAACCAGGTATTCGAGGCTGAGTGCCTGGTTGGCGAAACTCATGTCCATTACGCTTGCGGGATGTCCTTCAGCGGCTGCCAGGTTGATTAACCTGCCTTCACCCAGCAGGTAAATATGGCGCTTGTCATCCAGGACATATTCTTGAACAAACGGTCTGATCTGTCTTGTCTTTTTAGCCAGGCTTTCCAGCGCCGGAATATTGATTTCTACATTAAAGTGGCCGCTGTTTGCCAGAATAGCGCCGTCTTTCATCCTCACAATATGTGCTTTATCGATGACATGCCTGTCACCCGTTACGGTGATAAAAACATCGCCGATAGCGGCTGCATCAAGCAGTGGCATCACTTGAAATCCATCCATGGCAGCCTCGAGTGCGGAAATAGGATCTATTTCTGTCACTATAACAAGCGAACCCATTCCCTGCACCCTTCTCGCTACGCCTCTTCCGCAATTACCATAACCGCAGACAACCACCTTCTTACCCGCCCAGAGAATATTGGTCGCCCTTGTAATTCCATCCACAGTGCTCTGTCCGGTGCCGTAACGGTTATCGAAATAATGTTTGGTCTTGGCATCGTTAACGGAAATAAGAGGATACTTAAGTTTTTTGGCTTTGGCCATGTTTTTTAAACGGATAACACCGGTTGTTGTCTCCTCTGTGCCGCCTATCACGTTCTTGAGCAGCGCTGTTTTTTCCTGATGAATAGTGCTGACGAGATCTGCGCCGTCATCTATGGTTAACTGTGGTTTATGTTCAAGCGCGGCAAGAATGTGTTTATAATACGTTTTATTATCCTCTCCCTTGATGGCAAACGTAGGGAACCCCATGTCTACGAGCGCCGCCGCTACATCATCCTGGGTACTTAAGGGATTTGAAGCGCACAGGACAACATCGGCTCCGCCTGCCTTGAGTACGAGCGCCAGGTTGGCTGTCTCGGTAGTAATATGAAGACATCCTGAGATGCGTATGCCTTTCAGCGGTTTTTCCGCAGCAAAGCGTGTTTTTACCAATTTAAGCACGGGCATTTCACGATTAGCCCAGTCGATGCGTAATTTGCCCATTCCTGCAAGCTTTTTATCTTTAACATCATAATTCATAATCGGGCCATCCTCTCCAAAATTAATGAGATAGTATTACCTGATAGGTTCCCTGTGTCAAGTAAAACATGATTTACAGCCGGGAATTCATCCACTGTTTCAAAGTCCTTTTTTATATCAGTGAAGATTTCCCATCTCCCGTCGGATATAGATCCCTCTTTCTGCCTGTTCTCCAGCCGTTGCCTGATCAAGTTTTCATCTGCTATGCATTCAATGGCGAGAAAGTCGGCTCCCGCCTCTGAGGCAAGTTTAAATGCCGCCAGCCTGTCATCCTTCTTTTTAAAGGAGGCATCCAGAATGACGGATTTTCCGTCAGCAAGGAGTTTACGGGCCCTGCTCAGGAGCTCGTTATAAGTTCTTTGCGTGAATTCAGGGCTGTAGATTCCTCCGCCGAAACTATCATAGTGGCGCTCTTTGAGCGGCACATTTGCCAATTCTTTGCGAATAACATCGGACGAAAGCGTGGCAAAATCCAACCCCCTGCCGATCATCTCTGCAATAGTAGTTTTGCCCGATCCGATAAGACCTGTCACGATCAGCAAAGCAGGCTTATTACGTGTATACATGTGAGCCAGATTAAAGTACTGCTTTGCCTCAGACAGGATATTATCTTTTTCGGTTAAATACGGATCATCATATTTAAAGCACGCCACTTTGCCTCGTACATAGGCACGGTAACACTTGTAAAAACACATTAAATCGTTGGTTTTATCATCATTGCTCGCATCAATATACGCATCTACAAAGGCTCTGGCCAGGTCTCCTCTACCGTAGCGGTCGAGGTCCATGGCTAAAAAAGCAATTTCAGATGCGGTATCACAGTATCTGAACCTGTCGTTAAACTCAATGCAATCATAAATATAAATATCATCGGAGAAACATACATGGGCGGCATGCAGGTCGCCATGGCAGTCTTTTATTTTTCCACCCGCCACGCGTTCATTGAATAGTCTGGCGTTACAGCTTATAAAACCATCCGTATATTTCCTGATCACATTAAAGGAGCGATCAGGTATGGCTATATCTATATATTTCTCAGTCTGGCTAAAGTTTTCGTCGGTATTGGTCTTAATCATTTCCAGGTTGCCATAAGCGCTTATCACTGCATCAGTACGGGCCAAACGATGAAATTCAGCCATTTTAAGAGCTACCTGACTGACCATTTCTGCTGTTACCTGATCCTGGGTCAGCAGAATATCCATCATACGTTCACGGGGCAACTGCTTCATTTTGACGGCATATTCTATAATCGATCCTGAATTCCCAACTCTTATCTTCCCCTTTGCTTCTGTCACCGGCAGCACGCCCAGATATCCCTTGGGGCAGAGGCGTCGGTTCAGCTCCATTTCCTGCCGGCAAAAATATAGCCGCTTATCGAGCGAAGTGTAATCAAGGTAGCCCAAATTAACCGGCTTTTTAATTTTATAAACATACTCCCCTGTGAGAAAGATAAACGACATCTGCGTCTGTAGCAGCTCAATTCTGGAAGGATGTTCCAGATAGGCCTCAGGCATGAGTAATGACTGCACAAATAACGGAAGTTCGGATGACATGACAGGGGATATTTTATCAGGTTTGGTTAGTTATGTCATCGAGTTAAAATAAAGCTGAGCAGGTTCATTTTCCATTGTCCGCATTCAATTCATCAAGCCAGTCAATGGATTTAAGCTGCTTCTCGAGTATGTACTTTATGTATTCGCGCAGGGCTGATTTTAGTTCCCGGGAAAGTTCGTGGTTAAGTTTAATTTTTAAGGCTGATGCACTATCACACTGCTGCCAGTAACGTAATACTTTGAGCGCATTTACAGAAAGAGTGCGCGCATTTATATCGGGATATCCGCAATCCCGGCAGACCACACCACCATGGGCCGGGCTGAAGTAGTTCACTTCAGGGGGCAGCGGCCTGCTACACCCGGTACATTTGCCCAGCTGTGGCCGGTAACCCAGATGATCAAGCAGGTGGATTTCAAAATAACGCAGGATTCGGTCGCTTCCTTTAACAGTTGATAAATCACGCAGGGTATTCAGCAGCAGGTTGAAGAGCGCCTGATCTCCGGCATTTTCTTCAGTAAAAGAATCCATCAACTCAGAAATGTAGAAGCCACAGGAAATAAGATCAAGATTATCTTTGAGCTCAATGAAATTGTCTATGGTTTGCGCCTGTGTGACGATATCGAGGTTTCTTCCCCTGGCCAGCAAAAGAAGGCTGTGAGTAAGCAGTTCCACATTGCCGCCCAGTTTACTACCGGGGCGCATGGCGCCCTTTGCGATAGCCCTTATTTTTCCATATCCGGGTGTATATAAGGTCAGAAGGCGGTCGGCTTCGCCGAACTTGTTCCTCTTGATGACAATTGCTTCAGTTTGATAAACGCGCGAAGGCATAAAGTAAAGCTGCTACATTTCCTGCCTGCCCTCAAGGGCACGGCTGAGCGTTATGTCATCGGCATACTCGAGATCACCGCCATAGGGCAGGCCGCGAGCTAACCTGGTAATTCTAATGCCAAGTGGGGCTATCAGGCGTTGAATATACATGGACGTGGCTTCGCCCTCGAGGTTGGGATTTGTTGCGAGAATAACCTCTGTCACCTCTATGCGGCTGAGCCGGTCAAGCAGCTCACGAATATGTAAATCCTCCGGTTTAATACCGTCACTGGGCGAGATAACGCCGTGAAGCACATGGTAAAGTCCGCGGTATTTCTTCGTACGTTCAAGCGGCATAATGTCGATGGGTTCTTCTACGATACATATTTTGGTCATATCCCGTGTCTCGTCAGTGCAGATACTGCATGGATCACTATCGGTAATATTCAGGCATGAAGAACATAACCTAAGATTCTCTTTGATTCCCAGTATTGCGTTAGCCAGGTCACGTGATTTTTCGGCGGGAGCCTGCAATAGATGATAGGCCAGGCGCTGCGCTGATTTCGGACCAATGCCAGGCAGCTTATTCAACTCCTCAATAAGTCTTGAAATTGGTTTTGCTGCAGGAAGAAAATCCGGGTTCAATAGGGTGTCTCCTAGAATAGTCCAGGTATCTTAACTCCACCGGTCAATTTGCTCATACTTTGAGCCGCCATTTCCTGTGATTTTTGTATAGCTTCATTACATGCTGCCAGGACCAGGTCCTGTAAAAACTCCACCTCTTCAGCGTTGATTACTTCGGGTGATATAGTGATTGACTGGAACTGCTGATGTCCATTAATTACAATTTTTATAGCGCCGCCGCCTGCACTCACTTCGACATTGGTATTTGCCAGCTCCTCCTGTGCCTTGACGAGTTTGGCCTGCAGTTCTTGAATCTGACGCAAGTCAAATTTACTCATTGTTCCTCCATCTCCATATTTTCTTCTACAATCTTGGCGCCCATGCTTAAGACAGCTTCTACCAGATGATCACTACCACTCCCGCTGGTTTCTGTTTTCTGCCCCTGTTGGATCAACGTGCAGGTTACATTATAGGTATGCCCGAATACCTCTTTAAGCTTTTTCTCAATTATGTGTAAGTACTTACGATTGTCAATATAGGTTTTGTGAAAATCGTGGTAAAAGCCCAGTACAAGGTTTGTGCCGTTTATCTCTACAGGTTCACAGGCGTGGCGTAAACGTGCGTCCAGGTTGCCCTGAGAACCTTCCCCCCGCATTGAGTTTATAAAGTCCTTCCAGTGTGTGCGCAGGTAAGCCAGGTCAGACGGGTCTTCCATTTTAAGTGGTTCAGACAACCTGGCTTGCTCCAGATCGGGCGGCGCAGAGTAGGAGGAAGTTGAAGGCTGGCTGGGATCGGATGTGGAGGAATCCATAACTTTTGGTGGTCTGGCTATCAGGCTGGCAGGCTTATACTGATCTGGCGGTTTCACCGGCTTTGCTGCCGCCGTTGGCCTGGGAGTCTGCCAGTCTCGGTTGCCTGTCTGATCGCCTGCTGCATGTTTTTCTTTGGCATGCTGGGAAAGGACGCTCTCTACGAGAGCCATTTCCAGTGGCAACTGTGAAAAGCTATCCATACGTAAATCAACGCTACTGAAGAGCTTGATGGCATTCAGTATATAATCCAGGCTGCTGCCACCTGCGAGAGCCTGCATTTCTGCAATGTCATCTGCCGTCGTATCCAACATTTCAGAAGACCCGGATTTCACCAGCATGAGTTGCCTAAGGTAATCGACAAGCTCACGATTAAATTGACGCAGATCAAGGCCTTCTCCGGCGATAGCATTGATCACCTTGATCCCGGAGGAGACATCCCGGCCGACTATGTATCTGGCAAGTTCCCGTATACGCAGGTCCCCGCTGATGCCAAGCATTGCTTGTGCCTGTGCCAGCTCAATGTTGTTCCCGTAATAGGTAATTAGCTGCTCCAGGAGATTGGTGGCATCACGGAGGCTTCCGGTAGCAACCTTGGCAATCAACTTGAGAGCTTCACGGTCAATCTCGATCCCCTCTTTACTGCAGATATGTGATAAACGTGATATAACGGCATTTCCCGATAGACGGTGGAAATCAAACCGCTGACAGCGTGAAGTTATGGTAGAGATAATCTTGTGCGGATCGGTAGTAGCCAGGATAAATATAACATGAGGCGGCGGTTCTTCCAGTGTTTTCAGGAAGGCATTGGCGCCTTCCCTGGTAATCATATGTACTTCGTCAATTATGTAAACCTTATAGCGCAGGATATTGGGGGAATAGTTGACCCTTTCCTTCAGATCGTTCATGTCATCGATGCCCCTGTTGCTGGCTTCATCTATTTCTATGACATCGAGGGCATTTCCTTTATTGATGGCGCTGCAGGAATCACACTGATTGCATGGCTCACCGTCGATTGGATTGCTGCAATTGACTGCTTTGGCAAGGATACGCGCGGTACTGGTCTTACCGCAGCCGCGCGGGCCGCAAAAAAGATAAGCGTGGGCTATTCTGCGGCTTTTAATTGCGTTGCGAAGAGTCTGGACAACATGTTCCTGACCTGCTATCTCTGAAAATGTGTGAGGCCGCCATTTGCGGTAGAAAACCTGGGCCGTCATAATTCAATTAATTATACTCCATCAAAGGTAACGGTAAAATTTACGAAGAAGAATCACTCTATCCGAATTTAGCTCATGAGTGCAATGATTGCCCTGCTATGCTATAATCATGCGTTACAGAAGTTTTATAGGAGTTAGAGCATTGGACAAGGAAAAGAAGCAGACAATAATGAAGATCTACGGGATGCATGAGACGGATACCGGCTCATCTGATGTTCAGGTTGCTGTCCTTACTGCAAGGATCAACCAACTCTCTGAACACCTGAAGGCGCACTCTCATGATCAGCATACCCGCCGCTCATTATTAAAGCTGATAGGACGCAGAAGGCGTTTATTGGGCTACCTCAGCAGCACCGATATAACACGCTACCGCACACTTATTGGGAAGCTGGGCCTACGCAAATAATTTTACAAGAAGGTTTTAACTAATGCCCCAAATTTTTAAGACTAATTTCGGGGACAAGGAACTTATTATCGAGACCGGTAAACTTGCCCAGCAAGCGGATAGTGCAGTAACGGTACGATATGGAGATACAGTTGTCCTTGTCACCGCATGCATCAGCGACGACGTAAAAGAAAATAGTGACTTCGTACGCCTCACCGTAGATTACGAGGAGCGCCATTATGCTGTGGGTAAAATACCCGGCAGCTTCTTAAGGCGTGAAGGCCGGCCCGGCGAGCAGGCAACCCTGGCTGCGCGTCTATGCGACCGTTCGATAAGGCCCCTTTTTCTGAAAAGCCTGCCCAACGACATACAGGTTGTGGTAACCGTACTTTCAACAGACCAGGAGAATGATCCCGATGTGCTGGCTGTTATCGGCGCATCGGCCGCGTTGACCGTTTCCAGTATTCCTTTTGCCGGCCCCATCGGTGCATCCCGGATCGGATACATTGATGGGAAAATGGTACTCAATCCCCTGCTGCCTCAGATGAATGATAGCTTACTGGATCTCGTGGTTGCCAGCAGCCGGGAAAACATCGTCATGGTGGAGGCGGGCAGCCGGGAAATAGACCCGGGAATTTACCTGGAAGCAGTGAAATATGCCCACGAAGAAAATCAGAAGCTAATCAAACTTCAGGATGACCTTCGTGAAGCTATTGGCAAATCCAAGCGAAATGTTGAAGGCCTCGGATTTAATAACGATCTATTAAATGTGATTAGCGCTGATTTCGGCCAGAAAATGGCTGCTGCCCTTGATAGTGCAAACAGGCCTGAACGGCAGGCAGCACTTGATGCAATAAAGGCTGAAGTCAAGGAAAAACTTAAGGAAACTTACTCGGAAGCTGAAATAGGCGGTGCCGTCGAAGAGGTTTTAAAGAAAATCTGCAGGGCCAAGATACTGCGGACACAAAAACACGTCGATGGCCGCGATGTAAATCAAATACGTCCGCTCAGCGCGGAGGTAGGTTTACTCCCTCGTACGCACGGTTCCGGCCTTTTTTCACGTGGACAAACGCAGGTACTTACTATAACTACGCTGGGTTCACTGGGACAGGGACAAACAGTGGATGATCTGGGATTGGAAGATACCAAGCGTTTCATGCATCATTACAATTTCCCGCCTTTTTCGACGGGAGAAGTTAAGCGCATGGGGTCTCCCGGAAGGAGGGAGATCGGGCATGGTGCGCTGGCCCACAAAGCGCTCGTTCCTATCATACCTGAGGAGCAGGAGTTTTCCTATACCATAAGGCTTGTCTCGGAAGTGCTCAGCTCCAACGGCAGCACATCGATGGGAAGCGTATGCGCTTCTACACTGTCGCTAATGGACGCGGGGGTGCCGATAAAAGCACCCGTCGTGGGAATAGCAATGGGTTTGGTCACGGATAAAGAAGATCATGAGAAGTATGTCGTTCTTACTGATATTGAAGGAATGGAAGATTTCTACGGTGATATGGATTATAAGGTAGCGGGTACCACCAACGGAATTACCGCTATTCAGCTTGATATCAAACTTCAAGGTGTCAGGTACGACATACTCGCAAAGGCTACATTACAGGCCAGGGAAGCTCACTGGGTATTGCTTGAAAAGCTGAAAGAGGCCATTTCTGAAGTGCGTCCCAACTTGAGTAAATACGCACCCAGGATGTATCGCATCACCATCGACCCATCCAAGATAGGCGCACTGATAGGACCTGGTGGTAAGAATATAAAAGCTATCATCGAGGAGACCAAGACTACTATTGAGGTATCTAATGACGGTACAGTAGTTATCGGTTCTCCCAGTGAAGAATCAGCCCAGGCTGCCATACGCAGGGTTGAAGGATTAACCCAGGACGTGGAAGTGGGCGCTATCTATACCGGTAAAGTTACCAGGATTCAGAATTTCGGAGCGTTTGTCGAAGTCCTTCCAGGCAAGGAAGGCCTGGTGCATATCAGTGAACTTGCCGACCATCACGTAGCTAAAGTTGAAGACGTGGTTAAAATCGGTGATGAGATAATGGTTAAGGTTACGGAGATCGACCGGCTTGGCAGGATTAATCTATCACGTAAAGCGGTGTTCGGTGACCAATCAAAACAAGAGAATACGCCACCTGAAAGTACTGAAAGGCCGCATTACCACAAACAACAGCGGCCTCCCCACACTGGTAGACCTGGGCCTTCGCACGAACGACGGGAAGAGAGAAGGCAACCCTTCAAATCCAGATAGAGCAAGTTCGGCAAAATGCAGGCTGGCGAGGATAACAGCATGTCTCAGATTAAAGTTGTTATTAATGGAATCCTAGGAAGAATGGGGCAACAGACGGCAAATGCGGTGGTGATCGAGGACGGTCTGGAACTGCTTGGAGGCGCCGATATAAAGGCAGCGAGCGATCATCTGGTTACTCCGGTAAATAACAGGTCGATCCCTCTCTATGCAGATATAAGCACTCTAATGAAAAACTGCCGTGCTGATGTACTGGTAGATTTCACCAGGGCAGAGGTTGCCATGGCATCAGCGAGGCTGGCGTTGAAGAGCGGAATACATATAGTTGTGGGCTCAACCGGACTAAGCGAAGCCGATTTAAAAGAGATCGATGAGCTGGCAAAGGCCAACCATACAGGCGCTATAGTTGCCGCCAACTTTGCTATTGGCGCAGTTGTGCTGATGCACCTTGCCAAAATTGCGGCAAAATACTTTGATAATGCTGAGATCATTGAGCTGCACCACGATAAAAAATTGGACGCGCCTTCCGGAACTGCCCTTGCCACAGCCAGGGCAATGCTCAAAAGTAGGGCAAAACCTTTTACATATCCTCCTACGGAAAAGGAAACCTTAAAAGGTACGCGAGGCGGACAGACCGAAGGTATTTCCATACACAGCGTCAGGCTTCCCGGCCTAGTGGCAAGCCAGGAAGTAATTTTCGGAGCTCTGGGACAGACGCTTAGCCTGAGGCACGATACTATAAGCAGAGAAAGCTTTATGCCCGGTGTGATCCTGGCTATTAAAGAGGTTGTCACAAAGCAGGGTCTGGTTTATGGACTGGATACACTTCTAAATTTAGGAGAATGAAATGAACAATGGATACAATGTAGCCGTTGTCGGCGCTACAGGTATGGTCGGCCAGGAGTTTATCAAGATACTTCTGCAGAGAAAGTTCCCCATGTCCTCGATTCATTTATATGCATCGGACAGGTCTGCAGGAAAGAAGATCTTCGTCGGCCATCAGGATATTGTTGTCAAAGAGACTGCCGCTGATTCATTTGACAATATTGATATTGCTCTGTTCTCAGCAGGATCGGAGATCAGCAAGCATTTTGCGCCTATAGCAGCGAAATCCGGCGCGCTGGTGATTGATAATAGCGCGGCCTGGAGGATGGATACGCGGGTACCCCTGGTGGTTCCCGAAATTAATCCTGAGGATATTAAGAAGCACAAGGGTATCATAGCCAACCCTAATTGCTCCACCATCCAGATGGTCGTGGCGCTCTACCCCCTGCATAAGGTCAATCCTATCAAACGCGTCACGGTTGCCACTTACCAATCGGTTTCCGGGACGGGGTTGGCGGCTGTGGAAGAGCTGACCAAGCAGTCCAAGATAGTACTGGAAGGCGGTAATGTTGTACCGCATGTGTATGCTCACCAGATTGCCTTCAACCTGTTACCTGAGATAGATGTTTTCCTGGAAAGCGGCTATACCAAGGAAGAATGGAAGATGGTGGAAGAGACACGGAAAATCATGCATGCCGAGAACCTTGCCGTTTCGGCAACCTGTGTACGCGTGCCGGTTTTCATAGCGCATAGTGAAGCAGTACATATTGAATTTACTGAGTATATGTCACCGGAGGAGGCGCGCAGCATTCTGAGTAAATCCCCGGGTATCAAGGTGCTCGATGATCCCAATGTCAGCCTTTACCCGCAGCCGTGGCTTGCTTCGGGAACTGATGAGGTTTATGTGGGGCGCATACGTTCTGACGCTTCTTATCTTAACGGCCTGGTAATGTGGGTTGTGTCCGACAACATAAGGAAGGGCGCAGCACTCAACGCCGTTCAAATAGCTGAGGAAGCGATCAAGCGCAACTGGGTTAAGCAAAATAACTCCAATAAATAAGCGGCGGGAGGCAAACAATGAAGAACTTCGGGCGTTTGTTGACAGCTATGGTGACCCCTTTTGATGCTAAGGGGAAGGTGGACTATGCGCAGGCGAAGAAACTGGCAAAGGCTTTGTTGAAATCCGGCAGCGACGGCCTGGTGGTTTGCGGCACTACTGGTGAGAGCCCGACTCTGACCAGGGAAGAGAAACTACGCTTATTTGCTGAGGTAAGATCAGTCGCCAGCGAAAAGGCGACTATCATAGCAGGCACCGGCAATTATAATACAGCCGAAAGTATAGAGTTGACCAGAGAGGCTGAAAAGACGGGTGTCGACGGATGCTTGCTTACAGTTCCCTATTACAATAAACCTAACCAGGAAGGCCTCTACGAGCACTTCAAGGCAATCGCTAAATCGACGAAGCTGCCCTGTATTGTTTACAATGTGCCTTCCCGTACTATAACTAATTTAGCTGCTGATACAACTATTAAATTGAGCAAAATTGATAATATAGTTGGTGTGAAGGAAGCCAGTGCGGACTTATCCCAGATTGCCAGAATCATAAATGGCATGGATAAGAATTTTATCGTCTACAGTGGCAACGATGCCGATACCTTTCCCATCATGGGGCTTGGAGGTTACGGTGTTATAGGCGTTATCACTCATCTGGTCGGCAAGCAGTATAAGAAGATGATGGATGATCTCCTGGCGGGAAAAATCGAATCTGCAGCCAAGTTACACCGCCATTTCATTCCATTGGTGAATACAATGTTCATGATAGGTAGCCCCATGCCCATCAAGTATGCCCTCAATTACCTTGGTTTCAGGGTAGGTAAGCCTCGTTTACCGCTGGTGGAACCTGATGAGAAGACGCGGGCTGCCATTGAGCAAACTCTGAAAAACTACAAGATAGATTTGCCTATAGGCTGATCAATCCCAGAGGTAATGGCTTTTACGTTTTACTGCCCAGTTATCAATGCCATTAGCCTTAATCAGGGACAGGTTATATTCAAGGTTGGGATGGAAATCCTTTAAAGGCGCCAGAAGATCACAGGTTTTAAATTGGCTGCATTCCCAACACCCTTTCAGTTTCTTGCCCAGAGCGCATTTCCTTACCTCGCAGTGTGATCCCTTATATCCACCACCTTCCCTGCAGGTGACCTTGCATTCCAATTTATGGATTTCCTGAAGGACCTCTGAAAAAACGTCGTACTTCAAGAAAACCTGGTTGGCCTTTGACCAGTAAGTTTGTTTCGCCTTCACACTTGCATATTTATCAAGCTGCAAATCCTGGATGAGTTCCTGAAGGCGCTTGGTAACTGCAAACAGCTCTTTTTTCGAAGGTATGCAATCCCGGCAATACAACCCGCAGTAGGCTGTTAAATCGGCGTCTTCCGGCATGGTTAAATGATCCGTTTGATGATGATGCTCTGATCTCGGCGGGGTCCTATTGAAATGATATGGAAGGAACATTCGATCAGCTCTTCAATACGCCGGATGTATTTGCGTGCATTAATAGGTAGTTTCTTGAAATCACGGATATCGCTTGTCGTTGCCTTCCACCCGGGCAGTTCCTCATATACAGGCTCACAATGGTCGAGCGAATTAACATCGGCGGGGAACCGGGCAATTACCTTGTTGCCTTCTTTATAAGCAGTACATATTTTGACCGTATCCATTTCGTCCAGCACGTCCAGGCGTGTAAGAATAGCACTGGTAAAGCCATTGAGCTGTGTGGTGTAATGCCCGACAACAGCGTCGAACCAGCCGCAGCGGCGCGCCCTGCCGGTTGTCGCTCCATATTCGTGAGCATGCTGCCGGATATATTCGCCTGTCGCATCGTTCAACTCTGTCGGCATGGGTCCGCCACCGACTCGAGTAGTATATGCTTTAAAAATACCAACCACGCGATCGATTTGGCGCGGACTTATTCCGGATCCGATACAGGCTCCTGCTGCAAGAGGAGAAGATGATGTAACAAAAGGATACGAGCCAAAATCAGGATCCAGCATGGCGCCCTGGGCTCCTTCAAGCACCACTTTACCACCTTTATTAAGCAGGTCGTTAACCATTGCTGTTGTATCTTTAATATAGGGTATCAGGCGTGAGGCATAACCGTCGTACTCTTTAAGGATAGAGTCGAAATCAAGTGGTTTCTGGTTATAGACTTTTTCCAGTATCTCGTTTTTCATCGTCAGAATCTCTGATAACCTGGACTTGAAATTATCTAGTTTTATCAGGTCACAGGCTCTGATACCTCTTCTTGCAGTCTTATCGGCAAAAGCAGGGCCAATTCCCTTCCTGGTGGTTCCCAGGGCACTGTTGCCGCGGTTCTCCTCTTCAAGGCTGTCGAGCAACAGATGCCAGGGCATGATAAGGTGGGCACGGTCGCTGATGTGCAGGTTGCCCACATCAATGCCTCTTGCCTTGAGACTATCAAGTTCTTCGATGAGTACTTTAGGATTGATAACCAGGCCATTTCCAATAATGCAAGCTGTTCTGGGGTAGAAAATTCCGGAAGGGACGATGTGGAGTTTAAATTCACCCCTCGGGTTGATTACTGTATGGCCGGCATTGTCACCACCGGAAAACCGTATGACAGCGTCCGCCTTCTCGGCTAAAACGTCGACTATTTTACCTTTGCCTTCATCGCCCCACTGGGCGCCAATTATTGCTACAACTGACATCCTGTTCTCACTTTAAATGGAATACAAACAAATTTATATTGATTTTTAATTGGTGCATATGCTGTGAAAATATGCTGATTATCCTCGGGACATATAATTTTGGCCCCAGAAATAAAGGAGAGTCCCGCCTCCGAATATAAGTGTCATCAAGCCTGTTAATATAACCCAACCGGTTCCTATCCACGGTATCCCTATTACAGGTAGGACAATTCCGCTAACCAGCCATGCTACGCAAAGCACTGTCAGCGCCGTTAAACTCCATTCAAATATTTTGTCGCTCATTTTCCTGTTTGCGTTTACTCTTACTATAACTATTTGCCGGCATGACGCCATACGTGTATAAAACGCTGGCCTACTGTGACAAAAGAAAGGACTACTACGATTGCCAGGGCAATAAACACCTGGTTCAAGAGCAGTCCGAGCGCTATTATTATAACCCTCTCAACACGAGTAAACAAGCCGACAGTACAATCAATGTTCAATCCCTCCGCCCGTGCTCTGATATAGCTGGTAAGAAAAGAGCCTGTCATCGCCAGAAAAATCAGTGCCAGTTCAACTGGCACGCTATACGGCCAGCTGGAAGGATCAGTAATAAAAATGAAACTGAGAAATAGGGCGCCCTCTGTAATACGGTCTACTACGGAATCAAAGAATGCGCCGAATCTGGTCGTTTTCCCCATATACCGGGCAAGCGCACCATCCAGCATGTCAAAAAAGGCGGCCACAAGAAAAACTATACCACCGGCCAGAAGATGGCCCAGGCCAACAATAACCGCTGCCACCAGATTCAACACCATTCCGATTATCGTCATCATATTTGGTGTAAGTCTAAGCTTACTCACCACTGGAATGATAGGATCGGTGATAATACGGGCAGCTTTACGGCGCAATTCCTGAAAACTTGACACTAAATTATCCTTTTCATGATTGGTTGCTCAGACTTTTATAATAATCCAGCACCTGTCGGGATACGTTTTCCCAGCTGTATTTTTCGGCTGTGGTGAGTCCTTTCTGGGCTAATCTTAGCCGCCTGGATTTATCGTGGATTAATGTCAATAAAGCTTCGGCAATAGAATTTGGATCTCTGGGTTTCGCCAGCAGTCCCTCCTGTCCGTCAGTCAGTACACTGGCGTAACCCGGTATGTTCGTCGCCACCACCGGCTTGCCGCTTGCCATAGCTTCTAATAAGACAATGCCAAAACTCTCATCCTTAGTTGCAGGTGCGCAGAAAATGTCCGCAGTTCGATAGTATTGAGGCAGTTCGGCAAAAGTTACATATTTAGTAAAAATGACTTTATCGGGTAACAGCCTTTTAGCCAGAAGCTCGTACTGATAGCGCAGTTGAATGCCGGGGCCTACGATGATGAGCCGGAAATCCGGGAAGTCCTGCTTCACCAGGGCGCATGCCCGGATGAGATCATCAACACCTTTGCGCTCCTCCAGCCTGCCCACGAAAAGAATGTTTAATTTACCGTCAGCGTATTCGGTTCGCAGCGGGCCTTCAGGCTTATAGTGATTGGTATCAACCCCATTGGGTATTATCTTGTATTCAGCCGGCAAATAATGTGAAATATAATCGAGGGCCGGCTTGGAAACTGCGATTTTGCCACGTAGTTTCTTGCCCAGCGAACGCATAATGGGCTGCCCCACCCAGTAACCGCTGGACCTCGCATGGCAGGCGTGAAAAGTCCCGATATTGACCGTATCGGATTCAATTAGGGTGCTCAGGCATAGCATGGGAATAAAGGGCTCATGTAAATGGATGATATCGAAATTTTCTTTGGCAAGTACTCTTTTAACCTGGTACGGCAACCAGGGAGAGAGAGGTATTCTAGCAGTAGTGCCGCCGTAAGGGATAGGTAAAGGTCTCCCTACAGCCTTGACTTCCTCCTCGAAATAATGGGTTCCTTTCTTTCTGACCGGAGCTACGATTTTCACATCGTGACCCTGGAGATGAAAATGATGGGCCAGATAGGAAACGTGGTAGATGACACCGCCCGGATGTGAATAGTCATACGGTGAAATCAGCCCAATCTTCATTATAATGCCGTAATTGTCCCTTTAGTGCCGAATGACCTATTTTTTATTTTCCGAACATTCCGGCAGGCAAATGGGACCTTGCTGGCCTTCGCCGCCAATGAATTGCTCGCAGCGCCTGTGGGCTTCGTCATCGGAGTACTGGATTGGCGGCGATTTCATGAAATAAGAGCTGGGTGATACGATCGCACCTGCAAGGCCTCGATCCTTGGCGATCTTATGACAGCGCAACGCGTCAATGACGACACCTGCCGAATTGGGACTATCCCAGACCTCGAGCTTACACTCCACGTTGAGCGGCACGTCGCCAAAGGTGCGTCCTTCCATCCTGATATGACAGAATTTTCGATCCAGCAGCCAGGGCACATAATCACTCGGACCAACATGGATATTGTCTGGAATTATCTCGTAATCTAGCTGCGATGTAACTGCATTGGTTTTGGAAATCTTTTTAGACTCGAGCCTTTCACGTTCGAGCATATTATAAAAATCAGTGTTGCCGCCGAAATTGAGCTGGTATGTACGTTCCAATTTAACCCCCCTGTCCCTGAAGAGGCGGGTCAGTACCCTGTGAACAATAGTGGCGCCAACCTGAGATTTAATGTCATCACCGATAACCGGCAATCCGGCTTCAGAAAAACGGTTATGCCAGTAAGGTTCCCTGGCAATAAACACGGGGATACAGTTAATCAGGCCGACTCCAGCGCTAAGCAGTTGCTCGATATACCACTTCGTTGCTTCTTCACTGCCCACCGGTAAATAATTGATGGCTACATCGGCTTTTGTTTCCTTCAGAATACTCACAATGTTTGCGGTGGGACCCGGCGCCTTCTCAATAACTTTGGAAAGATATTTGCCAAGGCCGTCGTGCGTCATGCCACGTACAACCCTCACCCCGGTTGTCGGGACATCGCAGAATTTAAACGTGTTATTGGGGCTGGTAAAAATAGCTTCTGAAAGATCTTTACCAATTTTGTTTTTATCAATATCAATTGCCGCCACAAAATTGATATCGCGAATATGATAGCCACCCAGGTTTACGTGCATTAAACCCGGGACAAACTCATCATCTTTGGCTTTTTTGTAGTAATGTACTCCTTGAACCAGTGATGACGCGCAGTTTCCCACTCCTATGATTGCTACATTGATTTTGCCCATTTCGGTCAACTCCTTCCGTACCGAGCACACAGCCTAGTCGGCTTTGTCCTCGGAGTTAAGATGCATTTTACTGACTATTTCCCTCGACCTAACCAGCCACATAGGCAGTTTAGATTCGTGCAATATTTTATCGGCGACACTTCCCAGCACCCAGCGGGCCATGCCGCTCCTTCCATGTGTTGACATCGCTATCATATCCACCTTTTCATCTTTGGCCAGATCTACGATTCTTTCTGCCGGATCACCGGCCACGATTATGGCCTTAACATCTATCCCTTTATCCTTAAGCCGGTTGCTCTTCTTTTCCAGATATTCCTGCCCGGCATCGCGCATAGCTTTGACGAATTTATTGAATTCCTGTCCCAGTATCTTTGCCTCGATGTCATGCGGTTCCGGTATGACATGCAATAGTATCATAGATGCCCCTGTTTTGAGGGCAACAGCTTCGGCGTTATGAAGAGCCGCCTCACCTATTTCCGAACCGTCCAGGGGGGCCAGGATTCGCTTAAATGTTGTCTTCCGATCTTTATCTATCTCCTTGCTGTGCTTGCTGTGGATCAGCAGTACAGGCACAGTCGACTCTGAAACAACTTTTTCCGATACGCTGCCCAGCCACCATCTCGTTAAGCCCCCTCGTCCATGTGTCGCCATCACCACCAGGCCGGGGTGGTGCTGTTTGGTGTATTTAAGAATATTGTCGGCGGGTCCGCCGTAAAATACATATGCCTTGGCTGTAAGATCCCGTTTCGGCGCAGTTACTTCCGTATAATCGATAACTTCTTCAATCAGGTTGCTGTACAGGACAACAGCGCGGCATGTGATATCATGTTTCTGCAGATGCTCCACAGCATGGTGTACATAATCGTCAAGTAGCTGGTTAACTCGACGCTTTTTATTGTCCATACCGACACCAAGGATATCTACCTCAGAATTAAATCGCGAGGCCAGATCCCGCACGTACGGAATCACCGCTTCTGCTTCTATGGAGCCATCCAAAGGCACAAGTATTTTTTTAAACATAACGGTAAATAATTCCGCACTATTATAGCAGATTATGAAATCATTCTTGTATAATCTCAGATTTTTGTGCTAATTTATAATATGCTTTATGACTTCCACACCCATACATTTAATAGTGATGGTGTGCTTTCTCCTGTGGAGTTGATCAGGCGTGCGGCCATAAAAGGCTACTCAGCTATTGCTATTACTGATCATGTAGGTATCGGCTCGCTGGAGCGGGTCATCAGGGAGCTCAGCCAGGATTGCGAACTGGCAAGGTCTCATTGGAATATACTGGCCATTCCGGGAGTTGAGTTGACGCATTTACCGCAGAAGGCTATTGATCAGGCAGCCAAAAAGGCCAAGGAACTGGGTGCGTGGCTTGTTGTTGTGCATGGAGAGACCTCTGTAGAGCCGGTGGAACCCGGCACAAATCTGGCGGCTGTTAGATCATCCTACGTAGATATTCTGGCGCATCCGGGATATATCACTGAGGAGGTGGCTGAGCTTGCCGCCGCTAATAAAGTATTTCTGGAGATCACTACACGGCGTGGCCACAGCTTGACCAATGCTCACGTGGGCAAGATTGCAGGTGCGTCAGGGGCATTAATGTTATTGAATTCGGATTCCCACTGCGAGGATGATCTGCTATGTGAAGATATGGTTAAGGATGTCCTGCGCAAGGCAGGCATTAGTACTCGTAAATTCAAGCAGATACTTGAATTTAATCCGCTGCAGCTACTGCAGAGGATCAGGCGTTTGCCCTGAGTTATCCGCTGATAGCTTTAAAGTTAGCTTTTACCGATCCTGAATACTTTGGTACCGCAGATTGGGCATTGACCTTTGGTTGCAGGTCTGCCGTTCTTCAAGGTAACTTTCGTCGGGTTCTTGATCTCCACCTTTTTCCTGTCCTTGAAGCAGTATGCCATAGGAACATGGTGTGTCATTAGTCACCTCCTAAAGCTAATTTATAGCTGTTAAGGCTAATATAGCTAATACGAATAGCTCTGTCAAGCTTTTCAAGAGAAGTACACAGTGGAGGAGTGTTTTACGTATTAAAAACCTTTTCAGGATGCCAGGTTCCCGTTCCCTGGTTGAATTTCAATAACGCAATAAATTGGCGCTGTGAATTATACGCCCGGCAGAAGGTGTTATTTCGCTCGTTCTCCAGCAGAAGTGCTATATTTTTACCCTTGATTATCGCATCGATTTGCTGACTATCGAGCACTGCAAGGGGCCAGTCAGAAAGAGGATAATCTGCCGGATACAGCATCGCTGCCAATTTTCCTGAAGCGGCAGCACCTTCCGCTTCCTCCCAGGATATCGAGTTCTCCAGATTGAAAGGGCCGTACCCTGCCCGCACTAAATCTCTCAGGCAAGCTCCGCAGGCCAGTTGTCTGCCGAGATCATTGGCAAGGGAGCGGATATATGTACCTTTGCTGCAGTACACTCTAATCTGTAAAAGTGGATTAGTATAATTCAGAACTTCGATTTTTTCTACAGTTACTTCCCGCGGGGGAGGATTTACTTTAATACCGGCCCTTGCGAGGTTGTAATACTTTTCCCCGCGAAGCTTTAATGCACTGTAAACCGGCGGGACCTGTTTGATTGGGCCCAAGAAGCTCCGCAAAGCCCCCTCTATCGCAGTTAGCGATAAATTGCTGGCGTCTTTTTGCTCTGTGATGCGGCCTTCCCTGTCGTAGGTATCCGTGCTTACCCCTAACTCAATAGCGGCAACATATATTTTGGCATGATTCATCAGGTATTCGACAATCCTGGTAGCGTGCCCGAAACAAACAGGCAGTACGCCGGTGGCCAGCGGATCCAGTGTACCAGCGTGGCCTACACGTTTTTCGCCAGATAGTTTCCGTAACCTGGAGACGACACTGAAAGATGTTCTTCCGGCTGGTTTATTTACGTTTAGAATACCGTTTGCGCACATCTTTTTCCGCCTGGCTGTCTGCAGCAGCAACCCGATCAATCAGGTTGATAAGATTGATTCCGCGTTCTATAGAATCATCGAAATAAAATTCTAATTCCGGAGTGATTCTGGTGTTGAGATGGTGCGCAAGCTCGCGTCTAAAAAATCCGGAGGCAGAGGCAAAACCTTTCAATATCTCGTCTTTGTCAATATTATCTCCCACCGCGCTGATGAAAACCTTGGCGTTTCTCATGTCGGATGTCACTGAAACACGGGTAACGCTTATCAGGCCGTTTAATCTTGGATCATTTATATGTTTACACAATAAATCGCTGATCTCATTCTGAATAAATTGACTTAGGCGCTCCGTACGTCGTGTCATGATTCTCTCCAAAACAATAAATTCTATGAGTGTTAGCGAAGGGATTAGAGAATATGAAGAGGTCTAAATTACTTGTTCTTGACGGAAAAATTGAAGAATATCACCTGGCTGAAAATCACTGAAGCTATCAAGTTTTACGCCACATTCCATTCCTGCTGCTACCTCCTTGACATCATCCTTAAACCGCTTCAAGCTGCTTACCCGTGATTCTGCAATTATTTTATTGGCCCGCAATACACGCACCTGCGAATCGCGCGTTGCCTTGCCCTCTTTTAGCAGGCAACCAGCGATCTTACCTCTCTTGCCTGCTTCAAATATGGCCTTTATTTCTGCCTGGCCGATGACGACTTCGGCATATTCCGGCTCGAGCATACCTTTCAATGCTTTCTCTACGTCCTCCACCAGTTTATAAATTACGCTGTACTGACGTATATTTATATTCTCCAGTTCAGCCATTCGGCTGGCTCCCGGTTCAGGTTTACTATTGAATCCAACCACGACTGCTTTAGAAGCAAGAGCGAGCAGAATATCGCTTTCTGTTATGCTGCCGGTTCCGGTGTGAATGACTTTAACCCTGGTTTTTTCATCGCTGAGATGCTCCAGGGAGTCTTTTATCGGCTCGATACTACCATGGACATCCGTCTTTAAAATAATATTTAAGTCTTTGGTTTCGCCTGTCGCGGTCTGTGAAGCAATTGAAGTCAGGCTGACACCCTTGGTTGCTGAGCGCTCTTCTTTATTCCTATCTATAAGAGCCCGAGCTTCTTTTTCATCTGCCACAACCCGGAATACTTCACCGGCTGCCGGAACTGAGTTTAATCCGAGAATACCCGCGGGCGTTGCCGGTTCAGCTTTCCGAATATTTTTACCTATGTCATTAAACATCGCCTTTACTTTGCCCCCGATAACCCCTGCAACTAAATTATCGCCCAGTTTTAATACACCCTTATGGACCAATACGGTCGCTATGGGCCCCCTGCTCTTATCAAGCTTGGCTTCAATTACGATGCCCTCAGCGGGGCAATCCCATTCGGCTTTAAGCTCCAGAATATCAGCTACCAGCAGAAGGTTTTCCAGCAGGTCATCAATCCCAATCTTTTTCTTGGCAGATACGGGAACGCAGACAATATCACCGCCCCATTCTTCGACCAGTATTCCATGGTCTGCAAGCTGTTGTTTTACTTTATCCGGATTGGCGCCAGGTTTATCAATCTTATTTAATGCAACAACGATGCTGACCCCGGCTGCTTTCGCGTGATCAAGCGCTTCAACAGTCTGGGGCATGACACCATCATCAGCGGCTACAACCAGAACAGCGATATCAGTGGCCCTTGCCCCCCGTGCTCTCATGGCTGTGAAAGCCTCATGCCCGGGAGTATCAAGAAAAGTAATTTTTCGGCCTTTCATTTCAACCTGGTAAGCGCCAATATGCTGTGTAATAGCACCTGCCTCGCCGCCGGCCACGTTGCTCTGTCTTATGGCATCGAGAAGGCTGGTCTTACCGTGGTCTACATGTCCCATAATTGTGATGACCGGAGGGCGAGCGTGCAGCTTACCTGCATTGGCAGTGACAGCCTGTTTAGCCGCCGCTGATGTTCTCTGGCGTTTGGCTGTAAAACCAAAATCAGATACTACTCCCGAAGCAACTTCGTATTCAAGAGCCTGGTTGATATTTGCCATAATGCCATTGCGCATTAGTTGTTTGATAACCTCAATAGGGCTGACATTTATCATATCAGCCAGTTGCTTGACGGTTATGATAGGTGGCAGCGTGATTTGCTGGTAGGCAGGCTGGGAGGCGCCTGCTTTCAGGCCGCTTTCAACCTGGTTGTTATCGCTCTCTTGCTTGTTTGTCATAACGAGTCTTCCTTCTCCGGCAAGCTTCTTCCATATTCTACCAGCATTTGCCGGTTTTCCGCCCCTAATCGGGCGTGCAGTGTATATTCAATTCGATTACCCTTCAGTCCCATTTCCCAGCAACCTCGATAAGGACAAAGATAAACACCTCTTCCGGGTTTCTTTCCTTTGGGATCAATCTCAATATTATTTACTGAAAAAACGAGTCGGATCAAATTCCGCTTATTTTGCGTTTGCCTGCAGGCAATACAGGTACGTTGAGGCATATGTTTACGCGGTGTGCCCCGCGTTTTATTCTCAACCTTCGTATTCTTCCTCCTCAATATACGTTGCCTTCTTGTGTTTTGCTTTTTTACCTTTTACCGGGCTTTCACGCCCATCTGCATCTTTTTTACTCTGGTCTTTCTTCTTTGCTTTTCCAGCTTTGGAGGCAAGAATTTCCTCAGCGAAACGTATTTTCGAAGGTTGGGCAGGAGTTACTGCTTCCAGAGGTAATACTATTTCAATACCGATAGGCGCCTGTTCCTCCGCTTCGGGAGTCTCTGGCGTTTCCTCGGCAACGGCTTCCTCAAACTCTGCGGGCTGTACTGGAATCGCCCCTTCTGCTTCGGAAACTTTCCCCTTCTCTGCCAGCGGCGCAGCTTTATCCCGCATCGCTGCTTTCTCCGCTTCAAGTTCAGAAGCACTCTTGATATCAATCCGCCATCCCGTAAGCTTGGCAGCCAGGCGAACGTTCTGCCCTTCTTTGCCTATAGCTAACGAAAGATGCTTATCAGGTACTTTTACCAGAGCAGTTGTTTCTGCCGGATTCAGCGCAACGCTAAGTACCTGGGCGGGACTAAGGGCATTGCCAATAAAAACCTTGGGATCATCGGACCATTGAACAACATCTATTTTCTCGCCGTTAAGCTCGTTTACAATATTCTGAATTCTGATGCCCCTTAAGCCGACGCAGCAACCGACAGGATCTATCCCGGGCTGCCTGGTGGTGACGGCAACCTTGCTACGATAACCCGCTTCCCTTGCTACAGCCTTTATTTCTACTAAACCGCTGGCTATTTCCGGAATTTCCAGTATTAGCAGGTCTCTTAATAAATTACGATGAGCCCGAGATGCAATGACCTGAGGTCCTTTACTTGTGCGTGCTACTTCAACAATGTACAGCTTTAATCGCTGCCCCGGACGGTACCGTTCAATCGGCACCTTTTCACTGGTGGGGATAACCGCCTCTGTTTTTCCTATGTCAACAATTACATGCTCGGGTGTCACTCTTTGCACGGAACCGGTGATTATTTCCCCTTCTTTGCCCACGAATTCTTCGTAGATGGCACCACGTTCGGCGTCGTGAAGTTTCTGTAATATAACTTGTTTTGCAATCTGGGCCGGTATTCTACCCGCATTGGGGGGAGGGATTTCCTGGGTGAATGTATCTCCGGCGGTTAAAGTTGAGTCTATTTTTTTAGCGTCTTTAAGCAGAATTTCCCGATATGTATCTTCAGGTGCCTCAGACACAATTTTTTTGAGGGAAAGCTTCACTTCTCCGCTTACTGGATTTATCCTGACTACGATATCCTCACCATGTGTGTAAGCTTCCTTTCTATAGGCAGAAACCATCGCTGATTCCAGCGCTGTCAGCACAATTTCCTTGGGCAGGTTTTTCTCCGCCGCAAGCTGCATGAGGGCGCTCATGAACTCGGTTTTTGCCATTTAATCCAATCTCCCCTCAATATTGCATTTTTTTTCAATAAAAAAGTGGGTACAAGGACCCACTTTTGGACACGTTTTGAGTTAGACTAATATTAACATAACCTTTGTGAAAATGCAAATATTTGATATACGAATGAAATTATTGCCGGATGATATTGGAGTTAAAAGGAAAGATTACCTGTGTGTTTTCGTCACCATGGTATCAAGATTCAATTTTTCCAGAGCTTTCTGTAATGAACGATGCCTGATAACGTCTAAGATCACTTTGCTATGCCAGTCGAAAGTGATATCGGGTGACGTAAGAATCGATTCGTGCACACCGTGGCGTTCGATAATATCGAAGATATGGTTCATTTGCGCATCATTAAGCTTGCTATAAAACTTGTGTGCCCAGTAATCGATATCAAGCTCTCGCCTAAGTATTTTCTGCCAGCCTTTCTGATATCGCGATAAATTTTTGGCCGATAAATCATCCTGCTGTAGCGCTTCGAGCAGTGTTTTTGCAGCAACTTGCGCGCTTAATATTCCAAAGTAGATCCCACCTCCGGTGGTAGGTTTAACCTGCCCGGCTGCATCCCCGACAACGACCAACCGTTCTTTGTAAGTCCTCGATAGAGGTTTAAGAGGGATTTTCCCGTAACTAATTTTATATCCCGCCCTTCGTATTTTACCTTGTCTTTCCAGTGTTTCTAACAGGTTGTCCAGATAAAATTTGGGATTGTTTGAGCAAAGCAATCCGGTTTTTGCCCGCTTATGCTTAATGGGAACAAGCCATGCAAAAAATCCGGGCGCCAGTTGCTTCCCGGAATAGATTTCAACTTCATTGATGTTGTCACAACTTACTTCAGCCTGTGCTCCGTAAGCTGAATCAGTGTATGACCCCAGACCTAAACGCTTTATTAGTGCCGGTATGGAACCGCATGCGATAACTGTTGCCCTGGCGTCAATATAAAAATGGTGGGTATGTTTGCCGGCCTCTATTTGCACTTTCCTTTTATTTATTATTATGTTAGTTACCGGGGTGGAGAAATAATATTCGGCGCCGGCTGATATGGCTCTTGAGGCAAGGACTCGATCAAGTGCAGGCCTGTCAAGGACATAAGCCTGTGTAACATTCTTTTCGACTCTAATATAGTTGCCCGAAGGTGAAAATATTTTCGCTGACCGTGATTCCTGCTGAATTATATCTTCAGTGACATTGAGTAAAGATAAGCATTCACTGCTGACAATACCTGTGCAGGATGTTTTATAGCCAGGTTCCGCATTTTTTTCCAACACACAAACGCTGAGGCCCTGTCTGGCCAGTTCTCCGGCGATATAGTTCCCTACTACGCCGGCTCCAATTATGGCAACATCGTACAAATTCATTTTCCCTAATTTAAATGATAAGTGAGGGATTATTATTGGAATGATGAGCTCAGTATGATTCCAATCCTCCAAACCTTCTCTGCCGTTTGCTGTAAATTTTAAGAGCTTTTTCGAAATCGTGTTTGCCGAAGTCCGGCCAGAGAATTGGAGTGAAGTATAACTCGGCGTAGGCTGCCTGCCATATCAAGAAGTTGCTCAGCCGCATCTCTTCACCGGTTCGTATAAAAAGATCGGGATCCGGGATGCCATTTGTGTAGAGATAGCGGCTAAATAAATCTTCGTTTACATCGGCGGGAGAAATGTGATCTTCGATAATTCTACGTGTAGCAGCTAAAATTTCGCTTCGGCCCCCGTAATTAAAGGCAATATTTACGGTCAGCCCGGTGTTACTTTTAGTGGCCTCAAGCGCATCTCCGGCTTTCAACTGGATATTGCGGGGAAGCCTGTCCGCATTTCCCAGATGGTTTATTCTTATATTTTTCTCTTTTGCTATCTTAACTGCCTGTTCAAGGTTTTCCTCCAGCAAACTGAGGATTCCCTGAACTTCGGCAGCAGGGCGGTTCCAATTCTCTGTGGAGAACGCATATAGTGATAAATACGGAATTTTGTACTGGGAAAACATTTCTATAAAATCGCGGGCATGCAAAGCACCCTGTCGGTGCCCGAACAACCTGGGTTTGTGTCTTTTTTTTGCCCAGCGGCCGTTACCGTCCATGATGATAGCGACATGTTTGGGAAGCTTAATCCCCTTTGAGAAGTGCATCATTTCCCCAGCTTGTTTTTAAGCTCTTCCTTCTTCGTGTCATCCAGTTCGATTTCATTATTTACAACCTGGTAACTCGATTGGTTCAAAATAGTGGTTCCAGGCTCGAGGTCTGTCATCAGGCATACGTGGGACCCGACTATAGAATTCGGGCCCATGCGGCGCCCAGGTAGTATACTTGCGTTGATGCCCGTTTTACAATTGTTGCCTATGATAGCGCCCATTTTATCTCTGCCTGTAGGCCTTACCTGATCACCATACCTGACGCGGACCTCTTTTTCATCAAAGCGGAAATTCGCTGTAACTGTTCCCGCGCCGAAAGAGCAGGCATTTCCTATAATGGAATCCCCGATGTAGCAGGAATGGAACCAGCAACCGTCGCCTATATAAGAACACTTTACCTCTGTAGAGAATCCCACCACACAGTTGTTACCAATATGGCTGTAATCCCGCACCAGAACGCTGTTGCCGATAACCGTATTCTGGCCGATGTAGGCCGGACCGCGGATAACCGTATTCTCGAGGACACGCACGTTCTCGCCTATAATTACGTTGCCGGTTATAACAGCGCGGTCGGAAATTGAGGCGGAAGGGGCTATATGGCCTTCACAATTATCCAGGAAATGCTTGACTATATCGAACAGATGCCAGGGGTATTTAATCGGAGCCCAAAAATCATTGTAGCGCACCACCTTTATTTTATAGTCGTTTTTAACCATGCTGTCCATGGCGTTCTCATAAACATCGTCTCTGGTGGTGGTCACACGGTCAATGTACTCAAGAAGCCTGGTACAATCCGTGTGCAGGTGCAAAAGAATATTCACCAATTTACTGGGTTCAGTGCCGGGCTCAGGTTTTTCCACTATGTGGGTCAGCTCATTTTTGGAGTTTACGGCCAGGTAGCCGCCGGGGAAATACTGATTGACCTCATAGCCCAGCATATAAGACGATGCCGTGCCTTTATTAAAATTATGCAGCAGATTGGTGTAAGCCGACGCGGCAAATACGTCGTTAGGATTTACTACCAGTATCTCACCATTAAGTGAAGCTGCCGCGCATTTCAACGCGTCGGCAATACCCAGAGGTTGCCGCTGTAAGGCGAACTCAAAATGGGCATTCTTTATATTGCCTGTAATGGATTCTATTTGCTTCATATTGCCGGGATTGCCTATGATAACGAAATCCTTCAGGCCTGCATCGAGGGCTATGTCGATCTGATGTTCCAGCAAAGTCCTGCCGATGAAATTAAATAAAAATTTATCTTCGGTAAGGGGGAACATCCTTTTGCCTATACCGCCGCACAGAAATACAACTTTCATAGATTTACCTCATTTAAGTGCATCTTGTACCAGAGTGACCCCTTTATTCAATAATTGCCCGGTTTCAATGTCTGATCTCGATTCTGCGAGTACCCTGATAGCCGGCTCAGTGCCGCTTGCCCTGATAAGCATCCAGGCATCACTGAATTCAAAGCGCAGCCCGTCAAGCTCATTTGTACTGACTGCGTTCAGATTCGCGGATTTTTCTTTTACCTTCTCCATTGTGCTGGCTTTTAACTCATTGGGACAGGGAATCTTGCTCTTGTCGTAGTAAAGCCTTGGCACATTCCTGAAATAGTCCCTGATTTCATCAACTTCGCGTATAGAACCGAGGAGTGTAAGAGCGGCAAAAATACTATCCGGATAATATCCTGCACTTGGAATTATGTAAACGCCCACCGATTCTACGCCGATTGCTGCGTCATGATCGCAAGCCAGGTGAGCTGCGTAGACATCGCCGACCTTGCCCCGTATGGCCTTCCCTCCCAGGCTCTCTATAGCTAGATCAAGCAGCATGCCCGTCTCTATAGTTGTTGCCACTATTTTTTTTCCGCTTGTTTGGATCAGGCTCCTGGATATAAAGGCAATCATTTCGTTGAACCCAAGGAATCCCTTCTGATCGCAGAAGACTACGCGGTCGGCATCGCCGTCGAAGCAGATCGCCAGGTCGGCGTTTTTCTGGCGCAGAAATGCAATGGTGCCTGCCAAAGTATCTTCTTTGGGCTCCGGGTTTCTGCCGGGGAAACGCCCGTCAGGCACATCATTGATCGGGAATACTTTAAATCCCAGTTTTTTAAATATTTCACTGGCAAAAGCAGCAGCGGCGCCGTTTCCGGGATCTATCATCAACTTAAGGCTACGGTTAAAGTGAAAATCCCGGATGCAATTTTTAAGAAAATCAAGGTACTTCCATTTCATGCCCGGTACTTTTTCCACCTGCCCCGTTTTGCCTGTCCTGAATTTGCCGCTATAAAAGATATCCTCTATGGCAATTTCCTGGGTCCTGTCGAATCCAATGGAATTGGAGTTAAACAGCTTTATGCCGTTGAACTCAGGAGGATTATGCGATGCTGTTATCATAATCCCGGCGTCAAATCCCATTTCCCGTGTAAGCAGAGCCAGAGCCGGTGTAGGAACGATGTCCAAATCTGCTACGTTGATATTACATTTGGTCAGTCCACTGATGACGGCCTGCTTGACTAATTCGCGGCTGAGCCTTGAATCGGTGCCCAGGCAAACTGCAGATCCCTCCGGCAGCATGGTGCCCAGGGACATTCCTACCCCTGCACACAGAGCCGGAGTAAGGTCCTGGTTGACCACGCCTCTTACACCGCTGGTCCCGAAAATCGGTCTTTTCATTTTTATTGACGCGTTAATTAAAATTTATGGTCGTTGATAGTAATAAGTCGGTAACTCAATGTCAATTATATACGATTTTTTCAAAAATATTCGCTTATTTACATAAGGTGTGTTGACAGAGTAAAAAATATCTGGTAGTATTTCGTTTCAGTGTTTGTGTGGTGGAGGAAAAAATAAAAAAGAAAGAAAAGGTAGGCCGTGCTGACAACAATTGAAACAACATTAATTTACACAGTGTTACTTGGCTCCCTGTACCTGCTCGTTAGTCTCGGTTTCTCCCTCATTTGTGGTGTCTTAAGGATCTTTCATCTTGGCTACGCGTATCTTTTCGTAGCCACCATCTACCTTACCTGGTTTTTCTATCATACGCTCAGCCTGCCGCTAGCAGTGGCCATTATATTAATGGTAATACTGCAGGCGCTGATATCCATCGCCATTTATTACGGAATTATCGCCCGGTATTTAAAGCAGGAAGAGATCATCATCACCGGTTTACTGCTGATAGCGCTGATTGCGGACCAGGTAGCCAACAGGTTTTATCCCATTCAGGCGGCGGTATACCTGCCGACCACCATAATGCCCGGGAGTATAGCGGTCGGTTCCACTAATATAGCAATTCAGCTGATAATAGCCGCTGCGCTGGGTATTATAGTTACCGCCCTTTTCGTGCTTTTTTTCCTCAAAACCAAGACCGGTTTGGCGGTGCGCGCAATATCTTATGATCTCAACACCAGCAAAATTATGGGCATACGCGTGGAACAGATCTATATGTTCGTGATGGTGCTGACGATTCTCCCTGTGATAATCGCCATGCTGATGATAGCCCCGGTCTGGGCGGTGGATCCTACGATGGGATGGGGGTATATGTATACAGCCATCCTGGTATCGGTTATGGGGGGGCTGGGCAATATACGCGGCACGATAATAGCCAGCTATATCATCGGCTTCGTGCATGCGTTCGCCTCGTTTGTTGTCGCTGAACCCCGCCTTATGAACCTGGCGGCGTTAATTGTTGTAGTCGTAATGCTGATTATCAGGCCGCAGGGCATAGCTAAAACTGAAAGTTTGTGGTGATTCGATGGAATTAGAAGTAAAACGCGAAAAATTACTCTTACGAGCCGGCACTCAGAAATTTGAGTGGCACATTGAACCCAGGTACTGGCGCATGCCTGCAATCTGGATTGGATTACTGATTGTGCTTCCCATCTTCATCTATATTGTATATCCGCAGCTGTTACCTACCATCATTGATGCCAATTTACTTGCCGCAATTGCAATTCCCCTGGGCTGGATGACTATTGGCACAGGAAGGATGAACTTCGGGCCGCAGTTTTACATTGGGGCGGGTGGCTACGCAGCTGCTTTGGCCAGTATTCACCTGGGGTGGGGGCCTGCTCCTACACTGCTGGTAGCGCTGGTGGCCGGCCTGTTCTTCGGCCTGCTGATGAGCCCGCTCAGCATTATTGCGGGCGGTCTGTACTATACTTTGCTTACTCTTTTATTCCCCCTGGTATTCCTGGAAGTAACCTTTATTTATACGGATATCTTCAAGGGTGATGTAGGCCTCTTCGGAGTATTACCTCTTATCAGTGTGGGAAATTTCACGCTCAACCAGTTTTTGATTTGCATGCTGGCATTATTCATTATGCTCATTTATCTATTGATAGTGGATAAGTTGCTCAGGTCAAAGTTCGCCCCGCAGATGTCAGCCATCAACGATGATGAAGAAGTCGCCGAGGCCATGGGCGTTAACGTTAAGAAAGTGAAGATAATCAGCTTCACCATCCCGGCGGTAATGATGGCTGTACTGGGATGGTTCTATGCCCATTATTACGGTACTTTTGCGGGTATTACCTATCTTCCGCTTTCCTTTATGTTAAAGATACTTATGGTCAGCATGATCGGTGGCCGTGTGCAGATATACGGAAACGTTATTGGCGGATATTTCATAGCTTTCCTGGAACTCGTGCTTATCATGTTGCTGGGTGATTATTCACCTGTTGTTTTCCCGATTATCCTGCTGATACTCCTGCTTACACTTCCTGAAGGCCTTTTCGGGCTGTACCGAAAACGAAGGTACAGAGAGTATCTGCCGACCCTTCATGTGAGGAGATAATAACGTGTCAGAGATATTAAGAGTAAACAACGTATCCAAGCATTTCGGCGGCCTGATGGCTGTGAGCGATGTTAGCCTGTCCATTAACGAAGGAGAGACGGTTGGCCTGATGGGACCCAACGGCGCCGGCAAGACAACCCTGGTTAACATGATCACAGGTAAGTACGACGTTGATGCGGGTGATGTGCAGTTTATGGGGCATGATATCACTAAGGTGCCCACCTACCAGAGGTGCCACCTCGGCATCACTCGCACCTACCAGATACCCAGGCCTTTCCCCGAACTTACCGCCATAGGCAGTGTTGCCGTTAGCGCGCTGCATGGCAAAAAAAGACAAAACCAGAGCTTTGAGGATGCCCTGACTGACGCTACGCATTACCTGGAATTTTGCGGCCTTTTCAGCAAGAGGAATGTGCTGGGTAAGGACCTTACCCTCTACGAGCTGCGCAGCCTCGAGCTGGCCAGGGCTCTGGCTACGACACCCAAACTTCTGTTTGTCGATGAGGTTATGGCAGGATTAAATCCGGGTGAAGCGATGAAGGCCGTCAGACTAATTGAACGCGCCAAGGAAGAATTCGGGGTGACAATACTCTGGATTGAGCACGTGATGGCAGTCTTGATGAAAGCAGCGCAAAGAGTGGTTGTGCTGCATTACGGGAAAAAGATTGCCGAAGGCCTTCCCCAGGATATTGCCAATGACCCGTTTGTAATAGAATGCTATTTAGGATCGTGCCATGCTTGAAGTAAAAGATATTAGTGTGTCTTATGGTGTAACACCTGTTCTTCACGGAGTCAGTATCGATATCAATGCGAACGAGATGATCGCTATACTGGGCACCAACGGTGCCGGTAAATCGACCCTGGTAAATACTATCCTGGGCATGGTCAAGTCATCCGACGGCACTATAACTTTTGAAGGCCAGCGTATTGACAAGTTGCCCCCGCATGAAATTATTCACCGCGGCATTGCGCAGGTACCCGAAGCAAGGAGGATTTTCCCTTACCTGACTGTTATGGACAACCTAATGGTCGGAGCCTATAACAAGAATGCCTGGTCCATCAGAAAGAAGAACCTGGAAAGGGTATTCAATTTGTTCCCTATTCTAAAAGAGAGAAAGAACCAGACCGGGGGCACCTTGAGCGGCGGCGAACAGCAGATGATGGTGATCGGCCGGGGGTTGATGTCGAACCCGAAATTACTCATGGTGGACGAGCCTTCACTGGGACTGGCTCCCAAAATTCTGGAAGTTGTCTATGATATTTTAAGCAAGTTCCGTGATGAAAAGATCACGACCATACTTTCCGAGCAGAATGCAGGGCAGGCCCTCTCCATTTCCGACAGGGGTTATATCATGGAGAACGGCAGGGTTATACTGACGGATAAAAGCGAGAATCTGCTGGATAACGATAAAGTTAAGAAAGCTTACCTGGGGATATAAAATATGGAAGATTATTTCAACTATACAAAAAACCTGTTCGATCCTACCAAGGTTCAAGAAAAACCCGAGGTTTTTAAAGGTCTCAGAGTTCTTGATTTCACGCATGTCATTTATGGTCCCACCGCTGCCAAAGTATTGGGGCAGTACGGAGCCGAGGTTATCAAGTTCGAATTGCCCTGGGTGGGAGACCTCTGGCGCTTCGGTGTATTATGGGGCAGCTTCTGGAGGCACTCCAGCGTTTGCTTCCATTTTGTACAGTACGGCAAGTATTTCTTTTCCCTTAACCTGAAGCTGCCCAAAGCCAAAGAGATTATCCTGAAGATGGCGGAGAATGCCGATGTAGTGGTGGAAAATTTCGCTGCCGGCACCACGGACGCCTGGGGTATCGGCTACAGCCAGCTAAGCAAAGCCAATCCCGGCATCATTTACTTAAGTTGTGCAACTTACGGCCAGTACGGGCCGATGCGGTTCTTCCCCGGCTGGGACCTGCTAGCGCAGGCAGCCAGCGGCGTTATCAGCCTTACGGGTTACCCGGATACGGATAAATACTATAAGTTGCCGGACTATGTCGGTGACTTCTTACCGGGCAATATCGGGGCGCTGGCCGTCATCATGGCGTTGAATCAACGCAAAAAGACCGGCAAGGGCCAGTACATCGACCTTGCCCAGACAGAAGCCCTGATGAGGATTATCCCCAACTTTACATACCACAGCATCACTGGGGAAGACCTGGGACGATCCGGCAACACGGACCCGGCCATGGCGCCGTCCGGCATCTTCAAAACCTGTGACGGCAAGTTCGTAGCTGTTGCCGCGGTAACGGACGATCAGTATAAAGCCATCTGCGAGGCTATGGGTCACCCGGAGCTGGTCAATAAGTACAAAGACACATTCGAAAGGCTTAAGCCTGAAAATGCCAAAGAGCTTTATGATGCTACAGCCAAGTGGGTTGGTGCCAGCAGCGCGGAAAATCTCGTGGAGCTTGCCAAAAAGCATGGCTTTTCTTTTGCCGTGGTGGAGGACGATTACGACATAACCAATGACGAATGGCGCAGGGAAAGGGGCAGCGTGATTGTATATACAGATGATATGTACGGCAAGCTGCTCATCCCCGGACCGTCTGCCATGCTGAGCAAGACCCCCGGCAGGATCAAATGGCTGTCAAGGCCCCTGGGCTATCATAACCGTTACATTTTGAAGAAAATACTGGGGTATTCTGAAGAGGAGATCAAGCAACTTGAGAAAGAAAGGGTAGTGGGCAACTGGGATGACAGGCCCGGCATCAAACCCCCCGTGTATTACGATATAGAAAAAGATCCCATTTTCAACTACAAGGGAGAATAATTTAAGGCAGAGCACATGAGCAAGAAAGAAAAAGAACAGATACTGGTACGATACGGCAGCAGCCGCAAAGAGCGGGAAGATTTCCTCAAGGCCATGATAAGCCCGGAGGGTAAGGCGGAAGTACTTGACGATGTAATAGTGCTCGATGTCAGCTATGCAAATATGTCGGGCGATATCGCCTCGAGTATTTTTGCTGAGTTCGGCGCCGAGGTAATCAAGATCGAACCTCCCGAGGGTGATCCATCCAGAAAAATTGCACCCCATGGAGTCAACCGAAACGGTGTGGGCGTTCCTTTTATCATGGAAGCGCGCAATAAGCGCTATTTTACTCTCGATCTAAGGGATGAATCCAGCCGGGAAGAGTTTAAAAAACTGGCTGCCAAGGCTCACGTAGTTATCGAAACATATAAGCCGGGCCAGATGGACTCCTGGGGCATCGGTTACAGGCAGTTAAGCCAGATCAATCCCGGCCTGGTGTACATTGCCATCAGCCCGTACGGGCAATATGGCAAAAAAGCACAGGAATTTATTAATGTCCCTGATTCGGATATAGTTTCTCAAGCGGCATCCGGCGCGGCCGCTAATATCGGGGATATGGAACACATGGGCGAACCGTATAACTGGCCATTGAAAGCGGGTGTCTGGCTGGGGTGGTATATAAACGGTGTTATTGCAGCTCAAGGTGGCGCTGTTGCGCGTTATTATGCTTCAGCTACAGGCGAAGGCCAGATGGTTGATGTGGCATCGGGCGATGCCTACGCTTCTCTGGTAGGTTATCCTGTAACCATGGGCTTCACCTGGGATAGGGCCAGGCCAAGAATCGGCAGGCATGACTTTGCCATCTATCCTTACGGATTCTGGCCGTGTAAAGACGGCATGGTTGCCATTGCCGCGGGACGTGACCATGACTTCAGGGGTTTGCTCAAAATCCTCAAGATCTGGAAAGAGGAGGATGACTGGAGGTACATCTTTGACCGCATCCCGGATATCGTTGAACAGGTAGAGAAGCTCTATAAAATGATTGCGGATGAGACTAACAAGTATACGTCCGATGAGCTGGTCAAGATGGCGATTGATTACAGCATCAAGTCGGCCAAGTCAAAGTGGCGGGGCGGCGGCGTGCCCATTGTAATGAAGGTACAGAAACCGGCTACTACGATGCAGAATCCGCATTGGGCCAAGAGGAAATCATTTACCGAATTCGATGATCCCCAACTGGGTAAATTCGTCCTGCCGGCGAACTTCATTAAGATGTCAGATTCGCCGCCGCGCGTGAAGTGGGTAAGCTGCGGCATCGGCCAGGATAACACCTATATCCGCGATAAATACCTGAAATAATCTATTAATGAACGATAATAAAGGGGCTTCTAAAGAGAAGCCCCTTTTTTTATTGCCCTTGAGCGTATAATGTTGCAGCGGGGAAAAATGTGCGTTGATTTCCCCCGTGTCTCAAGATGATGGGAAGCTTGCTGTGTAAACAGCTTCGGGAATTTCTTTGTGCCGGTAAAGTGGAGGAAGCAATAACAGGTTCTGACATAACCGCAGATTATAATATCCTGAACCACAATATGATATGAAAGGTATAATAAAGAGCCTCACGTTTCAACGTGAGGCTCTTTAATTACGGAGTCTATGCGGTTATTTCTTTTCGTATGTCAGGTCGAAAGCGGTATCCTTGCTCAGGTTGCCGTAGGTGATCGTGGCCTTGCCCTTGAGCCCGTAGGTTCCCGGCCCTTCGGGAGCTGCGGCATAAGCGCTGTCAATAGCGCCCTGGACTGCGTCGATGCCGGTGCGGACCTTGCTGTAGATCGTGGTGGCGGTGACGTCGGCGGCGCCCTCAGCCAGGCTGGTCGGTCC
>Ga0208047_1000038_pt1 | contig 45377 bp, 29 predicted proteins | sample Kivu_220m_FD_184162 | JGI IMG/M metagenome (GOLD analysis project Ga0208047, IMG submission 184162) | Freshwater microbial communities from Lake Kivu, Western Province, Rwanda to study Microbial Dark Matter (Phase II) - Kivu_220m (SPAdes)... | ecosystem: Environmental > Aquatic > Freshwater >...
GAGGCCGTCAAGCTTCTCAAGGCTTGGCTTCCCGCCGGAATCGCCGCCGGGGCCGACATCCCGCCCGCCGCCTTTATCGTTTTCGACAAGGATGCTCGGGGAGGCTACGGCCCCATGATTTTCGACTTGGTTTACGCGTTCGAGCAGGGCGGGGATTTCAAGGCCCTCTTCGCCCATGAGGCTTTCCATTATTATCGGGGCAAATCGGCGGCCTTCGATCCGGGAAGCGTCCTGGTGGCCCACCGCGGCGTCTTGAACGTTCTGAACATGATCCAGGACGAAGGGATGGCCGACCAGATCGATAAGCCCTCGTCGATTTTTGGGAACGGCTCCCGGGCCGATTCGGCCTATGCCGTCGAATTCAGAAAGAATATGGCCGCGAGTCCACGCATCCTCGGAGCCCTGGACGAGCTTCTCTGCCGGCTGTCGGATTCTCCCCTTGATTATGGCCGGATCTCGTCTGAAATGTCCGCCGTCATCCCCCAGAGCGGCCATCCGACGGGATACTTCATGGCCCGGGCCGTCTTGGACAACGGAGGCGGGGAGGAACTCGTCCGGACGTTCGACAATCCGTTCGCCTTTTTTTATCTCTATAACGCCGCCGCTCTTCGGAATTCCGAACTGCCTCGCTTGACGAACGGCGCCCTGGCCGTCCTCCAGGACTTGGAAACGCTTTACTTTGCTCGGCCGGAGAAAAGCCTGGCCGCGGCGGCGCGAGGCCGGGGGGTCGACCTGTCGGCGGCCGAGAACTTCGAGAAGATCGTTCGAATTCTGATGAAAGGCAAAGAGCCCGAACCGTCGATGTGGGATCTTTTTTTCGGGAATCCCGGATACCGGATCCTCTTCTCCCGCGAGGGCGACAGCCGGGCCGCCCTCCGGAACGCCATCTCCCTGGCCTTCAGGCCCGAGGGCGAGGACGAGCTCGAGCGGGCGCTCGAAAGCGGTGGATCGGGCGTCGTTCAACATTTCCTCAATCACAAGAAAGACCTTGACGCGGTCAGCCGTTCGGCCGAGAGACTCAGGGATAGCGGACAATTCGAGGAGGCCTTGGCGAAGGTCAAAACCCTTCTGCCGCGCGATTCGAAGGAGGCTCTGGACGATGCCGTTGTCCATTTGATCTATTTCAAGAAAGACCTGCGATTCGGATACCCGGCCATGCTCCTCGATCCTCTCTGGCATCATGCCTCGCCCGAGAAGACAGCGGGCTACTTCCGGACGTTTCTCCTGTGGCGCTTCAAGGAACTTGTCCGGCCCTACGACCGGGGAGGGATGACCGAGCGGCAGGGCGTTTTCCTGGACGGCTGGGAAGATGTCCAGCATCGGGGCTTGCTTGACCTCCTCGCCCGGGACGTCGGAGCGACGGGAGACGCGGCGTTCGAGAAGAGATACGCGGCTGGCATGAACGAGGTCCCCCGGCTTCTCGGCGGGGCGGACAGGATCATGGCCCGCGCCGCCGCCGACCCGACGGCCTGGCGCGAATTTGAGGCCTTGTCGCGCGATTTTCTCGTTTATCCCGGAAGTCCGACGGGGTATTTCATGGCCGCGGCGGTCGAAGAAGCCTTCGGCCGCGATGCCTTGGCGGAAACGACCGGCTGTCCGCCGGCCTTCATCCGCCTCTATCAGAAGGCAGCCGAGCGAAAAGGCGGTCTTCCCGTTTTTTCGGGCCAAGCCCTCGAATTTATAACCCGACTGGAGAAAGAAACCTCGGCGGCGAAGAGATCCCCTCGGCCGGATTGACAGACGCGGCCGCGGCGTGACATAGTCTCCGCCGGGAACGATGTTCCAAAAAAAACGCGGTCGCTGTCCTTTCCTCTTGGCCGGATTCGCGGCCGCGTTTCTCTTCGGGGCGATGGCCTCGGGCCGGTGCGTCGGAGTCGGCGACGGAGACACCGTCTCGGTGAAGCTCTCCCGCGGAGCGGTGAAAATCCGCCTCGAGGGGATCGACTGTCCCGAGCTTGGACAGGACTTCGGGATGAGGGCCAAGCAGTTCACCTCGAACCTCGTTTACGGCAAGAACGTCCAAGTCAGGCCGTATTATCCGGATGAATACGGCCGGATTGTCGGCCGGGTCATCGTCGACGGCAAGGATGTATCGCTCGAGATTCTGAGGGCGGGGTTGGCCTGGCATTACAAGCGCGGCCGGTATGACCCGGCCTTGGCCCAAGCCGAAAGCGCCGCGAAGCGGGACAAAAAAGGGCTCTGGGCGATGCCGAATCCGGTCCCGCCCTGGGAGTATCGGAAGCCGCGCCGGAAGCGGATGGACCCCCTCTCTCGATTGTCGCGGGCGGGCCTCCTCGTCGAAGGAACGCCCTGCCGGAGCGGGACGAGGAGTCTTGAATGACCTTTTGAGCGGATCCGCCGGCGAGGCTCTTGGCGCTCAGCCTTTGATGTTGTTTAGGACCTCGATGAACTTAATCGTCTCGGCGATCTTGGCGATCATCGCGTGGTCGTTCGAGACGCCCTTCGTCAGCAGGGACTTCCGGGAGGCGTCGAGCTGGCGATAGATCTTGGTCACCTCGAGGCGGGTCGTCTCGTCGCTCGGACGGACGGCGTCGAACTTGGAAGACTCCCCTTCGATCAAGGCGGCGAGAGGGTTCGATTGACCGAGGAGGCCTGGGGTATCGTCCATCAGGTCGACCAGCTTTTCGAGGTGCAGCTTGAAATCCTTCATGTTCTTATAGCCCTTGATGTAGACGGGTTCGGAGCTGATGGCCATCGCGAGGACGAATCCGGCGAAGGCGAAGAGGGCGAGTCCCGCGAGCGCTTTTTTCATTTTGATCCTCCTTTCGGCCCAAATTATGTGAAAGCCGTTGAATTGTCAATGGACGCCGGAAAACGGCCCCGCCCTTGAAGTCCGTGGCGAGGTTGGCATAGGATGGCCTTCGGGGCCACGGCGGATCCGCCACACGTGTCCCGGCCCTCATGAGGAACGTCAAGGGCCGGGTCGACGCGGGGAGGTGGAGAGGGCCAAATCGCTCGCGTCCGAAGGCCTCGCGGTAAGGGAAAGGCAGTGTCGATGAATATCGTCCGATACATCAAACCCCGCCACATCGTCTTGGAGCTCGGAGCGGCCGACAAGCGGAGCGCGCTGTCGTCGCTCCTCGGGATTCTAGCCGACGCGGATGTCGTTCCCAGGGAAAAAACGCCGGAGCTGCTTCAAGCCCTCATCGAAAGGGAAATCCAGACCAGCACCGGGGTGGGTCACGGGGTCGCCCTGCCTCATGTCAAAACCGACGCCGTCGATGAGATTCAGATTGCCTTCGGCCGAAGCCTTGAGGGTCTCGATTTCGAGGCCTTGGACGGAAACCCCGCCCATTTCTTTTTTCTGGTCCTGGCTCCCCTCCGGAAGGCCTGCGAATATCTGAAGGTCCTGTCGCAGATTTCGGTTCTCATGAAGGACAAGGACAAACGCCGCAGCCTCCTTCGGGCGAAAACGCCGGAGGACATCTTCAAGATTCTCGACGACACCGTTTGAGAGATGGCCGCGCCGACGTCAGAGGGAATTGATTTTTTTCAGCTGCCGTTCTTCCCCCATGACGATCAGGATATCGCTGTCCTTGATGACGAAATCGGCGGTCGGGATGGTGACGGTCCGGTCGGGGATGATTTCCTTGATCGTGAGAATTTGAACTCCGTACTTGTTTCTCAGGTTCAGCTCCTTCAGGCTTTTCCCGATGAAACTCTCCGGAGGGGCGATCTCCTGGATCAGGACTCCGGACAGAAGGGGGAGACTTTCCAGGACATTCGGATTTGAGAGCCGGTGCGCCGTCCGGATGGCCATGTCTTTCTCTGGATAGATGACTTCGTCGGCGCCGACGGATTCCAGGATCTTCGCGTGATCGTCGTTCAAGGCCTTGGCGACGATCCTCTTCATGCCGAGCTCTTTCAAATAGAGGACGGTCAGGATCGACGATTCCATCTCGGGACCCAGGCTGACGACGACGACATCCATCTCCTTCATCCCCAGGGCCTCGAGACTCTGTTTGTCGGCCGAATCCATGTGAACGGCATGGGTGACGAAGGATTTCACGCTATCGATCTTTTCCTTGTCCTTGTCGACGGCCAGGACTTCCTCCCCCCCGGCGTAGAGCGTTTCGGCGATATTCCACCCGAAGCTGCCGAGACCGATTACGGCGAATTTCATCGTTCCGCGCTCCTTGTTCGCTTTATCCAATCATGACGGATTCTTCGGCATAATCGAATTTCCCCTTGGGCCGGTGGCGGCTCATGGCGGACAACAAGATGAGGGGGCCGATTCTTCCGATATACATCGTCAACACGATAACGATCTTACCCAAGGCGTTTAAGCGGGGGGTGAGACCCAAGGAGAGGCCGACGGTGCCGAAGGCCGAAAAAACCTCGAAGAGGGCATCCCGGAGGACGATCGCCGGCTGGTTGAGGACGAGGACGAACGAGGAGAGAAAGACCAGAGCCAGGGCCAGAGAAATGGCGGTCAACGACTTGGTGATCGTCTCCGAAGGGATGGTCCGGTAGAAGAGGCCGACGGAATCCTTGGCCATGATTTTCGACCTCAGAAAAGCGAAAATGACCCCGACCGTGCTCGTTTTCACTCCTCCTCCGGTCGACCCGGGGGAGGCTCCGATGAACATCAGCAGCATCAGCAAAAGAGAGGTCGCGGTTCCCAGCGCGGCCATGTCCACGGTGTTGAAACCCGCGGTCCGCGGAGTCACCGCCTGGAAAACCGAGGCCAGGACCTTCCCTTTGGGGGAAAGCGCCTTCAAGGAATGATCCGCCTCCATCCAGAGAAAGAGGCCGAACGCGCCGACGACGAGGCCGGAGCTGACGACCAGGACCAATTTCGCATGGAGCGACAATTGGAATTTCTTTCGCTTGGGGATCCGGGAGAGGACGCCGAGGACCTCCTTTTGGACCAGAAAACCCAAGCCGCCGAGGACGATCAAAAGGATCATGGTCGCGTTCAGCCAAACATTTTCCCGGTAGGAAACCAGGCTGTCGGAGAACAGGGAGAAGCCGGCGTTGCAAAAACCCGAGATGCTGTGGAAAACGGATAAAACGACGGCTCTTTTCCAGGGAAATTGCTTGACAAGGCTGAAATAAAGAGAGAGGCTGCCCGCCAGCTCAACGGCCGCCGTGTAGAGAAAGATGTCTCTGATGAGGAACCGGAAGTCCTTGATGGCCTTCGGAGAAAAATCTTCCTGGACGGCGATTCGATCCTGGAAAGAGATCTTCCTGCCCGCCACGAGGAGGATCATGGTCGAGAACGTCATGATCCCCAGCCCGCCCAATTGAACCAAGGCGAGAATGACGGCTTGACCGGCGGGGCTGAAAAAAGTCGCCGTGTCCCGGACGGTGAGCCCCGTTACGCAAATGGCCGAGGTCGCGGTGAAAAAAGCATCGACGAGAGAGATCCGGCCGGATTCGGTGCTGAACGGGAGCCAAAGCAGAAACGTCCCCACGAGAATCGCCGACAGGAAGCTCAAGGCTAGAGCCTGGGCCGGCTGAAATCTGTGTTTTTTCATCGGGAATTTCCTCGGTTCGAGGGAAAACGCGCCGCTTTTATGGAATTGTTATCGTCCGACCACCTTCGTTCCGAACTTCAAAAAGGATATCAGAGAATCGGCGGGGCGTCAATTTTCCTGGGACCTCCGGGCTCGCACGGAAAGGCCGTGTCTTGTCCCGGTCAAGTCTCCGCTTTGCCGATCGTTTTGTGGGTTTTTCGGAAATTCCCGGAGCCTTGCGAAGGACGAAGATGTGTGATATGGATTTCTGGCCTTCCCAAGCGTTGAAGGGATAGATCGGGCATGAAGACAAAGAAAAACGACATGGGCCGGCGGCTGGCGGGGATCGCGGCCGCGGCCGTGTTGGGCGGGGCGGCGATCGCCCTCGGCACCCCTGCCGCCTCGGCGGCGGCCAAAATCGTCCAGACTCTGCTCCTCCTCGGCGCCCTGGCCGTTCTGGCCCTGACCGCCCTCAGAAAGTCGGGCGTCCCGACGAAAATTTTAGCGGGCTTGTTCCTCGGCGCCGTGGCCGGACTCGTCTACGGCCCGGACGCGGCCGCCATCAGGCCCGTGGGCACGGCCTTCATCCGCCTGATCAAAATGGTCATCATCCCCCTCGTTTTCGCCTCGTTGTTCATCGGCGTGGCCAGCCTGGGCGACCTCAAGAAGCTCGGCCGCGTCGGAGGCAAGACGTTCGCTTTTTTCCTGGCCTACTATATCTTCGCCGTCGGGCTGGGCCTTTTCCTGGCCAACACGTTCAAGCCGGGGAGCAACATCCCGGAGTCCGTCCAGACCCGGCTCAAGGCCGAATACGGGGAAGCGGCCGGAGACCAGGCCCGGCGGGCGGAGAAGCAGCCCGGCCTGGGGGAGGTCCTGGTCAACATCATTCCCGACAACCCGGCCCAGTCGCTCGTCCAGGCCGACATGCTCCAGATCATCTTTTTCGCCATGTTCATGGGCGTGGTCGTCACGCTTCTCGACAAGAAGAAGATGCATCCCGTCCTGGTTTTTTTCGAAGCCGTGAACGACATCATGGTCAAGATCGTGGAGATCGTCATCCGCATCGCTCCCTACGCCGTCTTCGCCCTCATCGCCTCCGTGGTCGGGACCTTCGGCGCCGACATCCTGATGTCGCTCCTCCGCTACAGCGCCGTGACGATCGGCGGGCTGCTCATCCTGGCCGCTTCCTACCCGGCGTCCGTCCTGCTCCTGGCCCGCTACCCCTATTTCAAGTTCTGGAAGGGGATCTTCCCCGCCCAGCTCATCGCCTTCAGCACGAGCTCGAGCTCGGCCACCCTGCCGGTCAGCATGGAATGCGCCGAAGAGAACATCGGTGTTTCGCGAGAGATCACGAGTTTCGTCCTCCCCTTGGGAGCGACGATCAACATGAACGGCACGGCCCTCTACCAGGGCGTGACGGCCGTCTTCATTGCCCAGGTCTATGGCCTTAATCTCAGCCTCGTCGCCCAGCTGACGATCGTCCTGACCGCCACCTTGGCCTCGATCGGAGCGGCCGGCGCTCCGGCCATGGGCGTTCTCATGCTGGTCATCGTCCTCCGGCAGGTCGGAATTCCCCTCGAGGGGATCGCCCTGATCATGGGCGTCGAGCGCATCCTGGACATGTTCCGGACGGCGATGAACATCACCGGCGACATCGCCGCCGCGGCCGTGGTGGCCCACTCCGAAGGCGAGCGGCTCAAGCCCAAAATCCAGGAAGGCGGGATTATCGACTAGGGAATCGGCTTCGATCGACGCCTGAAGGGAAAGAGACGTCATGATAAACAAGATGTTGAAGCCCGTCTTCGTTCTGACCGCCGGAGCCCTTCTCTGCGCGACCGCCTGCGTTCAGTCCGGCGATCGCGGGCGTCCCTCCGATCCGGTCGAATTCGCCCGGGAGTCCGTCGAGGCCGCCCTGGCGGCCCGAGGACTGAAGGCCGAGTTCGGGATCGGGGTCTCGGGAACGGGAATTCCCGAAAGCTATTCGATAACGTTTCAGAACGGGAAGGCCTCGATCCGGGCCGCCGACCGGAACGGCGCCCTTTATGGCGGCCTCGAGTTGGCCGAGAGGATCCTCCGCCGCGGCGGAGAGGCCCTCGCCGGCGATCCCGTCGCCGGAAAGCCGTTCCTCCGGGACCGCGGCTGGAATCTTTTCCTGACGTTGCCCTGGGACTATGCCGAAAACGACACGGATTACGACCCGGACGCCCTGACCGATCCCGCCCGGTGGTGGTTCGCCAACGACGGCTTCTGGCGCACGCTCTTCGACCAAATGGCCCGAGCCCGATTGAATTGGATCGACCTCCACGGGACTTGGGACGTCAGCGTCACCGACGCCCCGAATCTCTACGCTTACTTCATTCACAGCGACAAGTACCCCCGCGTCGGCGTCTCCCGCGAGATCAAGGAGGCCAACCTCCGCCAGCTCAGGAAGATTATCGGGATGGCCCATGCCCGCGGCGTCCGCATCAGCCTGATGGCCTACGAGGCGCGGTTCCGAACGCCCCACGCCCCGGCCCCGTATCCCGAAAACGAAGCCGACCTCTATGCCTATACGCGCGAAGTCGTCGAGCAAATGATCCGGCAGGTCCCTGACCTCGATGCCATCGGTTTCCGCATCGGCGAGAGCGGCCATGGCGAGTCCTTCTTCCGGTGCTATCTCGAAGCCGTCGAGGCTTCGGGGCGCGACATCCCCCTCGTCACCCGGAGCTGGCTGGCCCGGAAATCCCGGATCGTCCCTCTGGCCAAGGCGTCGTCGGACTTCACCGTCGAGGTCAAGTACAACGGGGAACAGTGGGGCGCGCCCTATATGCTCATGGGGGGGCGGATGGCGGGCTGGTACAGCTATTCGTTCGAGGACTACCTGAGCGATTCGGGCGCGCCCGACGCCGTCCGGATGTGGCCGGGAAACCCGTCGCCCGGAGGGGGGAATTGGCCGTCCCAGCCCTATAAAATCGTCTGGCAGGTCCGGGCCAACGGCACCCATCGGATTCTTCCGGTCTACAACCCCGCCGCCGTCCGCCGGGCCGTTCGCTCGATGCCTTTGGGCACGGCCGGAGGGTTCGTCGTCGAGGGGTTGGAAACCTACTATCCAAAATCGCCGCGGTATTACCTCGCCGACCCGGCCGACGCGTATTGCGACTGGACGCATGAGCGCGACTGGATGTCCCTCAATCTCTGGGGACGCCTGGGCTACGACCCGGACACGCCGGACGAAGTCTTCGACGCCCTGGCGGCCGACAGGCTCGGCTCCGCCGCCGCTCCCCTCGTCGAATCCTGGAAGGCGGCCGGCCGGATCGTCTCCACGGCGTTCTCCGCGTTTTCCCTCGGCCCGGATCACCGCAATCACGCCGTCGAGCTCGAATGGGGCGGCGACACGGCCGGCTACCTGGCCGCCGAGCCGTTCGATTCCCATGTTTTCGCCTCGATCCGCGACGCCCTCAGCCGTGGCGTGGCCGGAGGAGTCGACGGCCGCGTCCCGCCCTGGGAAACCGCCGCCCTCCTCCTGGCCGACGCGGAAAAGGCGGCGAAGGCGGCGGCGATATCGCCGGACGCGGCTCCGCCGGCCGAGCGGAAGCGCCTCAAGGAATTGGCGACCGCCTGCGGGCAGGCGGCCCATCTCGGCCGCTACTATGCCGAGCGTTTACTCTCCGCTTGGCGAGCCGGGCAGGCCCAGGCGGGAATGGCCGGGGCGGCCGGCAAGGCGACGGCCCACATGGAGGCTGCGGTAAAAGAATGGGAAGCCCTGGCGGCCTGCGATTTCTACAAGCCGTTCACCGAGCGGCTCCGGATGCGGACCAACGCCTTCCACTGGAAATCGGAGCTCCCCAAGGTCAGGGCCGAGGCCGAGCGCCTTCGGAAGATCGCCGCGGCCCTGCCCGACCCGGCGGCGCCCCCGGCCGTCCGTCCCTCAGCGCCCGTCCTTTCGTTGGCGATAGGCGCGGACAAGGTCGAGGTTTCGCTTCCCGACGCCGGCCTCACGCGGGCCTGGGCGCTGGTCAAGCCGCTGCCCAGCTCGGCCCTCTTCCACAAGTTTCCGATGGTCCGCCGGGCGGGCCGGTTCGTCTATGATTTCGAACGCGAATCCTGGGGACATGCCGTCGCCGCCGAGGTCGAAAGCGGGGGGGAGGTCCGCCGGATACCGGGATTCGAGGCCGACGCGCCTTACCTCGTCGTCGCTTCCCAGCCGGTCGTGACTCCTCTCCTCTATTCGAGCGAGGAGAGCCTGACGTATCTCGACCCGGCCGTCCTCACCCCGGCGGCGCACGGTCTTCTTCTGGTCTCCTCCCGCGCCTGGAATTTCCATCGCGGCTTCAATATTCCTCTCCAGCGCAAGATTCTCGATCCCGTCAGGCGGGGGATGACGCTCCTCGTCCTGGCCCAAGACTACGTCTCGGGCCGGTACACCCTCGACTGGCTTCCCCAAGCGCCCCAAGTCGAATTGCGGAGGGAGCGCCTTTTCGACCCTGAAGGTGCCCTCGGCCTCCCGAAAATCGAGGATGAGGACATCCTCCGGCAGCGATTTTTTCCGCGCGCCGGTTGGGAAATCCGCGGGAACGGAGGCCTGGCCGTCCGAAAATGGGGAGAAGGCCGGATCATTCTGGTCAACGCCCGGCTTCTCGAAAGGCTTCATCTTCCCTCGGCCGCCGCCGCTTTGGCCAAACTCTTGAGCCTGGGAGGCCGGCAAAAGCCCGTCGTTGTTTTCGATGCCGGGACGGAGGGGGCGGCTTTCGCCTCTTCGGCCGTTACCGATTTCATGACCGCCCGCGACATTCCCTTCCTGACCCTGGGCGAAGTCATCGCCCGGACGCAGGGCGCAGGGGCCACTCACCCGATTCCCGGCCGGCTGGACGACGACGCTCTTCTGTCTTTGCTCGGAATCCAGGGCGGCCGGATGGTCAATGCCTTTCTCGACGGAAAGGTCAAAGCGGCCGCCGCCCTGCCGGTTCCCTCGTCGAGGGCGGAGTTCGAAGCGCGGCGCGAATCGCAGCGACGGGAACTCATGCGGTGCTTGGGGCTCGACCCTTGGCCTCCGCGGACGCCGCTCAACGCCCGGGTGACGGGCGTCCTCGAACGTCAGGGGTACCGCATCGAAAAGGTCGTCTTCGAGAGCCGGCCGAATTTTCCCGTGACGGCCCACCTCTACGTTCCCGCCGGCGCCGCGGGCCGGAAACTTCCGGTCATCGTCAATCCTCATGGGCACTGGGGATACAAGAAGCAGGAGCCGACGGTTCAGTCACGCCTCATCGGCCAGGTCCTGCGGGGATATCTGGCCGTCGTCGTCGACTCACCGGGCTTCAGCTTCGAGGGCGACAGGCGCGTCGAGCGCCGCTTCGCCGGGACCCACGACGACCTCCGCCTTGTTCTCGGCTCGCAGACCGCGACGAGCGTCTACGTCTGGGACCTCATCCGGACGCTCGATTACCTGGCCACGCGGCCGGAGGCCGACCTGAGCCGGGTCGGATTGACCGGCGCGAGCGGGGGGGGATTGGCCACGATGTGGGCTTTCGCCGCCGAGCCTCGTTTCACCTGCGCGGCGAGCGTCGTCTATGCTTCCAGCATGGAGATCAACCCGAACAACGGCTGCCTCTGCAACCATGTCCCGGGGTCGATTCAAATCGGCGACCGGGCGGATGTCCTCGCCTTGCGGGCGCCGGCCCCCGTTCTCATCATCGGCGCCGAAGAGGATTCCGAATTCCCTGCCAGGGGGATGAGTCTTACGGGCGAGAAGCTCAGCCGGCTGTGGGGCTTGTTCGGGAAATCGGGCGATGCCTGGCTGAGAATGTTCGCCGGCGGACACGATTACAGCCGTCCGATGCGCGAGACGGCCCTCGGGTTTTTCGATAAATACCTCCGCGGCGCCGGCGACGGCTCACCTGTCCCGGAGCCCGCCTTTGCCACCGAGCCCCCGGACGCGCCCGAGCTTTACGTCCTTCCCGACCCGCCGGCGATGGCGGCGACGATGAGGGACATCGCCAAAGGGATGTTCGGCCACGCGGCCGAAGGCGGGGCCGAGGAGTATTTTCGGCTGAATAGAGGGCTTCCCGATATCTTCCCTGCCGAGGTCAAGAGGCTGGATGAGGCCGGCGGCAAGGTCCGCTTGACCTTCGTTTCCGAGCCGGGGCTGACCGTACCCGTCTTATGTTGGCCGGCGGGGGAGAAGGCCAAGGTGCTGGCCGTCTTTGTCACGGAAAATGGGAAAGCGGAGGCCGAAGCGGATTTCGGGGTCGACCGCTTCCTCCGGGCCGGGATCTCCTGCCTCGCCCTCGACCCGCGCGGAGTGGGCGAACTCAAGGGACTCGACCTGCGCTTGGCGACCTATCTCGGCCGGGCACCGGCCTTCGGAATGGGGTGGGATATCGCCCGGGGTGCGGCCGTCATCGCCCCGGAGAGGGCGAAAATCGCGGTCATCGGGCGGGGCCCGGCTGCCGGCCAGGCCGTGTTCGTCGCCGCCCTCGTCGAGCCGCGCATCGGATTCGTCGCCGGCTTGGCGACGCTTCAAGAATTTTCCGACGCCTTCCGCGACGACGTCCCCTGGCTCGCCGTCCAGCCCCGGGCAAATTATGCCCCGCCCCTGTCCCGCCTCCGCGGGCTTCTCAAGGCCGAGGCCGTCTGGAGCTTTTTGGGCGAAAAAGAGCCGGATTGGGCCGGGGCGCTCCTCCGCTGGGCGGCGAAATGATCCTCCTTCCGGTCGAGGTCGTCTTTCATCCGGCCTGGTGGCATAAGAACGCCGGAATCTCGTTCGACGAGAATTTTTTCTACGATCCTCGCCGCCGCGTCGAGGACGAGCGCCGGATGGAGAAAGTCCTCTTCGACCGTTTCGGCGACCTGGGATTGGGCGAGGACAGGGATCGCGACCTTCCGGTCATCGGGGCGGTTCACAATGCCGCCGGCTTTCTTCTCTCCGAGATGCTCGGCTGCCGGGTCGAGTATCGTGAGGATGCCCCGCCACTCGTCGTCCCGGCCGGGAGACCGGATCTCGTGCTCGACGTCGAGGCGGCGTTTCGAAGCCCAGCCTATCTCCGCTTTTGCCGGCTCGTCGAGGCCTTGAAAGAGCGCTTCGAGCGCGTCGTCGGCGACGCCAACTGGGGCGGTGTTCTCAACCTGGCCCTCGACCTGAGGGGGCAGGACATCTTTCTCGACATGGCCGACCGGCCGGAGGACGTTCGAGAGTATTTCGCCAAAATCGGCGCGGTCATCGAGCGTTTCACGGCTTTCGTGGCCCGGGAGACGGGAACGACGTCGATTTCGGTCAACCGGCTCGTCCGGCACCTTTCCGAGCCTGTCTTCCTCCACTCGGAATGCGCCCTGACGATGATCTCCGCCGCCCATTACGAGGCGTTTCTCCTTCCCATCGACCGGGAGTGGAGCGAGCGGAGACGGCCCTTCGGAATCCATTATTGCGGCCCCGACCCTCACCGCTTCGCCGAGGTTTTCACCCGTCTGCCCCATCTCGATTTCCTGGACGTCGGCTGGGGCGGCGATATCCGCCACCTCCGGCGCCTTCTTCCGCGGACGTTCCTCAACATGCGTCTGAGCCCGGTCGAGATCCTCAGCCAGACGGCGGACGAGATCCGGAGGGCGATCGCCGACCGGGTCGCCGATTCGGGCGACCCTTCTCTGACCGGCGTCTGCTGCATCAACATGGACGACCGGGTGACGGACGATAAGGTGAGAACGATCTTCGAGACGGTGTTCGAGCTACGGCGATCCCACGTCGCGGCGGAGGCCGAACGGTGAGAATCCGAATCTTGGCGGCCGCGGCAACGTTTTTCGTCCTCTCCGGCTGTTCTTCGAAAACGCCGCTCTACAAGGATTTAAGGGCTCCCGTCGAACGCCGGGTGAGGGACCTCCTGGGCCGGATGACCGCGGAGGAAAAATTTTGGCAGCTCTTCATGATCCCGGGGGACTTGGGCGACGACCCTTCCCGCTACTCGAACGGCCTCTTCGGTTTTCAAGTCTCCGCCGAACCCGGGGAGGGGACGGCGGGGGCGGCTGCCCGCAAGGTCAACGATCTCCAGCGTTTCTTTCTGGAGAAGACCCGCCTTGGAATCCCGATCATTCCGTTCGATGAGGCCCTCCACGGCCTGATCCGCGAAGGAGCGACCTCCTTCCCCCAATCCATGGCCCTCGCTGCGACGTTCGATGTCGACCTCATGAGCAGGGTGGGGGGGGCCATCGCCGCGGAATGCCGGAGCCGGGGAATCCGGCAGGTCCTCTCCCCGGTCGTCAATATCGCCGCCGACGTCCGGTGGGGACGAGTCGAGGAGACCTACGGCGAGGATCCCTTCCTGGCGGGGGAGATGGGGGCGGCGTTCTGCGCCGCGTTCGAGCGTCTCGGGATCGTGACGACGCCCAAGCATTTCGTGGCCAACGTCGGCGACGGAGGGCGCGACAGCTACCCCGTTCACTTGAACGAGCGCTGGCTGCGCGAGGTCGTGCTCCCTCCTTTCGAGGCCTGTCTCGAGAAGGGCTGGGCACGGTCGATCATGACCGCCTACAACTCGCTCGACGGCACGCCCTGCTCCTCGAACGATTGGCTTCTCAACCGGCTCCTCAAGGGGGAATGGCTTTTCCGGGGGTTCGTCATTTCCGACGCCTGCGCCGTCGGGGGGGCCAACTCCCTTCACCTCACGGCGGCGGGCTACGAGGAGGCGGGCGAGCAGGCTCTCGAAGGCGGGCTTGACGTCATTTTCCAGACGGCTTATGCCCATCATTCTCTCTTCATCGGCCCTTTTCTCGACGGGCGGATTCCGGCGCCGGTCATCGACGCGGCCGTCACCCGGGTTCTCCGGGCCAAGTTCGAACTCGGTTTGTTCGACGACCCGTACGTCGACCCGGCCGCGGCCGACCGCCTCAACGGATGCCCCGACCACCGCTCCCTGGCTCTCGAAGCGGCCCGCAAATCCATCGTCCTTCTGAAGAACGAATCCTCGACCCTTCCTTTTCCAAAGGATTTACGGACGCTGGCGGTCATCGGGGCCGACGCCGTCGAAGCGCGGCTGGGCGGATACAGCGGTCCGGGTATCCGAAAAGTCGACATCCTGGAGGGAATCCGGTCCAAGCTCAGTCCGGCGACCCGGGTGGAGTACGCCGAAGGATGCGGCCGCGGAGAGGCGGAGTTCGTCGACGTTCCTCCGGCCGCCTTGTTTCACCTCGAAAACGGCGCGATGAAGTCCGGCCTCGTGGGGGAGTATTTCTCCAATATCGACCTCAGCGGCGCACCCGTCTTCTCCCGGATCGATCCCCGGGTCCGTTTTCAATGGACCCTTGACTCTCCGAATCCCGCGAAACTGGAGAGGGACTTCTATTCCGTCCGCTGGACGGGCGTGATGAGAGCTCCGATTTCCGGGCGTTGCCGGTTGGGCATCGAAGGGAACGACGGCTACCGGCTTTATGTCGACGGCCGCCTTGGTATCGATAACTGGCAAAAACGGAGCCATCGAACGCTGACGACCGAATTGACATTGGAAAAAGGCCGGGATTACGACCTTTGCCTCGCATATTTCGAGCCGACGGGAAATGCCCGCCTCCGGCTGGTCTGGGACGTCGGCGTGACGAAGGACGATCACGAGGCGATCGCGGAAGCCGTCCGCCTTGCCTCGCGGTCGGACGCGGCCGTTGTCGTCGCCGGGATCGAGGAGGGAGAATTCCGGGACCGGGCGTCCCTTCGCCTTCCGGGCCGGCAGGAGGAGATGATCCGGAGAGTCGCCGCGGTCCGAAAGCCGCTGGCGGTCATCCTCGTCGGAGGAGGCGCCGTGACGATGAGCGGCTGGCTCGACCTCGTTCCGGCCGTTCTCGATGTCTGGTACCCGGGCGAGGAGGGCGGCCGGGCGCTCGCCGACGTCCTCTTCGGCGACTTCAATCCCGCCGGACGCCTGGCGGTGACGTTCCCGCTCACCGAGGGCCAGCTGCCCTTGGTCTACAATCACAAGCCCACCGGCCGAGGCGATGACTATGCGGACCTCACCGGACGGCCTCTCTTTCCCTTCGGCTTCGGACTGAGCTACACGGCTTTCTCTTACCGCGACCTGGCCTTCGATTCCCCGGAGATTTCCCCGGCCGGAAAGACGAAGGTCCGCTTCCGGGTCAAGAATTCCGGTCTTCGGGAAGGGGAGGAGGTCGTCCAGCTCTATATCCATGACCTCCTGGCCTCGGTCGCCCGGCCGGTCATGGAACTGAAGGGATTCCAGAGGATATTCCTGCGGCCGGGGGAGACGCGGGAGTTGACGTTCGAAATCACTCCCGAGCTCCTGATGATGCTCGACGGAAACCTCAAGCCGGTCGTGGAGCCCGGCGATTTTCGGGTCATGATCGGCGCCTCATCCGCCGATATCCGCCTGAGCGGGACGCTGCGGGTCCGCTGATTCCGCCCGGTCAGCCTTCATCCGCTCGGCCGGCGGTGTTATAATGGCCGGGCTTCATCCCGTGGATCCCCGCAGCCGAGGAGAGAACGATGGATAAAAGCGGCCCCAAAAAAATCCGTGTCCTCAAGGACGGACCCTACCTCGTCACTGGGAACATTCCCCTGTCCAGGGAGATCATGGTCATCGGGAAGGACAAGGAGCCGGAAACCTGGAAGAAAACGGAGGATTTCCCGGCCCAGAGCCAATACGCCCTCTGCCGTTGCGGCCGGTCGGGTCGCAAGCCGTTCTGCGACGGAGCCCATACCAAGGCCGGCTTCGACGGCACGGAAACGGCCCAGCGCAAGGACTATCTCGAACTGGCCGAAAAAACCGAGGGCCCGGCCCTCGATCTGACGGACGCGGCCTGTTTCTGCGCCATCGCCCGGTTCTGCCTCCGGGCCGGAGACGCCTGGACGAGAACGGAACAATCTGACGACCCAGAGTCCAGACGCATCGCCGTCGACGAAGCCGGGAATTGCCCCTCGGGCCGCCTGGTCGCCTGGGAGAAGGAGACGGGAAAGCCCATCGAGCCGGTTTTCGAGCCTTCCCTGAGCGTGACCGAGGATACGAAACACCTCGCCAGCGGTCCGGTCTGGGTCAAAGGCGGGATTCCCGTTGAATCGGCCGACGGCCACGTCTACGAGGTCCGGAACCGGATGACGCTCTGCCGCTGCGGGGCGTCGAAGAACAAGCCGTTCTGCGACGGATCGCACCTCAAAATCCGGTTCAACGACGGCGACCCTTCGGTCCGAAAAAAAATAAGCGGCTAGGCCTTCTCGAAGACGAACCGAAAGTGGTCGAAGATCTCCCGTTCGTAGCAGATTTTATTGGCGTCCGTCCAGAAGGGGATGAAGCGCTCCCGGAACGCGCGGTCGGCCATGTAGCGGGGAATCATGGAGGCGTAGAAGAGATACTTTTTCGGGCCGAACTTCAGCAGCCGCTTGCGCCATCGGCCCATCGTTTCGACGTAATCCAGCCGGCCGTTGCTCTTGGAAACCAGGGTGAATGCCGGCCGGGCGCAGCCGAGGATCTGGCCCTCGTCGGCCGGAAGCCAGGAGCCGGGGAAGGAAAGCTCCATGACCGCCCCGTAGTATTGGGCGGAATCCTGGGGAGCGCGGAGGTCGGTCGTTTCGGGGTCGCAGGCGTTCTTTCCCAGGGTCCCCGTCTGGAGATAGAATCTCCCGCCGGCGGGAAGGAGAGCGGCGACCGTCTCGAAAAAATCCCGATAAAGGCGTTCCTGCCGTCCGGAGCGCCAGTCGTCCTTCGTGCAAAAATGCTCCATCGCCCCGACGCAGGCCGCGGCGTCGAAGAGGCCGAACCTCTCGGGCTTGACCGTCCGGCAATCCTCGAGATAGACCTCGAAGCCGAGGCGCCGGCACGACGCCGCCTGGCTCGCGGAGAGGGTCAGGCCGATGCCTTCGACGCCCTTCTCCCTGAAGAAGGCGAGCAGCGGCCCCCAGCCGCAGCCCATATCGAGGACCCGCGAGCCGGGGCGGAGATTCAAGCTCCGGTAGATGAATTCGTGCTTTCTCCGCTGGGCCTCTTCGAGAGAGAGGGAAAAATCGCCGTCAAAGAGGGCGTTCGTATAGTCGGCCGTTTGTCCGACGCCCAGGCGCCAGGCCCGGTCGACGAAGGTGTAGTGGATATCGATGTCTCTCTGGTCCGCCATGGCCTCCTCCTTAAGGGTCTCGAAAACGGCCGGCCTCCTAGAGCCGGCGCTTCCTCACCTCGTCCAACCGGGCCAGGTCCCAATCCATCCCGCAGGACGCCAGCAGGCTCTCAGCCTTGGCCAGGCAGGCTTCGGCCGAAATCAAGTCCCCGGCCTCCCGCCCGCCGCCGCCCTCGAACAGCCGGCGTCCGACTTCGAGATACGTCCGGCCGAGCTCCGGCCGGGCGCCCAGGCTTTGCCCCAAGGCGATGCTTTTTCGCCAGTTCCTCATCGCCCGTTTCCGCCGGCCCCGGATCCAATCCAAGCGGCCTTGGAGTCGCAGGGCTTCAATCCTTTCGTAGACAACCTTTCGGGAAACCCTCGCCATCGTCCGGGCGGCGGCCTTGGCCGCCTTGAGCCTCGTCCGGAATTCCGTCGTCTTCTCGGATCCCCTGGCCAGTTCGAGCCGGCACAGCTCGAGGTAACACCTGCCCGAGGCGTATGTCACGTAGGTCATGGGAGCGGGATGGCCTTCGCTGGCGATCTCGGCCGAAAGGCGGAAAGCATCCTCGGCCGCTTCCCAATCGCCCCGGAGGGTCAGGAGCCGGGCCTTGTAGGCCGTCATCTCCGAGAGATACGGCCGGTAATTCATGGCCGAGAAAAAGGCGATGGCCGCCTCGGTCTCGGCCAGCGCTTCGTCCAGCCTCCTGGAGGCCCAGAGGTCGAAGACCCTGACGATGAACAGGGTCGTTTTCGAGAAATCGTCTTCGAACATGTTGCCGATCTCGAGGACCTTGGCGGCGATCGCCCGAGTGCCCTCGGGATCCCCTTCCAGCGATTTTTTTCCAGGCGGAGAAGAGGCAATAGGTCGTCGCCGCCCACAGCTCTCCGATTTTCAAGCCTCCGTCGACAACAGCCTCATCGTAGTCTTCGATTTCCTCCCACTCGCCGGCGACGAGATGATGGATCAATTTCGAGAACAGATAGTAAAGCCGGGCCCTCTCGTCATCGGGGTCGATGATCCCCTCGGCCCGGTCCAGGATTTTTCGGCTGATGCCGAAGGAAATCCCCGAATAGCAGAACAGGGCGCTCGAGATGACGAACAGCCCGACGCCGTTTTTCTGCTGCCTCAGGTCGGACCGGATCAGCCGGGGGAGAATGTTGAACGACTCCAGGAACATTCTCTGGGGGTCGACCGTGGCCAGGGCCCGGATCTTCTTCTCGTAGATGCCGATGACCTCCCGGGTCTTGGGGGTCGTCGGCCGGGGCTTGGCCAGGGCGGGAACGTAGAGGCCGGAGAGAAAGCGGGCCAGGCCGGCGGCGAATTTCATCGCCCTGGCCGGCCGATGCCCCGGCAACCTTTCGCCGAGGCGGGACAGGACCTTGTCGAAAGACTCGACGGCCTCGTTGAACCGACCCTTGTTGAAGAAGGCCAGGGCGATCGTTTTCCTGAGCATCGCGACCTTGGCCGGATCGGCCTCCCTCCCGGCCTTCTGGAGGTAGATCCTGAGGGCCTCCTGGCAGTAGTGCAGGGCCTCGCTCGAGGCCGAGGACTTGATCGCCTCCTCGCCGGCCTTGATCAGGTATTCCTCGGCCTTGTCCGCGTCCTCCCCCAGGCTGAAATGGTAGGCCAGGACGCCGTAGAACTCGGAAAGGCGGGGCCGGAAGACGCGCTCGATGGCCCGGGCGACCTCGAGATGCCACTGCCGTCTTTTCTTCCGGAGCAGGGAGTTGTACACGGCTTCCTGGGCCAGGGCGTGCTTGAAAAGGTACTCGACCTCCCCCATCCGGACCTGCTCCTTGATGAGCTGGGTTTCCTTGAGGAATTGCAGCCGCTCGTCGACGTCCTCGACCGCGGCGGCCACTTCGGCCAGGATCTTGTAGAAGAAATTCCGGCCGATCACGGCCGCGATTTTCAACAGGGTCCTCGTGTCCTCGTCAAGCTTGTCGATCCTGGCCATGAGGACTTCGTTAATCGTTTCGGGAATGACGACGGACTCGATCTTCTCGGTGATGCGGACCTGTCCTTCCCGCCGCTCGACGACCCCCTCGTCGATGAAGGTCCGGGCCACCTCCTCGATGAAGAACGGATTGCCCTCCGCCCGCCGGGCGATCAGGCCTTTGATCTTGGCCGGCAGGGCTTTCGTGTTGAGGAGGTTCGAGATCAGGATCTCGGATTGGGCCTCGTCCAGGGGGTCGAGGGAGATCTCGGCGGCGATGTCGCCGTAGCGGCCGCGGACGACCTTGAGAATGCGGTCGCTCGTCTGTTCGTAGTTCGGCCGGAAGACGTTGACGAACAGGACGGGCTTGGTTTTGGCCAGGCGATACAGCGATTCGAGGAGGTCGAGGGAGGACGCGTCCGCCCAATGAAGGTCCTCGAGGATCAGAACGAGCGGTTCGCGGGCCGCGATCTTGTCGATCAAATCCCTGAGGCTTTTGATGATGATCTTGTCGAGGGCCTCCCCCGACACGCCGCGGATCCTCTCCTCGGCCGGCCCGGAGAGCTTCAGGCCCATCATCGTTCCGACGAAGGGAACGACTTCCTCCCCGCCCCGGGCGTCGACGCTCCCGACCTTGGCTTCCAGCTTGGCGAGCGCCTCGTCCGGCCGGTCGTCGTCCTTGATCCCGGCCCAGCTCTTCAACAGGTCGATGACGGGATGAAAGCTGAGGTTCCGGCCGATGGACAGCGCCCGGCCGGCGAGGAGCCGGACGTTCCGCATCTCCTCGCTCTGACAGAATTCGGCGACGAGCCGGCTTTTCCCGATGCCGGCCTCGCCGCTGACATTGACGATGGATCCCCGGCCGTCAAGGACGCCCCGAAGCCGCTCTCTGAGGGTCGCCAGGTCGCGGTCCCGGCCGACCATTTCGGAGTCAATCATCCGGGACGCCCCGGGAACCGCCCGGTGGACCCGGGCTTCGACGGACAGAAGCTCGTAGACGGGGAGGGGCTCCTTCTTTTCCTTGAGGATGAGGGGCCTCAGTTTGCGATAGGCGAACTCATTCTTCGTCGACCGGTAGGCGAGGCCGCCGACGAAGATCTGCCCCTTGGCCGTCAAGCCCTTGAGAGTCGAGGCCGCGAAGACGGCGTCTCCCATGACCGACGATTCCTTCTTCGCCCCCGTATCGATCGCTCCGGCGACGACCCAGCCCGTGTCGATCCCGGCGTGGAGGTCAAGCTTGACGGCCAGGTTTTCCTCGTCGTTGAAGCCTTCGAGGTCCCGGCGGAGCTCGATCGCCGCGTTGACGGCGTTCTTGGGGGCGTCCTCGACGGCCCGGGGGACGCCGAAGACCGCCAGAAAAGCGCCTCCCGAGATCTTGTCGAGGCTGCCGTTGTACTTGTGGACGATCGCGCCGATGCGGGCGAAGCACCGGCTCATCAAGGCCGCCGCCTCTTCGGTCCCGAGATGCCCCAGGATTTCCTCGTAGCCCGAAATCTCAGCCGAGAGGAGGGTCGCCTGTTTCCGCTCCGTTTGCTCTTTCAGGGCCGGCGATCTTTTCTTCTCGAGAATGTCTTCGAACGCCCGCAGATCGAGCTGCTGCTTGAGCCGGGCGAGGTCGGCGAGGAGCCTTTCGGCCGAGGGATAGCGCCGTTCCCGGTCTTTTTCCAGGCATTTCAGGATGATCCGCTCGGCTTCGGGAGGAATTTCGGATCGTTGCTCGGCCGGCGGAATCGGCGCTTCGTGAAGGATCCGGTTGATGACCTCGGCCGCGGTCCTCCCCCGGAAGGGAAGAGCGGCGGTCAGCGTCTCGTAGAAAGCGACGCCCAGCGACCAGACGTCCGTCCGGCCGTCGACGTCCTCCCGCCGGGCCTGCTCGGGAGACATGTAGGCCACCGTCCCGGTGAGAGTGCCCGGACCGGGGGCCGCTTCTCCGCCCGATCGCTTGGCCAGCCCGAAATCCAGGATCTTCACGACCCCCTCGATCGTCGAGATGATGTTGGCCGGCTTGATGTCCCGGTGGACGATCCCCTGGCCGTGGGACTTCGCCAGGCCCTGAGCGACCTGGGTGACGATATCCAGGCCTTGGGGCAGGGGGAGCGGCCCTCGCTCGATCATTTTTTTCAGCGTTTGGCCGGGATAGTAGGCCATCGAGATGTACATCTGGCCGTCCTCGGCGGCGTCGATCTCGTGGATCGTGCAGATGTTGGGATGTTCCAGGGCCGAGGCGGCTTGGGCCTCCTGGATGAAGCGCTGCTTGAATCGCTCGTCGTGGGTCAGCCAGGACGGCAGGAACTTCAGGGCCACAAACCGTTTGAGCTTGACGTCCTGGGCCTTGTAGACGACCCCCATCCCCCCCTTGCCGAGTTTCTCGACGATGCGGTATCTGCCGGCGAATATGGTCCCGTCGAGGAGATTCTTGTCCCGGCCCGGAATCTCTTCCGGCGGAAGGACGAGGGTTTCTTCGGAGACGGGGAGGGGCTCCCCGCAACCTCGGCAGGCCGGCGCGCCTTCGGGATTCTCGAGCCGACAGCGGCCGCATTTCATCGGTGGGCCTCCCCCTGAGGGTCGAGGAGAGAATAACAATTTGACGGCGCTTTTTCAACGAGGGTATGATGGCCCGGACATGAACGCCGTCATTATGGCCGCCGGGACGGGAACCCGCCTCCGGCCCCTCACCGACGACCGGCCCAAAGGGATGGTCGAGGTCGGGGGGATGCCCATCGTCGAACGGCAGATCCGGAATTTCCTCGAGACGGGCGTCGCCGAAATCGTCATCGTCACCGGCCACAAAGCCGAGCGCTTCGCTCCCCTGGCGGCGAAATACGGCCGGCTGACCTTCGTCCACAATCCTCTCTACGAGGCTTGCAATAACATCTATTCGATGTATCTCGCCCGGGCCTACCTCGGCGAAAGCTACGTCTCCGAGGCGGACGTCGTCATGCACCGCAACTACCTCCTCCCTCGGCCCGAGACGTCGATGCTCTACGGCGGCTACAGGCGGGGATTCGCCAAGGAATGGATCCTGCGCTTCGACGGGCGCCGCCGCATCCACCGCGTGGACGTCATGGGAGGTGAGGGGGTCATTCTCGCCGGCCTGTCTTACTGGACGGCTCCCGACGCCCAAGTCGTCCGGGAGCGGCTCGAGGCCCTGGTCGAGGCCGGCGGCTTCGAGACTCTCTTTTGGGACGACGTTTATATGTCCTGTCTGGACCGGGTCCCCGTCTTTCTCCGGGAGATCGGCCCGGACGACTGGACCGAGGTCGACACGGCGGACGATTTGACCCGGGCCGAGGCGAGGGAAAAGGGGAATGTTTGAGAGCGGCCGGCTGAGGACCTGGCTGGCCGGGCGGAGCGAGACGGCCTTCGTCCTCATCGCCTCGGCCGCGGCCTTCGCCGCCTATTCCTGCATGTACGCCTTCCGCAAGCCTTTCGCCGTCGGCCGCTTCGCCGGCCTCGAGTTCCTGGGGATGGATTACAAAACCGTCATCGTCATCGCCCAGGTCGTGGGCTACATGCTCTCGAAATATCTGGGGATCCGGGTCATCGCCGAGATGGGCAGGGCCAAACGGCCGCTCCTTCTCGTCGCCCTCGTCGCCTTCGCCGAGCTGGCCCTCATCCTTTTCGCCGTCGCCCCGCCTCCCTGGAATTTCGTCTTTCTCTTCGCCAACGGCCTCCCCCTGGGGATGGTCTGGGGGGTCGTCTTCAGCTATCTCGAAGGGCGGAAGTTCACCGACCTCATGACATTGGGGCTTTGCGTCAGCTTCATTGTCGCCTCGGGATTCGTCAAGACCGTCGGCAAATGGGTTCTCGGGCTGGGCGTTTCCGAGTTCGCCATGCCCGCCCTCACCGGGGCGTTGTTTTTCCTTCCTTTGATCGCTTTCGCGGCCGTACTCGAAAACCTGCCTCCGCCGTCCCCGGCAGACGAGGAGCTGAAGACCCGGAGGGTGCCGATGTCCGGAGAGGACCGGCGGGCGTTCTTCGCCCGCTTCGCCCCGGGTCTCGTCCTGATGATCGTGGCCTATCTCCTCTTGACGGCCTATCGCGATTTCCGGGACAACTACATGGCCGATATCTGGGAAACCCTCGGGCTCGGCGGCTCGGCCGGGGTCTTCACGGCCACGGAGGTGCCGGTGGCGATCGGCGTCCTCGTCCTCCTGGCCCTGATCCTGCGGGTCCGGGACAATTTCCGGGCCCTGGTCATCAACCACCTGGCGGTCCTGGCCGGTTTTGTCGTCGTCGGCCTGGGGACGCTCTTTTTCCGGGCGGAGGTCCTTCCCGCTCCGGCCTGGATGATCCTCGTCGGCTTCGGTCTGTTCCTGGGCTATATCCCCTTCAACGGGATCATCTTCGACCGTCTGATCGCCGCGTTTCGCACCCCGAGCAACGCCGGCTACATGATTTACGTGGCCGATTTCTTCGGCTATCTGGCCAGCGTCGCCGTCCTCGTCTACAAGAGCTTTTTCCAGAAGGCGACGTCCTATTACAGCTTTTTCGTCGCCGGAAGCTACGCCCTCAGCCTCGCCGGGTCGGTCCTGACGGTCCTCTCTCTGGCCTATTTCGCTTCGCGCCGGAGAAGATGGAAACCGCTCTCTCCGCCCGGCGGATAGGGACCCGGGTCATCGCCGAGGGATTGGCAGAATACCGACCGGACGCGGTCGGTCAGGCCGTTCAGGTTTTCCTTCGAGAACCCGGAGACGGGGACCGCCGGCCCGATGACGTATCGAAGCCGGCCGGGGCGAATGAGCCGCGTTCCCTTGTGGTTGATGCGGTAGGCGCCGACTTGGACGAGGGGCAGGATGTCGAGGCCCGTTTCCACGGCCAGATGGAATCCGCCCCGCTTGAAAACGCCGAGCCGGCCGTCGAGGGTCCTCGTCCCCTCGGGGAAGACGGCGAAGGAAAAATCGCGGCGCCGCCGGATGAGGACCGCCGCCCGCTCGAGGCTGGCGATCGCCCGGGGCGTGTCCGTCCGGCTGATGGGGATGACGCCGAGCCGGCGGATCGTCGGCCCGTAGACGGGCCAGCGGAAGTGGCCTTCCTCCTCGACCCCCCGGGCCATTCCCGGGTACCCGGCGTAGAGGACGAGGGGATCGAAGAAGTTGACGTGGTTCATCATGAGGATGTATTGGCGGCGAGGGTCGAAGTTTTCCCGTCCCTCGATGTCGAGTCGGATCCCGCAGAGGAAGAGGACGAGCCGGCAGCAGGCCTTGATCGTTCTCTCGAGGGCCGCGCCCCGAAGGAGGAAGCTGGCCAGCCAGACGAGGAGGCAACAGGCGGCGAAAACGGGAAGGGCGATGGCCCAAACGGCGTTCGACTTCAGCCTGTCCGGGAGAAACGTCATGCGAGGATCATGAGCTCCCGGGGATGGACCTTGAGATGGAGGGGCGTCTCCCCCAGGAGCTCGCCGTCGGCCATGACTCGGAGCGGCGGAGCGCCGTCGACGCGGATCTCGACCGCGGCGCGGATTTCGACCTTGGGGTGGGCGGCGTGTTTTCCCGAAAACACACCCTTGAAGATGGCGATGATTTCGCGGCGGTTGACCTCGCGGAAGACGACGAGGTCGGCCTTCCCGTCGGCGACATCGGCCCCCGGGGCGATCTTCATTTTCCCGCCGGTGAATTTGGAGTTGGAGACGACGAAGGCGCTGTCGCGGACCGTCCAACGCAGGCCGTCGGCCTCGAAATCGATCCGGTTGTCCATTCCTTTCGCCAGACGGAGGAGGACGGCCAGGCTGTAGCCGGCCGAGCCGAGGAATTTCAGGCGCTCGTTGGTCAGCTTGAGGATGTCGGCGATCAGGCCGACGCCCAGGATGTTCAGGGAATAGAGGCGGACCGTGCGGCCTCCGCGTTGGTGATCGAATTCGACGAGGTCGACGGCCCGGCGGCGGCCGGCGACGATGTTCGCCAGCGCCTCCTCGGCCGTCGTCACGCCGAAGTCGCGGAGGAACGAATTTCCGGTGCCAGCCGGGATCAGGCCGATTTCGGGGCGGAAGGGCGGGCGGCCCTCGGCGTAGAGGCCGTTGACAACCTCGAACGGCGTCCCATCGCCGCCGAGGCAAAGGAGGCGGGGATATTCTTCTTGGGCCGCCCGGCGGCCGATTTCGACGGCGTGGCCAGGGTATTCGGAAAATCGGATTTCAAGCCCGGGAAAGGACTCCCGCAGGCGGGATTCGAGAAAGTTAAAAGTTTTCCGCCCGAGGCCGTGGCCGGCCGCGGGATTGACGACGAGGAGGGTCCGCACCGGGGTCTCCATGACCGCCGCTTATACCATATCAATACGGTGACAGCAACCCTGTTTACCCCATTTCGGCTTGCCGGCGACTCTGTTTTCTTTCAGAAATAGGGTAAACAGGGTTGCTGTCACCGATTTCGGGCGGAGAGGGCCCGCCAAGCCAGGAAAGCGCCCACGGCGCAGATTCCGGCCAGGCCGAGCCCGTAGGGCGGTTTCTTGAAGACATGGAAAAGCTCGATTTCGGCGAAAGCCAGGGCGGCGAAGAGAATGCCGATGAGGGCCTCCCCGGCGATCAGCCCGGAGGCCAGCAACGTCCCGCGGTTGGTCACGCGGTCCTTGGCTTCGCCCTCGACCTTCGTCTTTTCCATCCTCTTTTCGACGATCGACTTGAAAACCCCGCCGAGGAAGATGGCGAACGATGTTTCGATTGGGAGATACATGCCGACGGCGATCAGCATCGGGCTCCGGACCTGCATGAGGATGAAGCCCAGACCCATGAACATCCCGGCCAGGATGAGAATCCATTCGGTTTTGCGGTCGAAAATGCCCCTGGCCACGACGGCCATCAGGCCGGCTTGGGGAGCCGAGATTTTCTCGCCGCCGAATCCCGCGCCGGTCTTCAGGACCTCGTTCTGTTTTTCGGGGATCATGGCCTTGATGTCGGCCAAGCTGTAGGTCCCCGCCGGAACGGCTCGATGCCGGCCGTCATAGACGACCTCGGTGACCCCCGCCGCCTCCATCTCGTCGATCCTCTCCCCGACGACCTGCTTGATGTTCCCGAGATGAAGGACGGACAGGACGAAGAACATCGCCAGGGCCGCGGCCGTGACCCCGAAGACGTCGCCGACCTGCATCCGCCAGGGCGTGCATCCCAGGATGTGGCCGGCCTTGAGATCCTGCATCATCTCGCCGGCGACCGAGACCGAAACGCAAGTGAAGGCGGCGACGATGAGGACGGCCGAGATTCCGCTTTCGCCCTTCAGCCCGAGGAGGACCATGACGAAGGCGACGATGATCAGGACGGAGACGGTCAGGCCGCTCGTCGGATTGCTGCTGACGCCGATGATCCCGACGAGATATCCCGACACGGCGGCGAAGACGAAGCCGAGGACGATCATGAGGAGGACGGCGACGAAAGAGGCCGGAAGGTTCCGGGCGAAGAGGTTAAAGACGACGAAGACGACGATCGAGACGGCCGCGGCGACGAGAACGGCCCACTTGAGGTCGATGTCGCGGTCGGTCCTGGGCGGAAGGGAGGCCGCCGCGTCTCCCCGGCGGGCGGCGAGCGTCGACAGCGATCGGGAAATCCCCTGGGCGAGGTTCTTCCGCATCTTGAACAAGGTGTAGAAGGCGCCGACCAGCATCCCGCCGACGGCGATGAAGCGGACATAATCGAGCCTCACCCGGCTGATCTCCGCCGCCCAGTCGGTCACCGCGGCCAAATCGCCGTAGTTCAGGAAATAGGCCAGCGCCGGGGCCAGAAGGCCCCAGGCCAGGACGCCCCCGCTGAAGTTAACGGCGGCCAGCTTCGGGCCGATGATGTAGCCCACGCCGAGGAAGGCCGGGCTCGCCTCCGGTCCCCTCAGGAGGAGCGATCCCTTTCCGGCGGTCAGGACCTTCTCCCATTTCAGGCCGAAGATCTTGAACTCGGTCAAAGCCGTGAACAGCGCGCCCAGCCCCATCCCGGTCAGGAGATGGCCCGCTCCGCCCGCCCCTCTCTGGCCGGCCTTGTGGATTTCGGCCGCGGCGACCGACTCGGGGAAGGGGAGATCCTTCTCGGCGATGAGGATCCGGCGGGTGATGGTGACGAACATGATGCCCAGGATTCCGCCGACGACGAGGATGACGGTCGCGATGAGGTAGTGCTCGAAGGTATAGAACGGCAGCCAGATTCCGGCGATGAAGAAGGCGGGGAGGGTGAAGATCGCTCCCGAGGCGACGTTCCCCCCGATCGAGCCCACCGTCCGGGCGCAGTTCTCCTCGAGGAGTGAGCCCCGGAAGGCCTTGATGATGGCCATCCCGACGACGGCCGTGGTGTATGTGGCAGCGATCGTCATCCCGGCCTTGAGCCCGAGGTAGGCATTGGCGGCTCCCATGAAGGCGGCCATGATGATGCCGAGCAAAACGGCCCGGAGAGTGAATTCCCGGACACCGATCGAGGGGGGAATCATCGGGGCGGTGCTTTTTTCGCTCATGGAGGGCACTCCTTGTAAGAGTGGAAGCGCCCTCGATTCTATCGATAGGTGCGGCGGATTTCAACCGTTCCAGTCGGACATGACCTCGCCAAAGCACTGCAGCCCGCTCGGGATGACGGCTCCGTAGCCGCCGCCCGGACGCGTCCAGGCCCCGGCGAGATAGAGGTTCTTGATCGGGGTCTTGTGGCCCAGGCGGCGCGGCTCGACATTGTCGAGCGTCTGGTCCCAGCCGTAAATCGCGCCCCGGGTGTTTCTCGTGAAGCGGACATTCGTCAGCGGCGTCCCGACCTCCTTGACCTCGATCGCGTCCCGCAATCCCGGCAGGAACGCCTTCTCGGCCTTGGCGATCATGATGTCGGCCAGCCGCTCCTTCTCGGCCCGGTAGGCGTCTTTCTTGCCGGCGAAATAGTCGGCTTCGTGCTTTTTCCAAGGCTCGTACCCCTGGAGGGTCATCAGGTTGACCGTGTTTTTTCCTTGGGGCGAATATCCCGGATAGAGATTATCGTAGAGCGTCAGGCCGAATCCGCCCTTTTCGATGTCGGCTTCGAGACAGGTGCGGTAGCCGCCCTCGTGGTCGTAGTCGGGATACCAGAAAATTTCCGTGTCCTTGATCCCGGCCTTGCCGACGACATCCCGCTTGAGCCCCAGCCAGACCTGGAACGATGACAGGCTGATCGAGAACTTGTCCAGCCGGGCCAGGTAGTCCTTGAGAAGTTCTTTCGCCTTCTCGTCCATCATCGTCCGGACGGTGTCGTAGGCGTTGGCGTTGGAGACGACGGCTTTCCCGAGGTACTCCTTCCCGTCCTCGGCCGCGACGCCGTAGGCCGCGCCGTCCTTGACCAGGATTTTTTCGACCCGCGTCCGAAGCTGGACCTTGCCGCCCTTCTTCTCGATGAACCGGACGAAGGCGTCACTGACCGCTTGGGACCGGCCGATGGGATAAGACCCGCCGTCCCGGAGATAGTTCATGGTGGGCATGATGTAATAGAGGCTGGCCAGCTTGGACGGCGGAAGGCCGAAGTATCCCCAGAGGGCCGAGATGATGCCGCGGAGCTTCGGATTCTGGACGTGGGCGTCCTGGACTCTGCCCCATGTGCTGGAGAAGCACTGGAAAAGGGAGGGAAACTCCTTGGGGAATGCAGCCATGTCGACCCTTCCGCCCGCTTCCTGGTAGCGGGCGAGGTCGGAGAGGAGGCCGGTCATCGTTTGGCGGAGCTTCTCCAAGCCGTCCTTTTCTTCCGGAAAGAGCCCGGCCAGCATCCGGAAATAGCCGTCGGGGTCGCGATGGGGGACCCGGATGTCGTGCTCGGGGAAAACGGCTCGATAAAGGACTTTATGCGGGACGAACTTGACCTCTTCGATTTCGGGAAAGCCTTGGATGAGGTTGGCGACGCCGGCCCGCTCGCCGACCGAAGTCGAATGGAGGGAAACGTCGAAGACGTATCCTCCCGGCCGCTTGAATGTCGTAGCGTAGCCTCCGGGAACGGAATGCTGCTCGAGGACGAGGGGGCGGAAACCTTGGCGGGCGAAGGCGGCGGCGCAGCTCAGGCCGCCCAACCCGGCGCCGATGATGACGGCGTCCCAGGGGCCGTTAGGGGATTCCTTTCCGGCCGCCGTTTGGCCGTAACTTTTCCCCCTGGGGAGCGAATCCCAGTCGATCGTCAGGGCCGGAATCCCCGCCAGGATCGATTTCAGGAAATCCCGCCTCGGCGTTTTTTCGCGTTTCGTGTCGGACATCTTTGCTCCCTCCTTGGGAATTCCCTTCTTTCTACACTTTTTGGAGTTTTTTCTCAATGCGGCAACGGCCGCGGAAAATCATCTCCCCTTGTGCACGGGAGATCGGCGCCATTTCCGCGTCCTCCGCGATTTGGAGATATCCGTCTTCCGGCCCGGACCTCCTGAGGCGCTAATCAAAGATATTGCTCCTGCCGCAAAGAAGCACGCCATCAAGTAATTCCTTCCTGTTGTCTTTTCCGCCCATTGCCTTCGGGAAGCTGTAATTGGAGCCCAAAGATGAGCTCATCAGGCAGAGGCTGTCAAGGCTGTCGATGAATTTAAGCTGGTTATGCTTGTCATAAATCAAGAGATGAGTTGGTATCTTTCTGAATTCTTTCTGGTACTTTGCGAATGCAAACCCGAAAAGGCTGTGGATATATCTTGTGTAAGAACCGGCGCCCTTTCCGTGCGTAAAAAACTTCCCTTCAGGCACAAAGTAGAGCTGCTGCTCGGCGTCCAGGTCAAGAAGTGCCGACAAAGGCTTGGGCAAGTTTATTTTCCTCTTGTGCTCCTTCAACTTTCTCGGCAGCGTGACTTTGGCCTCATCAAACTTCTTCCTCCAGAAGCCCCGGTAGAATGATTTGTACTGCTCTTCCAAGGCCTGCATGGCTTCAGGGGAATAATCATCACGAAGCTTCTGGAAGTTTTTTTTCGTAAGCTCATCCTTTTCCTTGATCGAGAGGTTCTTCGGCAATGAATCAAAGAACGTCATCTGCTTCCTGTTCATCTCATCCCCAAATATCCTGTAGATCATCTCGTCAAGCTCAGAATCCCCCTCAACCTCACGGATGTCCTGGCAAGCCGGGTCTTCGAAGTGCGAATCATCGAGCCGCTGCTCAAAGAGGATAATTGAGCAAGGCGAAGAGCTCATCTTTTTGAGATGGTCGCAGAGCGCGACGTGGTCATGGCCTTCATAGCTGAAGGAGCCGATGTTGAAGTCAGATGCAGAATCAAGAAGGTTGAGTATGTGGGCCGGCATATTCTTGAAATATCTCTCATCATAGCGCTTGACCCTCTTGTCATGTTCTCCCTCATAATAAAGATGGATCTTCATCTTTATCCTCCCTGATTATGGCCTCAACATTTATGGCTGCCTCTCCGATCCATCATCTCCACCGGCGATCTCCCTGAACAACGATGGATCTAGAGCAACAGAATTGAAGATCAAATCCAGTCGATATCGACGAGCGAAGAGACGGCATGGAACTCCGAGTCGCCCGTCAGGAGCGTCGCCCGTTCCCGCCGGGCGGTCGCGACGGCAAAGCAGTCTGCATAAGAAAGAGGATAGTCGGCTTTGATCCTTGCCGCGGCGATGACCATTTCGAAATCATTCCCGACGGCCCGAATCGGAAGGCTGGGGAGGATGACCTTAAGGAAATAGTCGGCCCGGTCGCGTCCCCGACTCCGGGCCAATATGTAATAGACCTCTCCGATGTTGACCTCGTTCATCAGGACTTCGCCCTCCCCCGAGAGGAGCGCTTCCTTGACGGTCGGACTCCCGTCTTCGCCCTGGAGGTAGGCCAACAGAGCGTAAGAATCAAGAGCCTTTCTTGTTTTCACGTTTTCGATCCGCTTTTCTTTCTTCGAGGAGCGCCTTGGTCAGGGATGGCTTCCCCTTGAAGACGCCGCAATAGCCTTCGACCGGATCGTCGGGAATGGGGCGGATTTCGATATGGTCGTCCACGGCCTCGACGAGGACTCTCGCTCCCGGCTTGAGGCCGATTTTTTCCCGCTCGTTCTTGGGGATGACGACCTGACATTTGGGAGAGGCTATGACCGTAGGCATGGTTAAACCCCATAACAGACGTTTAACGAATCCGCTCATAGTTTAACTCAATCCTTCTAATCCGTCAAGCCGGCGGTCCGCCCATTTAAGAAGACGTTCGACCCGCCCTGTTTTTCTCGGCTTTAATATTTTCGCCGCGCGGCAAAAAGGCTTTTCCTCTCTCTTCTTATCGCGATCGCGGACGGATGCGTCTACCGCGGGCCGGCCGGCAGGTGTTCCAGGAGGTAGCGGGTCATGAGAAGGCGGAGGTGGAGCGGCGTCCCCTTGCCCTCCCGGAGATTGTGGTCGCGGTTGGGATAGGCCATGTAGTCGAACCGCTTGCCGAGTTCGATGAGGCGGTCGACCAATCCCTCCGTGATCTCGAGATGGGTGTTGGTCTCGCCGGTCCCGTGGACGATCAGCAAATCGCCCTCCAGCCCCTCGGCGAAGTTAATCGGCGCCGACCGGGCGTATCCGTCCGGATTCTCCTCGCGCGTCCGCATGAAGATCTCCTGGAACCAGGCGTTGTAGAGGTCGGGCTGCGGCTTGGGCGCGACGGCGATCCCGACGTGATAGAGATCCGGCTTTCGGAACATGGCGTTCAGGGTGTTCGACCCGCCGCCGCTCCAGCCCCAAATGCCGACGCGCGACAGGTCGGCGTAAGGGCGGGTCCGGCCGAGCTCCCGAAGTCCGGCCGCCTGCTCCTCGGTCGACAGCGGTCCGAGACTGCCGAAGACCGCCCGCCGCCAGGCCGCCCCTTTCGGGGCCGGCGTCCCGCGGTTGTCCATCGAGACGACGAGATAGCCGAGGTCGGCGATGACGCGGTGATAGAGGCTATGGCCCTGCCCCCCTGACCAATCGTTGAGGACGGTCTGTCCGTGCGGCTCGCCGTAGACAAAGACGAAAACGGGATACTTGCGGGAGGGATCGAAATCGCGAGGCTTGATCATCCAGGCGTCCATGACCATGCCGCCTCCGATGTCGAGCTTGAAAAACTCGGTCGGCCGTGGGATCAAAGGGGCGATTTTATCCCGCAAATCCCGATTGTCCTCGAGGAGGCGCACCTGCCGATGACCGGGCAGCTCGACGATCTCGGTCACGGGGGGCGTGTCGAAGGTCGAAGAGGTGTGGAACGCCCAACGGGCGTCCGGGGAAAAATCATAATGATGCGTTCCCGGCCGGCCGGCCGGGGTGACGCGTTCGGGTTTTCCTCTCCCGTCCAGCCGGATGCGGTAGAGATAGCGCTCGGTCGCGTTTTCAGGAGAACTGAAATAGTAATAATAGCCTTCGCCCTCGTCGACCCGCCCCCGGGCGATGACGTCCGTCGCGCCCGGAGTTAACGGACGTTCCGTTTTCCCGTCGCGCGAGACGATATAAGCGCGGCGCCATCCGTCCTTCTCGCTCAAAACGACGAACTCCCGGCCGCCGCGGATCCATTCCAAGCCGGCGTTCGCCCGGGAGCTGGCGTCGGTCCAGGCGGGATCGGATTCGCGGAAGATCGTCTTGAGGGCGCCGGTCCGGAGGTCGGCCAGCAGGAAATCGCGGGCGTCCCTCGACCGGCTCAGCCTCTCGATGAGGAGCTCCTCCGGATTGCCCGCCCAGCCCACCTCGCCGAGATAAAATCCGGACGGAGCGAAAGGAAGGGGGAGCCAGCGCGTCGCTCCTCCTCCGGAACGGGCGACGCCCACGCGGAGGGCGGGGATCGCCGTCCCGACCCGGGCGAAGCGGACGAGCTTGACCTTGGGATAGGACGGATCCGTGGGGATGAGCGTCGGCCGCTGCATGACGGCCGACGAATCGGTCTGGACGTAGGCGACGGACAACCCATCCGGACTCCAGCTCGCCCCGCCGTTCATGACCGTTCCCGCGACGCCGTCCGCGGTTAAGGCGACGATCGGGCGGCGGGCCCGCAGGTCGCAGACGTGCAAGTTGCCCCGAAGGACACAGAGGATTCGACTTCCGTCGGGGGAGAAGAGGCCGCGGGAGAGCCCCGGATTGACGCCTTCGGCGATCTTGCGCAGGGTGCCCGTCCGATTTTCGAACGTCCAAAGGTCGGCGATCCGGCGGTCGCCGTCGCCGTCGGCGCGGCCGTTGGTTTCGAAGAGGACGAGGCCGCCGTCGGGCGAAACGATGTAGGCCTCGATCGGGAGGGGCGAAGGAGCGCCCGAAGGAGTGAGTTGGGCCAGGGTGGCGAGAACGGCCCTTCCCCCCGAGCCCGCCGCATAGCGGACGATTTCCCGGACGCCAGGGCCGCCTTGGCCGCCGGCGGGAGCTTCGAGGACGGTGTAGCCGGATCCGTCAGGCAGCCAAGCCCCTCGAAAGGATTGGGCGGCGAATTCCCCGCGCTCGTAAATGGCCCGCAGCCGCGACTCGGCTTCGGCGGGAATTCGGGAAGCGACGGAATCGCGGGCGGACGAAAGCCGCGGCGACAGAAGGGCGGCCGCCGCCGTCAGAGCGAGATACGGAAAGAGCTTCTTTTTCGACATCCTGGATTCCTCCCTTCATCATCCCGGCCGGCGGGACGAAACGGCGAAGGCTATTTTTTCTCCGGTTGGGGCATGAGGCCGTTCGTCTCGACGAGCATTCTCAGGTACCAATCCGGGAAGACGAGCGGATTACGCTTCCGGGTCTTGGCGTCGTAGATCCAGAGTTTGTTGAACTTGACCAGCAGGGCGTCGCCCAGCTTCCACCACGCGGCCGTGACCGCGGCGGCGTTGTCCAGGCAGTAGTCGTTCAGATACTTCATCGCGTCCGCCGGGCTCTTGGCATAGAGGTCCAAGGCCGTTTTATCGACGATCGGCGTCCTCTCGATGGCCGTCGTCTCCCAGCGGGCCTGGGCCGCGCGGACGTCCTTGATCGCCTCGGAGTAGATGACCTGGGCGTGGAAGTCGGCGTAATCGAAGGCCCAGCGGGTCGATTCGCGGTCGAACTCCCAGTGGTCGCCGATCTCGAAGCCGCGCGGAATCTCGGCCATGCCGTTGTAGAGGGGCATGAAGCAGGAGGTGTCCTGGTGGCCCCAGGCCAGCCAGACGAGGCCGCCGATGGGGTCGGGCATCCAACCCCGGGCCTGGGTCACGGTGACGTATTCGGCCCGGTTGACGGCGACGATCCGGGACGTGCTGTACTGCCGGCCGTCGAGCTTGAAACCGTAGGGCAGGAAGTTGGGATTGCCGAAGGGGCCGCCCTGAAGGCCGCGGGCCGGGTCGAAGACCGTTCCCTCGCATCGGTCGCGGAGGATGGCGAGGACGTCCTTGAGGCCGAGCTTCTTGTCCGGCTTGACCGAGACGGGAAAATCCATGTTGGGCGTTTCGGGGCCGAGACCGAGGGAGGGGGCGACAAGATTGAAGAACCGCCACATCCGGACGCGGCTGCCGCCCGAGGCCGCGGCGCTCGTCTCGTTGGGCGAGTAGGCCCGCTTCCAGTTAAAGGGCTTGCCGCTCTTGGGATCGTAGAGCTTCTGCTGGACGGCGAAGTCGACGACGTTGGGCGAGGCCATGAACATGTCCTTCTTCGAGAGATCGATCTCGCCGATCCTCGATTCATTGGGGCAGACGGCGACGTGGTCGTCGGGGATCCTCTGGGCGCACCAGACCGCCCCGGGCTTTCCGCTTTCGGGCGTCCAGAGGGGCCCGACGGGCATGATCTCGAACAGCCAGACCTCCTTGGGGTCGGCCACGGCCAGCATCTCGCCGGAGTCGGTGAATCCGTAGCCGTATTTCTCGGCCAGCGAACCCATGACCTGGATCGCCTCGCGGGCCGTACCGCCCCGCTCCATGGCCAGGAGGGTCAGCATCGTGATGTCGAACTTGGGGGCGGCCGTCGTGTTTTCGATCTTGGGAACGTTGCCGATCGTCGACTCGCCGATCGAGACCTGCCTGTCGTTCATGTAGCCGAAGTCGCCGTGGATGTAGCCGTAGGTGTGAGGAGGCTGGGGGAGGTCCAGGCCCGTATAGTTATCGCCGACCCTGTCCCATTTCAGTCCCAGGGCGGGATTCATGGCGTCGAACTGGCCGATGTGGTAGATCTTGCGCACGTCGCCGGGCTTGTGGTCCGCGGCCGGGACGCGGCGCCAGGTCCAGTCGCAGGTCCCGCAATCGCAGGTGTGGGTCGTCATGACCGAGCCGTCGGTCGAGGCCAGCCGGCCGACGAGGACGACGGTGCAGGCTTCGAGGCGGGGGTCGATGTCGCCGCAGGTGGGGCAAATCGCCGGATCGGGCGCCGTTTGCGGGGCAGCCTGCGGTCCTCCGCCCAGGACGGCGAGGACGAGGATGACGATGCCAAGGGGGAATATCTTTTTCATGGAGGCCTCCTTCCCGATTACTATATTCAACGCGAAGGCGGACTTCAATGGCCTCGATTGGTGTTCTTTCCGTCCGGAAGACGCCCTTTTTCGGAGGGCATCCGTCAAAGTCCCGGAATCGGCCTGCCGGCTATCGGGCCTGCTCCCTGTCGAAGTCCTCGAGCGTCTTGTATTTCTTGAAGAATTCTTTCGTCGTCAGGGCTACGACCCCGCTCAGCAGGGTCAAGGCGATGAGATTCGGAATGGCCATGAAGGCATTGGCGATATCGCCGACATAGAAGACGAGCTCCAGGGAGACCATGGCCCCGGTGAAGCACAGGCCGACGTAGATGAGCCGGTAGGGAAGGGTGATCTTCAGGCCGAAAAGGAATTTCATGCATTGCTCGCCGTAGTAGTACCATCCGATCAGGGTCGTGTATCCGAAGAGGAACGAGGCCAAGGCGACGGTCCCGCTTCCTAAAAAGCCGGCCACCGATTTGAACGATTCAGCCGTCAATTCGGTCCCGTTGAAGCCCTTGTCCCACAACCCTGTCGAGAGGTTAATGATGGCCGTGAAGGAGCAGACGACGATCGTGTCGACGAAGACTTCGCCGAGGCCCAGGAGGCCCTGGTGAACGGGCGATTTCGTCTGGGCGGCGGCATGGGCGATGGGGGCGCTGCCCAGGCCGGCTTCGTTCGTCAGGAGTCCCCGCCGGAAGCCGAACTGGAGGGCGTTCTTGACCGTGTAGCCGATCGCCCCGCCGGCGGCGGCGTAAGGCGTGAAGGCGTGCTTGAAGATCAGGCCGAAGACGGCCGGGACGACGGAGACGTGGCTCAAGATGACGATCGTCCCGACGATGATGTAGAGGAAAATCATCGTCGGAACGAGGAGTTCGGCCACGGCCCCGATCCGCTTGATTCCGCCGATGATGACGATCGAGACGAGGAATGTGATGACGATGGCCGAGACGATCTTGGGGATGCCGAACTGGCTGTTGAAGGCCAAAGTCATCTGATTGGCCTGCATCATGTTCCCCGTCCCGAAGAGCGTCGCGAAAGCGCCGCAGACGGCGAAGGCCGGGGCGAGAAAGGCGGCGAGATGCTTGTTGCGGAGGCCGTTCTTGATGTAATACATCGGGCCGCCGGCGATTTTCCCGTCGGGATAGTGCTCCCGGAACTTGACGCCGAGAAGGGCTTCGGAGTATTTCGTCGCCATCCCGACGAAACCGCAGACCCAGAGCCAGAAGACGGCTCCCGGCCCGCCCATGACCAAGGCCGTGGCCACGCCGCCGATGTTGCCGTTGCCGACGGTGGCGGCCAAGGCCGTCGAGAGGGCCTGGAAGGGCGTGACGTCCCCCTCGCGCTTTTTTTCCCCGGTTTTTTTGTGAAGAAGCCCGGCGAACATGATCTTGAAACCGCTGCCGAGCTTGCGGAATTGGATGAATCGCGTCCGGACGGTCAGCAGCAGTCCGACGGCGAGAAGGAAAAACAGCAGGATGGACCAGATGTTGGTCGCCGTGTGGTCCACCCAGCGGGTGACGCCGGAGAGGAGTGAGTCCATGGAGTTCTCCTAAGGCTAGGGTTGGGATGGGGAAGCCGGGGGGACTTCCCGGAGCCGGCTTTTTTTCCGGCCGTAGAAGAAATAGATCGACAGCCCGATGACGAGCCAGATGAGGAACCGCTCCCAGGCCGTCACCGGAAGATTGATCATGAGATAGGCGCAGAGGAGCGCGCCCAGGATCGGCAGGACGGGAAACAGCGGGACCTTGAACGGGCGGTGAAGGTCTTTCCGGGTGAAGCGGAGGACGAGGACTCCCGAGCAGACGATGATGAAGGCGAACAGCGTCCCGATCGAGCAGAGCTCGGCCACGACCCGGATCGGGAGGAGGGCCGAGGCGACGGCGACGATGATCCCGGTGATGATCGTCGTCACGTGGGGCGTCCGGAACCTGGCGTGGACGCGGGACAGGGCCGGCGGCAGGAGACCGTCCCGGGACATGACGAAGAGAATCCGGGGCTGGGCGAGGATGAGGACAAGGAGGACGCTGGTGATCCCGGCGATGGCCCCGACGGAGACGATGGCCGAGGCCCAGGGCATCTTGAGCTCGTTGAGGACCAGGGCGACGGGGTCGGCGACCCCGAGCTTCTGGTAGGGGACGACCCCGGTCATGATCGCCGAGACGGCCATGTAAAGGAGGGTCGCCACGGCGAGCGACCCCATGATCCCCCGGGGCATGTCCCTCTGGGGATTCTTGGCCTCCTCGGCGGCCGTCGAGACGGCGTCGAAGCCGACGAAGGCGAGGAAGACGATCGCCGCGGCCGTCGTGACGCCCCCAAATCCGAAGGGCATGAAGGGCTGCCAGTTGGCCGGCTTGATGTGCCAGGCGGCCAGGGCGATGAAAAAGACGATGACGGCGAGCTTGATGACGACGATGATGAGGTTGATCCGCGAGCTCTCCTTGATCCCCCGGACGAGGAGGACGGTCAGAAGGCCGATGATGAGGATGGCCGGGATGTTGATGACCGCTCCCGTCGAGACAAACTTGTGGGCCGTGTCGCTCCAATCGAGCGGGGCGCTCGTCAGAGCGACGGGGAGGGTGACGCCCAGGGGGCGGAGGATGTTGTTGAAGAGGTTGACGAAATAAGCCGACCAGCCGATCGAGACGAGGCAGGCGGCGACCATGTATTCCAGGATGAGGTCCCAGCCGATGATCCAGGCCGGAAGCTCGCCGAGGGTCGCATAACCATACGTATAGGCCGACCCCGCGACCGGGATCATGGCCGCCAGCTCGGCGTAGCAGAGGGCGCTGCAGGCGCAGGCCACCCCGGCGATGGCGAAGGAGAGGATGATGCCCGGGCCGGCGTGCTTGGCCGCTTCGACTCCCGGGAGGACGAAAATGCCGACGCCGATGATACACCCGATCCCCAGGGCGACGAGGTCCCAAACGTTGAGGGTCCGGCGGAGCTTGTGGGCTTCGGATTCGGTGTCGGCAATGAGGTGGGTCAGGGGCTTGGTGCGGAGGAGCGGACTGGCCATGCGGCGCATCTCCCGGCGGCGGATTAAAAGACGCTTATAGCACAGGGCCCCGGGCGGGTCAACGGACCGCAGGCCTGCAGGGCCTCAAGAGGTTTCCGGGGGTTCGATGTGGATCAGGACCCGGGCCAGGCGGGGGACCCCGGCCCGAAGGGCGTGCTCGAAGCGCTCGGTCAAGGAGTGGGCGTCGGCGAGAGCGGTTTCCGGGTCGAGCGTGCAGTGGAAAGAGACCGTCAGGTCGCCCCCGATGTCCTCGACCAGGATCTCGTGGGGGTCGCAGCGGATGCCGAGCGTTGGGGCGACCTTGGCGATGATCCGGCGGAGGCGGGCGTCCTCGCCGGCGGGGGAGACCTCGACGGGGACGGCCGCCTTGACCGGCTCGAGGTGGGAAAAGATCCGGCCGACGCCGGGCATGGCCCGGCGCGCGGCCTCCTCGAAGGCCGTCGCCCGGGCGTGGGCCTCGGCCACGTCCGAGGCGTCCTTGATCTCGAGATGGAGGTCGAGGGCGGGCCGTCCGTCGACTTCGTAGAGGCGGATGTCGTGGGCGGCAAGATGGTGGCGGACGGCGAGCGACCGGATCGCCGCGATCGAATCGCCGTCGTCTTCCTGGCTTGGTGCGACATGGACGGTGATGTCGACGGAGGGGGCGTCGAGGACTCTCCGGATCGCCTCCTCGGCGGTTTCGGAGATGTCGTGGGCGTGCTCGAACGCCTCGTTGCGGCTGACGACGAGGACGACGTCGACGAACATGTCCGGGCCGCTGCGCCGGATGCGGGCCCGCCGGATCTCGAGGACGCCGGGGACGTGGGCCGCCCGCTCGACCTCCTCGCGGAGGGTCGCCGGGATGCCGTCGAGGAGGTCGGCGATCGTCTTCTTGCCGAGCCGGAGGCTGACGTAGACGACGATGACCGAAACGCCGAGGGCGGCGACGGCGTCGGCCCGGGCCAACCAGGGAAGGCCGGCGGCCTTGGCGATTCCGACGAAGACGAGGCCGGCGATGACCACGGCCGAGGACCAGATGTCGGTCGAGAAATGAAGGGCGTCGGCCTCGAGGGCCTGGCTATGGTGCTTCCGGGCGGCGCGCTTGAGGACTCGGGAACGCGTCGCGTCGACGACGATCGAGACGGCCATGACGGCGAAGGCCCAGACCGAGGCCTCGACCACGACGTGTTCGAAAAAGAGCCTGCGGATCGCCTCGTAGACGATCCAGGCGCAGGTCAGAAGGAGGAGGGCCGTCTCGAACATCGCCGAGAGGTTCTCGACCTTGCCGTGTCCGTAGGTGTGGGTCGGATCGGCGGGACGGCTCGAGAGGCGAACGGCGACCAGGGTCAGGAAGGCGGCGACGAGGTCGAGGCCGGAATGGGCGGCCTCGGCCAGGATGCCGAGAGATCCAGTGAGAAGGCCGACGACGACCTTCATCCCGGTCAGAAAAACGGCGGCGACGACCGAGCTCAGGGCGGCGGACCGCTTCTCCCGGCCGGCGGACTCGAAGGCGGACGTTTCCGGCATCGTCTTCCTTTTTGTATAGCACGATTCGGGAAGGCTGTCGATTGCCGGCCGCGGAGGGTGTGATCCCCCGGATCGTCGCGGCCAGGCAGGAGGGCAAGTTCATCGACGATGTCCGCCCCCCTCAGCGGCCCGACCGCTTAGCCGCGGCTCCTCGCCGGAGGTGAGCGCTCCCCCCTTTTTTTTACAGGAGAGAGGATTCAACTTCATCCCCCAAAATCCCCCCTACCGGGCATTGTCGAACGAGCCCCCCGGCTTTATCTTAGCGGCGTGTTCGGGCGAGGTCCTCAAGGAACGCGACGCCCGGACCGGATGGAATGAGGCAAGCTTAGGTTTGCCGGGAGGAGTTCGATGAAAGCGATGAAGACCTTGGCACTGGGAACCTTCGCCGCGCTCGGTTTGATGGGTTTCGTTTTCGGGGCGACGACGGTCAACCAGACGGTGACGATGCAGGTCAGCGCGATCTGCGTCGTCGGCGTGAGCGGGAATCCGGCGACCTTGAACGTCACGGCGCCGGCGACGGCGGGCGATAGCCCGTCCAATCCGTCGGACGATACGACCTACGCCCGGTACACGTCGGTCATCCCCTCGGGCCAGACGCGGAAGCTCCAGGTGAACTGGGGCGGCTCGGACGCCGCGCCGGCCGGCTGCTCGCTCAAGCTGACGGCCGCGCCGCAGAGCGGCAAAGGAACGACCGCGGGGCAAAAGACCGTTTCCGCCACGGCCCAGGACATCGTGACCGGGATCGGGAGCTGCGCCACCGGGACCGGCGGAACGGACGGGGCCCAGCTGACCTACGTCCTTTCCGTCGACACGCTGGCCTCGCTCGTCGTCACCACGGCGACGAACGCGACGATCACCCTGACCCTGACGGACGCTTCCTGAGCGGAAAGAGGCGGGGCCGATCTCTCTTGGGGCGGCGCCCCGGGAGAGTGAGGATCCTCTTCAAGGAACGCGGGAGGGATTCCTCCCGCGTTCCTTATTTTTCGGGGCCGGCCCCGGCGGGTAGCCGGCCTCACCGGCAGGGGGGAGGCGGGAGGAGGAAAAATCACCCCCTGAATGGCCGCTTCGAGCGATTCCTTCGATCGCCTATCGCGATTATCATCGGGGCATGAAAATGACGACCGGACTCGGCGAGCGCAAGAAAAAGGCGGGATGGCATTTCCGCCTGGCCCTGCGTCTCGGCCTGATTTTCTTGATTCTTCCCCCCTTTGTTTTTGGAGCCATCGCCCTCACCATCACCGGGAGCTGGTCGTTTACCCTGAGCAGCGGCAACCTTCAGGGCGGGGCGGGGAGCGAGTTCACGACCGAATACGAGAGCGCCTCGAACCAGGTCCTTCTCAAGGTCGGCGGAGCGGGAGGTAATACCTGGAGAGTCGACGTCCAGAGAGTCGACACGAGCTGGCCCTCAACAGTTACGCTCTATGTCCGCCGGACGGGGAATGGGACGGGCAAAGGGACGATCTACGACGGGACGACCTACCACCTCGTGACGACGACGACGACGACCTGGATGACGGGGGCCGGAGATAGGGATCAAGTACCTCTCCAGGAGAAAGTCGGCTCGCTCTCGGTCAGCATCGGACAGGCGACATTCACCACGGCGATCAGATACACCCTCGTTCAAACAAGCTAGGAGAAAACAGATGAGTCCAAAGATCTTCCGCCTGGCGCCGCTCCTGCTCATGTTTATTATTCCTCCGGCCGTCCGGGCTCAGGTCGGCGTCCTCAATGGGATGACCCACGAGAAGGAATGCAAGCCGGGCGAAACCGTCGAGCGGACGATCGTCCTCCGGAACAACGGCCCGGTCACGGAAACCGTCCGCCTTTACCAGACCGATTACGCCTTCAATCATCTCGGCCAGTCCTCTTACGACGCGCCCGGAAAGAGCGCCCGGTCGAACGCCTCGTGGATCACCTTGTCTCCAAACCAGCTCACGATTCCCGGCCTGACGAACGCCGAGGCCCGGTTCAAGGTGAAAGTTCCCGACAGGGCCGACCTCGTCGGGACGTACTGGAGCGTGATTATGGTCGAGCCCGTCCCCCAGGCCGCGCCGACGAAGGACGTCGCCTCGAAAGACCAGATCAAGTTCGGCGTGACCCAAACGATGCGCTACGCCGTCCAGGTCGTGATCAACATCGGCGGAACCGGCGCGCGGAAACTCAAGTTCGTCAATGTCGAGCTCGTCCAGGAGAACGACCGGAAACTCCTTCAGGTGGACGTCGAAAACGTCGGCGACCGATGGCTGCGCCCCGCATCTTATGTCGAGCTTTATACCGCGCTCGGAGCGCCGGCGGGAAAGTTCGAGGGCGAACGGCTCCGGATCTACCCGGGGACCTCGGTCCGCTTCACCTTCGACATGAGCCGGGTCAAGGACGGGGCCTATCGGGCCTTGATCGTCCTCGACAACAAGGATTCCTCCGTCTACGGCGCGCAATACACCCTGAACTTCGCCCCGGGCGGACCGGACGGATTCTGAGGAAAGAGGGGAACGGGAGAGAAGAGCCGTGATCAAACGGAGGGCGGGGGGAGCGACGGTCCGGGCGGCATCGGCCTGGGCCGGCGTCGTCTTCCTGGCCTCCTTGTCCTTGGCCCAAGACCCCGCCCCGGCCTCCTCCCGGACCGGCCTTTTCGTCCAGGCCGCGCGCCTCGAGGCGGCCGAAGCGCAGCCGATGTCGGTCGTCGCCGTTTTTTTCAGGGTGGCGAACACTTCGCCGAAAGCCCATGAATTTTCCGGAAGGGCCGAACTCCCTCCGTCATGGCAGCTTGTCGTCGAGGAGCCGCCGTTCCGCCTCGAGCCCGGAGCCGAAGCGACCTGTCTCGTCTCGGCCTACGTTCCCGTCCAGGCCCGCGTCGGTCGCTACGATATCGGCTATTCCGTCAGGGCGAGCGACGACGAAACCGTCGCCGGGCGGGCGGAAGCGCCGGTCTTCGTCCCCCTCGTCGCCGGCCTCGCCGTCGTCATCCTCGAGGCCCCGGCCATCGAAATCGCGGGCGAGGCCTATTCGTCCCGGTTCCTAGTCGTGAACCGGTCGAACGACCGGCTGAACGTCGCCCTCGTGGCCAAGAGCGGAAGCGGATTCAAGTTCGTCCCTCCGCCGGCGTCCTTGAGCCTCGAGGCGGGCGCGTCGCGAACCATCGAGATTCCCGTCCGGACCGACGCTTCGCTCCGCGTTCGGGAGAGACACCAGCTCCGGCTGAGCGCTTCGGCCTCGGTTCGCGGCCATTCTCCCCTTCACGCTTTTGCCATGACCGAAGTCGATATCATCCCCCGGGTTTTTGGAATTCCCGATTACCACTTCAAGCTTCCGGTCGAGGTCGCGGTCATGGGCTCGACGGCCAGCGGATCCCGCCGGACGGGCCAATTCCACGTCGCGGGGGCGGGCGCGCTCGACGCCGAGGGGCTCCGGCGCGTCGATTTCCGGCTGCGCGGTCCCGGACGGCCGGATTATTACGTCTTCGGCCTCCAACAGGAGGAATACCGGGCGAGCTACGAGTCGCCGGCGGTCGCGGCCCATGTCGGCGACAAGGCTTTCCGCCTGACGCGGCTGACCGAGTATGGGGAATACGGGAGGGGGCTCGAAGTCAAGGGACGCATCGGCAGGTTCTCGCTCGGCGGATACGCCGAACGCGCCCTGTTCCGGACGGAGCGGCTGGCGGAGAAGGCCGTTCAGTTGAGCTGCCGGGCGGCCGACAGCTTGGAATTCTCCCTGAGCGGACTCGACAGGGCGGAAGAGGGATCTTCGAACCGCCGCCTTTTGAGCTTCAGCTCGAGATGGACGACCTCCCTGGCCGATGTCAGCTTGGAAATCTCCTCCGACGAGGCCGGCGGCGGCCTGGCCGGAAAGTCGAACAGCGCCGTATGGTTCGAGGGACGGGGGAAGCGGAAGACGACGACCTATGGTTTGACCCTTGTTCGTTCGGGCCCGGATTACAAAGGCTATTACCGCAATCTCTCGTATCAGGCCGCCGATCTCGCCTTCGTTCCGGCCTCCGGCCTGTCGCTCAGGGGATCGTTTCTCTCTCAGCGGCGCAATCAGGCCGTCCTGCCCTACTTCAACGCTTTCTACGACCGGACCATCCAGTTCGGGGCCGATTACCGCCTCAACACGTGGCTCAGCCTGACCCTGGACCAGAGGACCCATGACCGGCAGGATCTTTCCGCGGACGGCCTCTTCGACTATCGCGACTCGACCCTTCGTCTCGGGTCGTTCGTCCACTTCGGGACGTTCTTTTTCCAGAACATGCTCGACTTCGGACGGACGCGGAACAAGCTCTCCGGAGAGACCGAGTGTCTGACCGAAATCACTCTTTCCGGAAGCTATATCGCCGGCGAAAAGTTCAACCTCGACGCCTATCTTTATTATCGGGGCCAGAATCAATCGTTCACCGGCGACAAGGAAAGGCGGCTGGACTTCAATCTCCGGGCCGGGACAAAGCTCGGACGGGTCGATCTTCAGGCTTTCTTCCGAACGGCCATCCACCGCGAGCTCTACCGGAGCATCTTCTCCGAGGCCCTATTCGACGACCCGACCTACGTCTGGAACAACTATGACGTCCTGGGCCTCGACGCCACCCTCCGCCTGGCCAACGGCCATCGTCTCTCCGTCCGCCTCCAGCGGACGGTCAATCCGCTTCAGGTCGCGACCTCGACGCCGAAGTTCGTCGGCCTGGTCGAATACACGATCCCGGTCGGGATCCCGGTCCGCCGGAAGCCGGATATCGGCCAGCTCCGCGGCCGGATCGGCGACGCCGAGAAGAACGGCCGGGGGATAGCCGGGATCATCGTCAAGGCCAACGACCTGGCGACCGTAACCGACCGGAAGGGAGAGTACGTCTTCCACGGCCTTCCGGCGGGTTCCTACAACCTCAGCCTCGACCTCCGCCGCGCCGGGATGGATAAAATCACGGCGGAGAAGACGCCCCTGGCGGTCGAGGTTCCGGGAGGAAAGACCGTCGACTGCCCGCTCGAGGTCGTGACGGGAGGGGGCGTCGAAGGCCGGATCATCGTCCTCAAGTTCGAGCGGAACGACGCCGCTTCGCTCGTCAAGATGCCGGGCGAGAAGGAGCCCGAGAAGAGCGGCCCGGCCGAGAAGGGCCCCGACTCTCCCCGGCTCGTCGA
>Ga0208047_1000040_pt1 | contig 44786 bp, 33 predicted proteins | sample Kivu_220m_FD_184162 | JGI IMG/M metagenome (GOLD analysis project Ga0208047, IMG submission 184162) | Freshwater microbial communities from Lake Kivu, Western Province, Rwanda to study Microbial Dark Matter (Phase II) - Kivu_220m (SPAdes)... | ecosystem: Environmental > Aquatic > Freshwater >...
CGGGATGGGTGGGTCCCTCCCTGATGATGTACGGCAACGAGGAGCAACGGCGTAAATACCTTCCCCTGATATCCTCCGGCAGTCCGGACGGCGTCTGGTGCACGGGATACAGCGAGCCCAATTCAGGGTCGGATTTCGCCAGCATCCGCACGTCGGCTGTGCGGCAGGGCGACGAATATATAGTGAACGGCCAGAAGGTCTGGACCAGCTGCGCCCACCGCGCCAGGTGGTGCTGGCTGGCGGTTAAAACAGGATTGAACGGGGGAAAGCCGCAGGACGGCATCAGCCTGTTGATCGTGGATATGAAAAGCAGGGGCATAAGCGTCAATCCGCTGCTGAACTACAGCGGCGAGCACATTTTCAACGAGGTCTTCTTCGACAACGTGCACGTCCCGATGGTGAACCTGGTAGGTGAGGAGAACCGCGGCTGGTACCAGCTGATGAAATCGCTGGCCTACGAACGCCACAGCTTCTGCGGCCAGTCGTACGGCGCCGCCAGGCGTATACTGGACAGCCTGGTTAAATTCGCCGTAGAGACCAGACGCAACGGCGTGCCCATTACTCGAGATCCCGTCGTCAGACACAGGCTGGCCAATCTCGCTGTCGAGATGGAAACCCTCAAGATGTTCGCTTTTGAGATAGCCTGCAAGCTGGGCGAGGGCGCGATGCCGGTCTACGAGGCCTCCCGCAACAAGTCGGTGGGCGACCACCTGCTGGAGGAGCTGGCGCTGGCAGGCACTGAAATACTGGGCTCCTGCTCCCAGGTGGAGCGTCATTCCAAATTGTCCAGGCTGAACGGCCTGATACAGCGGCAATACCTGATGTCCCCGGGAACAGCCATAGCGGCCGGCACGGACGAGATCGAGAAGAACATTATCGGCAAATTTAAGCTGGGCCTGCCCAGATCGTATTAAGGCGAGGGATACCGGATTTGAACTTCAAGTACAGCGAGCAGCAAGATATGCTGAGGACCATGGCCCGGGAATTTCTAGCAACGGAGTGTCCCAAATCGAGGACGCGCGAGCTGGAGAAAGACGCGCGCGGTTATGATCCAGGCACCTGGAAACGCATGGCGGAGCTGGGCTGGCAGGGGCTGCTGCTGCCCGCCGAGTACGATGGAAGCGGCGCCGACTTCATGGACCTGGTGGTCCTGATGGAGGAGATGGGCCGCAATATACTGCCCGGGCCGTTCTTCTCCACCGTGGCGCTGGCCGCATTGCCCATTATGGACTATGGCAGCAAAGACCAGCAGGCCAGGTATCTGCCGGCCATTGCCTGCGGCCAGACGGTCTGGACGCTGGCCCTGGACGAGGACCCGGCGGACTGCGATTACGCACGAATCAGTACATCGGCACGGCAGGAGGACGAATCTTACCTGCTCAACGGCGAAAAAACGCTGGTGCCATGCGCCGGCGTTGCCGACTATATGCTGGTCGCCGCGCGCATCAGGCGCGGCAGGATAGCGGATAAAGGGCTGACGCTGTTCATCGTGGATATGAAGGAGCCCGGCATCGAGGTTGAGGCCATCCCCACCATAACGGGCGAGACGCTGTATCAGGTCAGGTTCAAGGATGTGAAACTGGACGGCGCCGATGTCCTGGGAGCGGCGGGCGCAGGGGAAGATATGCTGGGACGGATACTGGATAAGGCGGCCCTGCTGAAATGCGCGGAAGTCTGCGGCGCCTGCCAGTCGCTGCTCGAGATGAGCGTGACCTACGCCGGGGAGAGGAAGCAGTTCGGCAAGCCCATCGGCACCTTCCAGGTGATCCAGCACAGGCTGGTGGATATGATGATACAGGTGGAGGGGCTGCAGCACCTGGTGTACCAGGCCGGCTGGATGATGAGCGCCGGGATGGACTGCTCCGCCCAGATCGCCATGGCTAAAGTCAAAGCCAATGAGGTTTACCAGCGCGCGGCACTGGACGGCATCAGGGTGCACGGCGCGATTGGATTTTCGCTCGATCACGATGCGGGCCTTTACTACAGGCGCGTGCTTGCGTCCAAGTTTTTCCCCCGCGATGCCGGACACTACCTGGAGAAAGTGGCCGAGGGCATCGGCCTGTAAGCGGCGTCCCGCCCTCAATTACGATCACTTCTTCTCTACTTTTCCCCTGTTTGCATTTTGATTATATTTGAATTACGTTGCTATAATGGATACGTAATGAAGGTGAAGAGGAACCATTTGAATGCCTGTTACAACTGCGGCACATTGAATGTCACAGGCGTCAAGTCATGCGGCAATTGCTACGCGGTGCAATATTACAACTGCCCGTATTGCCAGGCATGGGTGGACAACTCGTTCGCCAATTGCCCCTGTTGCGGCAAAAATCTCAACTGGCCCAGGGAATCTTATGGCCCGGAGTACGCGTTCAGCCAGAACAAGTCCACATCATCCGCCGTGGTCGTCCTGCTGTTGAGCATCGCCGTGCTCTCCATAGTTGCCTTCACCCTTATCACAAATCATTCCAATGCGTCTGATGCGGTTACAAATCCACCCGATGTTGCGGCATCGAATAATCTACCCGCGGAAGAGATGAAGGTGGCAGCCCAACCCTACATCCAGGATCCTGCTACGGAGCCACCTGAGATGACTCAAACCGACCCCGTCGCCTCCGATGCCGCCGCCGCTACCGATACGTATACGGACACCACCGGAGCATCGAGTTCATACCTGGTGCCGGATACTCCTCAATATACCCCGGTCAATGCTGCGGCCACGGGAACCTATACGCCTCAGCCCAGCTCCTACCTGAAAACGATATATCCCAACTGGGGACACTGCAGCGGCGGCAGCTGCAGCGGCTACTATCAATACGGCCAGTAGTTGGCCTTTGACGACTTCAGTTACAGCATCCGGCAATAACTACTGCGCCTCTCTTATCTTTTTCATGTCAAGCGCGGTCTTCAATCCCTTCTCCCGGATAACCTTGAAGGCCAGGCTGCCCGCAGTAGCATGGTAGTAGCGTTTGCCGTACTTCTTAAGCAATTTTTTATCGATCTCGAATCCGAGCCCCGGCCGTTTAAAAGGCTGGAGCACACCGTTTTTGTCGGGAATTATGGGCTCGATGATGCCTTCCCTGATCTCGGGCACCCACCCGGGTTCCTCCAGAGGATACTCCAACGGATGCAGATTATTTTTATCCGACAGCATCAAGTTCCAGTTAACATAGAGGCCGATGCCGTTTGTCCACGTATGCGGCGAGTATTCCCTGTTGTGCTGGTGGCAGGCTTCGATGACCTGCTTTACCTGCGCAATCCCGCCGAAATACATGGCGTCCGGCTGATACAGATGGTAGCAGTCTTTTTCGAACATTATCTTGATATCATCCCACCCGTAGTTCATCTCTCCGCCGGCAATTTTTACGCGCGACACCTTCTTCAACGCTGCCAGATCATTGTAGTTGTGCCAGTTAAGAGGCTCCTCCAGCCACTCGATGCGGTTATCGGCGCAGACGGCGGCGAAGTCGGTGGCGCGCTTCAGGTCCCACGCAGGTATTCTTCTATCCAGAATGGTGATGTGTTCCGCCTGGTTGACGTCGACTGCGATATTGGGTACGCTGCCTACCCCTTTTCTAACGCCTTCAATCAATCTGACGTCGTCTTTGAACTCCTTCGCTTTAGCGCGCAGCTTAAAGGTTTTGAAGCCGCGCTCCCGCATGGCATGTATAACGTCCACCCTTTTCTCCGGCTCGTACAACTCACCGAAGGAGCAATAGGTATCCAGCGGCCTTGCCTCACCCCCCAGCAACTCATAGACAGGTTTATTATTCAATTTGCCCAAAATATCCCAACAGGCAGGCTCGATCCAGTAATTGCGCCATCCCAGGAAACACGCGTGCTCGAGGAGGTTCTGTATCCTGTCGATGTCAGTGGGGTCCGCCCCCATAAGGTAAGCTCCCAACAGCTCGCCCAGTCCCTGTCTCTCATTCCCCATGCACAAACCGGCTGAAAATCCCTCAATACCCTCATCCGTTTTAAGCCTGATCAGCGTGAACCTGCTGGATGTCTGCAGGTAGCCCGGTATCCATGCCGGGTAGAACTTGTCCTTCAGCGGAACGTTTACGTGATAAAGCTCGATCTCCACAATTTTCATGCCCGTTTCTCCTCTTGCTCTACGTATAATCCATACTAGGAAAGCCTGATGGAACCGTTACCGAAGCCGGAATTCAGCAGACTGCGAACGACCGGAAAGGATATATCTATAGATCTACTATCAGTCTATTCGGCCGCCGCGATCTCGAAGGGGCAGAAGATGGCATTGGAGAGGCAGACCGCTTCGCAGATGGCGCACCAGTCGCATTCACCCACCGGCTCCAGTGCGATGCGTCCATTGCTAAGGTACAGCGAGCCGCTGGCGCAGACATCGACGCAGAGCCCGCATCCGTCGCAGTTCTCGGGGAACAGTACAGGATATTCTCCACGCTCATTGCCGCGCGCCAATTTACCGGCTATAGCGGCATGAACGGTTGCATCTACGGCTGCCGCATCGGCATTCAGCGACTTTAACGTCTGCCAGCGGCCGTTGTTCTTTCCTATGGCCATCTGGTGACAGCCGATCACATCGATCATCTGGGAGGCGCTTATTTTGGGCAATGGATAGCTGCAGAGCACAGAAATGCTTTGACCGACTATTGCTCCGTTGATGTCGGACTCGTAACCCATCAGTGTTTTCCAATCGGTAGCATCCATCCAGCCCACATCGCCGCTGACTCTGAGGCCGCTATAACCGCCGTCGGAGGCCTGTTTAACCTTTTCTATCCATCTGTCCAGTACCTGTCGGGGATTAAACGTGCCGCCGCGCAGGTACCAGTCGTAACAGCTGATAAACTCGATCTGCGATTGTGCCTGCCCTGCACCCGGGCCCTGCAGCTTTTTACCCAGGGTTTTACGCGCTTCTTTTTCCACACTTCCGTCAGCAGTGACCCAGATACAGGTTTCACCTTTATTAATACCGGAAATGAAATAATCCGCCGCAAGATCAACGAGGTCGTTCTGAGACTGATAGAAGAGGCAATCATGAGAGCCCCTGCGGGCTTCCGTGACCAGTTCCACAGCGTTTGTCCTGTCCATCGAAATACGCCTGTTAGGATTTTAGCACAAAATGCGGGCGGAGTATCAATTATGCATAGCAAAGTCAGGAATAAATATGCTATTATGGGGCGTTTTTATAGCAGTTCGACAGGCTCGAGAGGGAATCCGTGCGGCAAGGATAATAATAAACCTGAGGCGGAATCAGACCGGAGTTAAGGGGCAGCTGATCGGGCAGATAAAATGAACAGGTATCTCTTGGGGATAGATATAGGCACAAGCGGATGTAAATGCTGTGTCACCAATGAGGAAGGCAAGGTAATAGCCTCCAAAAGCAATGTATATGAACCTTTGATCATCAGGCAAGGTTGGATCGAACAGGATCCCTCGGTCTGGTATAAAACTCTCATAGTTACTTTGAATCAATTAAAAACTAATCTTGATCTGAAAGGCATCGTAGCTATCGGCGTTACCGGACAGATGAGGGGAGTAACCCTGATAGACAGTTCAGGTCAGGTGGTCAGGAATTCAATCCTCTGGAACGATTTAAGAAACACGAGCGAAGTCAACGAGATAAACAGGGATTATGCCGAAGTTATTCAGCGAGTAACGCAAAATCCGCTGAATACTATGTGCACCCTGCCCAAGATATTGTGGATATTGCGACATGAGCCTGAAAACTGGGCAAGAACCCATAAAGTCATTTTCCCCAAAGACTATATCAACTTAAAACTTACAGGAAATATATTTACCGATTTAAGCGATGCCTCCGGCACGTCGTTTTATGATATTCATCAACAGAATTGGTCAGACGAAATCCTGAATGCTTTTTCAATTTCCAGAGATAAGCTGCCTGATATTCGTCAATCGACTTCTGTAATCGGTGAATTAAGCGCGCAGGCCGCCGCTGATACAGGTATTGCCGTGGGAATACCCGTGGTTGCAGGAGGCAGCGATGCAACGGTGGAATCTTTTTCCATCGGACTGATTAATTCGAGTCAATGCAAGATAAGGCTGGGGACATCCGGGGCGCTTTCTACAATTGTTGACAGCGACTACGCCCTTTCAAACAGCATGACCTATTGCTGGTCATATGTTATCAGGGACAGATGGATGCTGGACGTAAATACACGTTCCTGTGCGCAGGCAGTAAAGTGGTTAAGAGACGTTTTTTACGGCGACAGGCCTAAAACCGGAGTGACCTATGATGAGATCGATGATGAAGCTCTAAATATACCATTAGGTTCGGAGGGGCTTATATTTCATCCCTACCTGGTGGGCGAGGATGCTCCATACTGGGACAGTCAACTCAAGGGCAATTTCCTTGGCATCGCCGCGAATCATGCAAGATCTCATTTTGCCAGGGCTGTTTATGAGGGTACGGCCTATGCCCTAAGGGATGCCAGGTCCGCCTTTGGGCGAATGGCGGAGGACTTCAAAGAATACATATTCACCGGTGGGGGAGTTAAAAGTAAATGCTGGCTTTCCATCGTTGCAGATGTCCTGGGCATAGACGGCGCTATATCGGCAAATACGGATGCAGCTTTGGGAGCTTCCATATTAGCTGGTGTCGGAATTGGAATTTTCGGAGATATGGAGCAGGCTATGCACCTGTGCAAAAATCGAGATTTTTATATTGAATATAACAGGGAAAATCATAAAATCTACAACGAACTCTTTTATCATTACAAAAGGATGAAAGATGTATGCGACCGATACAGCAAATAAAACTATATTAGGCACGGTTTTTATCGGGTCGTTCACTATTAAAATAGTAAATCGACGCTTGTCATTTTTATCCGGGTGATGATTATATGAACTCCATTCAGTTATTCAACTGACAATCAGGTTGCGGCAATGGTTGTCAGGTAATCGATGCTTATATGATGATCGTGAAGCCCGGTGCCTTTTAGTGATCAAACAACGCCCTCTGCTATAATGAATGTTGTTCGCTGACGTTAATTATCTTGAAGAGTATTTTTTATATAATCCAAGAATATGAGAGCAAGAACCATTGAAGCCAAACAGCAAAAGGGGCAGAAGATTCTTGAGGCGGCGAAGGAGCTTTTCTTCAGTAAGGGCTACTACGGCATCACTATCGAGATGATCACTGAGAAAGCCGGCGTGAGTACCGGAACCTTTTACCTGTACTATAAAAACAAAATAGAAATCTATAAAGCCCTGCAAAATGAAGGGCTTGATATTCTGATCGATGAGATTAGAAAAGTTATATCGCAGCCCGGCATGAGTTCTTCCGCGAAACTCTCAGAGGTCGCTCGGACCTATTTTCGTTATTATAATAACCACAGGGAATACTTTGATATCATACAAATACTGAGCGCTTCACCAGACGAGCTCAAGGAAACGCAAACAGAGATCAGCAGGATCATAGACAATAAGGTATATCATTTATTAAAGGTGATTGAAGGTGTATTTAAAGAAGGCATCGAAAATGGTGAATTTGTTTCGATGGATACATGGAAAGCAACAAATGTGTTCTGGGGATTAATGGATGGCCTTATTCTTCTCGAAGAACGGAATAATATCAAGAACGTAATCAGGGTTGATCTGGAAGAGCTGATTAAACAGGCATTGGGAATGGCATTTTACGGTATAGGTATAGTTAAAAAGCGCCTGGTTGAAGATGAAAATAAATAGCATGTCTTGTCCGGCAATTTCCCAAAATCTAATAGCTTTTACCCCTGCTGAAAACTGAGACCTCGCTGATTAAAAGATTCCTAAACAATTGTAATATATCCCGCATTTTCCTTCCACCGGTCCCTTGATATCAGGATTCCTCCTTCATGCTCCCCCTTTATTCCTCAATGCGTGACTCTTGACATTTTTTTTGACGTGATGTTTAATTGAACATAATTCAGTTAGGCGACAGGCTGTTAGGATATAGTAATTATTTATAAATAGCCGGCGCCTATTGATGATCTTCGCAGGGAAGGCCGCAATGAAGCAAGTCTACATGCCTGAGCCAGGCGTAATTCTATACAGGGATGTTGAAAAGCCGGTGATAGAGCCGGGTACGGTTATTATCAAAGTATCGAGAATCGGCATCTGTGGCTCAGATGTCCACGTTTTTAAAGGCAAACATCCCATTGTAAAGTACCCCCTGGTCCAGGGGCATGAATTCAGCGGTTATATCGAGGAAATCGGTGAGGGCGTTACCGGTCTGAAAAAGGGAGACCTGGTTACGGTTCAGCCTGCAATCGGATGCGGAAAGTGTGCGAAATGCCTGAAGGGCCTGTTCGCTCAATGCAGTAAACTCAATTTTATCGGAGGTGATTTACACGGCGGAGGATGCGAATATTTTAAAATCCGGGCGGAGCAGGTGGTGAAGATGCCCGGAACCATGAGTGCGGACGACGCGGCCATGGTCGAGCCTCTTGCAGTGGCAGTTCATGCCGTTAATAAGGTACCGGATATCCAGGGACAGTCTGTATTAATCGTCGGCGGAGGCACCATAGGCATTCTGGTGGCCCAGGTAGCTAAGCAATTTAATGCTAAAAATACAATAATCTCCGAGATAATACCTGCCAGAAACGCGGTTGCAACACAGTGTGGCATCATAAACATCAATCCAACAAAAGTCGACTCGTTTGACGATCGTCTCAATGATCTACTTTCAGGTGAATCCCTGCACGCGGTTTTTGAGTGCGTGGGCAGCGAAGGCGCTTTTAATACGTGTATCAAAGTTATCTCCAGAGGCGGCTATGTGATAGCGGTGGGCGTTTACGAGACCGCCATCAGGACGGAAATGATCCTTGTTCAGGATAAAGAACTTAATATAATTGGATCTTTAATGTACACATGGGATGATTACTTAACGGCAGTAGACCTGATTGCCGGCGGGAGGATCAATGTAAAGTTATTACAAACCTATCATTTCAAATTTGACAGGTGGATCGACGGCTATAAACTGCTCGAAGAGAAGCCGGCTGAAGCCTTAAAGATATTGATCGACCTGGATTGATCCCCGGGGCTGACAGGTTTCCTTTCACCCATGTTTTTGCCGGCAATAGACAGCAACCCGTGCAACAGGTGACCGGAGTTAAAAATTAAAAGGAGCCGCTGTGAACAAGCATAAAGAGGCAAAGATAGTTTACGAATATCCTAAATGGATAATGGCCAGCTACGGGTCGAGAGAGCTGTTCAGCCAGTGGATCAGCGCGGCGTTCGGATTTACCGTTTTCTTCTATTATGAAGTGGTGGTCGGACTCGATGTCACCCTGGCAGCCGCGGCGTTCATAATCTACTCGATATGGAACTCGATCAACGATCCGTTCACCGGCTATTTGATGGAGCACTTTATTTTCCCCTGGGAAAAAAAGACAGGGTTTCGCCGTATGCCTTTCATCATCGGCGGCGGAATTTTATGGCTGGTCAGCTACCTGGCGATCTTTTTAGGGCCAACCGGCCTGGACCCGGTCGCAGATAAATGGCCGATCTTTGCATGGTATGTCGTCTCTATCTGTATATATGACTTTTTCTGCACGTTATTCGATGTTAATGCCGCAAGCCTGTTTCCCGAAAAATTTCGCGGATTGAACGACCGTCGTATGGCACAGTCCTTCGGTACGATCTTCGGTGTGATCGGGGTCGTGCTGTCCGCGGTCATACCTCCCATGTTTATCACTACAGGCGTTGCCGCAACTTACCGCAACGCAGCCCTGGTGACTGTTGTCATCGGACTGCTCTTTCTTCTTCTGCTGCTGCCCGGCACCTTTGAAACCAAGGCCGTGAGAGGCCTGTACAAACGCAGAAGAGAGATGGCGGCAGGCGAAAAGCTGCCGGGTTTCTTTAAGACGGCTAAAACAGTGCTCACCAACAAACGGTTCGTGAGCAAGATTACATTGTACCTGGGCTACCAGGTGGGTGTTGTCATGCTGCAAATGAGCGCCTTTTATATCGTGACTTATATATTGGACGCGCCGGCAAACAATATATCATACCTGCTGGGAAGCATGCTGGTAGGCGCTTTGATCTCGGTGCCGATCTGGATGATAGTCTCCCAGCGCATGAATAACAACAGGTCGATCAGCATATTCAGCGGCTTCTTCATGTTTTTCACCTTCATACCCATGATCTTCGTGGAAGGATTGGCCGGTTGGATCATCAGCCTCGTGGCTTTCGGGATAGCGCTGGGCGGGCAGTGGTTTATGGACCCGCCTACCATGGGCGACGTACTCGACGATGTAGCTGTAAAAACTGGCCGCAGGGATCCGGGAGTTTATATCGGCTATCAATCGTTTATATTCAAGCTGGGACAGACCAGCATAGCAGCAGTGATAGCCATCGTTCATACCACAACGGGTTTTGTCTCCGGCGCGCCCAGCCTTGAGCAGCTCATGGCGCTCAGCCCGACCCCTGAACTGGCGCTGTTCGGAATCCGTATTCATTCCGCCATGGTCCCTGCAGCTGCCGTACTCATAGCCACCATCATTTTCTGGCGGTTTTATGACCTGACACCGGACAAGGTGACCGCCAATAAAGCCAGGTTGGAAGAGCTTGGAATTTAGCTGCCTGAAAATGCAGTTGCTATTTGCTGAACGAGTTTGAATGTTTTACAAATGCAAGCTGGTAAGTTAGAATTCCCAACCATATTATGTGTGCAGTTGCTACTGTAATACGTATACAGATATTGTATGTGTAGTTTAGATTGAGGTTGAATGCAAATGAAACAAAGCAGTAAAAAATTCAAAATCGGTATTGTGGGGGCGGGAATTTTCGCCGAGGCCAATCATTATCCCTCTCTCTCTCTGCATTTTTTTGATAACGTTGAAAGATCCGCCGTCTGCGATATAGACAAAGAAAGAGCCGACAGAATCGCCGGTAAATACGGCTGGGGCAACGTATATGGCGATTTAAAAAAAATGCTTAAAAATGAGCACCTCGACGGTGTCATCGTCTGTGTCGGCGCCAGGTCATGTGTCGATGTAGCTACCCAGGTGCTTGAGCACGGGCTGCCGGTTTTCCTTGAGAAACCTTCCTCCATCGACCTTGCAGGCACTCTAAAAATAGCCAAAGCGGCTAAAAAGAAAAACCTGATTGTACAGGTCGGGCATCAGAAAAGACACGGCTTGGCTTACCGGCGCGCTATGGATATTGTTAAAGACAGGAGAAAGTTCGGGAATATTATTCAGATAGAGAGCAAGATGCACGGTTTCCCCATATTTCCAACATTTTACACATGTATGCTGGAGTGGCAATGTCACAATCTCGATATTGTACGGGCATTCGGCGGCGATATAAAGGAGATAGAGGCCAAATCATTCAAGACCGGTAAAGAGACCGGCGCATTAACAGCCATGGTCAGATTTGAGAGCGGGGCGCTGGGAATTCTGGGGTGGGGAACCCATGGCGGGCCCGGGCAATTTTCAGAGAGGATCGAGATACTGGGCAATAAAGGGAGAGGAGTGATTATTAATAATGCACGGGAGGTCACTTTTTATGATGAGGATGTGGGTGAGACGTGGACATCCGACTGGAATCCGATCAGCAAGAACCAGAGCCATGTCTTCAACGGCTACGTGGGAGAGCTTCTGCATTTCATTGAATGTGTGAAGAAAGGTAAACAACCGGAACCTTCGATCGAAGATGAGGCCAAAACTATGTCCTGTCTGGGTGAGATCGCCCTGAAGGCCGGGATTCCTATCAAATGGGCGTTTATATCAAGCGCACTCTAAATCAATTTAATAGCGGCAAATTATTTACAGGTAAAGAATAAAGAATGGCGAAAAAAGAAGATCAGCGCGCTGAAAAACTTAGACAAGAACTGGCGCAAATCGTCGGGCCAGGGAATGTCGTCTCAGATCAGTCCGAGATAGACTGCCAGAGTGTGGATGTCTGGTGGATGACGCGCTACCGCATGTTTCGAGGGGACAAATTTCCACAACCCCTGGCTATCGTTTTTCCTGAAAACAAGAAACAGGTCGTTAAACTGGTAAAATTTTGTAACCTCCACAAAATACCCATGGTCCCGAGAGGAGGAGGCGCCGGTGACTCCGGCGGTTCTTTAGCAATAAACGGCGGAATTACTGTAGACACAAAGAAAATGGATAAAGTCCTTCAGATTAATGAAAAGTCGTTAACCGCGCGTGTCCAGCCCGGAATATTGCAGAAGCATCTGGAGGAGTATCTGAACCGCCGCGGATCTACCATGAATCATTTCCCTGCTTCTTTCCATACCTCGACCCTGGGAGGATTCGTCAGCACCAACGGGACCGGCATACTATCCTCGAAATACGGAAAGCTGATAGATATGGTACATCAGCTCGAGGTAGTTTTGCCCGACGGAAAAATATTTAAAAGCCTGCCGGTAAACCGGCATTCCACTGGTCCCGATTTTTCCAAGCTGTTCATCGGAGCGGAGGGTACACTGGGGATCATCACCGAAATACTGTGCAAAATCTACCCTTTGCCGGAAAAAAGGGCGTTCCTGGCCTTTCTTTTACCCAACTTAAGGGATGGGATAGAGGTTGGCAGAAAGATAATGGTCAGCGGACTTCAACCCTGCATTATGCGATTTTACGATGAAAGAGACACCGCCCATATCCTGAAAAACCAATACGACATGGAAGGGAAGGGTTGTTTCCTGATGATAGGATTCGACGGCTTGAAGGAGGTTGTCGACGTTCAGGCCAGGCTTGCACATGAAATCGCATCGGGGGTGGAGAGCACGGAACTGGGAGACAAACAAGCTTGGGTCTGGTGGAATAACCGCTTAAAATCATATTATCCTCCGCTTGATTACGTCTGTGAACCCTGGATGACGGCTGTTACCGACACGATCGCCCCCTACGAGGATATTGAAAACGTATACCGGGCGATGAAATCGGCCGTGGAGGATGGATTCCACGAGCGCGGGGCTATATTTCATGCGCATTTCTCCCACTGGTATGAATGGGGAACCAGCATATACCCCTCGTTTATGATCAAAGACCTTCCGGAGGACCCTTCCGAGGCGGTCAAGCTCTACAGTGACGTATTGAGCGCCTGCATACGCGCTGCCATTAGAAACGGCGGTGTGGTAAATGAGCATCACGCCGTCGGATTACGCCTCGGCAGGTTAATTGAAGAAGGATACGGAAAAGAAAGCTTTGAGCTTATCAAAAAGATCAAGAAAGCCTTAGATCCTCACAATCTAATGAACCCGGGCAAGCTGGGCATAGGAAAGGTAGAAGCAAATGGTTTTTGATCAAAAGACAAAAGAAACACTCAAGATGTGCAGGTGCTGTTTCATGTGCAGGCACGCCTGCCCTGTTTTTTTAACTACCAAGCTGGATGCAGACACCCCCAGGGGCCATGCCCTGCTCGTTTCAAAGATCGACGAGGGTTTGTCGACCTGGACTGAGGACACGGTCGATAAGATATACCGGTGCTCGCAGTGCGGTCTGTGTAAAGAGCTCTGCGAATTCAAATGGCGAGAGGACCTGCTGGTACAGGCAGCCAGGGAAAATATCGTAAGCAGCGGGACACAACCGAAGGCGGTGACAAAGCTGGCGCGCCTGCTGATCGACCATGGAACCGCTTATTCAAGGCCGCCGAAAGGATTAATAGATCAGCGGTCGGCGGTCAAGGGAAAGCAGACGGATATTTTATATTTCGCTGGTGACACGGCGCTTTATGAGCATCCCGAAATTGTCCGGTCCACTGCGGCTGTGCTGGACTCACTGGGGGTCGATTGGACGTTGCTTAATAAGGGACATGCAACGGGAGTGGAGCTCTTTGATCTCGGATATACCGGTGAAGCAAAAATAACGGCGGAACGCCTGGCCGGTACGATCCTGGATATCCAGCCCCGTATCCTGATCACGGGTTGTGCCCATGCTTACAGGGCGTTCAAGGAACTGTACCCGCAATGGGGTATCGAAGCTCTGAAAGGCATTCAGATATACCACACCAGTGAATATCTGGCTAATAAATTTACGGACGGAGAATTGAAATTGGCATCTGACTCATGTTTTTCCGATGTCTCCTATCATGATCCCTGTCAATTAGGCAGGAAGATGGGCGTCTATGACGCCCCCAGAGATCTGATAAAGGCTGTAACCGGAAAGCCTCCCATTGAGTTATTCCACAATGAGGGTCAGGCTGAATGCTGTGGCTCGGGCTCTGTGATGTACTTAACCAATCCTGAACTATCGATACAGGTAGCGCAGAGAAGAATGGAGAGCGCGCTACAGGAGAATACCCGACTGGTTGTTACCGCATGTCCCAACTGCAAAAATGTGCTGGCAAAGGCCGGCCAGTCCATGCGCAGCGGAATACAGGTGCTCGACATCATCGAATTAATAGCGCTGAATATGAAAGGTGAAATCAGATAAACTCCGGCTATTTGCGGTATTACCATTTATTACGATTCAAATATTTAGTGCGAGGTAGAGGAAATGGACAAAACACAGCCATCCAGGTGGGCAGGACTGAATAATTCACTCCCGGTAGGAGATGAAGCCGACGTCGTAGTGGTTGGTAGCGGGTCTTCCGGAATCGCCGCCAGTATAGCTGCAGGCAGGAAGGGCGCTAAAGTTATCCTGATAGAGAGATACCCCTTCCCCGGAGGCATGTCAACGCTGATCCCCATTGCATGCTGGCCTTTAAATACGGCGGTGGAGACGGGCGAGTTGGACATGCCATACGATGGTATCCTGGGTGAAATCCGGGACCGGCTGAAGGGCATGCACGCAATAGATTTGCGCACTCTGAAGGAAGGGGTGGATAAGCTGATCGGCATTGCGGGCGAAGATGACAAAATCGCCACCTCCAAGTGGTATCTGTACGATCCTGAGGCGCTCAAGTACCTGTATTTCGACATGCTGCGCGAAGCGGGGGTGAACTTAAGGGTTAACTCCCTGCTGGTGGACACTATCGTACGGGATAATAAGATCGAGGCCGTGGTGGTAGAGACCCTGACCAGGAGAGAATTGATCAAAGGCAAAATATTCATAGACTGCACAGGGAGCGCTGATGTAGTTGCACGGTCGGGTGCAGAGGCCACGCTGGGAACAGGCGAGAACGATGGGGTACCTGCCGGCCTGATGGTGCCCTCGTCTACAACTTTCCGCATCGCCGGGGTGGACACAGATAATATAGACCTGGATGAAGTGGGCAGAATTTACGAAGAACACCGATTAAAGGGCGAGATCAACGTCCCCTTTGAAGGCTTCTTCCCGCATATCGTGTGCAAGGGCGTGATACAGGTATTCGGCACACGTGTCTTCGATATCAACCCGCTCGATCCTGAAAAGGCCGCCCTGGGAGAGATGGAACAGAGGCGCCAGGTAAGGGATATCACTAACTTCCTCAAAAAGGAGATCCCCGCCTTCCACGATTGCCAGCTGATAAATACCGGTATGTCCATTGGCATGATAGGGACCAGGCGTATTAGAGGAGACTATTTTATAACTCAACAGGACATCATAGATGCTAAAAAATTTGAGGATGCAATTGCCACCGGCACTTACAAGCTCGAGGTATGGGAGACTGACGGTGCCAATGCGCACTTCCATCATATAGTCGGAACGTGGTATACGATCCCATTCCGTGCTCTTTTACCCAAGGGTTTGGATAACGTGATTGTGGCCGGCAGTTGCATATCAGGGCAAATAATAGCAATGGCAGTATGGGCCGTTATGCCAATGTGCTTCAAAACCGGTCAGGCCGCCGGGACAGCGGCCTCGCTGTGCGTCAATGGCAATACAGGGCCGCGGCATATATCTGTCGCCGAGCTGCAACGCATCCTTCGCCAGGATGGTGTTTTTCTCGGCTGATTCGATATGGAAAAAAGCTTTGCAGGAGGTATGAATGGGCATATATCTTATCCCCGTTCCGTTTATTGTAGTCCTGATTGTTTTCTACAAGATTTACCGGGACAAAAACGATCTAAAGAAAATAGCCGTCATCCAGCCCTTAATCACCTGTATTAGTGTGGTTGTATGTCTACTGAGTTACTTCACGCCCGGATTCAACCTCACGTATACAGGCCTGGTACTTGCGGGCCTGGCGCTGTCCATTGTAGCCGATGTCATATTTATTGACGTTAAGGACCCGAAAAAGCTCGCAATAGCGCTCGGCCTGTTACTTCCCGTATTAAGGAGATAGCTATGAGTCAAATCGAAAAGCTTTCGCTGAAAATCAAACTCGGATACGGCGCTGGCGAATTCGCCAGCAGCATTTTCTGGATCACCATGGCATTCTGGCTGATGAATTACCTGACCGATGAAATCGGCCTATCGGCAGCACTGGCGGGAGTGGCGATCATGATCGGGAAAGCACTGGACGCCGTCATCGATCCGGCGGTGGGATTTCTCTCCGACCGGACGCAGAGCAAGTTGGGAAGGCGCAGACCATGGTTCCTGTGGGGAGCAGTTCCCTTCGGGATTGCTTATTTTATTATGTTTACCAATTTCCATATCGCGGGACAGACAGCTATTTTCACCTGGGAAAGCCTGACTTTTATTTTGCTGTGCCTTACCTATTCATGCACCAATGTGCCTTTCAATTCACTGCTGCCGGAGCTGACAAAAGACTATAACGAGAGGACATCTCTTACGGGATACAAATCCATGTTTGCCGTCGTCGCTACCCTGCTGGGCGCCGGAGCCGCGATGCCCATCATGTCGTCATTTGGCAACAGGACATCCGGTTTTATGGCCATGGGAGCTATCTTCGGCTTTATGATCATTGTCTCGGTGCTCATACCGTTTTTTGCCGTCCGCGAACCGGCCCGCGTCGAAAGGGAAAAGTCTCCCAATATATTTAAGTCCAACCGGGAAGCCTTCAGGAACCGGCCTTTTGTCCTTATTCTGACTACATGGACACTGAATACCTGCGGTATTACGGTCGTGACCGCTACATTGATCTACTACTTCAAGTATCTATTTAACGATGAGCAGCTGATAACGCCGGCCTCCCTGATCATGTTGCTTACTTCCATGATTTTCATCCCGGTGGCGGTAAAGATTGCAGCCAGGCTGGGCAAGAGGAACACGTACCTAGTCGGCATGTCTATAGTGACACTGGCCTGTCTGTTGATATTCTTTATCGGACATACGGCAGGCATTTATGTGGTTTACGCGATCATGTTCGCCACCGGCATCGGCCTATCAACACATTATGTGCTTCCCTGGTCTATAATACCGGACACCATAGACTACGATTACTCGCTGAGTGGGGTGCGCCGGGAGGGAGTGTACTACGGCCTGTGGACTTTCATGATCAAAATCGGTCAGGCGCTGGCGGGACTCTTTGTAGGCGTGGTCCTGGGTCTTTTCGGTTATATACCCGACGTTACCCAGAGTGCGTCCTCTCTCTTTGGAATACGTCTCCTGATAGGCCCCATCACGGCGGTGTTCTTTATTCTGGGGCTTGTATTCCTGTATCTCTATCCAATCGACAAGAAACGCTATGAAGAGATACAGCAGACTATTAAGAATTTGGAAGGGAGCGAATCAAAAGCCTGATGATGTGGTATCCGCTGCCTTCCATCACCAGCGGTTCCAGTTGAAGTCCAGTTTGCCCATCCCATCGATAGGAATCCGCTGGCCGCGCACCCAGGCCGAGCCTTCGACTTCAAGCAGCTGTTCCTGATAGTCGATATCGATATAGGTCAACACGGGGGGAATCCGCATCCTGCTGCGGTGAAGCAACAGCGGGCGGATATTGAGTTCCAGATCAGGGGAAAGCACTTTCCAGGGCGCATCAGGAAAAGCAGGATCGAAGCCGAAATGCGCCGGCGAATACAAAATGTTCTCCTCGCCCGGGCGCCATATGAAGGTATAATGGTGGGGCACACCGCTATCATAGAAACAGCTCAGGACGACTCCCGCCATATTTTCGCCCCAGAAATGCAGCCAGTGAGCCGTCGAATGGCGCGGCTGTACTCCCCAGTTGTGCTCAGCATAGCCATACCCGGCGAATGGATGCTGCTGTCCATCCAGAGACATCGTGCCTTCGGTCCGCGCGGATACAAATTGCTGGATGTAGTAGTCGATATGCTGCGTCAGCAGGTGATCCCGATGGGGAGGAGACAGCGCTTTCTGGTTGCATTTCGCGCGCACACTGGGTGTCTCAATCTCTATCTGCCAGCCGTCCTCGGCACGGCCTGAGAACTTCAGGCGCCCCCATTTTCCCCCGGCGGAAACATCGACGGCATCGCCCGGGGCCGCGCGGAATTTACCCAGGTGGTCCTCGTTCCAGCGGCGGTTGTTCCCATAATCAATGATCTTGACCGATACATAATCCGACGGAAAGGCCTGAAGGGCAAGAAACACGAAATACAGCTTCTGTTGCGTATCCAGCCCTTCGAAGTACCACCACTGCTTCCTGCGCAGAGATCCTGACAAACCAAAGCGACGGCTATCCACGGAAATGTAGCCTTCATCACGCATGGCATTCCCTCCCGTTCTCTGTGCTGCGGCCAGATTTGCAGCCGATTACGCGCCCAATCTGGTCAATGCTACAATATCATAGAATAAAACTAATACGTTTTCCAGTGAGTGTCTGCAAAAAATACGCATCTATTATAGGAGGTAGCTGATGAAACCGTTACACCACGCGAAAAAAGTGCTCAACTCAAGCATGTTAACGGACTTCAAGGCGTTCGTCATGCGAGGCAACGTGGTCGACATGGCGGTCGGCATCGTGATCGGCGCCGCCTTCGGCGCCATTGTAAGCTCGGTCGTTAAAGACGTAATGATGCCCCCCATCGGCATGGTGCTGGGCAATATCGATTTCTCCGACCTGTGCATAGTCATCAAAGAAGGCGCCACCCCGGGCCCTTACAGCTCGCTGGCCGCCGCCCAGGCCGCCGGCGCCGTCACGCTCAACTACGGATTATTCATCAATACCCTCATCAACTTCCTCATCATCGCCGTGGTGGTGTTCTTCTTTATTGTGCGACCGATAGCCAGGCTACAGCCGAAGAAAGAAGCTGCACCGGCAACCAAGGATTGCCCCTACTGCGCGACGTCGATCTCCGTCAAAGCTATTAAATGTCCCAATTGCACTTCGGAATTGAAAGTGGCATAGCGTGCCGGTACACCGGCCTATTTTATAGTCGAGATACGTCCCTCAACTGCGGGGTTTACCGGTGAATTGCGCTCGATATATTCCCTGACCACATCGTAGTCCACGAAGCCGGGGTACTCGACATTCGTCCCTTTCTGGAAAATGGTGTAGCCGTCGCCGCCCTCCTGCATATACCTGCTGGTCGCGATGCGGTAGAAGGCGGACCTGTCCAGCGGCTGATAGCCCTCGTCTGTTTTCACTTCCACACTGCGGACGCGCGTGCCCGGCTCATTACCGATGACCCAGGTGAACCTCATGCCGGCCACCTGGGGGAACCTGCCCTCAACATCTTCGACCTTGCTGACCCCGTTCTCCAGCGCAGCCACCAGGTCTTCCCCGCTTAGGTCGAAGACCACCATATCGTTGTTGAAGGGTATGGCCGTCTGAAGCTGCCCCAGGCTGATATCCCCGGCCGGTATGGTGATGCGGATAGAGCCGCCGTTGACTATGGCTATGTTTGCCTTCACCGGCGCAGCCTTGGCCAGCATGGCGTCGGCCACCAGGTTGCCGAAATTGGTCTCCTCCGTCCTGACATGGGTACGCTCCGCATCCAGGTCCACCAGCGCCCTACCCACTATCGTCTTCTGCAACTCATCGATAGGGGCGTTATATTTCGCCAGCATGGCGGCGTACTCCGGATCTTCGGCTGCTTCTTTGACGGTATACAGCGAGCCGGACTGTTTGACTATCACACCATTCCTGTCGAAGGTGAGGTCCAGCCGGCCCAGGTACTTACCGTATGCCTCGGCCTGTACCACCAGGGTCGGCTCCTCGTTTTCTATCACCGTGGGATAGACATCAGGCAGGGTATGGCTGTGACCGCCCAGTATGAGGTCGATGCCGCTGACCTGCCTGGCCAGCTCCGTATCATAGTCCCAGCCGATATGCGTCAGGGCGATGATCTTGTTGATGCCTTTGCCCTGCAGCAGGGACACGCTCCGGCGGGCCGCTGCGACATGGAGGGCGATGGGAATGTTTTTGCCGGGGTCGGATATCTCCGAAGTGTCCTCAGTCAGCAGGCCGAAAACGCCGAATCTCTGCCCGTTCTTCTCCACAATCAAATACGGGGCTATTTTCCCGCTCAGCTCCGGTACTCCCGAAAAATCTATGTTGCTGCAAACGATGGGGAAGCCTGCCTTCGCCACAAAGTCATTGAGATACTGCGGCGTTTTCTCGTAGTTATCGAACTCATGGTTGCCCAGCGTCATGGCATCGTAGCGCAGAGCATTCATGAACTCCAGGTCGGCCTGACCTTTCATCAAGCTGAAATAAGGCGTGCCCATAAATACGTCACCGCTGTCGAACATCAGTACCCTGTTAGCTCCTGCCTCGTCGCGGACCTTTTTCACCAGCGTAGCGCGGCGCGCGACGTCCTCCAGGTGCGCATGCGTATCGTTAATATGCAGTACGGTTATCTCAACCGGCGCGGACGGCGCCGCCGGACCGGGCGGGGAAGCCACGCCTGCACAGGAAACGAATACGGCGGCGACAATTGTGATGATCGCACAGACAATAACCCGTTTTTTCAGCATCATAAACATAGTAATTCAGTATAACACAGGAACAACAGGTGCAGCGGGGTCAAATCTGATATGATAGGGTGCTGACACAACGACACGAGGAGGCTGGGAAATGTGCGAGTTCTGCCACAAGCACGGAGAAGGGAAAATCTGGTACAAACAGGCTTCCAACTACTCCGAGGACCTGCTGGCCGATATACGCCGCCGCGAATTTGTGAAGGAGTTCTTCCTGCACCCTGAGCATCTACTGGAAGATGAGAAGATGGTGCTGCAATTAAACCGTCTGCCCTCTTTTATCAGGGCCATCATCCTGCCTTTTGCCGTGGGCCGTCAGAAAAGGATGCACTACGGGCAGGTGGTGCCCATCGAGGACATCGACCATGTGCTGGGCTTCGTCAACTCCGTCCACCGGCTGCCCTGCATCTGCCGCCACGCCACCGTAGGCAGCGAACAGCGCTACTGCTACGGATTCAGCATGGTGCCGCAGGCAGAGTCGCAGATGGGACAGATGATACGCTCGCTGGGCGCGGAGTACCTGACAGGGCCATCCACCTCCGGCCTTGAGGTACTGTCCAAAGAGGAGGCCGCTAAAAGTATCCGCGACCTGGAGAAGAAGGGCTGCTGCCACACCGTCTGGACCTTCATAACGCCCTTTATCGGCGGCTTCTGCAACTGCGACCGCGCCGATTGCATGGCAATGAAGGCTACCGTAACACTGAACTTCCCCGTGATATTCCGCGCGGAATACGTCGCCCTGGTGGAACCGGACCTGTGCAACGGCTGCCGGCAGTGCATGCGCGCCTGCCAGTTCGGGGCCATGGGCTACAGCATCGCGCACAACAAGGTCACCATCGACGCGAGCAGGTGCTACGGGTGCGGTATCTGCCGTTCCAGCTGCACCAGGGATGCTATAAAACTCAGCGACCGCTCCAGAGTGGCTCTGGCGGCCGGCTTGTGGTAGCGGAACACACTGCCACGGCCGGTTCATCTACACGCCTGCTCTAAAGGGAGGTTTTTATGCAGAAAATCGATTCTTCCGTATCCCCGTACCGCTGGGTGGTGCTGGGAGTTTTCATGCTCAACATCGCCATGTCCCAGATCATGTGGATGACATTCGCTCCCATAGCCAGGGACGCGGCCGCCGTCTACAGCGGCGGAAATATCGACCTGATCGATCTGCTGGCCATACTGGCCATGCTCTCCTGGATCCCCTTCTGCCTGCCCGCAGCCTGGTGCATCGATAACCTCGGACTGAAAAAGGGGGTGGGGATCGGCGTCGTCCTGGTAGGGGTGTGCGGATTCATGCGAATTTTCGCGCCTGATTACGGCTGGATGCTGGCCTGCATGATCGGATGTGCCATCGCTCAACCGTTCTTGCTTAACGCCATTACCAAGGTGGCATCAAACTGGTTCCCCCAGAATGAAGAGGCGCTGGCGTCGGGGCTTTTAACCATGTCCATGTTCTTCGGATTTGCCGTCGTCATGTTCGCCACCGATTTCATCCTGGCACATTATCGCAGCATCGGCACGATCAAGCAGGGCATCGACGTCATCCTCTGGGTTTACGGCATCCCCTCCCTGGTCGGCATGGTCCTGCATCTCGTGTTGGTCAGGGATAAGCCCAGGGTGCCGCCCAATCCCATCGCGGCCGAGAAAAAGGTCACCATGACGGTCGGGCTGAAGGCACTGTTTAAAAACCGCGACTTCCTCTTCCTGCTGGCGATCTTTTTAATCGGCGTGGGCGCATTTAATGCCATCATGACCAAGATAGACTGGATTTTTAAGGAGAGGGCGCTGGACATCGACACGGCGCTGGCCACGGGTATCGTAGGAGGTATGATGGTGATCGGTGGCATGTGCGGGGCGGTGATACTGTCCGCGCTGTCCGACAAGTATCACAAAAGGAAGATATTTTTGATCCTGGCGGCCGGCATGGCGGTGCCTCTTTCCCTTTGCCTGCAGTATTTCACATCGATCTGGCTTTTAGGCGCCTGCGGCTTTGTCTTCGGCTTCTTCCTCATCTCGGCCATGCCCATCGGACTGACCTACGCAGTGGAAAAGACCCATCCCGTGCCTGAGGCTACTTCCAACGGCATCCTTATGCTGGGCGGACAGATAAGCGGCCTTCCTATCGTGTTCCTCTTCAACATGACGGCCATCACCATACTCTTCGGGATCGCCTTTATACTGGCGCTGCTGCTCCACGATATAAAAGCTCCCGCTGCAAACTCCTGATAGCTGAAGTTCTGCGCTACTTACCCCGGCTGAAGAGCGACGGCGCGAGCAGTTTGCGCAGCTCTTCCACCGCCAGCAATGCCAGCGCTATCAGGACGATGAATCCCCAGTCGGCGAGGCCCAGCGGCACCGTGTAGAAAACGTCCTGCAGCGGCGGCAGGTAGATCACCATTATCTGTAGCAGCACAGCCAGCGCTATGCCGCCTATCAGAGGACGGTTGCTGAAGAATCCCAGCCTGAAGATAGACTGCCGGTCGGAGCGGGCGTTCAGCGCATTGAACCACTGGAAAGCCACCAGCAGGGTAAAAGCGATGGTGCGCGCCTTTTCCAGCCCGGCGCCGGCCAGGGACCAGCCAAAGACGGAGAAGGTACCTATCGACATGACCAGGGCCATGAAGACGATCCTCCACAGCATGCCGTTGTAGAGGATGCCCGATTTCGCCCTGCGCGGCGGCTCCGCCAGCACATTGCTGTGTTTGGGCTCCATGCCCAGGGGAATGGTGCAGACGCCGTCGGTAACCAGGTTAACCCAGAGTATCTGAACCGCAACCAGGGGCAGCGGAAGACCTGCAATGATGGCAGCCATATAGGTGAACAGCTCGCCGATGCTGGTGCTCAGCAGGTAGAAAACGGAGCGCCGGATATTGCTGAAGATGACCCTGCCTTCCTCCACGGCGGCCACGATGGAGGCGAAATTATCGTCGGTCAGTACCATGTCGGCGGCCTCGCGCGCGACGTCGGTGCCCTTGATGCCCATGGCAATACCGATATCGGCGGACCTCAGCGCCGGACCGTCATTGACGCCGTCGCCGGTCATGGCCACCGTGTACCCCTTCGATTTCAGCGTATCGACTATCCTGAGCTTGTGCATCGGCTCCACCCGGCCGAAGACGCTGATACGCTCGATGCGTTCCCGCAGCTCATCGTCGTTCAGCGCATCCAGCTCGAGGCCGGACAAAGCCTCACCCTCAGGCAGACCGAGTTCAGTGGCGATCGCTACCGCCGTCGCCTTCTGGTCGCCGGTGATCATCACGACTTTGATGCCGGCCGCCCTGCAGTCGGCCACAGCCTTCTTCGCCTCCGCCCTGGGAGGATCGATCATGCCGACCAGGGCAACCAGTATGAGAGACCCGTCGAGAAATTCGTGTGACATCTTCTCCGGTGCGGGAGAGCAGTCGGCGTAGGCCAGGGCTAACACCCTGAGCGCCCGGGAGGCCATATCAAGATTGACCCGCTCTATCTCAGCGCGCTTCTCCGCAGTCAGTTCAACCACTTCGCCGTTTTCAAGCACGCGCCTGCTCAGGGCCAGTATCCTGTCCTCGGCCCCTTTCACAAACGTTATGGCCTTGCCGTCCACGCAGGGATGCAGTGTGGCCATGTAGCGTTTTTCGCTGGAGAAAGGAAGCTCTGCCAGCCGCGGCTGCTCCTTCTGCAGCGCATCCTGGCTCAGGCCTCCTTTGAGGGCGGCCACCAGCAGCGCGCCTTCTGTTGGATCGCCCATCAGCCGGTATTTATCGTCGTCAAGTTTTAGTGTGGAGTCGTTGCACAGGGCGCTGATCCTCAGCGCCAGCAGCAGGTCATCGTCCTTCCCGGGTCCCAACTTGCGGCCGTTCTCGATGAACTCGCCCTCCGGACGGTAGCCCGCGCCGGTGACCTCGATGAATCGTCCCGCAAGATATATGCTGCGCACGGTCATCTCGCTCTCGGTCAGTGTCCCGGTCTTATCGGAGCAGATGACGTTGACCGCGCCCATGGCCTCCACGGCAGGCAGCTTCCTGATCAGGGCATTCCTCTGCACCATGCGCCGGATGCCCAGCGCCAGCACCACCGTGACCATCACGGGCAGGCCTTCGGGGATGGCCGAGACGGCGGCGGCAACCGCCAGGGCGAAGAGCTCGTCGAAGGTATATCCTTTGGATACGCCGATGATTATCAGGGCTGTTATCATTGTGAGCACAAGAACGCCGATATAGCGGCCCAGCCGGGAGACATTGCGCTGCAGCGGAGTGGGCGGCGGTTTAACATCCTGTATCTGGGCGGTTATCCTGCCGATCTCGGTATTCATGCCGGTGGCGGTCACTGCGGCGTAACCACGTCCGTTGACCACGGCGCAACCCATGTGAACCATGTTGCCCATATCGGCCACAGCGGCTTCACCCTCGATGGCGGCGGTGAATTTCTCCACCGGCATCGATTCACCTGTCAGGATGGATTCATCGATAGAAAGACTGGCCGATTCAATCAGCCTGGCATCGGCCGGAACCTTATCTCCCGCTTCAAGCATGATGACATCGCCCGATATCAGGTGGACGGCGGCGATATCGGTTATTGAGCCTGATCTCAATACCTTCGCACGGGGTACGGCAAGTTTCTTGAGGGCCTCCATGGCGCGCTCGGCGCGCATCTCTTGAATGAATCCTATGACCGCGTTGACGGTCAGCACCACCAGTATCACAGCGGCGTCGGTGGGCTTTTGCATGACCACCAGCTCCACCAGTGCAGCGATCAGCAGTATATAGATGAGGGGACTGGCGAACTGCCGCAGGAAGACTATGGCGGCCGGGATCCTGCCCTTCTCCTTGAGCTCGTTTGGGCCGTACTGGCTGAGCCGCGCTGCCGCCTGCTCCTGGGAAAGACCCTGGCGGGTTGATTCGAGCCTGCTCAGAACCTCTTCGATTGAAAGATTATGCCATCTCATATTTGATCTCCACGGTATTACATGCCCGGTGAGCGCCGGGCGGCGAAAACAGGTCGTAACCAGTATAGCAGACCTTGCTGCTGCCGTAACAAAAAGCCTTCTATATCGCCATCGGCCGGGGTTGACTACGAGTTCGGATACGTTTGTTTTTCGCTTGACACCGGTCAACGGGCAGGATACAATCCCGCAGTACTGGCCGGCGATTGTATTTCGCGCAATCGGTCCGGCATCCATATTTCAGGAGGTATCACAATGAAGAAGCTGGTTTTTGTTGCGGTCGCCCTGGTCATGTTGACCTCTTTGATCCCCTGGAGCAGCGTCAGGGCGGACGACTCTACACCGCCTCTACCCGGCTACGACATAGCCGTGAATAACGGCTGGGTGATCGATCCCATCAGTGGATTCCAGGGCCTGGCCAACGTGGGCATCAAGGACGGCGTGATCACCGCCATCACCGCGCCCGACCGTAAATTGTCGGGCACCAGGGTTATCGACGCCACCGGCCTGATCGTTTCTCCCGGCTTCATCAATATACACGGACACGGCACTGGCAACGGGGTCGCGGCCGAGCTTTATCTACGGGACGGCATCACCACGGAGATCTCGGGCAACTGCGGCATAACGACACTGGGAAAATCCACCAAAAACCCGGTGCCTTTCTCCGAGGAGACCAAGAATGCCAGTACTTTTTCCGAGATAACACAGGTATGGGAAGACCAGGGGCTGCTGAACAACGTCGCTTCCTACACCGGTCATAACACCTACAGGACGCTGGTGGGAGTAACCAACCGCAGGACCCCGGCCACGCCCGAGCAGCTGGAGAAAATGAAGGAGATGCTGCGCAAGGATATGCAGGACGGCGCGCTAGGCGTAACCTTCGGGCCGTACTACGGCCCCGGCGCTACCTACGAGGAGATGCTGGCGCTGGCCAAAGTGGCGGCGGAATACGGAGGAGGATCCGCGGCCCACCTGAAGGAAGGTTTCACCGCCAAGGGCGCGGTGGACTCCGTCAACCAGGGTATCAGCCTCTCAAGGGAAGCCGGCATACCCTTTATCCTCTCGCACGTGAGCCAATGTCCCGCATACATCCCCAGGAGCTCGGGCCCGATCCTGGACGCCTTCTATGCGGCGCGGGCTGAGGGGCTTAAGATAGGTATGGACGCCTATCCGTATGATACAACTGCGGTCATCACGACCTCCCCGCTGTTCGAATACCCCATCGAATTGCTGCTGGGTGTGGTAGAGGCCAATATAACAGATTTCGCCGTGGCCTATCCCGTGGTGATAGACGGTAAAACGTACATGGAATCCGAACAGAAATACGAGAGCATCGACCAGTTTAAATACGTCCTCAAGAAGGCCCAGAAGGTGGAGATCGTCGATCCCAAGGTAATGGTGCCCTTTTACAATCCACCGGGCAAATTCGAGATCTGGATGAACAACCGCTATTTAATGATAGAGAACGACGGCTACGGCTGGTACAACGAGGAAACCAAAGAATTCGTGGGCGATCCCATCAACGTCGGCTCTTTCGCCAAGTTTTTAGGGCAGCGCGTGCGTGACGAGGGCGCCTGTGACTGGCGCACCGCGATAGCCAGGGTATCCAGCGACGCCGCCTGTTTCCTGGGCCTGGACAAAAAGGGCAGGGTGAAGGTAGGCTGTGACGCGGACCTGACACTCTTCGATCCCAACAAGATCAGGGCCAATTCCACATACAAGGATGTCGGTCAGCCCTCCACCGGCATACCCTATGTGATCGTCAACGGCGTGCTGGCCGTGGATAATAACGAGGTCACGGGCGCAACTGCGGGCAAGATCATCAAGCGCACCTGGAAAGTTACGGGTGATTACGCCCACCTGGGCGCGGCGCCCACCAGCGATGTGAGCGTACTCAACCCGCAGGCGCCATAGCGCGCAACCACACCTGATATTAAGGAGAGATGGCATGAAAAAGACTTGGAAGCCTATAGCTGCAGGTATACTGGAGATAATCGCCGGAGGCCTTTCCGTAATCACAGGTTGCGGCCTCTACATGAGCGCGATCGTTGCCAATTTCCTGACCACGGTGCCGCCGCTGGTCTATGCCGTATTGACCTATCCCGTTTTACCACTGATCCTGCTGGGCCTGCTGGCCATCGCGGGAGGAGTCTGCGCACTGTCGCGCAAAGCATGGGGCCTGGCCCTGGCGGGGGCTATCGGGGGATTCTTCGTGGCTCCCCTGCTGTGCCTTTTCGCTATAATATTCACGGCAATCTCAAAAAAAGAATTCGCATAAAGCCGCAGCTATAAAAATAGCCTGCAACAGGAGGTATGATGTCTGAGCTCGCCAACGCCATAGCGGACCTCAAGGAAGACGAGGTCAAGCAGATCGTACAGGACAGGCTGGCCTCGGGAGCTGACCCGATGTCGATCGTGGATGAGTGCCGCCGGGGCATGGAGATCATCGGCCAGCGCTACAAGGATAAGGAATATTTCCTGGGCGAGCTTATCATGTCCGGCGAGATATTCAAGGAGGCAATGGCGGCCATCGAGCCGAAGTTGAAGGCCGGCCAGGCCGGGAAAACACTCGCCAAAATGGTGCTGGGCACCGCCAAAGGAGATATCCACAATATCGGCAAGGACATCGCGGCCACGCTGCTCAAGGCGGCCGGGTTCGAGATCTACGATCTGGGCACGGACGTGGCCCCCGAAGCTTTTATAAGCAAGCTGAAGGAGACGGGGGCTCCCATACTGGGCATCTCCGGCATGCTCACACCCTCCTTCGAGTCCATGAAGCAGACCGTCCAGGCGCTGGAGGCGGCCGGGCTTCGCAATAAGGTGAAAGTCATCATCGGCGGCGGCATCGTCACCGAGATGGTGCGCAAGTACGTGGGGGCGGACGCCTTCACGGACGACGCGCCCGAAGGGGTCGAGCTGTGCAGGAAGCTGGCCGGGGCGGTGAAGTAGATGATTGAAGAGACGATGACCCCCACCGAGCGCACCCGGGCGGCCATCAAGCTCGAGCCGTGCGACCGCATACCGGTGGCGCCGCTGATGGACGTCATGTTCCCATCGCGCCACAAGGGCATGACGGTGGCCGAGGGCATCGCGCATCCGCGCAGGGGCTTCCAGGCCATCGTCGACACCTTCGACGACGTCGGAGGGTGGGACGCCATGATACTGCCGGGATACAGCCTTCCCGTACCACCCTACATTTCCGCCGTGATGCAGGTGGTGATCGGCGATACCAGATACCCCGGTAAGGATCCGGGCATTTCTGAAGATTCATCGCCGCAGTTCATAGAGAAAGAGCTGCTTACAATCGAAGATTACGATGAGATGATAAAGCTGGGCTGGACGGGCTTCGCCGAGAAGAACCTTAGCCGCTTTTTCCCGCTGGACCCCGAGCTGCTGCTGGCCTGGACCAAAAGGCAGATGGAGCGCTATAAGACCGAGGGGGAGTTATGGAAGGCGCGCAATATACCCTCGCTGTGCGGCGGGATGGTGATGTCGCCGCTGATGTTCCTCTCCACCAGGAGGTCGCTGGTATCCTTCACGCAGGACCTCTACCGCATGCCCGACAAGGTGCAGGCCGTGATGGACGCCATGGTGGACGATTTAATCAAATTTGCTATCGAGGCAGCGCATGCTACCGGCATACCGGGTGTGGAGCTGATACTGGAGCGGGGCGGATGTTTCTATTACCCGCTCAAGATCTTCGAGCGCTTCGAGTTCCGCTACATCAAGAAGATGGTGGACGCCTTCGCCGCCGAAGGGTTTATCACGGTCATGCATTTAGACCAGGACTGGACGCTCAACCTCCCTTACTTTCTGGACCTGCCGAAGAAGATGTGCGTCTGCGAGCTGGACAGCACCACAGACATCTTCAAGGCCAAGGAGATACTCAAGGACCACATGTGCATCATGGGTGACGTCCCCGCCTCTCTCAGCAGCATCGGCACGCCGGCGGAGATGACGGCCTACTGCGAGAAGCTGATCGACCAGGTCGGCAAAGGCAGGACGGGCTTCATCCTGAGCACGGGATGCACCATTCCCTTCGACACCAAGTTCGAGAACTTCCAGGCCATGATCGATTCAGTCAAGAACCACCTGCCGGCATAGTAATTGTTATCAAGATCGAGTACCTGGAATATATTGAAAGGGGGTACTACTGATGTATAAAGTGCTGTTTATATTGTTTATTTCGCTGGCATTGCTGTGTGCGTGCGCACCTGCGCAGCCTGTCCCGCCTGTCGAAAAGACACCCTTCACTCCTTCCCCCCACCGGCGCCGGTGGAAACAAAGCCCGTAACCGAGGAGGACATTGCCTCTTCCTTCAACCTTCCATACGTATCGGTTTTCACCGTGCAGCCATTTTATACCATAGCGAACTATCCGGCCGTCCTGAAATGGGATGTAAAGAACGCCGTTGACGTAGTCATCGAGCCCAACATAGGGATCGTACAGGCCGCCGGAACGAAGGACTTCACAACACCGATGGGGACCACCACCTATAAACTGACGGCGACCAATGCTCAGGGGTCGGTAGTGGCTACAACCACCTTAACGATCGCAGGCGCGCTGCCCGGCCGCGATATTCCGGTTATCAAACAATTTGCGGCGGGCCCCCACATAATCAATAAGGGCGAAAGCTCCACGCTAACTTGGAAGACTATCGCTGCATCGTCCGTCACGCTCAACGGCAATACAGTGCAGGCGGAGGGCAGTATGCAGGTCAGCCCCACTGAGACAAAAACCTACAACCTGGTTGCCACCAACACCGACGGCACGCAGTACCAGGCCGTTACCGTAAATGTGAAATAGCGGGCTCGTGCGAAGCCGAATTTTCAACCGTTCTTCATCATCCCGATAACGCTGGAGGCGGCCTTCAGCAACTTATCGATATCTTCCTTTGTATGAGCGAGGGTGATGGAGGGAGCGCCGGTCGGGCTCATGAAGATGCCATGCGCTATCATGCCGATGCAGAAGTTCAGCAACTTGAGCAGGTCCTCGCTGTAGAAGTCGCGCGAGTTACGCGGCGCCTTATCGCTGAAATGCGGCCAGAAGCCGCGGCAGATGCCCATGAACTCACCGGTCACGGTGCATGAGATCCCTGCCTCGTCGAAGGCCTTTTGCAGACGGACGGACGCCAGCGACGCCAGCTCCTGAACATGCCTGTAATATTCTCCCTTCTCCAGCTCCGTCAGCAGTGCCAGCCCGGCGGCGACGCTCACCGGATGGCCGGAGGTCGAGCCGGCTACGCACACCTTATCGTGCATCCGTTCCATACAGATGCAGCTCATCACATCCCTCTTGCCGCCCAGGACGCCCATGGGGAATCCGCCGCCCACCGGCTTGGCCAGCACTGTCATGTCCGCGGTGATGCCGTATATCTGCTGCGCCCCACCCGGCACCAGGCGCAGGCTCGTGACGACCTCATCGAAAATCAGCAAGATGCCGTGCTTCGCGGCGGTATCTTTAACGGCCTGCATGTAGCTTTTATCGGCCGGTATCATGCCGCCGTGCACCAGCACCGGCTCGACCATGACGGCAGCCAGTTCGTCGGCGTGCTTTGCGATAATCCTGACTGTTGCCTCGATATTGTTAAAAGGAAGGACAACGATCTGCTCGAGCATGTGGGCGGGCATGGCGGTATGCCATGGCATACCGCAGGGGTCCTCCGCCGGGCCGCAGGCCGGGCCTGCCGGCTCGATGGAGACCAGCATCTCCTGCGCCTGTCCGTGGTAGCCGCCCTCGAACTTGGCTATTTTGCTGCGTCCGGTGAATTTACGTGCCAGGCGGATGGCTGCCTGGTTGGCCTCGGAGCCGCTGGGCAGGAAGCGTATCATCTCCATACCGGGCATAAATTTGCGCAGCAGTGAGGCCAGTTTTATCTCGTTATCGCAGGCCACCGAGGCGGGCAACCCCTCTTTAAAAGCAGCCTCGACCGCATTCAATATGACCGGTGAGCGGTGCCCCAGCAGCACGGTGCCCGCGCCGCAAAAGAAATCGACGTATTCATGGCCGTCCACGTCGTAGAGCTTCGAGCCCTGCGCCCGCTGCATGTAAACCGGATAAGGCCAGTAGCATTGCATGTCCCCGCCGCCGCCGTCGGGCAGCACCTGCCGGCCTGATTCCCACAGCGCTCGCGATTTCGCCGTTCTCGATAGGAAAAGCTCCAGTATCTGCTTGTTAAAAATATCCATCCCGGGCTACCTCCATAAAAACTTAATCTTCTCGAGCCCTATGGCAAGGCGCTCCAGCCGTAGACGATGCTGTTGACTATGGTGAAAATCATTTTATTTGCCTAAGATGATATCCGAATATGCTCGCATTCATCAACAGGCAAGCTACACGCCCGCATTCCATCGTATTACCAAAGTACCATCGACATTTTCGCCTGCGGCTGATATGCTGCAACGTATATCAAGAGAAGAGGAGTAGTGGAATGAAGTCATGTTTTTCAGCCGCGTTGATCGTGCTGGTTACGCTGGCCGTCAGCGCCGGATGCATTGTGCCTGTCGATCAGACTCAGCGGTCCGAGGAGCCGGTGGTGGTGATACCGCAGGCGGACATCAATCTGACCATCGGACCTGCGACGGGCGCTGTGATACGTCCCCTGCTGGGCATAAACATAGGCCCCATACCGGCGGGTAACGACCCGGCCAATGCCGACCTGACCGCCGCATACCAGGGTATCGGCGTAAACCTCATACGCACCCATGACTACTACAATGCGCTGGACATGTCCGTGATGTATCCGGACAGAACCGCTGACCCGTTACTGGCTCAATCCTACGATTTCAGCCGCAGCGACCAGGTCTGGAGGTCCATCACAACCGGAGGCTTCGAGCCCTACTTCCGCCTGGGCGATTCATATAACAACTCCACACCGCCGGCCAACGCGCTGGAGAGGGCCAACTGGGTCAAAGCGTCGCTCGAGGTACTGAGGCATTATCGGGCGGGCAGGTGGAACGGCTTCAACACGCCGTTCCGCTACTTCGAGATATGGAACGAGCCTGACAACGCGCAATTCTGGCCCAGGCCACATACGCCGGTCGAGTATTTCCAGCTCTATTGCGATACGGCGCTTACTATTAAAAATGAGTTCCCCGACCTGAAGGTGGGAGGGCCGGGCGTGACGCCGGCCGGCGCGCTGACGCCGCAGGGGAGAAAATGGACGCAGGATTTCCTGGCTTTCGTCAGGCAGAGCAACGCGCCGCTGGACTTCTTCTCCTGGCACATGTATTCCAATAGCCCGCAGCAGTACGCCGAGGCCGCCGCGTTCTACCGCTCATCGCTGGACGCCAGGGGTTTCACGCAGACGACCAAGCATATCACCGAATGGAACACCGAGATAAAACGCAGCCAGGACAGCAGCGCCGATTCAGTCGCGCTGCGCACCGGCGCCAGGGGTGCCGCCATCCTGACCGCCTGCTGGATGGAGCTGCAGAACCAGAGCGATCTGGATGTGTCCACTTTCTACCGCGGCCCGGACCCGGATATTAAAGCGCCTACCTTCTACGGCCTGTTCTACGCCGACGGCAGGCCCAAGTCCATCGCTTCGGCCTTCTCGCTCTGGTCCAAAATGTCCGGCTACTCGACACGCCTGGATATAGAGATGCCGCAGAGCAGTCCGCTGTACGTGCTGGCCGGACGCAATGGTTCAGGGCAGACCGCCCTGCTCATAGCCAACCCGGGCAGCCAGCCGATCATTCCTCTCATCGGATTCTCGGACGGGCGCCAGGTCGGGCAGATCTCCCTGTATACGGTCAGCGGATCCAACCAGCAGGTGCAGACGGGGTCGCTCAGCAGCCCCGTTCCGGAGATAGGCGCCGAGAGCGTGCAGCTTCTCATCATCGAATAGTCAGGCTGAGGTTGCGGTGACCTATTCACTACCTTGATAGATAACACAGCCTCTCAACAAAACTATTAAAGGAAATATCTGTTATATCATCAATGGTTCTCAACTGAACATACTGCATGATTTGTAGCATTTGACTGTTAGATAAAATATAATGGACTCAGCCCGACCGAATAATAGGAACCAGACAACTGTCCATAGGTTATACATATATGCTCTGGGATTTTAGAATATGACGATCCCAACAGGCTCTGCAGATGAACCTGATCAAAATATACCCAGTATTCTTGTAACCACCCCAGCGTGGTCCCGTCGATTCAAGCTTAACCGTGATACTATCACCGTCGGCCGTGATATTGTAAACGATATCGTCATTGACGATGCTGCTGTGTCCAACGACCATGCGTTGATTACGCGTACTCCCAGAGGTTTTAAGTTGGAGGACCTATCCAGCCTGACCGGTATATCGTTTCAATCGCAACGCATTATCAAGAAATTTCTGTCGCCCGGCGACCAACTATGGATAGGAGATAGCATCTCTTTAACCTACGGGGAGACATACAAGTACGAATCCGAAATCAAATCCAGGAAGCTGGATATCGGCGGCCGACAAGAGTTAACCATAGGACGGTCAATAGAAAATGACATCGTATTGGACCATCCAACAGTATCAAGAGTCCATGCCCGCATAGATCTCCATCCTGACGAAGGTAAATACTGGATACAGGACCTGCGAACCGGCAACGGTACCTTTGTTAACGGAGAACGGATTGTTAAACCACGAGCATTAAGACGCGGCGATGTCATAAACATTGGGTCTATCCGGTTCGATTTCTATGAGCAGCAGTTGAACGAGCTTGATGAAGGCTATAATATCAGGCTGGACGCCATCCATCTCGAACAGCGCGTAAGCAGTGAGCTGAACTTGATACGCGATATCTCTCTTACAGTAATGCCGGGGGAGTTCGTGGCTATAGTAGGCGGAAGCGGAACCGGCAAGTCGACATTAATCGGGGCACTCAACGGATCAAAGCCGGCTACAGCGGGACAGGTCCTGGTCAATGGCAGGGACCTGTACCGCAATTTCGATATCTATAAAAGCCAGATAGGCTACGTTCCTCAGGAAAACATCATACACAAGGAACTGACGGTATATGAAGCTTTGAATTATTCCGCTATATTGAGGCTTCCCCGCGATACCGGCAGGGAGGAAAGGCACAGACGTATCGAGGAGGTAATCAGAACCCTCAACCTCGCGGACAAAAAAGACGTCATCGTTAGCAATCTGAGCGGGGGCCAAAAGAAAAGGATCTCTATCGGAGTTGAGTTACTCACAAAGCCCGGACTGTTTTTCCTGGATGAAGCGACATCCGGCCTGGATCCGGGCATGGAAAGCTCAATGATGGAGGTACTGAGAAAGCTTGCCGATCACGGACATACGGTGGTACTTATTACACATGCCACACGGAATATCTCACTGTGTGACCAGGTTGCTTTCCTTGCTTACGGAGGATACCTGGCCTATTACGGCTCCCCGAACAATGCCCTCAAGTTTTTCAACGTCAATGATTTCGATGACATTTATTCCAAGCTTGAGTTATCGCCCTCGGATAATCGGCAGGCCGGCGTTGAGCTGGACAGGGACAAAGTCAGTGCCGAATGGGCCGCACGTTACAACGGCTCCGACCAGTTTGAAGAATATGTAGCCGGCAGACAACCTAAATATCCGACCATTGATTCGGGCCGTTTAAACATAAAAAAATCCCCGGTGACCACATGGATGGGGAAGCGGCATACATCAGATATCACCCAGTGCACGACACTGCTCAGGAGGAGCGTTAATATCCTGGTCCGGGACAAGGTTACACTGCTGTTGATGCTTTTGATCGCACCTGTTGTGGGCCTGTTGTGCGCACCGTTCTGGCGTCAGGGCATATTCAACGTGACCGGCGGAGACGCCGAGCTTGCCATTACCAACCTGTTTATTGCATCCATCGTTTGCTGCATAACCGGCGCTATATCGTCTATGAGAGAGATTGTGAAAGAGACTGACATTTATCACAGAGAACGAATGGTGATCCTTAAAATTACGCCTTACATCTTATCCAAAACAATCATCTTCCTGATCCTGTCCATGTACCAGGCAGGCGTTTTCCTCTTGATATTGAAATTGTTCGGTAACTGGCCCGATTCTGCTATTATAACGTGGCAGGTCTATATCATTCTATTTCTGGCAACGATGGCCGGTGCGATGCAGGGTTTATTAATTTCGGCCATCTCGCCTAACCAGAACGCAGCTCCCCAGTTGCTCATCATATTAATCGTACTTCAACTTGTTTTCGGAGGTATCGTACCTCCCAGGGACCTGCCGGTGGTCAAGGCGATGAATAATATTCTGGGAACGGCGACTTCGACCAGGTGGACATTTGAATCGATGGTAACCACAAGCGAACTTGGCGCGGATATTGCCGAAGATCCGTACTGGCAGAAGACTAAAATTGAACGGAATCAGATAGATGATAGTTTCAAAGTGGCTAACTGCAATTGTGCCGGTATCAATGTGTTCAGTAAATGCAACTTCCCGGGAATAATGGAGTATTATGCCCCGGCTGTCGATGCCGCGGAGCCCGCGAAACCCTCTAAGCCCATCCAGCCGGCCGATCCACCCGGGAAACCGATCGAACCTCGAAAGAGGGACCTGGCCGATCCCAAATATTATCAGGATATCGAGAAATACCAGGATGAGTTGCAAGAATGGGGTATACAAATGGAGGATTATAGCCGGGAAGTCAGCACCTATGAAGATCAGATGAAGGATTATGAGATACATGTTGATTCTTATACTGAAAATTATAAAGATTGGCGTACCTCAAGAGAGTCTGCAGTGGGAAAGGCTGAGGGGCTGATAAATACCATTAATGAAAACTATGGACACACTTTCAAGGTCAATATCACTTTGCACAGAATGGCATTAGTGTTCTTCATCGTTATCGTGTTTTCCCTGCTACTTGTCATTCAAAAGTTGAAAGACAGGCGGTATTCAAGATAAAGCCGGAGATCATTCCCTCATGCATCTGACCTGTTTACAAATACCAGCCTATAAAATATAATCGTAATATCTCATACAATTATTCTTTAGACCTGACATCTTTGTGTTATATGAGTTGGCAGGTATGTATATCATTTGTAACCTGCGCAGGGTGTTGTCCGTTTATCATCAATTAGTTGGGGTGGCAGGACATCAGTATTCTCTTACCTAAACAGGTTGTATTTTCACAGTTTTCAGGCTGTGAATGCTCTGTCGGTTCGATGTTGGGTAGCGGATCTCAGGGCGAGGTCTACAGCGTTGCCATGGCCGAGAAAGAAGTTGCGTTGAAATGGTATTACCCCCATATTGCCACCGAGGAGCAAAACAGCGCTATAAAAAAACTGATAGTCAAAGGTGCGCCGGACAGCAGATACCTGTGGCCATTCGATTTAACATCATCCAACAAATTAAAGAGCTTCGGATATCTGATGCCGTTAAGGGACAAGCGATTTGTGGGGATAACTCGCTGGTATTCGCGAAAAGTTGAGGCGACATTCAAATCGTTGACCACCGCATGCTTCCAATTAGCTGAGAGCTTTTATGAGCTGCATGCCGATGGCTGGTGTTATAAAGACATCTCTTTTGGCAACATATTTTTTGACCCTGCCTCCGGTGATGTCCTGATATGCGACTGCGATAACATCAGGCCACCCGGGGAGACAAACAATATCCTGGGGACTCCAAAATACATGGCCCCGGAAATAGTCGCCGGAAAATCTTTCCCCTCCACCCTGACCGATTTATATTCGCTGGCGACACTATTTTTTTACATGCTGATGTTAAGCCACCCCCTGGATGGGAAAAAAGAAGCGCAGATCGACTGCCTGGACATGCAGGCCATGAAGCAACTGTACGGCGTCGATCCCGTATTCATTTATGATCCGAAAAACAAATCCAACAGGCCTTTAGCGGGATACCACGACAATGCCATGCAATTGTGGCTGATCTATCCCACTTTCATACGCGATTTATTCATCAGCGCTTTTACCGTTGGTTTAAAGGAACCTCATAAAAGAGTGGGGGAAACCGAGTGGAAAGCCGCAATGGTGCGTTTACGCGATTTAATTGTCTATTGCCCCAAATGCGGCAAAGAGAGTTTTTTCGATGACAGGACGTCAACTGGAAAAAAGGGGGGCAATAGCTTCTGCTGGCAATGCCGCGAGGAGATTCACTATCCGTTCCGTATTGAGGTCAATCATCATACAGTGATGCTTAATCGGGACACGCAACTTTTTCCCCATCATACGGACTCCGATAAGAAATATGATTTCTCGTCCCCGACTGCAGAAGTGACGAGAAATCCTCATGATGCAAGGATATGGGGACTAACGAATTTAAGCGTAGTGACGTGGTCAGCAATCTCGCCTGATGGAGACGCAAAGGAAGTGAAGCCGAGCAGGAGCATAAAGCTCAGACCTGGCCTGGAGATTAATTTCGGTAACCTGTCGGGCAGGATATTGTATTAGAAATCCATCGAAAGCCCATGCTGGACTAAAGTTGAGAAAGGTGATCAGTCAGTACCGGGGGATTATGTCGTGAGCGAACGTAAGCTGACGGGCGATGCCAGAGGAAAAGCCACAGCGTGGAGCAAGCAAACGCCGGAAGTTCCTGCTGTCAGCGAACGTAAATTGCCCGGTGGCCCGATTAGAAGCCGCCCCCTGCATTTTATCTGGATCGTCGACTGCTCGGGATCGATGGTAGGAGACAGGGGCGATAAAATGCAGGCCTTGAACACTGCTATACGGGAATCGATATTTTCCATCCGTGAAGCACAGGAAAATAATCCTGAGGCAAAAATACTCATACGCGCAATAAAATTTTCCAACGGTGCTCAATGGCATATTGCCACTCCCACTGATGTCAAAGATTTCGAGTGGAATGACCTGGTGGCCCGGGGAGAGACACACCTTGGGAAGGCGTTGTGCATGGTGGCTGAGCAGTTGAGCGTCCCGCCTATGGAAGCCAAAGCTATTCCGCCTGTCCTGGTGCTTATCTCAGACGGGCAGCCTACCGATAATTTTGATGAAGGGTTGTCGGCCCTGGAGGGGACCGCCTGGGGGCAAAAAGCCGTGCGACTTTCCATTGCTATAGGGCAGGACGCTGATGAAGTTATCTTAAAGAAATTTATGCGCAACAATCCCAATAACCAGATACTCCGGGTTAATAATCCCGAACAGCTCACAAGATACTTGCAGTGGGTCTCGACGGTGGTGGTACGGTCGGTCGGCAACCAATCAAGCAGGAGCGACGACCAGGATCAGTATCAATCCACCCTTGTACCCGAGCCTGCGGAAAACATGGATGGTAAAATAGATGACATCTGGTAGGGAGCGCCGGCAATGTTAAAGGAATCCCCGGTCATCTGGAGGGCTTTCGGAAGATCGATCCGTGGAGCATCACATGAAAAAAGGGGGTTGGAAAACCAGGATGCCCTTCTTTGCGTTGCAGGGGAAGATGTTAATTCACCCGTTATTGTTGCAGTTTCAGACGGCCATGGGAGCTCATCCTGCTATCGCAGCGGCGCGGGCGCGGAACTTGCAGTAGAGGTTACCGCCGGTTGCGTTAGCCGCCTCTTCACGAACAAAGAATTGGCCGATAATATGATGGCGTTAAAGGATTTCGTTCATGATGGGCTGGCCCGGGAAATACACGTGAACTGGAAGGAAGCTGTTGACAGGCATTTGACTGCTCGCTCCTCAAAAATTAGTCTGCTATTGAATAATAAGGCGCCGTCAGGTTCCACTCATCCGGGAACAGATGCAAATCCATACCTGATTTACGGCGCAACAATTTTATGCGTTGGTCTACTCGGGCAAACGGCAGTTTTTATACAGCTGGGCGACGGAGACATATTGGTTGTGACCTCAGGGAAAAGCCCTCAAAGACTGCTGCCTGACGACAATAAAGTCTTCGCTAACGAAACGACCTCGCTGTGTATGGCCGATGCCTGGCGTCATTTTCGTGTACGTGTCATGGAGCTTGACGACACCAATACGCCAGACCTGATCCTTATTGCTTCCGACGGTTATTCCAATTCGTTTCCCGATTGCGACAGCGATTTTTTAAAAATCGGGGCGGATTATCTTGATCTCATACAGTCCAAAGGCTATGAAGCCGTATGCGGCGAACTGGATGATATATTGATGCGCACCTCGCAAAAAGGCAGCCGAGATGATATTACGATGGGCATGATTTACAGGTCGAGATAGCTAAGCAAGAGGGCTAATCGTGTGAATAATCTAGCGCGACAGCAGCTACAACACATCATAGACATACACGGCCGGCAGATATGTGATGACCCCAGGCTTGTAGAAGCTTTATTGCGCGATTACTGCAGCGAATGCAAGCTTGAGATCAATCTGCTGGTGCACGCGTTAAGAGAGGGTATTGTCAAACAACTGACTGCCAGGCAGGAACAATCACTGCCTCCGGCAGTCATAAATAGGCTGGGCGGAACGCTCCACGAAAACTATGCCATCAGCATTGATGCTGCAATCTGGGTGGTTGAATCCTGGGCGGAGGCAATGGGAATACAAACCGGGAAATCCACCGCCGTAGCACGGGGGGCCGTTGAAAAGGTCGACAGGGTAACAACGGAACCGGAACCGCAAGAGAAACCGGAGATCCCGATCGAAAAAAAAGAAACGGTTGTCAAACTGAAACCGAGAAGTCGCATCAAGGTATGGATGATTATAACAGCGATAATAGTGCCCCTGGTCATAATCGGGATTATTATAATATTGAATCAGCTTCCAGAAGCGCCACAGTTGTCCTCACCTCCAGATGTATCGCTTGCGGCTTCACCTCAATCTGCTATTGTGTCAGTCGTACCTGCTGCGAGCAGTGGTAGCCAGCCTATCAAAGCGGCAAGTCAGCCAAAAATCGTTTTCTGGTCACTCAGGGATGCGACATGGAGCTGGTCATGGCAAGATAAGAAAAACTTTTTATACGATAACAACTATGAAATTTATGCTATGGATACGGATGGGAGAAATCAAAAACAACTGACGAATGATCCGGCAGTGGATCTTTTACCTAGGCTTTCTCCCGATGGCACAAAGATATTATTTGTTTCTGGCAGGAAATGGGAACCGGATAACAAATGGGATAATAACTATGACCTGTTCTTAATGAACTCAGATGGGACCGATATCAGGAACCTCACCGGGAAGATGTCGACGGATACTATGCCGTGCTGGTCACCAGACGGTAAATTAATAGCCTTCTGCTCTGGCGGCGTGAATTATAAAGGATACATCTCCTGGGCCATCTGGATCACGGATGCAGAAGGTCATTATTTTTTGAATCTTACTCCCGTCACAGATTCAAGAATGCATTTTAATCCCACATGGCCATCGTGGTCTCCGGACGGCACCAAAATACTATTCACATCATGGGAAGAAGGCACTTACGATATTTCCGTGATGGATATTGACTATGAAAGAATCAGGGAAATCGTGTTGAGCCCAACACCCGCAAATTACAGCCGGGAGAGCTGGACGACTACGGGCGACAGAAAGGTCGTCCATCCTGCATATAAAACATTAGACGAAATCAATAGAAATCCACTGATAAAAGGCATCCGAAAATTGACTCTGAATCCCACCGGTTGGGACGGTGGAGCATACTGGTCCCCGGACGGCCAAAGAATTGCCTATGCATCAAGTCGCAGAGATATAAATTTACAGGTCTTTGATATTTACGTTATGAACGCTGATGGTAGCAATGCCACTAACCTGACCAAATCAATTGCTGTAAAGGATAGGGGCGCATTTAACGACTGGCCCACCTGGTCACCCGATGGTACGAGAATTGCCTTCGTTTCCGACCGCGAAGGGCAACCTCTCGATTTCGGTTTGCCCTATAAGTTCGCCTGGCAAATATACGTGATGGATGCGGATGGAAGCAACGTCACCCGAATCACCAACAATAATTATGCCGACGGTTCACCGAACTGGGGCAACATCCCATGGGATATCGCTGAAAGAATGAAGCCACCACCCTCAGCACCGGAATCCGTTATCGTACCGGAGGCTACTATTTCAGCGCTGGACCTGGATAAAATCCATAGCTATTTCGGAAGGTACGTAGCTATAGAGGGCGAAGTGGTGGACTGGGGCGGCACAGGCGATATTGAGAACAGGCCCATACTGCTTTATTTTGACTATGCGAATAAACACTGCCGGACTTACGATGAATGGAAACAATCGTCTTGCGGAGCTGATTTCAGGGTTGTCATAAAGCAAGCAGATTTAATCAAATTCCCGGATATCTATTCTTATTATGGAAAGAAAATAAGTGTTCAGGGAGAAGTTGAGTATTACAAAAGCGCGCCTGCCATATTTGCACAAGATCCATCGCAGATAACGGTTCTTAAATGAGATGTGTGTTCATTTTAACGCGTTCTTTAAATGGTATCCGTCGGTGCGTGGTGCTAAGATAGTCTTAACGGTGGTTTATGAAAAAGAAGACAGTCGCGTTCTGGAATATATACGACGCTGAAACAAAGGCCTTGATACAGAAGGAAAAGGCCATGACGCATGACGCCATGCCTATCGCCGGAGTATTGCTGATCGGCATGCCCGGCAAATACCACGCGATTGTGAGGGATTTCAAGTTCAAGGGTATTAAGGACAAACTGCCCTGCTACGACGTTTACTTATGAGGCCAAATAATATGGTCACCGGTGAGAAAGTTAGCGGCTTAAAGCTGATAAGCTAGATACTGGCTTATGCGGTCTGGATATTTATCTTTCTCATCCCCATCATAGGGATAGTCATAATATTGATGTACCTGTCGAAAAACAGAGCGCAGCAACGCGGCGCGGTTGTAATAGACAGAAGCGAAGCTCCTTATAAAAAACTGGGACCGGGCCGCTGACTCTTTTTACTTTAACACAGCCTTTACTCGTTCCATTCCTTGGTTACGGTGGCCAGATTCTGATTGGCGATCTGTAAAATGGCGGGTATCTGGGACAGGAGCATTATAAGCACCGCCATCACGGCGGCTATGACATATGAGCGCGGCAATATCTCCAGTGTAAAGCTGATGATATCCTCGGCGCTGGTCGACATAGCGTCGAAAAACAGGTGGCTGATATAGTCCCCCAGCGGTATACCGGCCGCCACCCCAATCGCAGCTATAAGAACATTTTCCAGTGAAATCATGAACGACAGCATCCTGTTTCCCAGGCCGACCGCCCTCATGGTAGCCATCTCCCTGGTACGCTGAGTCACGTTGACCATCACACCGTTGAAAATGATCGCGCCTCCCAGTGCGATGCCCATCATCAGCATGATGCCTATCATAACCCAGAAAAAGCCCATCTGTTCATCCATCATTTTCATGGTGTCGCTGATAAGCTCGATCGAGGCAACCTGCGGTATATTGTAGATCCGTTTAATCGTATACTCGCTCGGTTCACCCTGGAATTTGACCATGATCGAGGTGGCGGCGCCGAATTCCTTCTGCAGCTTCTGGACTTCCCTGAGCGGCATATACGCCCTGCCTCCGATATACGACCAGATATAGCCGGCCAGCCTCTTATCGGTTTCACCCACCGTGCCCGTCAGCGGCTCCAATCTGATCGTGTCGCCTATCTCAGCGCCCAGCTTGTCTTTGTATGAAGAGGGCAACAGAATCCCGTCCGCTGCAACATCCACCCTTTCCCCATCGGGCGTGATGAGATTGAGCATGACGGAATTCTCCTCTATCCCCTCGATGCTGCTGTCGATTTTTTTATCCTGAAATCTTATGCGGTAGGGTATATCGAGCACGGCCTCCGCCGCCTCGACGCCCTCCAGGTTACCGATAAGGCTGACATTGGAAGCAGCGCTCTTGCCCTGCAGATGGATCATGGCATCATATCTCTGGACCGTGCCGTACTGGCGCGACAACATTTGATCAACCGCGTCAACGAATGACATGGCCACCAGCACCAGGACTATGGCGGAGGCGATGCCCGAGGCCATAAACAGGCTGCGCCTGATATTGCGGAAAACGTTGCGCACGGGCATCTTGATAAAGTAGGGGAACGGCCTCAGCAGGAAGGCCAGCGCCTTCATAAGGTACCTGTTACCAACGCTGGGCGCCGGAGGGCGCATGGCCTCGGCCGGCTGTATATTGGTGGTAGACCATGCCGGCAGCAGGCCGGCCAGCAGCGGTATCAGCATCCCTGCAGCTATGCCTCCGGCGATTGCTCCCCAGTGCACTTCGGTCAAGATGATGGGTATGTTGAGAGCGCTCACATACATATCGGTCAGTGCGCCGGCCCACAGATGCCCCGCGATGACGCCGGTCAGCGAGCCGATCGTCCCGACCGTCAGGGCAAAGCCAAGGTAGTGCAGCATGATAGTTCCACGCGAATAACCCATGGCGCTCATCAACCCTATTTGAATGCGCTGCGATTCGATAAGCCGGTTGAGCAACACGTAAATGGTCAACGAGGCCATGGTCAGGAAAAGCATGGGGAAAAGAAAGGCCAGCATGGCGAACGATTCCATATCCTGCCTGAGCAGCTGCACGACCGGCAGATTTTTCCTCTCCGTCATGTAAGCGGTACGTATCCCGCGGACGATATCGATGCGCCGGTTTTCCAGCACTACCGGGTCGTCCTTGGAAGTTATGCGTTTGATGTAATTGCGCTCCAGTATGGTCCGCACCTGCCCCAGTATCGCCTCGCTGTCCATATCGGGGTCCACGGAAAGGGTTATCTCATTGACCATGCCTTCCATGGCGAACAATTTTTCCGCCTGGCGAAGCGGCATGAAAACGACGCCGAAGGTGCGTGGCGTGACCATGGGCTCCTGGGCGCTTTTCACCACCCAGATATATTCCGGGCTCATTACGACACCGCGGATGAGGAAACTCGATTTCACTCCTTCGTTTTCAAGCGTCAGCCGGCCGCCGGGTTTCAGGTTATAGTAATCGGCGAAATGCCTCTCCACCAGGATCTCACGCCCGTATGACCTGCTGAAATAGTTACCCACCTCGATCTCGACCCTGTTGACCACGGGCATTTTATTCTCGGGCAGCGAGATCACCCGGCCGCTAACCTTCTCTCCGCCTTCACCTCCCATATCGATAAACAGGTCCCTGACTATGCGGCCATTGGCTTCCACTCCTGCTATTTCATTCATATCTTTAACCGCATTGCGACCGATCCCATCGACGGATATCCAGTAATCGGCCATGTTGAGGCGGTCATAGAATGCGTTATAAGACATGTTGAGGTTCAGGTATGCCTCATAGCAGGTTATGAACACGGATACGCCCAGGAATATGACAAAGGCAACCGCG
>Ga0208047_1000041_pt1 | contig 43972 bp, 36 predicted proteins | sample Kivu_220m_FD_184162 | JGI IMG/M metagenome (GOLD analysis project Ga0208047, IMG submission 184162) | Freshwater microbial communities from Lake Kivu, Western Province, Rwanda to study Microbial Dark Matter (Phase II) - Kivu_220m (SPAdes)... | ecosystem: Environmental > Aquatic > Freshwater >...
ATCATGAGCAGGTGGGCCGCTCTCCAGTTTGCCTCCATCTCGATGAAATCATGTTCCAGCGCGGTCTGCTTGCTGCGTGGTAATTCGTAGCGTATCTTGATGCCCCGCTTATCGATCTCATCGTGCAGCATGTCCAGCGCGGCGCGGGTGACACCCAGCGCCTGCGCCGCAACCATGGGGCGCGTAACATCGAAGGTGGCCATGGCGCCCTTGAAGCCTTCGGTCTTGCTCTTGACCTCGGCCTTGCCCAGGATATTGCTGAAGGGTATACGACAGTTATCGAAGGTTACAGTTACCGTATCGGACGCCTTGATACCCAGCTTTTTCTCCTTCTTCTCCACTTTCATGCCCGGTGTGCCGGCCTCGACCACGAAAGATTTCATGCCGGCCCTGCCCGCCGATTTGTCCACGGAGGCCCATACCACGATAATTCCCTCCGAAAGGTCGAGCGCGCGGTGCCCCATGGTTACGAAAATCTTCTCGCCATTCAGCACCCAGTAGTCACCGTCGCGCGTGGCGGTGGCCTGGATGGCCGACGTGTCCGAGCCGCAGCCCGGCTCGGTCATGGCCATGGCGCCCCACTTGGGCTTGCCTTCATTGAATCGTGCCAGGAACTTGCCCCACTGCTCTTTTGTGCCGGCGGCGAATACGGCGGCGCCGCCCAGCCCCGGTCCGGGGCTGGCCAGGTAGAGCCCCGCGTCGCCCCAGCACAGCTCCTCAACCATGAGAGCGCCCACAACGCCCAGCCCGGTCACGAAACCCTTGCCCCGGTTCTCCCACATGAAATCGATGATCTCCTGCGGCTCCTCGTGCTCATGCTCGTCATAGTAACGGCTTACGGGGCGGAATTTTTTCTCCGCCACTTCTTGCGCTTCCTGTATTTTGGCCTTCTCTTCAGCGGTTAATTCAAAATCGATCATCGCTACGCCTCCTTACTATACTATGGCCAGGCCGGTGAAGGTCACGAAACCGCGGCCGTTGCGGAACCACAGCTCGACGGGATTGTCACGGATATAGCCGTGGCCGCCCATAACCTGCACGCCATAGTCCGTGCATTGCATCACCATATTATCGGCATATGTCTTGGCCAGACAGCACTCGCGGGTGGCATCCTCTTTCTTATCCAGCAGCCAGGCCGCCTCCCAGTTGAGCAGTCGGGCCGCGTCTATCTCGATTGCCATGTCGGCCAGCATGAAGGCAATGGCCTGGCGTGAGGCTATGGGATCACCGAAGGCATGGCGGTCTTTAGCATAGTCCCTGGAGAATTCAAAAGCGCCGCGAGCCAGGCCTACCGCCAGGGCGGCCAGTGCAACGCGGGAGAGGTTGGCCAGGCGTTTAAAATCGCAGCCGCGGTCACCACCCAGCTTTTTGTCAGCAGGTAGTTTGCAATCCTTCAGTGAAACCTCATAGGTGGCCAATGCCTTGATACCCATGTTCTTCTCGCGCTCTCCGATGTTGAAGCCTTTGGTCCCCCTGTCCACAATGAAGCCCTGTGAAGAATTGCCTTCCTTCGCGTAAACCAGCGTGAAGGCGGCATCGGGGGCCAGCGGAACATAGCACTTTTCACCGCTGAGAGAATAGCCGCCGCTCTTTTTAGCTACGGTATCAAAGTCGTTGCAATCGAAATCATATTTAGGCTCGACGAAAGCCGCCGAAGCAGCGCTGAACTTGCCCCCGCAGACCATAGGCAGGTATTTTTTCTTCTGCTCCTCGGTGCCCATTTCCACGATCGGTAATACGCCCAGCCAGGGGCTCAGGATATGCATAGCCATGGAAAGGTCACCCCAGGCCAGTTCCTCGGCCAGCAACGTGCCCGTGAGGGCCGAATGCTCCCAGCCCGCGCCCCCATAGTCCTCGGGAATACAGCTGACGACCAATCCCAGATCCCAGGCAGTATTGATTATCTCGTCAGGTATCTGCCCTTCCTCATCGCACTCACGGAATTTCTTGCGCATGACGTCATTGGCGAATTGTTTGACCGTATTGACGATCATTTGCTGTTCTTCAGACGGGCTGAACGAAAGCATACGGCACCCCCTGTATTAAGCGATATTGACGCGGGAAAAAGACCCTGCATAATGTATCACCGATTGAACGGGTAGTCAATGGAAATTGGGAGAACATCTATAATGTACAAATAATTTACTAATAATTTGCCTGTATTCTGTATGTAACTGAGGAAAAAAGCCTCAGCAATTCCACTCAAAAGGAGGGTTCATATGTGGAAAAAAGTCTTAGGTCTGGCTGCCGGGATGCTTGCGGTAGTATTGCTGATAACCGGCGTAATGACCGCCGTTAATGCGGATAACACGGGTGCTGCCGCAAAGGCGCCTGCCGGAATGCCGCAGGGCGCCCCGCACGGGAAAGGTCCGAACGCTTCCTTCAACAGCGATATACTTGAGAAGGTTGCAGCCAAGCTCAATATCGATAAAGCTGCTCTGCAAGACGCCTTCAAACAGGTGATGCTGGAGGAACAGCAGGCCCGCACCGACGAAATGTTTGCCGCGTGGGTCAAGGATGGCAAGCTGACACAGGAGCAGGCGGATGCCTACAAAGCATGGCTCAGTGCAAAACCGGCCGATATGCCCGGCTTCCCGTTCTTCGGAGGGGCCAACACTAACATGCTGGACAAGCTTCTCAAGGACGGCAAAATAACACAGGCGCAGTACGACGCTTACAAGGCATGGATTGCGCAGAAGCCGGCAGTGGAATTGCCCAAACCCGAGAAGCCGGCGGGAGGCCCGCCCTGCCAGCTGCGCGGCGGCACAAAGTAACACAGAATCAGATTGTACAAATGGAAGAGGCGGCGGATACATCCGCCGCCTCTTCTATTTCTCGTTATTAACCTGAAGAAGGGAATATCTCATCCATCGCTTCGGGGACGTACTTCATCACCATATCGGTTGTCAGAGCGTTGGCCTTCGCAATCTCGCCGTAAAATGACGCTGATTGCCGCGGCTTCCTCTCCTGCGTCACAGGATCTACAGCCACCAGGCCGAATTTCATGGAGTAACCCAGGGCCCATTCGAAGTTGTCCACCAGCGACCAGTGGTGATAGCCGAGTATCTTATGCCCCTCCTTGATCAGGTCGTGCATGGTCCTGACAGCTGTGGCGATCACCCAGGGGCGCAGATTATCATCCCGGTCCGGCACGCCGTTTTCCAGTACAAAAAAGGGCTTGCCGTATTTTGCCAGCCTTTCAACTACGATCCTTATTCCCTGGGGGTAGATCTCGCCGAACATGGGAACGCCGTCGGGTAGCAGGTCCCCCGTTCGTCCTCTGGGCGGGGCGATGCGCCTTACAAAGCCGGCTTTAGGTTTGGTTATATCGAAGGCAACATCCACGCCGCCGTAGATATTCACGCCGACGTAGTCCCAGGTATCTTTTATCTCGTCAAGCCGTTTGTCGATACCGCTGAATAACGGTGCACGCCGGCCCGTCACCATGTTGATGAAGATGTTGTTAAAAGAGTCTCTGGCCGCGCGCACAGCAAGCCTGTCGAAAATCTGTGTCTTGGCGGCGGTGAATATCAGAAAATGGTTGGCAAAGCTGACGCTGGCCTGTTGTTGCAGGTTATGGATAATGTGATAGGCCGAGCCGTGGCACAGCCCCATATTGCCCAGCACTTTGAAATACTGGACCAGGTGGTCATGCAATGCCGGAGGGTGGTTCCCGTCCACATACCCCTCGATGCCATAGATGTTCGGCTCGTTGAAGGTCAACCAGTCGCTGCAATAGTCGCTGAGCTCATACACCGTGAATTTAACAAAGCGCGAGAAATCCGCCACGCAATCCCCGGAGAGAAAGGCGCCTTTCTTCTCGAACCACACGGGGTGGGCGAAGTGATGAAGGCAGACTATGGGACGAATTCCCCGTTCGACCAGCGCGGTCAGCATCTGGCGGTAACGTTCGATCGCGTGTGGGTTGAACAAGCCCCGCTCGGGCTCGATCCTGGCCCAGCTTACCGACAGCCGCAGTGAATTCAGCCCCATGGACTGCGCGATATCGAAATCCTTCTCTGCGTTATGCCACCAGTTGCACGACTTTCCACTGACATCCCCGGTCCTGATCCCGTCGGCCTTCTCGAACTCATACCACTGAGTGTTAACGCTGCCGCCCTCCATCTGGTAGGCGGATGTGCCTACGCCCCACAGGAAATTTACGGGGAACCTCAGTTCCTGAGAAGATGGGTGTGAGCTCAAGTTATTTTCTCAAGGGCAGCCAGGCTGCCGAGGAATGTTTTCACTCCGTAGTTATCGAAAACTACTATAACACGAAAATCTTTGGCCTGCTTGATCACACGCGTTACCCTTCCTTCTCCGAAGCTGCGATGTTGGACAATGTCTCCCGGCCTGAACGACACGGCTGGATTTTGCCCGGGCGTTTCAGTCGGGGCGGGATGCTGCGCGGAGTGTGGCTGTGCCGGCACGGGGCCGGCCAGATTTCGGCTGACGACCAGTGAGCCGGGCAGTTCCCGCAAGAATCGGGACGGCGTTCGGTAACTGAGTTCGCCCTGGGCCAGCCGTTTCTCTGTGTATGTCAGATAAACATCGTCCATGGCCCTGGATATGCCCACATAGCACAACCGGCGCTCCTCCTCCAGCTTTGATTGATCGTCCGATGACCTGCTGTGGGGCAGCAATCCCTCCTCAACGCCGGCGATGAAAACCACATGGAATTCAGAGCCCTTGGACCCGTGCAGCGTATTGAAAACGACCGCGTCCTGTGGCTGCTTCGCCTCAGCGGCCTGGGAAGCCTGGCTGATCCTGCCCAGCAGTGAGCTGACAGCGGTCGGGGGATTGAGATGTTCATAGGCCGCAGCCAGGGAGATGAGCTCCAATACGTTTTCCAGTCGTTCATCAGAATTGTCCTCGCCTTTGAGGTGCTCCAAGTAGGCCGTCCTCTCCACAATCAGGTTGAGCAGCGACGTTAAACTGATGTGCCTGCTGCGAGTGTGCAATTCCTGCAGGAGCGCGTTGAAATGGCCGGCTGAATTGCGTGCGGGCTGGCCGAGCGAGGGCAGCCCGCCGGTAGCGGCCTGCTCCAGCGCCTGATGAAGATGAACCTTTGTTCCGGCCGCCAGTTCCTGCATCCGGGCCAGCGTCTGGGGGCCGATGCCTTTGCCGGCCAGTTTTATCACGCGCAGGAACGCAGCGTCATCGGCGGGATTGCGTATCACTCTGAGCCAGGCGGCCAGGTCCATTACCTCCCGGCGTTTGTAGAAGGGCGTGCCGGTGGCCAGCCTGTAGGGTATCCTCTCGAGATTGAAGGCATCCTCCAGCTCCCGTGACTGCGCGTTGACGCGATAGAGCACTGCGAAATCGCTTAATTTCATGCCGGATTCGGCCGCCAGGGCTTTAATGCGTGTGGCGATGAAATGGGCTTCGTCATTACCGTCCTTGAGCCGTATCACGGATATGGGGCTGCCGGCCTCGCGTGATGTGGATAGACGCCTGCTTCTGCGCATGCTGTTGCGCGCGATCAGGGCATTAGCCGCCTGCACGATGGTCAGCGTCGAGCGATAGTTCTCCTCAAGGTCGATGATTACGGCGCCGGGGAAGTCCCGACGGAATATGTCCGCGTTGCGGACCTCGGCCTGTCTCCAGGAATATATAGTCTGATCGGGATCTCCAACGACGCATACATTGCCATGCCCGGACCCCAGCATACGGATTATGCGGTACTGGAGGCTGCTTGTATCCTGGAACTCGTCGACCAGGATATATTTGAACATCTGCTGGTAGCGCCGCAAAACATCGGAGTTGTCCTGTAACAGGCGGCTGGTGAAAACCAGCATATCATCATAATCCAGGGCGCGGTTTTTCTTGAGGGCGGACTGGTAAAGGCGATAGATAGTGGCGGATATGTCGTCCAGGCGTTCTGCCCCAACGGCGGCGGCTTCAGGATCGACCCCGCTGACCTTTAGCTGGCTGATTAATCCCTTTATGCGGCGGAGATTGGTTTCTTCCATGTTCAATCCGGCTTTTGCTATACATTGCCTGATAAGCTTGTTGCCCTCTTCGTCGTCATATACGGTGAAGCCGGTGCCCATGCCGGGCACACCTTCCCTGCCAAGTATGCGCAGGCAGGCGGCATGGATGGTGCTGACCATCACGACAGGTCGATTATTAAATATTTCTGCAAGGCGCTTCTGCATCTCTGCAGCGGCCCGGCGGGAGAATGTCACGGCCAGTATGTGTCGTGGGTTGATACCGGCGCGGGAAACCATATAGGCGATGCGGTGAACGATGACCCGTGTTTTACCGCTGCCCGGGCCGGCATACACCAATAGCGGGCCTTCCACCGTCTGTACAGCCCTTTTCTGAGCGGGGTTGAGGCCTTCTAAGGGATCCATTGCGGCCAGCGTAGATACATTGATTTGAGTGTATTAATCAGATTTTCTCGAGCGGCGCCATGCTGAGCAGCAGCTTTTTAACGCCGCTATCTTCGAAAGCCACGATAACCTCGCGGTCCTGCCCGGTCACCCTGACGCCTATAACCTGACCGTCTCCGAATTTGGCATGGCGCACGCGGTCTCCGGGATTGACCTCCGCCGGTCCCGCAGCAGGTTGCCGTAGGCCGCTCTTTTTTGCCAGGAGGTCAGCGATGTTGATGCCTTCATCCTCGTCTCGCCAGCGCTTTGTGCGTACTCTCACGTTCCCGCCCGGTTGCTCCTCACCCGGGACCATGCCTTTGCGTTCTACCAGGTGTTCCGGCAGATCTTCCAGGAACCGGGAGGGTGTGCTTTCCGAGCTCATGCCGAAGATAGCTCGCCGGGCGGTGTGCATCAGGTAGACGTTGCGCTCCGCGCGCGTCACTCCGACATAGCAGAGGCGGCGCTCTTCCTCGAGCTCGTCCCCGCCCTCTTCCATGGAGCGCCTGTGCGGCAGCAGCCCCTCCTCCAATCCCACGATGAAAACAATGGGGAACTCCAGGCCCTTGGCCTGGTGCAGGGTTATCAGCGTGACGGTGTCTTCCCTGCTTTCGATCTCGTCAGTATCCGCCACCAGGCTGACCTTCTCGAGGAACGGCGCCAGCCCCTCACCGGGCGGGAGATCGTCATAATCGGCTGCAACGGTGCGCAGCTCTTGAATATTTTCCCAGCGCTCCTCACCGTCCTCCTCGCCTCTGATCGTCTCACGGTATCCCGACCTCTCCAGTATGGTGTCCATCAGTTTGATCAGGTTAAGCTGCTGCCCCTCCATAATCAGGTCGTTGAGCATGCGGTAGAAGCCTGTCAGGGCGGTGTTTATCTTGGCGCCGAATCCCGGTCCCCCGCCCTCGTTGACCGCTTTGGCGGCGGCAAACAGAGAGAGGTTATTTTCCCGCGCCCAGTTGGTGAGATCGGACAGGGTTTTCGCCCCTATGCCCCGGCCGGGTATCCTTATGATGCGAGAGAGGCTGATATTATCGAAAGGATTTTGAATGACTCTCAGATAGGCCACGGTGTCTTTTATCTCACGGCGCTGGTAGAAACGTGTCCCGCCCACCAGCTTGTACTTGAGCCCGTAGCGCATGAAGGCCTCTTCCACGGCGCGCGACTGCGCGTTGGTGCGGTACATCACCACGCAATCGCCGGGCTTGATGCCGTCGCTGCCGCTTAACTTGAGAATCTCGTTTGCTACGAATTGCGCCTCTTCCTGCTCGTTATAGGTCTTAACCAGGTAAACGGGCGTGCCCTTTGTGTTATCCGTCCAGAGTTCTTTTTCTTTGCGCTTCTTGTTGGCGGATATGATGGCCGAGGCTGCCCCCAGTATATTTTTAGTGGACCTGTAATTCTGCTCCAGGACGATGACCCTGGCGTCCGGGAAGTCCTTTTCAAAGCTGAGTATGTTGCGTATATCGGCGAATCTCCAGGAGTAAATGGACTGGTCGGGATCGCCGACGACGCAGACATTGCGATGTTTGCCGCCCAGCTGGCGTATCAATTTATATTGAATCAGGTTGGTATCCTGGAATTCATCAACCAGCAGGTGAAGGTAGCGGGAGCGGTATTGCTCCAGGACCGCCGGGTGTTTATCGAACAGCTGGACCACCTTCATCAAGAGGTCGTCGAAATCGGCGGCGTTGCTCTGTCCGAGCTGCTCCTGGTAGCGCTCATAGACACGGCAGACAATATCGTCCCAGGGACTTCTGGCCCTGGCAGCCAGGACGTCATGCGTGACCTGCTGGCTCTTGGCCTGGCTGATGGCGTTGCGGATTTTCTGCGGATTATACTGCCTGGGGTCCAGGTCGAGATCGAGCAGGCATTGTTTGACCAGGCTCTGCTGATCTTCCTCATCGTAAATAACGAAGTTGGTGTCGAGCCCCAGGGACTTGCCGTCCCTGCGCAGGATGCGGGCGCAAATGGCGTGAAACGTTCCGGCCCATACCTGGTCTGCCAGGTTGCCGAGCAGCCGTTGCAGGCGCTCCTGCATCTCGCGGGCAGCCTTGTTGGTGAAGGTGACGGCCATGATATGGCGAGGGCTGACTCCGGTGGTTTTAACCAGATAGGCTATGCGGTGGGTGATAACCCGCGTCTTGCCGCTGCCGGGGCCCGCCAGTATCAGTAAAGGTCCTTTGATGTACTGAACGGCCTCACGCTGGGCCTCATTCAACCCTGCCAGTATGTCCATAGAATTATTTCGCGGTGGTCGTATTCCACTTGATCTCGATCTGATCAGCCTCTATGCCGGTAAAGGAGATGCCGTCCGCACTGCTGGTGATGACAGCTCCCGACGGCTGCAGCGTGATCGTGGTCTTGCCTTCTGACTGGCTGACCAGGACCCTGGTGGTCTTGGCTTTAAGCACGATATTCACGTTTTCCACGGGCAGGCCGCTGATGGGTTTGCCTCCGGATGAGAGCGAGCCGATGCTGACGCCCTCCAGATAGATATCGGCCCCGCTTGAGCTGCAGGAAAGGGACAGGGGAAGCAGGGCAATAACCGTTGCAATAAGGGCGATCGCAGTAATATTAAAATGCTTCATCTTAAGGCACCTCCCGTTTACAAGGATAATTGCAGTGAAATTGGGGCTGAAAAGGGACATTCACGCGGCTGCTTAATTATAGCATCATTTGTGTGGACGAATTCGCTTTAAATTCCGCTATCGCACGTAACCGCTAAGTTTGGACCGCGTGTTCACGCATAAGAAGCAGAAACAGATGTTTACCCGGTTTTATCCCGGCGTGGATTTAGTAGATGAGGGGGAGTGTACTGTGAGGGATAGATGATCAGATCAAAGACCGGGGAATTTCTATCGCTGTATCCGGACGTGCCGGCTTCTGCAGCCCCCTGTGGGGCGCCATTGGTGCTATGCCGGTAAACTACAGCTATGCTGACCGGAGCATGTATATCCACCCTGCCGAATAAGGCGGGTATATGTACTACCTGTGGTGCAATAATCCTGCCGGGTGTGGGTATGTGCGGCGCAGGATTGGGAACTGAGGCATGCGTGGTCGGCTGTGCCGTCTGGGGGATGGATAGATCGTCCACCAAGCACCTGTTCTTGCCCTCTTCCTTGCAGCGGTACATGAAATTGTCCGTCCTGGCCAGTATGCTTTTATCCATATCATCAGGCTGGGCGATTGTTCCACCGATTGAGATGGTCACCCTGATCGTGTCCGAACCGTATCGAAAGCCGGCGTTCTGAACAGCGCCGCGCACCCTTTCTGCGGTGGTAAGCAATCTGCGCTGGTCCACGTTGACCAGAATCAACATGAATTCGTCTCCACCCCAGCGGAAGATGAAATCGAAGGGCCTGATACTGGACAGCATGGTCTGGGCCACCATCTTTAATGCTTCGTCGCCGGTCTCATGGCCATAGGTATCGTTGACCAGTTTCAGATTGTCTATGTCAATGAACAGCGCCCCGAAGGTCGATTCGTAGCGTTTCAGCTCGGCCAGTTTTTTCTGCAGGGTAACTTCGGCAAAGCGACGATTTCCTACACCGGTCAGACCGTCGAAGGTCGAGAGCTTCTCCAGGTCTGCGGCATGTTTCTTTATATGTAGCAGCGACGAATTATCGTTGAAACTCTGAATACCGCCTACTATATCCCCATTCGCATCGCGTATGGCGTTGACCTTAACCAGAACGGGCAGCCTGTGCCCGTCCCGGTGTCCTAAGAAAGTGTTGATCTCTCTGCTTTTACCGTCCTTTATGGCCGCATGCAACGGGCAGCCGGAATCGCAGAGGGGATTACCCTTTTCATCGACGTGGACCAGGATATTATCGAAACACCCTTTCCCTATCACTTCCTCGCAGGGATAGCCTGTGATATTCTCGGCGGCCCTGTTCCAATAGGTGATGATCTTATTGGTATCTACGAAATATACACCGTCGTAGAGGTTGTCCAGCAGCTCTCTGTATAAAATGGTCTGCATCGTCATCGAACCGAATCCCTCAAGATAATAACCATGATCACCACCATTTCGCAGTAGAAACCTTGATAAAGAGGAAGAAGGAATAAACAGGTAAACTGCTAAATATTACATAATCGAAATTCGTAAAGCACAAAGCCCAACATAAATTATAAAATATTCCGGAAAATATTTCAGCTTAAGGCAATTAAGTGTGGTCGGCCAGCCACATCCCCATGTCGGTAAAGACCCTGTCCTTGCCCGGCTCATTGTGGACTTCGTGGTAGAAACCCTCGTATATCTTGAGAGTCTTATCCTTTGAGCCGGCCTTCTCGTAAAGACCCTTGGCGCCTTCCTGATTGACCATCTTGTCCTCAGAACCCTGCAGGATGAGCAGCGGTATTACGATGGACTGGAGCTTTGAGTCGACGGCTTTCATGGTTGTAAAAAGCTCTGAGCCGAGTCGGGCGGTAACCTTTCCGCGGTAAACGAGAGGGTCCTTATCATAGGCTTCGACCACCGCCTTGTCCTTGCTGATGTAAGTTGAGTCCAGCGCCTGCACGCCCAGTTTGGGCGTGACGGCGGAGAGGAACCTGGCCATGGCGATAATTGCAGGAGAGATGCTCTCACCCGGCTTGAGCGCGGGAGCGGATATGACCAGTCCGACCAGGTCGTGCTGGTGCTGGAGCGCATAGACGGTGGCGATCAGGCCGCCCATGCTATGGCCGTAGAGGAAAACCTTTTTGTCGGGATTATCAGCGTTCGCCATTTTGTAAAGCGTATGGAGGTCGTCCAGGTAGGTCTGAAAACGTTTAACGTACACTCTCTGGCCCTCTGACTTGCCATGGCCCTGGTGATCGAGGCCGTACACTGCGTAACCCAGGGGGACGACTTTGTTGACGAGGTTATTATAGCGGGAGATATGCTCGCCCAGGCCGTGTGCTACCAGTATCACGGCCTTGACCTGGCCGTCGGGCAGCCAGCACCTCCAGTAAAGATTGTGATTGTCAGTACCCTTAAAATGGCCCTCTTTCTGATTCATAGTAGTCCCCCCCATTTTTGCCCATATTATGCGCTTGCAGGCCCCGTCCGACAAGTCACATAGAGATGACGTAAGGGTCCTGAACTATAACTCAGCGGTACAGGGCCGGCACGCCCGATAATTTGTCCGGGGCACGTGAAAAACGTAAAATTGACAGGCGGTTTTCAAATATGCTCAAAGCTGTATTATTCGATCTCGATAACACTCTCATCCTCTTCGAAGAGGTTAAATTCGTTAACGGCTACTATCCCAGGCTGGCAGCCAGGTTTGAGGGAGTTTTCCCCGACGGGCAATTTGCCGAAAGGCTGATGAAAGCCACTGTCGAACTGCGCAACAACGACGGCAGCAGGATAAACCGCGAACTTTTCATCACTGCATTGTGTGACGGGCTCGATGTAAACAGGGAAGAGGTTTGGGCCCGGTTCGAGCAGTTCTTCAGCCTGGACTTCGACGTTTTTCGGGATACCGTTGTGGCCACTCCCGGGGCCGGCAACGTCTTCAGGCATGTCAAGGAGCGTAAGTTAAAGTTAGTGGTGGCCACCAACCCCATCTGGCCGCTCTCCGTGCAGCAGAAAAGAATAGCCTGGGCCGGATTGAGCGGTGCCAAGGTTGACCTTATCACGCATATCGACAATATGAGCTACTGCAAGCCGCAACTCGGATATTTCAGGCAGATTTGCCGATTGATTGACGTTCAACCTGAGGAGTGCCTGATGGTCGGCGATGACCCGGCCAACGATATGGTGGCCGCCTTGACAGGCATGAAGACCTATCAGACAACGGACAGCCGCGCGCACTCGAAGCAACCGCTCGAGGTAAGCCAAAAGGTCATCGGCAATAACCTTGAAGGCATACCGCCGGCAGATTTCAGCGGCCTGCTAATTGAGGTGCCACCGGCAATTAATAGCCTGCTCGGGCTTTAGCCACTGCCGATCCACCCCAAAAAGCAACCCCACCTAAATACTTTGTGTAAAGCAAACCATTTATGTTATACTAATTACTATAATGGTATTTTCAGCAGCGGCGGAAAATGACAGGTAAAAATGAGACGATCGACCGTATTTTAGGCCGGGTTGAGGGCGCTTTCCGGCAGCTTTTGCCGCTGGCGCACCAGGAATTGCTCGATCTCGACCTGACCACACCGCAGTTAAAGGTTGTGCTGCTGCTCTATATGGGCGGATCTGCGCGCATGAGCGCGCTGGCCGCTGCATTAGGTGTAACTCTGGCGACTGCCACCGGCGTTGTGGACCGCCTTGTGGACAGGGGTATGGTGATAAGAGAAAACAGCGTTGAGGACCGCAGGGTTGTGGTCTGCCGTTTGTCGGACAGCGGCCACGAGCTTACGGACAGGCTCTATATCTCGGCGCGTCAGCGGGCCCGCGACCTGCTGCAGGGATTGACGGAAGCTCAATTGAATAAGCTGGATGAGGCGCTGAACTCGCTGTAGGGCGGCGCCCAATAGGAGATAAAATGAACATAGTTGTCACCGGTGCTACCGGTCATATCGGCAATGTGCTGGTACGTGAATTGCTGGCCCAGGGGCATAGCGTCAGAGCGCTGGTGCCTCCCTTTGAGAATGACCTGCCCATCCACGGCCTCGACGTAGAGATAGTCGCTGCGGATGTGTGCGATGCGGCCTCTTTGAGCACTGCCTTCGAGGGCGCGGATGCTGTTTACCACCTCGCCGGGATCATAGCCATCACGCCTGGCAGGGAAGCGCTGCTGCAGAGGGTCAATGTCCAGGGCACCCGCAACGTAGTCGATGCCTGCCTGGAATCCGGCGTCGGCCGGCTGGTTTATACCAGCTCTATCCACGCCATCCAGGAGCCTCCTGAGGGCATAGTGATCAACGAGACCTTTCCCGTGAACCCGGATAACGTGCTTGGTCCCTATGCCAGGAGCAAGGCGATGGGAACCCTGGAGGTAAGAAAGGGGATAGAGCGCGGATTGAACGCGGTCATCGTGCATCCCACCGGTGTGATCGGTCCCTTCGATTTCAGGATATCGGAGATGGGCCAACTCGTGCTGGATTTCATCCGGGGAAAACTGAAAGCCTATCTGGACGGGGCTTATGATTTCGCCGATGTCCGCGATGTGGCGCATGGCCTGACACTGGCCTGCAGCAAAGGCCGCCGGGGGGAGAGCTACATCCTTTCGGGTGAAAGAGTCAGCATCAAACGGATTATGGAGCTGCTGGAGGAAATCAGCGGCGTAAAAGCGCCGAAGTTCAAAGTGCCGGCGTGGTTGGCCCACTCTGTAGGCAAATTGGCGCCCATCTATTACCGGATCGCCCGCAGCAAGCCGCTTTTCACGGACTATTCGGTGGATGTGCTGCGCAGCAATTCAGTAGTCACTTCGGAGAAAGCCCGGATGGAGCTGGGCTACAAACCGCGCTCGGTGCATGAATCGATCTTCGATTCCGTGGCATGGTTCAGACAACATCTGGCACCGGCGCAGCTGGCGCCGGCCGTCAGGCGGGTATAGACCGGCACTATACTGATCTTACGGTGTAGATTCCACCTGTTGCCTTATTCTGCTACATCTTTCACCTCTGCTGACATACGTCCCTGCGTTGATAGTCGAACGTTATTGGTGTATAATTAATTAACGATTTGCAGATATGCCCGCAGGCAGTGCTGCTTTAAGGAGGCGAGATGGCTGAAGATTATGCGGAGAAGAGTTTCTGGCTGGGTAACTCCGGGGCCTATCAGGAAAGTCCGGCGCTGACAAACGACATCAAATGCGACGTGGCGGTGGTTGGAGGCGGATTTGCCGGGATCGCTACAGCCTATTACCTGAAAAAAGCGCAGCCTTCGCTCAAGGTCGTTGTGCTGGAGGGATGGGTCATCGGTTGGGGCGCGTCCGGACGCAACGCCGGCTTCGCCATGACGACCTTCGGACTGCAGATGTCCATTACCAAAATGCTGTTCGGAGAGGAGAAGACCAGGCAATCGCATCGCTATATGGAGAGGGCGGTAGATATCGTCGGAGAGCTGGTGGCGGAGCATAAGCTCGATTGCGACTATGAGAGGCCCGGCTTCCTGCGCATCGCCACCACGCCGGCCTATGCCAAGCGGATCAGGGAAGAGGTACATCTGGTCAAGCAGCTGGGCCTTACGGGCGTAGACTGGATAGAGGCGGACGAGGTTCAGAAGCGGGTGAAATCACCCCACTATATGGGGGCGTGGTGGGAGCCGCGCTGCGCCCTGGTCAATCCCGCCAAGCTGGCCCGCGAGATGAAGCGCGTGGCCGTCAAGTTCGGCGCCGAGGTCTATGAACGCACGCCGGTGATGGAGATTAAACGCTCCACGGCGGGCTTCACTATTAAAGCGCCGAAAGCTACTGTCAGCGCGGACAAACTGGTACTGGCGACCAACGCCTACTCGCTGGCCATACCGGAGTTGAATGCCATGCAGCAGCCGGTCTGGACCTATATCGTGCTCACGGAGCCGCTCAGCAGGTCCCAACTGGATGAGATGGGCTGGCAGGGCCGTGAGGGCATCGAGGACTATCGCAACATGGTGCATTACTACCGGCTGACGGCCGATAACCGCCTGCTGATGGGGGGACGGGATATCACATTGACCTACGGCGCCAATATGGAGAAAGACCTGAATCCAAAGATATTCGCCCAGCTTGAAAGGGACATTGTCGATTTCTATCCCTGCCTCCGGGGAATCAAGATAACGCACCGCTGGGGCGGTCCGGTCTCCGTGCCCATGGATATGACGCCGGCGCTGGGGTACCTGGGCGGCAAAGATGCGGTTTACAGCCTGGGCTGCATGGGCCACGGCGTTTCACTGACCCATCTCAACGGCGAGGTTATGGCGGACCTGCTGCTTGAGAGAAAGTCCGAATGGACCGAGTGCTTCCCCGTCAACCGCAAGGTCTTCAAGTGGCCGCCCGAGCCGATCAGGTTCGTGGGCGAGCAGGCGATTCTAGGCTATCTGCATGCCGAGGACGCCTGGCTGGAACGCAAAGGCCTGGGCCCTGTCAAAAAATAAGTGCATATAAAGCGCTGTTGCGTCGCGGGGCTGCGCATGACAGCGCAGCTCCGGCGTGCTAAAATCCTTGAGCCCTGACGGCCGCCGTTGATGGGTCGGCCGTCCATCCGGGAGCGATATGGATCCCCTGTTAATACGCATCTTTCTGCTGGTACTCGTGCTTATATTTGCGCACACGGTGGAAACCGTGCTGGGATTCGGTGCGAATATTATTGCGCTGGCCCTCGGCATCTTTATTTTTCCCCTGGAGACCATTTTGCCCGTGCTCGTTATACTTGGTTTATTACAGAGCCTGTGGCTGGTGGCGCGCTGGTTTACACACATCAGGTGGCAGGTGCTGCTTTTGAATATCCTGCCTGCGGCCATTATAGGCATGGCCATCGGCATCTCCTACAGGACGCTGGTGGGTAATTATACGCAGTTGCTGATATTGCTGGGCGTCTTTGTCATGGCTGTTTCGCTAATGGAGATAGTTCTCATATATAAAACGAGGGCGGCCGGCGGAAGTTTGCCCTGGTATCTGGGATGGCCGATATTGATCGTGGGGGGCATCTTTCACGGCATCTTCGCCAGCGGAAGCCCTCTTATCATCTATTATTCCAGCCGCGAGCTTAAGGAGCCCGCCGAATTTCGCGCCACCATATCCATGTTATGGCTCATTCTGTCCGTAATACTGGTCGTCAACCTCTATTCCATCGGCCAGATAAATATCACCACCCTGGCGACAACGGGCATCGTGTTGCCCGGGTTGATCCTGGGCATCGTATTCGGCAGCCGCATGACCTTCAGGGCGCTGGTTTACAAGGTGCTGATCTATACGCTGCTCTTCGTCGCAGGGCTGCTGCTGGTTGTACAACAAATAATCTACCGTTGAAGCCGGATTGTGCATTCCTGCTACAATAAGCAGGGCCGGCTCCCTGCGGATAATAGTAGAATGAAAAAGAACGAGCGTAATCTTGTCCCCCCCGGTCTCTCGTATATTGCGGATAATATCGGCAGCCGGGACAATATACTCGGCCTGCCGCTGGAGGCCAGGGCCAAATGGGCCGAAGGGCTGGAATTCACCACTGACCGGTCTACCGTGTTTTTCGCCGGCTGTGGCTATCAGTACTCCTCCATGCTCGAGCCGCTGGTGACACTGGTCAGGACCGCCGATCGGATGTCCATCGATCCCGACCTCCCGGTGGTGCTTGCCGGGATACCTAAAAAAATGGGAGTGGATGTAGTCGGTATTTACACGAAGGTGCTGGCCCGCGGCGATGGTGGCGACAGCGGAGTGCTGCGGGACGCCGTGCGCGTGCTCAAATATCTGGACATTGAAGTGGGCTATCTGGGAGTGGAAGAGCCCTGCTGCGGCGCCCCGCTTTACCACATGGGGCTGCGCAGGGAGTTCACCGCCAACGCCGGGAAGGCCGTTACCCGCTTCAGGTCACACGGTGTGAGGAAGATAATCAGCATTGTCCCATCCTGCACACATGCCCTGCGCACGCTTTTTACCGCAGCGGTGCCCGGCTACGATATCGGGGTTCGCCACTTCATCGAAGAGGTTGCCGACAAAATCAGGCCCGGTCAATTCCGCTATCCGCACAATGTGAAAGTGGCCTATCACGATCCATGCCAGCTGGGCAGGCACATGGGCCTCATCGATCAGCCACGCCTGGTGCTGCGGGCAGTTGAAAATCTCGAGCTGGCCGAGCCGGAGTGGACATCGGGCGAATGGTCGACCTGTTGCGGAGGAGGCGGCGGCTTTGAGGTCGTATTTCCCGATATGAGCCAGACGCTGGCCGAGGGCAGGATAAGGGAGCTGGCCGATACCGGCGCCGATATTATTGCCACCCAGTGCCCCGGTTGCCTGATGCAGCTTAAAAGCGGGCTGAAGGCATTGAAGAAGGACAAAATCGAAGTAGTCGACCTCGCCACCCTGCTGGCCAGGTCTATGAACACAAAATAGGAACTTAATTTGGGCTAAAATTTGAAATGTCATCGCGAGGAGCGCAGCGACGTGGCGATCTGGTAAACTGCCATATCCGACATCGCAATGACACGAGTTTGAACACATGTCTATATCGAAGGATTACAGGAAGGAGCTCAGGGACGCAGCCGGCAGCGGGCGTATCCGGCTGGCGCTTGCCCGTGCCATTAAAAGCTACCGTGTGAACACGGATAATGCTCTTAAGAGGTTCCCACACACGGTAAAAATGGCTGAGGAAGTCAGGCTGATAAAAGAGGCGTCCGTCCAGCAGATGGCGGAGCTGGCCAGGAAAGCGGGCCGCAGCATCGAGGAGAACAAGGGAAAGTCCCACATCGCCAGGACGGCCGGGGACGCGCTCAGGATCATCGGGGAGATCGTCGGCCACAAGAAGCTGGTGGTCAAGGCCAAGAGCATGACGGCCGAGGAGATACAGCTGCGCGAGCATCTGGAGGAGGCGGGAAACGAGGTATATGAGACCGACCTGGGCGAATTCATAATACAGAAACTGGGACAGCGCCCCATGCATATCCTCTCCCCCGCCATACACGTGCCGAGGGAGGATGTGGCCGAGCTGTTCACGCAGATAACCGGCCGCAAGCAGCAACCCGATATAGACAAGCTGGTGGCGACGGCGCGGGAGTTACTGAGGGAGAAATTTTTCAAAGCGGACATCGGCATCAGCGGCGCTAACGTGGTTTCCGCCGATACCGGTACGCTCTTCATGATCGAGAACGAGGGAAATATCCGCCTGGCCACAGGCGCCCCGCCCGTGCATATCGCGCTGGTCGGCCTGGAAAAACTGGTGCCGACGCTGGAGGAGGCCTTCAAGGTCGCCGAGGTCACCTGGCGATACGCAAATTATTCAGTCCCGTCCTACGTCAGCCTGGTCTCAGGCCCCAGCAAGACGGGCGATATCGAGAAAGTGACCACGTACGGTGTTCACGGCCCTAAAGAGTTCCATGTCATCTTCCTGGATGACGGCAGGACGCAGCTGGCCAAGGACCCCGTGCTGCGACAGGCGCTCTACTGCCTGCGCTGCGGCGGGTGCCTTTATGAATGCCCGGTCTTCGGGCTCACGGCGGGCTATTTCGGCGATAAGTATTTCGCAGGCATCGGAGCGGTGTGGGCCGCGGAGGTTACCCGCAACATGGAGAAAGCTTCGTCCATGGCCTATACGTGCCTGACCTGCGGCAGGTGCAAGGTGCGCTGCCCCATGAAGATCGATGTCCCCGAGATGATACTGGCCCTGCGAAAGTCCATAGCCGAGCCGTAGGCCATTATTTATACTCGTTCAACTTTTCCACTACAGGACCTATAACGCGTTCCGTGGCCTCGTTGAATATCAGGTGACAGGGTTCGTGGAACACCAGCATCTCCTTGTGCGGGGCGGCGATTTTTTGGTAAACCTCGAGGCAGTAGCTGTAGGGGAAGAGCGTATCGCCGGTGGAGGCGATCACCACCACCGGGCATTTGATGCTGCCGTCGGAGATGCTGCTCAGGTCCGCCGTGAATAGCGATGCCAGGAAGCAAAGCGGGTAGTTAGAACGGTTGAGGGGGTCGCTGAAAAACTGGTCCCGCAACTGCTTTGATTTGCTGACCCTATCGAAGTCGAGATAGGACTCCGGCGGCAATTCCAGACCGGGGGCGATGCGCGCGGCGAGCTTCATCGTAGAAGTGATAGGACGAACAAAGGGTTTAAGGAAATGCGGGAACCTCGTTATTTCTATCGAGCTGCTCAGGGACGGGATCAGCACGTTATTGGGGAATACCGCTTTTATACGGCTGTCCAGCCCGGCCGCCGCCAGGCTGAGAATTCCGCCCTGGGAGGATCCCAGCAGGATCACGGTGCTGCTGATATGGTCCAGGCAATAACCAATGCTGTCCATGATGTTCTGCAGCATGTCGGCGAAGGTAAAAAACTTCTTCTCCCGCGGGCTCTTGCCGTGGGACAACAAATGGACGCCCGCGACGTTGAATCCCGCAGCGGCCAGCAGCGTCAGGAATTCATCGTAAAAAAGGGGGTGCGTCATCGTGCCGGGAATGAAAACGATGCAGGGACGGCCATCGCCCGCGTGATAGAGGGAAAGAGCGATCCTGGTGCCCGCCGATTCAATCAGCGTCTCGCTGTAATTATCCCATCCCGACAGGTTCAGTACCACCTGATCATGGTCTCTCACGACTGTCTATTTTACACTGTGTGTCAAATACCCAGTCGTTTCCGCCTCTCCTCGATGGCTGCGGCTATACCGTCCACGGCCTTGACGGCGTCCTTCTCAACGCTCAATTGGCCGCCGGTGACGCCCGGCAGGTCCTGCGTCAGGAGCTTGACCAGGCTGGGTCCACCGGTTACGGTGGGCACCGGATTGACGTAGGTATACAGGCCGAAGGCCAGCGCAAATACAGCGTCGATGGTCGCCTTCTGCTCCATGTATTCGGGGGCCACCGCCGCGACGGGCAGGTCGGTAACCGGAACGTCGCCCAGCTCTTTGGATATGGCGGCCAGCAGGTCGGCCAGCCGTCCTGTGTCGGTGCAGGTCCCGTAGCTCAGCACGGGGGGTATACCCAGCGACCGGCAGAGCCCCTTCAGTCCCTCACCGGCCAGATCACCGGCCCGGGGGGAGCACAGCCCGGACAGCTGCATGGCCGCGTTGCCGCAGCCCATGGAAAGCACCAGTATGTCGCGCTTGATAAGCTCTCTGGCCACGGCCACGCTGTGCGCGTCGTTGCCGTGGTCGCGCAGGGTGGTGCACGATACCAGCCCCGCCACGCCCCGGATGGTACCCCTTTTAAGGGCGTCCAGCAGCGGCTTAATGCTGCCTCCCAGCGCCTCCACTATGCTTTCCGAGGAGAAGCCGACCACCGCCTCGGTCACCGGCAGCCCGGCCACGGCTTCGACCGTTTTCCTGCGCTCTTTATAATTGGCGACGGCCATATCCAGCAGCTCGGCCGCCTGTTTGCCGGCCTTTTCGGGCAGGTAGTCGATGCGCTCCGCAACTCCCTCAAAGGACACCAGGTCGCTCACGGGCAGCAGCTTGAACTTATATTTTTCAGCGTAGGCCGGATCGACCGGCATCGAGCAGTTCATATCGCAGGCAAACAGGTCCACGCATCCCGAGGCCAGCACGGCCTCCTGCGAGATCCAGTTGCCGGTAAAGCCCCATAGTGCGTCGTCCATCTCCCAGCGTTGTATCATCTCCTGTCCGGTTTCGATATTAGCGATGATGCGCAGTCCCCTGGCGCCGGCCGCTCTGGCCTTATCCTGCCACTCTTTAGTGCGAGCCAGCTGTACCATGGCAAAGCCCAGGAAGGGCTCATGTCCGTTGGGCAGGGCGTTGACGTAATCCTGGTCAAGCACGCCCAGATCGACGCGCATTTTATGGGGTCGTGGTATGCCGAAGAGGATGTCCTGGCAGTATTCGTTGATTATCTGGCTCTGGTAGGCCATGGCAATTCCCAGCCTCATAGCCTTGAGCGCCAGGCTCTGGTAATAGCCGTCCACGTTGGTCAGGCAGGAGCTGGTGGAGAACAGCATCTCGCCGTGGATGCCGCCGGGGAAGATGCCCAGCCTGCGCCAGGTCTCCTTGCGCTCGGCGGGCGCCAGCGCCTCCACGATACGGCTGGGCTGGTCATGTTTGCGGTTGAAGTCCTCGTCCGCATATTTACACAGCCGCAGGGCTATGCGTTTATGGGAGCCGGCGGTGCTCAGGCCGAAGCGTTTGGCGAAGGTCTTGAGCTTGTTGCCCTCGATGATGCGAAAAGGGGTCTGGCCCCTGGCCGTGGCCTGCAGCGTCTTAATCGTCTGCTCCGTATGGTAGTGGTAGGTGGATGCGCCCATCACGTTGCGCAGCAGCATCATGCGCATGGCCATGCCGTCGGCCGTGACGCCGCATACTCCGCGTTTATCCTTGGAGGCATCGGCCCGGCAGGGCCCGTTGGAGCAGAGGTCGCAGCGTCTCCCCTCCTGGCAGAAGGGACAGCGCTGGTCGGGACTGCTGCCCAGGCCCTGCGCCTCGTAGCGGTCCCAGATGTTGGTCATACCGTCCTTTTTAATGCGGTCGTAGACGGTGCGCACTGAGCTGTGATACGAGATCCGATCCTCTTCCATGGCAACCTCCGCTTAATTTATTAATTCGCCCCGTGTGCTGATGATGAATTCCTTGAAAGGGATATCCTTGTTACTCGATAGAATAGCCTGCATGGCCATACGGGTCAAACCGGAGCAGCAGGGCACTTCCATACGCAGTACGGTCAGGCTTCCGATGTCCGACTGGCGCAGTATCTCGCTGAGTTTGGCCAGGTGCGCTTCGTAGTTATCCAGCTTGGGGCAGGCCACCAGCAGGGCATGGTTTTTAAGGAAATTTCGGTGGAATCCGCCGCAGGCGAAGGCCGTGCAATGCGCCGCCAGCAGGACGTCGGCGCCCTGTAAAAAAGGCGCTTTGGCTGGGACGAGGGTGAGCTGCACCGGCCAGTGGGACAACTGCGAAGGTTCATCCTCGGATTTGATGCCGGGCCCCTGTCTTGCGGCCGGCTTGAACTGCGCAACGCTGGAGGACGGGCAGCCGCACGGCAGAGTGCCCTTCTTTTCAAATTGAAGCACGTCAGCGGAAGGACAGCCGCAGGCAGGTTCCGGCACTGCCACTGTATGTCCGGACAGGTGCTTTTTCACAGCTTCTTCTTCGAAGGGTTCCCCCTCTCTTTCAATAATGGAAATGGCGTCCTGCGGGCATTTGCCCAGGCAGGCGCCCAGGCTGTCGCAGTATTTGTCGGAGACCAGCCTGGCCTTGCCGTCTATAATCTGCAGCGCACCCTCGGCGCAGGACATGATGCACAGCCCGCAGCCGTCGCACTTTTCCTCGTCGATTTCGACTATTTTACGTTTGATCCTGGTCGCTGCTTTCTCCATTTCACTCCTCCGCGGTTGTTTTTATTGTGTTTGAGCCCGCCTTAGAGGTCCTGTATTTCGGCACTGCTCGGCATATTTGCAGTACTCCGCGCACGAATTGGATTTATTCAAGACGGCTTCTCCGCAGGCGGGGCACTCGACCCTGACGTCCGTGGAGAAAACCTCAACTTCCCCGCCGCAGCGCGGGCACGGCCTGATTTGAAGTGCGGGTGTGCCGCCGCCGGAAGGTCCAGGGCATCTCAAGGGTATATTCATAGATGCAATTTTAAATTCGGTCCGGGCCGGCGGGTATGATTAATGTCACACAGGGTGACGCGGCGGGGCTGGGAGCAGGTGAAATATGCTTATTCGCCGTAATGTTGCAGCAATTGGTAAATGGCCTCGCTTCCGAAGGCCAGCGCCTTGACCGGCACCCGCTCGTCCGCCGCGTGGAAGAGCTGCTCGAAGTTGATGTCCGGCGGCAGCTTGAGGGGAGTGAACCCGTAGGTCTGTATGCCGAGTTTGGCGAAAAGGCGGGCATCCGTCACAGCCGGGAAGAGCATCGGTGTGGGTGTGCTGCCCGGGTCGGCTTCCCTGAGTATATCAGCCAGCGTATCGTAAAGCCCCATGTCGGGCTGCGGCATGCCGCCGCCGAAATAGGACAGCTCGTATTCGACGTCGCTGCCGGCCAGGCCCTTTAGCTCCGCGATGATATCGTCCGGTGTGAAGCCCGGCAGCAGGCGGCAATCGAGGCCCAGTGAAACCTGGCAGGGTATCTGGTTGGAACTCTCCCCGCCGCGTATGGTGGTGGCTGAGACGGTGTTGTGCAGTATGGGATCGAACATGCGCACCTGCTGGCCGAAGGTATCGAGGACTGAATTGGTCAGCGCCGGGATGAGCATTTGCATGAAGGTCTGCTTGAGCGGGCTGGGCAGCCCCTCGGCCGTGCAGCGGACCTGCTCCTTGGCAACGGGTGTTATATGCACCGGCAGGCGGTGTTCCAGGCTGTGCAGAAAGCGTGATACGCGAGCCATGATGCCGCCGCGCTCGGGCCAGGCCCCGTGACCGCCCTTGCCGTAGATGTTGACTATTATTCCGCAGCCCTGTTTTTCCGATACCATGACGGGGTAGAAGCGGTGCCTCAGTATGTGTGACGTGTAGCCGCCGAATTCGCCGATGGCGTATTTAACGCCCTGGAAAAGCTGCGCCTGGCTGGTGACCAGGTATTCGGCGCCATAGGTGCTGCGGCTCTCCTCGTCGCTGAGCACGGCCAGCAGCACATCGCCCGCCGGTACGAGGCCGTCGGCTTTAGCGCGCATCATGACTGCCAGCATCATGGCTATGCCGCCTTTCATGTCCAGCGCACCGCGGCCCCATATATATCCGTCCAGCTCCTCCCCTATGAATGGATTGAGCCTCCACTTCTGGTTGGCGGTGGTGACAACGTCGATGTGGCCGTACATCAAAAGCGGCGGCGCGGCGCCCCGGCCCTGGATGCGGGCTATCAGGTTGGGGCGGGACGGGTCACCCGCCACGACGGTGTTCTGTACGCCGGCCCAGTCCAGCAACCCCTTGATATAGTTGATGCAGGCAGCTTCGTTCCCCGGCGGATTGACCGTGTTGTGGCGGATCAGGTTCTTCAGGATCTCAGACGGGCGCGTTAAGATTGCGGCCTGTTCCTCTGAAGGTGAGCTGTTCAAGATATTTCTCCTGTGCTTACGCCGGTACTGCGAATGAACTGCCTGGCCCATTGTAGTAAATGGCCGTAGCCATGTCCAGCGCTTCCCTTCACCTCACAGTCGCCGGCAGTTATCCGGCATAATTGACTTGTTGCAGAGGTCACACTATCATTACCCGGAACGGAGCTGGATGAATTGAAAACTCCTTTCGGGGACAGGTTTAATCTGCCTGAGCTGGGCAATGACCTGCGCGTAGCCTTTTTCCTGGTTTTCAAAGCTATTACCAGGGGCAACAAATATACCCTGGTTTTGACCATTCTGGTCACCACGCTGGCCTTCATCAATATTATTTTCACCTCGTCCATCATGAACGGGGCAATCAGCAAGGCCTATCAGCAGGCTCAGGAGAACTATGTCTCCAACATCGTGATACTGCCTGCTATCGATGATAAATACATCAGCCAGGTGCGGCAGCTTAAGACCAGTATCGATACACTGCCCGGTGTGATAAGCTGCAGCTCGCGCTATTCCCAGTCGGGGCTGATCAGGTACGATCCGGAGAAAGACAACCTGGATGTGCGCGAGAAAGCCTGGACCATCAAATCGTTTAATCCCGAGGAGGAGATAAAGGTAACCAGCCTGCAGAACTATATGATCGCCGGCAGGTACCTGGAGGAGGGCGATCGCGACCAGGTTATCATGGGCAGGGAGATATCGGGCGGTTACGGGGCCAGCTTCCAGATATCATCACTCAAGGGCGCAAAGGTGGGCGAAGAGATCAGCATAACCTACGGCAACGGGGTCAAGCGCGATTACAAGATCAAAGGGATCTATAATACGTATTTCCCCCTGGCCGACCTCAATGTCTTCATAACAGAGAAAGAGATGGAATCGGTGCTGGGCCTGCACAACAGGGCCTCCGAGGTGCTGATAAAGACGGACGGATCGGTGCCTGAGCGTGTTTATATAGATAGGCTGAGGACGATGGGAATAGAGCAGGAACAGATAAACGTCTGGATGGACTTTATCGGCTATATCAGCGGGCTGACACAGACCTTTGATATAGTCAAAAACATCGTGACATTTATCGGTCTGCTGGTGGCGGGCGTGACCATATTTATCGTCATATTCATCGCCACTGTCAACCGGCGGAGGCAGATAGGCATACTCAAGGCCATCGGTATGAAGGAGCGCATAATCATTCTCTCCTATATATTGCAGGCCGCATTCTATGCCTTCCTGGGAATTGTTGCCGGGCTGATCTTTATCCATATCGGCCTGGTGCCATACTTTATACGGAATCCCCTCCCCATGCCCATCGGGCTGGTCAGCCTGGCGCTGGTAAGAAGCGATATGGCTGTTGCCATAATCAGCATGCTGCTGGTCAGCGTGGTGGCCGGCTTTATCCCATCGTGGATGGTGACCCGGCAGAATATCATCAAAGCTATCTGGGGCTGAGAACATGATAATAGAAGCTAAAGGTTTGAAAAAAATTTTCGGCGGCGCGGTGCCGGTGGAGGCGCTCAAGGACATCGACCTGCAGATAAACCAGGGAGAGTTTGTGGGCATCATGGGGCCCAGCGGCTCCGGCAAGTCCACCCTTTTGCATATGCTGGCGCTGCTGGACGATGTCACCGCCGGGACGATCATAGTTGACGGCACGGACGTCGAGCGACTGTCTTCTATACAGAAGACGCATTTCCGCCTGACTAAATTCGGCTACGTTTTTCAGGAATATGCCCTGCTGCCCGAGCTGAATGCGCTCGAGAATGTCTGTCTGCCTCTTATGATGCTGGGCGCCCCGGCCAGGGAATACCGCAGGGCAGCTATGGAGATGATGGAGACGGTGGGACTGAGCAAACGCGCCAAACACCTTATCAGCCAGATGTCCGGCGGCGAACAGCAGCGCGTAGCTATAGCCAGGGCGCTGGTCAACCATTCCAGGATACTCTTCGCGGATGAACCATGCGCCAATTTGGACACCAAAAACTCCGGCATCGTCATGAACCTTCTGCGCCGTTTGTGCGATGAAAGGGAACAGACTATTATCATGGTCACCCATGAGCCCGAGCACATGCAGTTCGCCGACCGCATCATCTGGATCAAAGACGGCATGATTGAAAAGGAAGAGAAACCGGGATAAAAACACTGAAGGGCCTGCCGTCCATAGGCAAGCCCTTCAGTCGAATACTAAATCCCTGGCTTAATTATATCTGGTCAATTCATCTGCCAGAGCCTTTTTGGGCAGCGCTCCCACCTTGCGGTCGGCCAGTTTACCGTCTTTGAAAATAAGTAAAGTGGGTATAGCCTGCACCTGAAACCTGGCTGCCATATCCTGGTTCTCGTCGGTGTTGAGCTTGCCGAAGGTGATCTTTCCTTTTAGATCGGCGGCCAGCTCATCGATCACGGGCGACATCATGCGGCAGGGGCCGCACCACGGCGCCCAGCAATCAACCACCAGCGAGCGGTTGTTCCTTATAGCATCCTCAAGGTTGCTGCTGTTCAGCTCGAGCACGAGCCCTTTTTCTTTCTCCATGTTACCCTCCGTGTGTTAATTAAACTGTAGGGAAATTATATTGCAGGCGTGGAGGAGGGGACATGATTTTAGTCACCGTGTGACTTAAGTAACATTGCTATTTCGATAATTGGTTTATCTCGTCGGCGATGAGGGCTGCCAGGTGTTTTTCGCTGCGAGGGCTGCCATCAAGGCTCTCGCCGGCGATTATAAGGTGCCGGCGGGACTGGGATTTATATTCTTCCTTATCGGCACAAGCACGACGGCAGCCGCAGAGTATGATGAGCAGGTCCAATCCCGCGGCATCCGGTGGTGCAACCTCGATGTCCTCCCTGCCACAAGACAGTTTGCGGACCTGCGAGGCCAGTGAGGAGAGGTCGATCTCCGGATTGCACGAGCCGCAGAACTTCAGTGCTATTTTAATGTTGAGCCTGCCCGGTATGTTTTATCAGCAGACGAAGAAGGGCTGATCGCCGATCCTGGCCAGCTTCTCCGCCAGTCTCTTCTTACGCTCGAGATTGCCGCGCCGCTCGATCATGATCTTCTGTGCCTGGGGTGAGCCGGCGCCGTGCATCGACTCGGCCAGGGCGGTGCCGCAGGTCATGGCATCGATCAGGCGGATCAGTCGAATCCTGGTCTCTGCCGGCACGTCGGACACACCTTTCATATATTTATCAACCCATTTGCCTACCGAAGCATCCCTCAGGTCGAATTCAGAAGGCATGGTGGCCAGCAGGCCGCCCGTGATGTCATGTGCCAGGCGGGCTATCTCGTAGACGTTGCGCGTTACGTTCAGCTTGGTGATGTTGGCCATCAGCGGGTCTGCCTGGTAGCACCCCGCCGGCTGCTGGAAGCCCTGGCAGGAGCAGGCGATCGAGCAGCAGTAAATAGTCTCGGCCAGGTGCATCATCTCGGCCAGCTTGTCCTTTACATGAGAAGCTTTGATCGTGCCCTGTGCCTGCGCCAGCGCGTAAACGGCGCCCACCAGCACATCGGCCAGTCCTCCCTTGCAGCCGCCGTAGTTCTGCCGGTGGAAGGTGGCGAAGCGTTCCACCAGCTCCACGGCAAAGTCATACTCGCCGCACATGAAGACATGCTCGTTGGGCACGAAGACCTTATCGAACACGATGAGGGCCTCGCCGCCCACGCAGCCATACTCGGCGTTGCCCTGATCCATGGAACACTCGCATTTGCGGGTATCGTTCGATTGCCGGCCGAATACGTGCAGCAATCCGGGGGCGTCAATGGGCACGTAGAAGCAGACTGCGTAGTCCTTGTCCTCAGCCCGCATGGCGGAGGTCGGCATGACCAGGTGGCCGTGCGAATTGACCGCACCGGTGATATGAGCCTTGGCGCCGCTGACCACGATGCCGTCCTTCTTTTTCTCCACCACGTGGACATACAGGTCGGGATCCTTCTGCTGGCTGGGGGAGAGGCTGCGGTCTCCCTTTGGATCGGTCATGGCGCCTGAGGGCATCAGGTCCCTTTCCTGGACCATCTTCAAGAATTTCTTAAAGCGCTCATAGTAGTCCGTTCCGTATTTTTTATCGACATCGTAACTTACGGAATAGGTGGCGTTAAGGCCGTCAAAGCCCACGCAGCGCTGGAAGCAGCTTCCCGTCTGCTGCCCGATGGCGCGCAGCATCTTCACCTTCTTGACCAGGTCGTCGTGTCCCTGATGGATGTGCGTGAAGCGGTTGATCCTTTCTCCGGTGAGATGGGATTTGGCGGAGCAGAGCTCCTCGAACTCGGGCGAGATAGCCATCTCGTAAGTCAGGGCGGCGGCGTTAACGTGCGGTATAAAGGCCGGATGCTCCGTTATATCCGCGATCTTCTCCCCCATGTAGTAGATCACGGGTTTAAGACCCTTTAGACTCTTTCTATACTGCTTGCCGGTCATCTGGGACATGGCGAATACCTCCCTTGAGAATAATTGGTAGCGCTCAGACAGCGTGGCAAATAATTATACACTATATAGCACCCGCGAAAAGGTTATAGAATACAATTATTGCAATATACAATAATAACATGTTACAATAATGACCGTAGAGGTGATTCATATAATGAATGAGAAGCAGTACGTTCAGATTAATCAATCCCTTTTCTCGCTTGCGCATGCATACGAAGCAAGGATGTTGAAGGACGCGAAGGCCAGGGCTTCTGATATCCGGCTTTCCGACTGCGCCGTGATAATGGTGCTGGGACAATTGCAGCCGATCAGCGCCAGCCAGCTTTCCAAACGCATGTTCATAAATCCAGGCACTATTTCACTTTATTTGCAGCGACTTGAGAACAGGGGCTTTGTCGTACGTGAAAGAGATAAGAAAAACCGCCGTCTCTGGTGGCTGACGCTGACAGATCCGGGCCGCGATGCCTACGCTGCCATTGTCCAGGGTACGGCACAGTATACGCGGGACTTTTTGTCACCTCTGCTGCCTGCTGAACAGGTAACGTTGCATAAATTATTATTGAAGGCCTCGCACGGCCTTGGTTTTGACTGGCAGTGAATACTGTGAAGGGCGCCGGCATGAGACGAAAACTTGTACTGGTTAATCCGGTCAATCATGTACGCACCGGTTTGACGGTGAATAAGAGCTCGCGCTTCCCGCCTCTGGGGCTGGGGATAGTGGCCGCGTTGACTCCGCCGTCCTGGGACGTCACTCTGCTGGACGAAACCTGGGAACCGTTTCGTTATCAGGAGGCCGACCTGGTCGGTATCACAGCCTTTACGGCTACTGCTCCCAGGGCTTATGAAATATCCCGGATGTACCGTTCGAACGGCGTGCCGGTGGTTATAGGCGGCATCCATGCCTCGATGTGCGCAGATGAGACATCGCAGTTTGCGGATTGTGTGGTGAAAGGTGAGGCGGAAACGGTTTGGCCGACAATCATTGCGGACTTCGAGGCAGGCAGGCTTAAATCTTACTATTGTGGAGATCGGATTGATCTGGCGGGCAGCCCTGTTCCCAGGCATGACCTGTTCGATCAGGGGTATATGTTTGCCTCGGTGCAGACTTCGCGCGGCTGTCCCATGGACTGCAGCTTCTGCTCGGTGACCGCCTTCAACGGACGCAAATATCGGCGCCGGCCTGTGAGGGAAGTTCTGGAAGAGCTGTCACTTATTTCACAGAAGATGGTTTTCTTTGTTGACGATAATATTATCGGCTACGGGGAAGAGTCCAGGGAGAGCGCTCTGGAGCTGTTCAGGGGCATGGTCGAGCGCAAACTGGACAAGTGGTGGTTCTGCCAGGCGTCGCTGAACTTTGCTGACGATCAAGATGTTCTGTCCTGGGCAGCGCGGGCGGGGTGCAAAATGGTCTTCCTGGGCCTTGAGTCTGAGGAAGAAGAGACACTGGCTGAAGTCAATAAGCAACTGAATTTGAAAAGACGGGTTTCATCCTATTCCCAAGCCTTTCAACGAATACACAGCGCGGGTATTGCCGTACTGGGCGCATTTATCTTCGGGATGGATGGCGATACGCCGGACAAATTAAAGTCGCGGGCGCAATATATGATCGAAAGCGATGTGGACGTTATGCAGGTGACCCACCTCACACCTCTGCCGGGGACGCGGCTCTTTGATAAATTGCGACAGGAGGGACGAATTATCTACGGCGATTTCCCCCCGGACTGGAGTCGCTATGATATGACACAGGTGGTGCACAAGCCTGCAAAAATGAGCCCGGCAGAGCTTTCAACAGGCATATTGCGCTGCAACCGTGATCTGTACTCCTGGCCGGTGATACTGAAAAAGGCCTGCCGGACATTGATCACGACCCGTAATCCCATGGCCGCCATGTTTGCGCTGCAGTCCAATGTTAATTATCGGAATGTAGGTAAAAGCCAGTTAAAACAGCAGGAACATCCTGATTAACGCTTGATGTGGCCAGGCAGTATGTAGATATAGGGCTTGCGCAGTATATATCTATGCAGCCAGCGGTCGAAGCGGCGGAAGGCCAGGAAGAGCACCCAGATCATGGCGTCCTCTTTGTAATATGCCTTGATCTCTTTTTCGGTAAGAGGTTTGATGCCCAGGGATGCGCCCTCCGTGGCATAGAACTCGTTGGCGGCCTCTATCAGGCCGGGCACCAGCTCGGGCCGCTGCTCCTTGTAGAAGTTGGCGATCAGGTCGGTGGTAACCAGACGGGCATCGTAATAGCGCGTCATCACCCCCTCCAGGAAGAGCCAGCGGATGAGCCAGACCAGGAACGAGGGCGCGCTGCGCAGGAAAAGCTCCGGGTCCAGCCGCTCCCGGCCATCTTTTTTCATGAGGGGCGTGCTGGTATCGAAATAAACCAGACGGGACGCCTCGCTCACCCGCGGCGAGGCGGCGTCGAAATCCGCGATGGACCAGTTGGATATCTGGCCGTCTATTCCCAGTGCACGATCGGGATTGGCCGCATTGAACGTCCATACCTTCGTCAGCTCGCGCAGCACGAGCACAAATAGTGTGCGGACACCGTCGGTGTTCAGTATGTGGATGGCGCGGTTGCCGATGGAATCGGGGTTCAATTTGCGCTGGATGTCGAAAGCGATGATATTGCCGGCAGCCGAGGTAAAAGAGGCGAAACCCCACTCGGGTAAGTTGATGCCCAGCTCTTTTCCCAGAGCATCGTTATAGTCTTTATAAAGCGTCTCGTATTCAGCGACCTCATCCGTCGTTTTGAAGATGGGCATCCGCTTGCAGGCCAGGTTTCTGGTTGTCTCCGTCTGTATCTCGAAGATGGTGCTGATCTCTCCGTATCCCAGCACACGGGCGGGTATCCTGCTGTTTTCAGGATGCGCCGGATCCAGCCCCTTTTCGAATTCTTTCAGCAGCTCGATATCTACCTGCACGTCGGCCTCCTATAAAATAATCTATTTCAGGCCAAGGAAGGCTGCCGTATCGCCCAGCGCGCCGTCCACGCCTTCCAGAATCTGATGGGCTACTTTCGTATCGATGATCAGCGGCGGCAACAGCTGGCATACCCTTTTATCGTTATTGGCGTAGATGGCCAGTATGCCGTGGTCGTAACAGGACTTGGTCAGTATCGGCCCGCAGGCGTCGTTGACCATCTCGATGCCCATCATCAGGCCGAGCTGTCGCAGGCCGGTAAGTATCTTGGGGTGTTTCTTTTTCAACTCAGCGAAGCCGTCCTTGAAAACGGCCGCCAGCCTGTTGACATTCTCCAGGAACGCCGGGCTGGACGATTCATCCAGCACGGCGGAGGCCACCGGGCAGCCCACCTCGGCGCCTCCGAAGGTGGAAACGTGAATAAAGGGATTGTTGTGGAAGAAGCTGGAGAGATCCTTACGGTAACAGGTTGCGCTCATAGGGTAGATGCCGCCGGAGAGCCCTTTGCCGATCACGATGATGTCGGGCACGGTGTCGAAATGCTCGATGCCCCACAGTTTACCCGTGCGCCCCAGTCCGGTCTGCACCTCGTCGATAATGAGCAGAGCCCCTTTGTGCGAGCAGATCCGGCGTGCCTCCTTGAAGAAGTCCCCGGATGGGACAGGCATACCGAGCGTGGCGGGTATCGTCTCGAAGATGACGGCGGCCGTTTCATTGTCCACGGCCTTTTCCAGCGCCGCGACGTTATCGAAGGGGACCTGCAGGAAGCCGGGCAGGTTGGGCCCGAAGGGGGAACGGTACTGCTCGTCCCCGGTGGCCAGCGCAAAGCCTGTGTGTCCGTGATAGCCTCCGACCGCCGAAATGACCTTATATTTGCCCGTGTATCCGCGGGCCAGCTTGATGGCCACGTCGATGGCCTCGCCGCCGCCCACGCCGAATACCGTGCAGGAGATATCGCCGGGCATCAGAGCGGCCAGCTTTTCCCCCAGCAGCGCGCGCTGTTCGCTGATCAGGTGGTGGTTGCCGATGTCGAGCTCCTTCAGGCTGTTCTGCAAGGCTTTGATGACCAGCGGATTGCGGTGGCCCAGATTGAAAACACCGCCGTTGCAGTGGCAATTGATCAGCCGCTTTCCGCCGGCGGCGTCCCAGACATAGGGACCTTCGCGCCGGCCGAAAACGAACTCCATTTCGTAGGATTTGAAAGTCTCAGCCTTGCCTGACGATACGTATTCGGCGAAACGCCGGACGATGGTTTCTTTGCTGTCTTTCCCTATATAGTTCATGCAGGCCTCCTCAAGTGATCAGATAGTCCGGGTCTCAGCGCACGGCGCCGGAAGCAAGGTTGACCAGTGCCTTTAGCAGGTCGGCCACCACAGCCCTGGTTGCCCCGTCCGTCAACCTGCCGGTCTCATCGAATTTCTGGCCGGCGAATGTTACGAAGACCTCGGGTTTGGTTACCGCTCTCACATCGAGGAACAGAAGAGTTTGCCTCAGGTGGTACTGTGCCCGCGATCCGCCCAGCATACCGGTGGACGCGCTCATTATAGCGAGCGGTTTGCCCGGCCAGGCGCTGTCCCCGTGCGGCCTTGATGCCCAGTCCAGAGCATTCTTGAGCACGCCGGGCATCGAGAAGTTATATTCGGGAGTTGCGATCAGCACAGCGGAGGAGGCCCTGATCCTTGATTTGAACTCTTTCACCCGTTGCGGCGGGCTCGCCTCCAGGTCCTGATTGAACGGGGGTATGCCCTCGATGTTGAATATTTCGATCGAAGCGCCGGGGGGAAGCAATTCTCCAGCCGCCCTCAATAAAGCTTTGTTGTAAGAGCCTTGTCTGAGGCTGCCTGCAAACCCGAGGATATTTACCGTGTCCATCTCCCGCCTCCGTTATTGCGAACTCTCTGCCGCAGGCTGTTCTCCCGGTGCAGCCTGCGGCAGAGAAGAGTGATCGATTGGCTATTTCTGTCAGGGTGTCAGCACCAGTTTATGGGCGGCGCCGCTGTTGACCTGGTCTTTGGTCCACAGCATGGGGTGGTATTTGATATTGAGCCAGGGTTTGATCATGCTGTCGTACCATTCGCTGGCCGGGTTGCCGCTCTGCCCCGTGGCATTCATGCTGACACTATTACTCAGGTCGTTCCAGTCGATGATCATGCGCATGGAGGGTATACTGTCCACCTGGAAATCGCCTCTGTTTACTATCCAGCGGCAGGCGTTTACTGCGTCGGTGCTGCCGCCGGCCGGGTACGGGCCCCTGTTGACCAGCGACTCCAACGGTTTGATGCCGCTGGCGCCCAGCGGGTTGCTGGAGAAGGTGGCCGTATGCAGGTCGCCCCACTTCCACTTGCTGCGGTCGGGTCCCAGCGCCGCTACGGTTGCGTCGTATCCTTCTTTGAAGGACCTGGACAGAATTTCATCGCGGGTTTCCTTTATATCCGTGGTCCGCACATCGTCCCACCACGGGTCATCGGGGTTCTTGAGCAGCTGATAGATGGCCCACATGTCCCTGTCGTCGCCTTCCGATTTAATGATATCGCCCAGCTGGTCCTGGAATGTGTTGTTGACCAGCTTCATCCAGAATTCGGCGTAGAGGGCGGCCTGCGGGCTGTCCGTGTTGAAGGTCTGGTCCCATTGCACCAGCCAGCTCTTGGCATCCTTCAGCGCCGGGTCCTCGAACTTGACATTGGCCAGGTAGGGCATGATCTCTCCCACGCTCAGCACCTTGTTGTCTCCCTGAATCTTCTGGAAGGTCTCGATGCTGTGCGGCGCCAGGGCTTTGATCAACTGCTCGATGCGCTGGCCGCGGTATCCGAAGTTCCATTCGTAGCCGAGGTTATAGTTGAGGTTGGGATCGAGGTGGTTTTTCAGGAAATCGTAGTACGACGGGGGAGCGACAGCCTGGTTGGCTGTGATGATGTAACCGCGTTCCGGGTTATAGGCCCGCGGCAGCATGTCGAAGGGGATATAGCCTTTCCACTCGTACTGGTCGGTCCAGCCCGGCACGGGCAGCAGGCCGCTGTGGCTCTTATCGCGGATGGGCACTTTGCTCGGCATCTGGTAGCCGATGTTGCCCTCCTTGTCGGCGTAGACAAAGTTCTGGGACGGGCAGTCCCAGTCTCTGAGAGCGTTGCGGAACTCGGTCCAGTTGCTCGCCGTGTCGATGCCGTATATCGCGGATACCAGCGTTCCGGGATCGAGGGCCGTCCAGCGCAGGGCCAGCGGGTCCTTGTTGTTGAAGCCGAAGAACTGGCCGGTCACGGCATCGTATTTATTGTCGTTGATGATCGGGCCGAGGTGTGTCTCCCTGACCTTGATGGTGATGGGCGATGAGCCGTCGCCGAAATCGATGGCCTCATTGCGTGTGGTCATGTCGCGCCATGCGCCGTTCCACTCGTACTGCAATGGGTTATCAGGGTTGACCTTGATCTGATACTGGTCGTGAACATCGGGGTAGACATTGGTCACGCCCCAGGAGATGTTGTTATTATGTCCGATGATGACGCCCGGGCAGGGAGCGAAGGCGAATCCCACCACGTCATACGGCCGGCCTTTCCCGTCGTCGGGGCAGTGCAGGCCGATCTCATACCAGATGGAGGGCATCTGGATGCCCAGGTGCGGATCGTTAGCCAGCAGCGGCTTGCCGCTCTGCGTCAGGTTGCCTGAAACAACCCAGTTGTTGCTGCCTATGCCTGCGGACGGCCCCATCACCCAGTTGAGGTCCGGCCTCGGATCGTCGTAAGCCTGTAGGGATGAAACGGGCTCTCCTGATGCCGGCATAGTATCTAAGGATGGTGCGGTTGGTACCGCCGACCTGTCCATTACCTGGACGTCCGCGTCATGGATAATAGTGGGCTTATCCCCGTAACCCCAGGGCGGCGTCTGCCATTTGTCCGCCATCACCTGGCCCAGCGCGCTGTATAGCTTGGAGCGCTGTATCTCCTCGTCGCCGCTGAAGCCCAGGTCGTAGCACATCAGCTTGCCGAAAGCCAGCGTGTCGACGGGAGTCCACGGCTCGATATTGAACTTGACGCCTGTCAATCCCAGGATGCTGTAATTGACGGAAAGGTCCTGGGGGCTGCGCTTGGATATATAGGCGTTGACACCGGCTGCGAAGGCATCCAGCGGGGCGAGCTGCTCCGGCGTATAGCCGGCATATTCCTTTTCCGCCACGTTATACCAGCCCAGGGTTCGCAGGTAGATATCGGTGGAGACCAGGCTGGCCTTTTTCCCGGTGAGTTCTTCTATGCGGCCGCCGCAAATGTGCCGGAACATCTCCATCTGCCACCAGCGGTCCTGCGCCTGTATGTAGCCCTGAGCAAAATTCAGGTCATGCATGTTGTTGGCATAAATATGCGGTATGCCGCTGCTGTCGCGTATCACCTCGACCTTTTCGTAGAGGCCGTTTACCTTGATGTTCCCGTCTATCCTGGGCAGCGGCGCGTTGTTAATATAATTGAAATAGCCGGCGCCTCCGGCGCACAGTATGACTATGATGCCCAGTATGACCAGGGCGGTGATTAAATTTGATTTGCCGCCTTTTTTCTTCTTGGGGGGTTTAGCTTCGCTTTCATGGGTTGTTGTTTCTTTACCGTTATCAGTCAAGGTGTCCTCCTTCCGCTCTTATTTCAACTTCGGGGACGAAGCTTGCAGGTCCAATCCCTTTGTCTGCATGATATTACTCTGAAAACGCGCCTGCCGTCAAAGCGGTGCGAACATGACGGCGGGCGCGCCTTAATGAGCGGCTCAGTCGAGCCTTTTCTGTACCTGTTGCCCGATAATGGAACTGTCCGGTGCTTTGCCGCACAGGCTACGGATTCAGTACAAGCCTGTGTGCCGCGCCGGCCTCCACCTGCTCACGGTTCCATGGCATGGGGTGATACTGGACTTTGGCCCAAGGCAGTATCATGCTGCCGTACCAGGGATTGCCCGGATTGCCGCCCTGGCCGGTGGAGTTCATGCTGACGCTTTTGCCGAAGTCCGACATATCGACTATCAGACGCATGGAAGGGATGAGTGTGATGCTGAAATTGCCCTTGCTGACATACCACATCTCGTTGTTGACACACTCGGTATTGCCTCCCACAGACACAGGACCCTGGTTGACCAGCGACTCCAGGGGAGCTATACCGCTGGCGCCCAGCGGGTTGCTGACGAAGGTCGCTTTATGCAGTTTTCCCCACTTCCACTGGCTGCGGTCCTTGCCCATGTCGGCCACGGCGGCCGCATAGCCTTCCTTGAACGATTGTGCCAGGATTTCATCGCGCGTCTCCTTTATATCGGCCGTCGCAGCGTTATCCCACCAGGCGTCGTTGGGGTTCTGCATCAGCAGGTTGAGGGCCCACATCTCCTTGTCCAGGCCGTCCGTTTTAGCGGCGTCTCCCAGCTGGTCCTGGAACAGGTTGCGCATCAGGCGCATCCAGAATTCGTTATAAAGCGCAGCCTGGGCACTGTCCTCGCTGCAGAGGAGGTCCCATTTGAGCAGCCAGTCCCTGGCGTCGCTCAGCTGCGGGTCATCGAACTTCAGCCCGGCCAGGTAAGGCAATACCTCGCCGGCGGGCAGGGATTTAACATCACCCTGTATGGTCTGGTAGGTGGCGACCGTATTGGGAGCGAGCTGCCTGACCAGTTCGTTGATGCGCTGGCTGCGGTAGCCGTAGACCCATTTGTTGTACTTGCTGCCGAAGTTGGCGTTCACGTCCGGTCCCAGCTGTTGATTAAGGAACTCATAGTATTGCGGGGGAGCGACCTCCTGGTTGGCCGCCACTATATAGTTACGCGCCGGATTGTAGGTCCGCGGCATCAGGTCGTAGGGTATATAGCCTTTCCACTCGTATTCGCTGGTCCAGCCCGGCGCCGGCAGCTGCCCGGTGTAGTTGGCGGGGCGGATGGGTATCTTGCCGGGCATCTGGTAGCCGATGTTGCCCTGAGTGTCCGCGTAGATGATGCTTTGCGACGGCACATCCCAGTGTTGCAGCGCATCTCGAAACTCCTCCCAGTTCCTGGCGGTGTTGAGTCCGAGGATGGCCAGCGAGATGCGGCTGGGCTCCAGCGCAGTCCAGTGCAAGGCCAGCGGATCCTTGTTATTGAATCCGGCCGTCTGGCCGGTCTTGGCGTCATATTTGTTATCGTTGGTGATGGGGCCCAGGTGGGTTTCACGGACCTTGACCGTTATAGCCGGCTTACCGTCGCCGAAGGAGATCGTCTCATCCTTGACGGTCATATCCCGCCATTTCCCGTCCCATTCGTACTGGAGGGGATTATCCGGATTCACCCGGATCATGTACTGGTCGTTGACATCGGGGTAGACGTTGGTAGTGCCCCAGGCGATGAAGTTATTGTGGCCGCAGACAACCCCCGGGTTGGCGGCGAAGGTGAAGCCCGAGACGTCGAAGGGATGCCCCGTGCCGTCGTCCGGGCAGTGCAGGCCCACCTCATACCAGATGGAGGGCTGGGCGATACCCAGGTGCGGGTCGTTGGCCAGCAGCGCCTTGCCGCCGGCGGTCATGTTGCCGGAGGCCACCCAGCTGTTGCTGCCCGTGCCCTCTAATCCGCCGGTTATTTGTGTGAGATCGGGGACCAGGACCTCGTAGATCACGCCCGGTGAGGTCGGCAGGGAACCGATGTTAACTGAGGTCGACGTGGATGCCGCCGATTCCACAATAGTCCGGATATCGTCGTCCTGCAGGATGGTGGGCTTGAAGCCGTGAGGCCAGGCCGGCACAAGCCATTGCTCGGCCATGGCAGGGTCCAGCACGCCGTACAGCCTGCTGCGCATCACCTCAGGGTCGCGGCTGAGCCCCAGGTCCCAGGCCATCAGCTTGGCGAAGGACAGCGTATCAAGCGGGCTCCAGGCGTCTACCTTGAACTTCACGCCGGTCAGCCCCAGGATCGAATAATTTACCGATAGCTGCTGAGGGCTTTTGCCGGCGAGATAGGCGTTGACTCCCTCGCTGAAAGCGTCCAGCGGGGCGCGCTGTTCCGGCGTCCAGGAGTCGTACTCCTTCTGGCAGACAGCGTAGAGGCCCAGCGAGCGGAGATATATATCGGTATTGACCAGGCCGGCCTTCTTGCCCGTCAGCTCTTCGATGCGACCGCCGCAGGTCTTGCGGAAGAACTCCATCTGCCACCAGCGGTCCTGCGCCTGGGTGTAACCCTGTGCAAAGAAGAGGTCATGCATATTTTTGGCGTAGATATGCGGGACGCCGCTGTCGTCACGAATGATCTCGACGCTGTCCCGCAGACCTTTCGCCTGCAGGTCGCCGTCTATTTTGGGCTGCGGGCTGTTAATAATCGATTGATAGTAGATGAAGCCCCCTCCGAACAGCAGCACAATCAGAGCCAGGATAACGAACAGTACGATCTTGCCGGCCTTGCCGGCGCCGCCTTTTTTCTTCACTTCAACCTCCTTATATTTTTTGGATCAAGCGATAGCTGTTTAGACTATTGAAATTAACTGCATGGAAAATTACGTGTAGAACCTGGCCACCTTTTCAAACGGCTCGCGGCTGCTGCGGAATTCGTTGGCCGCATTTTTATCATCCTCGTAGCCGATGGGGATACCCATCACCATCAGCCTGGAGGGAGGCAGTCCCAGCGCGCTGCGCAGCACATCCGGGTAGAGCACGGGCATGAGGGCCGGGATGGTTCCCAGCCCCTGCGCGGTGGCCAGCAGCATGATGTTCTGCGCGATAAGCCCGCAGTCGAAGATGTTCCACAAATTCGTACCGTTGTCCGCGTGGTGGAACTCGCCGTCGATCATGATATATATACAGGTCGGAGCGCCCCACAGCCTGAAGCCGAACTGCTGCCATTCCAGGCGCTTATTCTTGTCCTCGCGCGCCACACCCAGCTTCTCCAGCACGCCGGCCATGACAGCCTGGCGGCGCGATTTCCAGGGCTCCGGGTACTGCAATGAAATGGGCACATCCAGATTGGGCATCTTGGTGGAATTGTCGATGAAGGCCTGCTTGATCTCCTCCAGCTTCGCGCCGCTGACGATGGCGAATTCCCAGGGCTGGCTGTTGGAGGCGGAGGGGGCGCGCAGGGCCCCTTCGATGACCTTCCTTAGAATGTCCTGAGGGACGGGGTCGGGTTTGAAAGCCCGCACGGAGTGTCTCATGTTAATAATTTCCAGTACATCCATAGCTGCAGCCTCCTGATTTTTGTCGCCTGGAGCGGACAATACATGATAGCGCTAATCAGGCCGGAGATTCAATAACTGTCGAGATAAAATTCATGCCGGGGGCGCTGATTATACTAAAATAGAATATCGTGCCTGCCACAAACCGTCCGACTGCCGAGGTCGTTTCCAACGATCCCACCGGGATAGCGCGCATCTTCCGGGCGTTGCGCTACCGCAATTACCGGCTGTTTTTCATCGGGCAGGGCATATCGCTGATAGGCACGTGGATGCAGCAGGTGGCCATGAGCTGGCTGGTATACAGCCTGACCAATTCCGCCTGGCTGCTGGGAGTCGTGGCCTTTTCGGGCCTGATCAGCAACTTCCTGCTGACACCCTTTGCCGGGGTGCTGGTCGACCGTCTCGATCGCCACCGCATACTGGTGGTCACGCAGGCGCTGGCCATGCTGCAGGCCTTCACGCTGGCGGCGGTTGTGCTGACGGGCTCGGCGGCGGTCTGGAACCTCATCCTGCTGAGCATAGCGCTGGGGCTGATCAATGCCTTCGATATGCCCACCCGCCAGTCTTTCGTGCTGGACATGGTCACGAACCGTGAGGACCTGGGCAACGCCATCGCCCTCAACTCCTCCCTGTTTAACGGCGCCAGACTGATCGGCCCCTCCATAGCCGGTGTACTGGTGGCCCTGGTTGGAGAAGGGCTCTGCTTCCTGATAAACGGTATCAGCTTCATCGCGGTTATCGCCTGCCTGCTGGCCATGCGGATGGCGCCGACCCCGGCCAGGGTAGCAAAGGAGGATTTCTTCAGCGGCATGAAGGACGGCGCGAATTACGCCTTCGGCTTTCCTCCGATAAAGTACATCATCATATTGCTGGCCTTCTCCGCACTGGTGGCCATGCCCTATCCTGTGCTTATGCCCGTGTTCGCCAGGGAAATATTGCAGGGAGGGGCCAATACGCTGGGTTTCCTGATGGCGGCAGCGGGGGTGGGCGCCCTGGCCGGCGCGATCTACCTGGCATCGCGTAAGAATGTTTTCGGGCTGGATAAGATTATAGTGGTATCATCCTGCAGCTTCGGCGTCGGCCTGATATGTTTTTCCTTTTCCCGACTGGTGGTGCTATCCATGCTGTTCATGGCGGTAACCGGCTTCGGCATGGTGGTGCAGCTGGCGGCCAGCAACACCATCCTCCAGACGATTGCCGATGATGATAAGCGCGGACGCGTCATGAGCATCTTCGTTATGTCGTTCATGGGGCTGGCCCCCTTCGGCAGCCTGCTCTTCGGAGGGCTGGCCGATGTAATCGGCGCGCCCTATACTCTTCTTATTGGAGGGGTTTGTGTCCTTATCGGGGGCGTGATATTTGCGCGCAAATTCTCGTCCGTCAAAGACATGGTGCACCGGGCTTACGTCAAGAAAGGCTTGATGCCGGATAAATGATCAAAAAACAAATAACCATAGGCAGCTTTGAAGCTGCCTATGGTTGCGAATGTCAGCTTATACGATGTTTAGGCTTTGCCGATGCGGAACATCTTGGTGCCGCATTTGGCGCAGACACCCTGGGTTGCCGGTTTGCCATTCTTCATCTTAATGGCCTTGGCGTTCTTCATTTCCCTCTTGGCTCTGCATTTCATGCAATAAGCGTCCATCAATGTACCTCCTATGTGATTTGAACTTAGCATAGAGGATTGTTTGAAGCTTGTCAAGTGGGGGACAGCCTTAAAATAGCTATAAAACCCAAAATTTATCGTCGTTGATCGTAAAAATAGCTGAAAATATCATGAAAAACATACGGGCGGTTATAGTACAATAGTCCTGTATGCCATCGTGCTTTGCCAGCGCAAGCGTTTTTTCACTATAATTGTGCACCTGCGATTATATAGTTGATGGTGTTTGAGTGAATGTAGTTGCGCTGGTCGGCATGCCGGGCTCCGGGAAATCGGAGGTAGCCCGTGTCTTTCACAAGCACGGCTTTGTAACTGTCAGGTTTGGAGATATCACGGATGAGGAGGTGCGTAAAAGGGGCCTCAAGCTTGACGAGGAGAATGAGAGGCAGGCCAGGGAGGACCTGAGGAAAAAACACGGCATGGCTGCCTACGCCATACTCAACCTGCCGCGCATCGAGGATGCCTTGCAGAAGTCCAACGTCGTGATAGACGGTCTGTACTCCTGGGAGGAGTACAGGTACCTTAAGGACAGGCTGGGTGGCAGATTGAGCATAGTAGCCGTCTGGTCCCCGCCTGACACCCGTTACGCCAGGCTGAAAGGCAGGGCGGTGCGGCCTCTCACGGCGGATCAGGCCGGGTCGCGTGATTACGCCGAGATAGAGAACGTGAACAAGGGCGGCCCCATCGCCATGGCCGATCACACCATCGTAAATAATGGTACACTGCAAACGTTGGTGGAGCAGGCTGATAAAATAGTACAGGTGCTGAAGTGAAAGAGATCGAAAGGCCGTCGCTGGACGAGTATTTCCTTAAGATAGCCGCCGTGGTAGCCGAGAGGGCCACCTGCCGGCGCCATCACGTGGGGGCCGTCACCGTCAAGAACAAGCATATACTTTCCACGGGCTATAACGGCGCCGCCGCCGGGGTTAAAGATTGTTTGGAACTGGGCTGCCTGAGGGACGAGTTGAATATTCCGTCGGGCACCAGGCATGAGATCTGCCGGGGCATACATGCCGAGCAGAACGCCATCATCCAGGCGTCGCTGCACGGCGTCAGCCTGGAGGGCTCGACCATTTACTGCACGCATTCCCCCTGTATACTCTGCGCCAAGATGCTGGCCAACGCGCGTATCAAGCGTTTCGTCACCTTCGGGAAGTATGCGGACGACGGCTTTCTGGAGCTGTTCAAGGAGGCCGGCATCGGGTACGACCTGAAGCCCAGGCCGTCTTTTAAAATCACGCCCCTCGATTAAATTAAGGTCAGGTGGATAAAATGCGCGAGTGCAAGGTAAGCAACAACAAGACTATTTGTAATTGCACCTATGAGCCGTGCTCCCGCAAGGGCATCTGCTGCGAATGTATCGTTTACCACAGGGAAGCCGGCGAATTGCCGGCCTGCTACTTCCCGCCCGAGGTCGAGCGAACCTATGACCGGTCAATCGAGCGTTTCATCTCTCTTCACAGCAAGAAGCAGCGCTGAGCTTTATAAAGACCTTAATCTACCCGGTTTTTGAAACCGGGCAAGATGTTATATCATGACCTGGTGAATAGAAGGTCAATATCCGCTATCGTCTGTACAGTTTTGACAGCGACGTTAATACTGCCGGGCTGTACCGGAACAAATCCCTACATCTTTGGTGCGAGCTGTCAGCCTTTCACCATTTTTCCTGCTACCAGGCTCACGTATGGTTTTTGGCCCTACTGGATACATCCTGATTCATATCAACCGAGCTGGAATTACCTGGATTATGTCTGTTATTTCTCTCTGGATGCTAATGCCGACGGTACGCTGAATACGGACAATATCGAAGCAGAATACTACATTATCAGGGACACTGCCCACTCACAAAAGGTAAAGGTCCCTCTGGCACTTACCTGTTTTGACCAGGACACTCAGGATGAAATACTCGCCTATCATGCAGATGAGCTGGTAAATAATATGGCGCGAAAACTGCAAGATCTTGACGCCGACGGTGTCTGCATAGACTTTGAAGCTGTGAGAGATACTAATTCGTTAACTCATAGCTCCAATACAGATTTAATGCAGAGCTTCATGATGAAATTGCACGATACCCTTAAGGGCATAAACAGCGACTACCACATTTCATTCTGTGTGCTGGGGAACGTAGAAAAGGTGTACCAGAATAGTGATCTTTCACAATATACGGATGCCGTGATCCTCATGGGGTATGAGTACCACTGGTCAACAAGCACAGTAACCGGAGCTATTTCTCCCTATAACGATCCAAACCAGCTGAGTGTCGGCGACTCGGTAGACACGCTTAAGCAGTATTATCCCTCAAACAAAATAATCCTGGGATTGCCCTTCTATGGCTATGATTGGCCTTGCACTTTAGGTGAACCTGGGGCACGAACCACAGCAGAAGGAGCAATTGTTTACATGAATTCAGCTGTTGCTAACGCTAAAATATACGGCAGGCTTTGGGACTCCGACACGCATACACCCTGGTATAAGTACCGATCTCAGGATGTGTGGCATCAATGCTGGTACGATGATGAAGAGTCGCTGGGCTTGAAATTTGACTATATTAATTCTGCGCAGCTTGCCGGCCCGGGTTTCTGGGCGCTGGGCTATGAAGGGCCTGATGCGGAGATATGGAGTGTAATAAAACAGAAGTTCGGCCGGCGCTAGTCGATCGAACAATCCGCCCCGCCGTCACTGGGGCGCTTTGATTTGCACCTGCTGCGTATAAACGGCTGTAGCCCCGCTCTGCAAAGTAGCCTTTATCGTCAGAGGATACAGGGCATCATCGTTGAATCCCCCACCGATCATAATGAGTTTCCGGCTGATGCTTGCGTTTGGCATCAGGGGCGCCGAGGGGGAAACGTCAAAATTGAAATCGAAGGACCTGCCCGCCACCAGGGTGGCTGTCAGGCCGGTAATGG
>Ga0208047_1000045_pt1 | contig 42271 bp, 46 predicted proteins | sample Kivu_220m_FD_184162 | JGI IMG/M metagenome (GOLD analysis project Ga0208047, IMG submission 184162) | Freshwater microbial communities from Lake Kivu, Western Province, Rwanda to study Microbial Dark Matter (Phase II) - Kivu_220m (SPAdes)... | ecosystem: Environmental > Aquatic > Freshwater >...
GCACAATATCAGATCCTTTACCCATGACAGGCACCATACAGTGGATGACTATTGTTATGGGGGCGGCGCCGGCATGGTGATGAAGCCGGATCCCCTGTTTGAAGCCGTGGAACAGCTTCGCAGTGAGATAGGTGAAGGTGACTATCCGGTAATACTACTCACACCACAGGGAAAGTTGTTTACACAGGAGTTGGCGGGCAGGTATACAGCATATAACAATATAATAATGATATGCGGGCACTATGAGGGGGTGGATGAGAGAGTAGCTGAGCACATCGTCACTGACGAGATCAGCATAGGGGATTACCTACTGAGTGGGGGTGAACCCGCTGCCATGGTTGTAACCGATTGCCTGGTCAGGTTATTGCCGGGGGCCATTGGATCGGGCATGTCCCTGGTGGAAGAATCGCATGTGGACGGATTGCTGGAATATCCACAGTACACAAGGCCACCTGACTTCCGGGGATGGAAGGTGCCCGATGTCCTTCTTTCGGGGAATCATAAGGAGATCGCTGACTGGAGGAGAAGACAGAGCATCCTTCGTACGGCGCGTAGGCGGCCTGACCTCTTGAGGAAAGCGAAATTGACAGATATCGAGATGAATCTGGTAAAATCAACAGATTTGAATAATAATTAATAGTCTTAAATAAAGGAAAGGAATCGATCATGGATATCAATACCATAGGAAAGAATAAGGTCAAGCCGGGGCTGCCCAAGCTGTCCCCCGGCGATAACGTTCGCGTGAGCTTTAAAGTAAAGGAGGCCAGCCGCGAGCGGCTGCAGACATTCCCGGGGCTGATTATCAAAGTTACCAGGCACAATTCCGGAGGGAATTTTACGGTCCGCAGGGTGACATCGGGCATAGGTGTTGAACATACATTTCCGTTGGCCTCTCCTCTGCTGGAGAAGATTGAAGTCGTGCGCCATGGAAAAGTCAGGCGCAGCAAGCTGTACTACATCAGGCGGTTGAGCACCAAGGAAGCCAGGCTCAAGGAAAGACGTGAGAGGATCTCGGAGGCGACCTCGCCGGCCCCGGTTGAAGACATGTTGACTGCCCCCGAGCCTGAGGCTCCCGCAAGCGAAGTCGAATAAGCTGGATGCGATTTGCTGAGGTAGCCGTCGGCGCAGCAGGCGGCCACCGACATACGTTCACCTATTCCATTCCTCCAACACTTCGAATAGAGCCCGGCTGTGCGGTGCTTGTGCCATTCGGGCCAAGAGTCCTGCGCGGCATAGTTATCGGGGTGTCGGAAACATCCACAGTTCCCGAGACACGTGATATTATCAGCAGCTCACCCCTTCCGCTGATCAGCTCCGAACGTATCAGACTGGCATCCTGGATTGCCGACTACTACGTGGCTCCCGTGTTCAGCGCCCTTGCTATCATGCTTCCTCCTGGATTCAACAGCAAAAGGCCGGTAAAGTCCAAGCATCAAAGATACCTTGTATTGGATGTTGCAGGTGAAAGCCTGTCCCCAATTTTGGAGAGACTGAAAAAAGCACGGGCTGTCAAACAGGCAGGCGTTTTGGAGATGTTGCACGCTGCCGGTGGCAAAATGCAGTCCGGCCTGGCTCTAAAAAAGGTTGGATGCGGTCGAGAGGTGATAACGGCTTTGAAATCAAGGCGGTTGATACGAGAGGTCAGTGAGGAAGTATTTCGTGATCCTATAACCAGAACCGATCATCCGCTCGAATTTCCTCTGCAGTTTACCGATGGCCAACAGGCGGCCTGGAATCCCATCAGGGACAGTATACGGGCGGACCACGGCAAGGCTGCAACAGCTAAATTTCTGTTGCATGGTGTGACAGGAAGCGGCAAGACCGAACTATATCTTCAGGCCCTGGCCGACGCGGTTAAAATAGGAAGGAAAGGCATATGTCTGGTGCCGGAGATATCTTTAACACCCCAGGTAATCGACCGTTTCTTTGCCAGGTTCCCGGGTAGGGTTGCCGTGATGCACAGCGCGCTCACAGCAGGCGAACTGTTCGATGAATGGCATCGAATTGCCCGCGGCGATTTTGATATAGTTATCGGACCGCGCAGTGCCATATTCGCTCCTCAGCCGAACCTGGGCCTTATCATTGTGGATGAGGAGCACGAGTGGGCTTATAAACAATCCGAGAAGTCGCCGCGTTATCATGCCCGTGAGGTGGCTATCCAGTTGGCACGCCTGACCAACTCGGTGCTGATAATGGGCAGCGCTACACCTGATGTGGAGACCTATTATCGCGCTACGCGATCAGAATTTAAACTCATTGAGTTGTCGGAGAGGGTAACGCCTCTGGGCATATCACCACTGCCTGAGGTGGACATAGTAGACATGAGGCATGAGCTTAAAAGCGGCAACCATGGCATTTTCAGCCGCGCCCTGCAATCAGCTATAACGGAATCCCTGAACCGTCATGAGCAGATCATTCTATTTATTAATCGCAGAGGCCGGGCCACTTTCATTGCATGCCGGGATTGCGGATATGTTATGAACTGCAGGCGTTGTTCGGGCGCTCTGACCTACCATTACGCGGAGAAACGCCTCATTTGCCACCGCTGCCGGCGATCGTATCCTGTACCCCGCAAATGTCCCCGGTGCTCCGGCAGGGAGATCAAGTATTTTGGAATCGGCACCGAATCTGTGGAGGCGGAATGCCGCAAGCTTTTCCCTGGCGCCGGTGTAATTCGTTTTGACAGCGATGCTATTACGGATGCAAGAACTTTTCAGGAGGTAGTAAACTCCTTCCGTAGCCGGAGTATCGATATTCTGGTTGGGACGCAGATGCTGGCTAAAGGGCTGGACTTTCCCGGCGTTTCACTGGTCGGAATCGTGAGCGCTGACACAAATCTGAATTTGCCCGACTTCAGGTCAGGAGAGAGGACCTTTCAACTGCTCTGTCAGGTAGAGGGCCGGGCTGGCCGTGGTATTTTCAGGGGCAGAGCTATAGTTCAGACATATAATCCGGACTACTATGCAGTGAAGTTCGCAGCAAGGCATGATTATGCCGGTTTTTATGCCAGTGAAATTCGTTACAGGCGGGAATTCGGTTACCCGCCCTTTAACAGCATGGCAAGAATGGTTTTTAGCCACTCCAACGAAAGCAAATGCTTTAAAGAAGCGGAGCGCAGGGCCGGTTTATTAAGCCAGACGATAGCTGAAAAAGGGCTGACCGGAATCAAAATAATCGGACCGGCCCCGGCTTACGTAATGAAACTCCGGGGCAAATTCCAGGTGCAGATCATTTTATTGGGACGTGAACTGCATGATCTATTGCGGGACGTCGATTTGCCGGAGGGCTGGATTTTGGACGTTGACCCTGTGGGTATGCTTTAATTATTAATAATGGCAGCCCTTAAGATTCGCACTAATCCCGACCCTGTTTTACGGAAAAAAGCCGTGAAGGTCACCGTTATAGATGATTCGGTACGCAGGCTTATCGATAACATGATCGAAACGTTGCGTAAATCATCCGGAGTTGGCCTGGCCGCAAATCAGGTGGGTGTACCCTTGCGTATTGTGGTCATACAGGTCCCGGAAGAAGAGTTACTGGTATTGATTAATCCTGAGATTGTCGAGACCACAGGGGAGCGCACGGTTGTTGAGGGATGCCTGAGTATACCGGGATACCAGGCTGAGATATGCAGGGCAGAGGTCGTTAAGGTTAGAGCAAAGGGGCACAACGGCAAACTGATACGCAGAAAGGCCTCCGACCTTTTAGCGCAAGCCATACAACATGAGGTAGATCACCTGAACGGCGTGCTGTATATCGATTATCTCGACGATATGAGCCAGCTGGTGAAAATCGCTTCCGAACCTGACTGAAGGAATCGCCGGATTTGGATCAGCCGGTCCAATCCATTTCAACTACGAATTTGCCGGTCCAGTTTTCCATCGACACCGGATAGAACCCCGGAGTATCCTTGACGATCTGGAATTCCACATCCTGCGTCTTGCCGGGCGCTAACGTCACATCGTGTTGCGCTTCGGCTATGCCTTTTATCCGCAGGATGAGTGGATGGCTGCCGGTTATTTCTCCCGTATTGGTGACCGATGCAGTAATTATGACGGGCTGTCCCTGACGCACGCGTTCCGGCGAGATGGAGAAATTGCTCACGGTGAATGAGGGAGGTGTTAGGGGGATAACCGTGAAGAATCCTCCCAATCCGTCGATGTCGGCATAGTAATCGCCCGGCGCGTCCTTGACTACAACGAAGCCGGCTGTCTGGCTGGCTCCTGGTGTCAATGTCATATCGGTGATGTTCTCAACCACTCCGCCGATACGAAGTACAACGCTATATTTCCCCATCTGTGCTCCATTATTGGTAACTATTATGCTGACATTCACCGGCTCGCCGACTTTTACATGGTTTGGTGTGATGGTGAGGTTACTAACTGTGAACTTGGGCATGCCCATTTGCTGGAAGGGCGCTGCCTGCTGAGCCCCGTGCTGCATGGGAGGATACATACCCTGAGGACCCATGGCCGGCATAGGAGATTGTCCTATGGTGTGCGGCGCTTGCGGCATGCCCGGTCCGGGCTGAGAGTGCATATGTGGTACAGGTGGGGCAGGTGGTTGCGACCCGAAAGGCATACCTGGCTGCCCGAGCGGAGCCCCGGAAATAGGAGGAGGCATTCCATGTCCCGGCTGTTGAGACATACCTGGCGGCATTCCATGTCCCGGCTGTTGAGGCATACCCGGCGGCATTCCATGTCCCGGCTGTTGAGGCATACCCGGCGGCATTCCGTGGCCCGGCTGCGGTGGCATGCCCGCAGGCATACTCTGTGCCAGCGGTTGCCCCGGAAACTGTTGTCCGGTCTGCTGCATATGTGGTGATTGCGGGAATTGCGGCCCCTGCGGCCCCTGCGGGAATTGCGGCCCTTGCGGGAATTGCGGCCCCTGCGGGAATTGCGGCCCCTGCATGGAAGGAGCATGCATTCCCTGCGGGGATGAGGGTCCCATGCTCGGCTGCGCTTGATGGGGTAATTGTTGCTGCATCCCCGGTTGAGACTGGAATGGGGATTGCATTCCCATTGCTGGGAGTGGTTGCCCCGGCTGCTGGCCACCGGGAGGCATGCCAGGCGCGGACATATCAAAGGGTGCTCCTGGTTGGCCCTGTCCCTGCATACCCATTTGCATACCTTCAGGCATGCCCTGTATACCCGGCATACCCGGCCTCTGCATCTGGCCGGGGAACGGGAATGCCTCAGGCCCACCGTGCTGGCCTGCCTTGCCCTTGCCTTTCACCTGTTTCTGTCCGGGAGCTGCCTGGGCGCCAGCCTTGCCTTTGCGGGACGGTTTGAGTACTACCATTACGATCAGCAAAATGATCACACCCAGAACGATGCCGAAAAATGCCCAGAGGTACCACGGGAACATATCTAAAAATGATCCGGCCTTGACTGTGAAGAAACCTTGCAGGTTTCCTACCCTGACGTCATTATTGCCCGGATTCTGGGCGGTGATGGTAAATGTGATTTCATCGCTGCCGGCAGGAACCAGTGACAGCTGTTGAGTTGTACCGGTCGGATTGCCATTTACCTTGACCGCCAGCGGATAAGTTATTTCAAAAGGGCTGTTATTGGACGCCTTCACCTTTATGGTGACTATTTTACCCTGCTCAACCTCCACGGGAGAGATGAACGGTACACCCTTGCTCAGTGTCAGGCCATCGGGAAGGTCGGTAGCATTGTCCGCTGCTATGTATGGCGTGGATACTAAGGATGGCCCGGTATGTATTGAGCTGCTGATGCTAACTTCCATGTCGGCAAACAAATGACTGTCCGCACTCACGCTATATGGCAGGAAAACAGCCGATAATATCAGCAGGGCTATCGGTAACGATATTAGCATCCTTCTCATCAATATATAGCCTCCAATAGATTTACCATATACAATCTGATAATACTCTACTCTAAAATCAAGTGTAAATCAATACTAATTAGCTGCCGCCTCTGTTTTCAATCAAATCCAGGCGGTCCTCGTCCATTCCGAAGTAATGGGCTATTTCATGTTTAACTGTCCTGATAATCTCACGCTTGATTTCGGCTGTCGACCTGCATTGAGATTCCAGAGGCTTTTGAAAGACTGTTATTCTATCGGGCAGCACAAGATTATAGCTCTGATCGCGATGCGTAATTGGGGTTCCCTCATACAAACCGAGAAGCTCATGCCTGTCTCTGAGGCCAACGTTTTTCAGTTGCTCTTTGCTCGGCCAGTCCTCGACAAAGATCTCTACGTTATCCAACAGCTCCCTGAATTCCTCAGGCAGGCCCGATACCGCCTCGGCAACCAGTTCTTCGAATGTTTCTCGCTGCATATTCTAGTGTTCCCCTGATTCATGATATCAATTTTTCATAGCGACGGCACTAAATGCTCTTGGAGCTGTTTCAAATATTAACGAACGTCGGTGTAAGGCGCAGTTAAAGCTGTCCCCTGTATTATATTGACGATCGAAGGCATAGGGGCTAAAATTCTGTCTATTATGAAAGCTGCGAGCCGTTATAATCCACAAGAAATCGAGAAGAAATGGCAGGATAGATGGGACCGTGACCGTTTATATGAAGTGAAAGAAAATGATCCGAGGCCCAAGTTCTATGCTCTAACCATGTTCCCCTACACCTCGGGCGATTTGCATATCGGTCACTGGTATGCCATGGCTCCTTCCGATGTATATGCAAGATGCAAGATGATGCAGGGATTCAACGTTATGCATCCCATGGGTTTCGATGCTTTCGGCCTTCCGGCGGAGAACAAAGCTATAGCTACCGGCATTAACCCGGCCGATTGGACCATGAAAAACGTCGAGAATATGCGGCGCCAGCTACGTTCCATCGGGGCTATCTATGATTGGAACCGGGAGGTTATAACCTGCCAGCCCGAGTATTACAAATGGACTCAGTGGTTTTTCCTCAAGCTTTACGAGGCGGGACTGGCTTATCGTGGAAAGGCGGCTGTGAACTGGTGCCCGCGCTGCCAGACCGTGCTGGCCAATGAACAGGTAGTGGGGGATGGATTGTGCTGGCGTTGCGAGAGTGTTGTGGAAAAGAAACAGCTCGAGCAGTGGTTTTTCCGCATCACTAAATATGCCGATGAGCTGCTTGATTTCAAGGGCATTGACTGGCCGGAAAGAATACGTATCATGCAGACCAACTGGATCGGTAAAAGTTACGGCGCCGATATATCGTTCGGGCTCGACCAGCCCGGCGTCAAGGATAAGGAGATAAGGGTCTTTACCACCCGCCCGGATACTCTTTTCGGTGTGACTTTCTTCGTTATTGCCCCGGAGCACCCGCTGGTGCCGGCGCTGACCACACCCGATCGAAAGGAAGAGGTGGAGGCTTACGTGCGCAGGGCGCAGAGGCAGACCGAGTTTGAAAGGACGGCGGCCGAGACTGAAAAGACAGGAGTCTTTCTGGGCACTTACGTAATCAACCGGGTAAATGGGGAGAAAGTTCCAATCTGGATAGCGGATTATGTGCTACCTCAGTATGGCACGGGGGCGGTAATGGGCGTACCGGCGCATGATCAGAGGGACTTCGATTTCGCCAAGAAATACGGCATTCCTATCAGAACCGTGGTGGCGCCGCCGGACTGGGAGGGCGGTGACCTGCTCGCAGCTCACGTAGAAGGCGGACGCATGGTTAATTCAGGGCAGTTTAACGGTCTGACCGATCAGGGAATGATCGACGCAATATGTGATTTTCTCAAGGAAAAGGGATGGGGAGGGAAGACTATTACATACCGTCTGCGAGATTGGTTGATATCTCGCCAGAGATACTGGGGCGCACCCATACCCATGGTATATTGCAGTAAATGCGGTCTCACCCCTGTGCCCGAGAAGGACCTGCCGGTGCTTCTGCCGCCGGATGTGGAGTTCAAACCCACGGGAGAATCACCTCTCAAATACTGCGAGTCGTTCGTCAATACCAGGTGCCCCAAATGCGGTTCACCTGCCAAGCGTGAAACGGATACCATGGACACGTTCATGTGCTCATCATGGTATTTCCTGCGTTATACAAGCCCGGGCTGCGATACATACCCCTTCGATAAAAGCAAGCTTAAATACTGGATGCCGGTGGACCTGTATACAGGAGGCGCTGAGCATGCCACTATGCACCTGCTGTACTCAAGGTTTTTTGTGAAGGCCATCAGGGACATGGGGATAGTTGATTTTAACGAGCCTTTCACCCGGCTTTTCAACCAGGGCATCATCGGCAGCCAGGGCGAGAAAATGAGCAAATCAAAGGGCAATGTGGTGACCCCCGACGACTATGTCTCTCAAATGGGGGCCGATGCAGTCCGAGTTTACCTAATGTTCGTGGGACCCTGGGAACAGGGAGGAGATTGGAACGATAACGGCATTGTGGGTATGGGAAGATGGCTGAACCGTGTGTGGGGTCTGGTCACAACCGATTACCAGGAGAAGGTCGTCGATGCTGAATCCTCAAAAGAGTGCCTGAGGATTATGCATAAAACGATTAAAAAGGCCACGGGCGATATCGAGCGATTCCGTTTCAACACCATGCTGGCGGCGCTGATGGAATACACCAATACATTGAGCAAGGTATTGGAAGCGGGCAGCATCCCTGCGGCAGAATGGAAGGAGGCAATTAAGACGTTGTTGATACTGATGGCGCCTTCCACTCCGCATATGTCTGAGGAACTGTGGGTTGCATTGGGTTATCCCTACAGCATACATAAGCAGCCGTGGCCGACCTGGGATAAGGAACTGGCGACCGATGAGGAAGTCACCCTGGTGGTCCAGATCAATGGAAAGCTCAGGGACAAACTCACTGTGCCGGTTGACATCGGCGAGGAAGAGGCAGTCAAGCTGGCCTTCGCCCAGGAACGCATTAAGGGATATACTGCAGGCAAGAGTATAGCCAAAAAGATTTACGTACCAGGTAAATTGCTTAATATCGTGCTTAAATAGCAGGCCGGAAGGGCACACAGATTCTATTTAGCTTAAAGGGGTGAATCAATGCTGGAACCGTTATTGACTGATAAACAAAAAGCGTTGCGGGAGGAAGTGCGGGGGTTCGTAAAATCCGTTCCCAAGCAATTGCTGCAGGATATGGATGCCGACAAGGTCCGTTATCCCCGGGAATACGTGGTGAATCTGGCAAAGAACAACCTTCTCGGGCTCCGGTTTAATCCTGCCTACGGCGGCAGGGGATTAAAGTGGGTGGATGAGGTTATCGCGCTCGAGGAGATAGGTGTATTGGGCATGTCGCTGGGCTGTCTTTTCTCGCTGGTAAGCATCGTGGGAGAGGCGCTGGATGTATTCGGAACAGATGAGCAGAAAAAGAAATACCTGGAGCCGCTGCTGAAGGGTAAGATTTTCTGCGCGGAGGCATTGACCGAACCGAGAGGAGGCTCCGACTTTTTCGGAGCGACGACCACTGCCGTACAAAAAGGCGACTATTACATTTTAAACGGGCAGAAACGGTTCGTGGTGGGGGCGGATGGGGCGGATATTTTCCTGGTGTATGCCAGGACCGAGGGAGCGCCGGGAAAGTCTATCAGCGCCTTCATTGTGGAGAGGGACATGGGTGTAGATGCCAAGTATATCTACGGCCTGCTGGGAACGCGGGGTGGAGGTGCAGGGCGACTTGTCTTTAAGGATACCAGGGTCCCCAGGGAGAATCTGGTGCTTGGTTTAAACAGGGGCGCCGATGTATTCAATCAGATGATGATACCTGAGAGGATGACCTCAGCAGCCGGCGCTGTGGGCCTGGCCAGGGCCGCACTTGAGCTGGCAACCAGGTACAGCGACAAGCGTAAGGCATTCGGACGTAAGATACGTGAGTTTGAGGGAGTGAGTTTCAGAATAGCAGACAGCGTTATCAAGCTGGATGCCGCCGGCATGCTGGTTTATGGAGCATCGGCGGCTGTTGATACTATGGGCAGCACCGGGTATACGCGACGCTTGGTGTCGGAGGCCAAACGCTTCGCTACGGAGTCCGCCTGGGAGATAATCAATAATGCTATGCAGGTTGTGGGTGGTATCGGATACACTAATGTATATCCCATCGAAAAGATGCTGAGGGATGCCCGACTATCGATCATCTGGACCGGCACAAGTGAGATAATGAATCTCATAATTCAGCATGAGTATTACAGGGAGACTCTGAAGCCTGCAGCCGGCGCACGTGACGTTGAGGATGACGCACAGGAAGCTCATGCAGTCGACGAGAAAATATACGAATAGCCCGGTGTGCTGAATGGGATAGGATGGCCGGCATTGCAGGAGAGTATTGAACGTCGCATCGGGGTACTGCGTGGCCGTATCGAGGAAGCGTGCCGCAAAAGCCGGCGGGATATTGCAGAGATAAAACTTATTGGGGTTACTAAAAATTTCGCATCGGGGGCCGTCCGTGCAGCGTTTGATTGCGGATTAAGGGATTTCGGGGAGAACCGGGTTCAGGAAGCTTTGGTTAAATATACCGAACTGGAGGACATAAGAGGGCAGATAACACTGCATTTCATCGGCCATCTGCAAAGTAATAAGGTCGGTGATGTCCTGCAGGCGGTAGACATAATACACAGCATTGATACATTACGTCTGGCCGAAATAGTCGACAAGAAAACATCCAGGCCAATCAACGTTCTTTTGGAGGTCAACCTGTCGGGGGAGCAGACAAAATACGGGTTCTCCAGAGGGCAGCTTAAGCTGGCAGTCGATTCGATTTCGGCCTTGCCTCATGTGAATGTACTGGGGCTAATGACGATTGCGCCGATTTGCGGCAACGTGGAGGAGGTCCGGCCGTTGTTCGCAGAAATGAAAAGACTTAACTCGGCCTATGGATTCAAGGAACTGTCGATGGGCATGACGGACGATTTTGAAGTGGCTGTGGAAGAGGGGGCTACCATGATAAGAATTGGACGTGCCATATTCGGTGAAAGGAGCTGAATCATGAAGGTTGCAGTCATAGGTGGAGGTACCATGGGTGGTACGCTGGTCAAGTGCATATTACGCGCCAAACTGGCGTCAAAAAGCGATATCGTTATTAGCGATGTCTCCCCTGATCGGCGAGAGCTGATAAAAAAGAGGTATGGTGTAGCAGTGACTGATAATAACGCTGAAGCTGTAAATGGGGCTGACGTAGTTATTCTGGCTGTTAAACCGCAGGATCTGTCCGGGGTATTGAGCCGGCTATCAGGACACCTGACGTCGCAGCTTGTAATATCGATTGCGGCCGGAATCAGCCTGGAAACAATATCACAGATTTCGAAGCAAAGTGCACTGGTACGCGCCATGCCCAATACGCCGGCCCAGGTCGGTAAAGGTATGACAGTCTGGACATCATGTGGTGAGTTGTCGTCGGAGAAACATGACATGGCCAGGCTGATACTGGCTTCGATGGGAGAAGAGATGTTTCTTAAGGATGAGAGATATCTGGATATGGCTACGGCCGTCAGCGGCAGCGGCCCGGCTTATGTGTTCCTTTTCATAGAAGCGCTCATTGATGCAGGAGTCCACATAGGCCTGACCAGGGATGTGGCGCAGAAGCTTGTAATCGAGACAGTCGCCGGCTCCGCCGAGGCGATGAAAAAAATGTCCAGGCATCCTGCTGAGTTAAGAAACATGGTTACCTCGCCGGGGGGCACAACCGCCGAGGCTTTGCTACGCCTTGAAAGCGGGGGCATGCGTTCGCTTGTTATAAACGCGGTAATGGCCGCGTATGATAAAGCGCAGAGACTGGGAACAAAGAAAACGGGATAGATCATTCAGCCGGGCTGCCTAACCGGCCACAGGTTTTCGACAGTAAAGGGCCGTGCTTTTAGGGAAGATATGGTTCAGGCCGTTTTCCAGCCATTTTGTATAGCGGTGGCCATTATAGATATCCCAGACCAGGAATTTGTAGTACTGCGAGGGCACGAAAGCTTTCTCATTCTTTAGCCCGAACAATCCTTTGGACCACCAGTAAATAGAATGCAGCGCATGCTTGTATCTGACGGCGAAGATGTCCAGGTCGAACTTATTGAGCAGCCCCATTATTTCTGACTTCTTATATATCCTGATATGTCCGCCGGGGGAATTATGATAGTCATCCGATATCTTCCAGCAGACGGATTCAGCGAAATGCGATGGTACGCTGACCGCCAGAATACCGCCGGGCTTAAGCACGCGATAGAATTCCGATACTGCGGTGGAATCATCAGGCACATGCTCGAGCACTTCTGAGCACACTATTTTGTCGAACAGACCGTCCTCAAATGGTAAGCGGGTCACGCTTCCGGAGACGAGGTGCCAGATGCCCACTGTCTCTTTCGCCTTGTCCATCTCGTGGAGCATAGTCCAGGCGTGCTTAAGGCTGGAGGCATCAAGGTCGAATGCCACAGAGCGGCCTGTGTTTACTTTGCACACTTGCCAGATATGACGCCCATGGCCGCAGCCGGCATCGAGTATGTTTTCATTGCCATTGATCTCGAGGAGATCAAGGTCGATGGTCAGCATATATTAAAGGTTATCCTGAGGTACGGATATTTACTATTACTGCGGCGTCTTGCCGGGATGAAGTTTCTTCCATTTCTCCAGAAGCTGGTCTTTGGTCTCTTTGTGAGCTGGATCAGGTACGCAGCAGTCTACAGGGCATACTTCGGAGCACTTGGGTTTGTCGAACCAGCCGATGCACTCGGTGCATTTGGCGGGATCGATAATATAAATGGTCTCGCCCTCTTTAATAGCCTCGTTCTTGCACTCCGCCTCACACGCACCGCAACTGATACAGTCATCGGTTATCTTGTAAGCCATCCTTTCGGCACCTCCATAGTGTATTAATAATGATATAAGAAAAAAATTCCTTCAATATGCTACCAGATTTCGCTTTGATTGAATACCTTAGGGCAGCAGCTTCTTCTTCAGGGCAGCGCTGACGTGCGCGGGCATCATATCGTCAAGGTTGCCGCCAAGATTGATTATCTCTTTTAACAAGCTCGAGCTGAGAAACTGGTAGCGAAGATTTGCCATAAAGCATACAAGCTCGATATCTGGCGCCAGCTTCTTGTTCATCAGCGCCATCTCGAATTCGCGCTCGAAATCCGAGCTGGCTCTCAGACCCCTGACCAGCACCTGTGCTTTGGCTTGCCTGGCATACTCTACGGTTATGCCTGAGTAGGATGTTACCTGCACATTCTTAAAATCAACAACTGCTTGCCGGGCCAGGTCCACCCTTTCTGCGGCGGTAAAGAGCAGCGATTTCTGCGGTATATCATATACGGCGACTATCAGTTTTTCGAATATGGACGATGCCCTTTTCACGATATCGAGGTGCCCGTTGGTTATGGGGTCGAAGCTGCCCGGATAGATTGCTGTAGTCAAGACGTGGCCTCCTTCTGGAAAATTGAAATACAGGTATCACCATACCTTTTCTCTTTTATTTTCGCCATGTTCTCATATCTCGTTTGCAGGGAGGACCGTGCTGAGTGCGATACTGTAACCATCGTGTTCCCGGATATTAGCCTGGATTTAGCCAGGCCGGTTATCATCTCTCCAAGGTGAGTGTCGGCGTACGGCGGATCCAAAAACACAAGGTCGTAGGCAGTTTCAAGCAGTCCAATCGCTTTCATCGCCGGGCAACAGTATACATGAGCCTGGTCAATAAATCCCGTTTTTGACAGATTTTGTTTTATCACCTCACAGCACCGTCTGTTCTGATCAACAAAATCAACCCATTCGACGCCGCGGCTCAATGCTTCAAGTCCGAGCGCTCCACTGCCTGCGAAAAGGTCCAGCCCTCTCTCCCATTCGACTGACATAGCAACCAGCATGGAAAAAACAGCCTCACGGACCTTGTCGGTGGTCGGCCTCACCAACAGGCCGGGAAGGGTCTTTATAATCTGGCCCCTGGCGGAGCCCCCTGTAATACGCATTTTGGCTGATGTTATAAGGCCACGACCGATGAAATAATAGTAATCCGAGGCCTAATTATAATACCGTACATCGTTCGTAAGTCAAACTCGGCAAGCAACGGTTTACCGAACTTTGACATCGTTTTATGAATTGTAATATACTATCCAACGGTTTTTGAGAGGAGAACTTCACAAAGTGCTGGAACAGTACGGCTACGTCGGAATTCTACTCATCGTCGCCATTCTATTCACCATTACTATCCCTATGCTGCCGATGCTATTGAAGAGGATAGGCCTTATTCCAGGCAAGCAGAATGCTACCAAAATGAAGCAGTATGAATGCGGTATGGAGACGGTAGGCAAGACGAGGGTGCAGTACAACTTCAGGTATTATTTCTTTGCGGTATTGTTCGTGCTGCTTGATATGCTGACCATTTTCCTCTATCCCTGGGCGGTTAATGTCAAAGATCTTGGAGCTGGCGGGCTTGTTGCGGTGGGTATCATATTGGCTTTGTTAACTGTCGGATACATATATGCCTGGCGCAAAGGGGCCCTGCAGTGGAAATAATAAGGCCCGAAGTCTCCACCCCTCAGGAAGCCGACCTGGCTGAAGGCAATCTGATCAACTCTTTCCTGGAAACCTGCACCAGCCAGTATCCGGATCCGGACAAATGGCTGGACGAGGAGATTCGTCGTAACGTACTGCTGACCACCGTAGATGCTGCAGTTGCATGGGCAAGGCAACGCTCCATCTTCCCCTTAATCTTCGGAACGGCATGCTGCGCATTTGAGATGATTGCGGCATCCGGTCCCCGCTTCGATCTATCCCGTTTCGGCATGGACATTATCCGTTTTTCGCCGCGCCAGGCTGACGTGATGCTCATAACAGGTACGATAACCTGGAAAATGGCTACGGCAGCCAGGATGATCTACGACCAGATGCCCGAGCCCAAGTGGGTCATCGCGATAGGCGCCTGCGCTATCAGCGGAGGCACCTTCCGTGAATCCTACAGCGTTGTCCCAGGCGTCAACCACATCATGCCCGTGGATGTATATGTGCCGGGCTGCCCACCCAGGCCGGAAGCTATGATCCATGGCATTAACAGGCTGCATGCCAAGATAGTCAAGGGGACTATAGACAATCCCAATTTGGCATTGAAGTAAGAGACAGGTAGTAGTATTACATGACAGTCGCCGTTAATACTGAAGAAACCGGTAAAAAGATAGAAGAAGCGATTCCGGGTTCCGTTGTTTCCAACGATAAGGGATCGCTTACCGTCGACAGTAAAGCACTGGCGCAAGTGTCCGAGTTCCTCAAGAATACACCCGGGATGGAATTTGATTACCTGACTGTCCTGACTGCCGTGGACTACCTAGGCTATTTCGAGGTGATTTACCGGCTGGTCTCACTGAGAAATAACCAGAGTCTGATCTTGAAAACACGTGCCTATGGCAGGGAAAATCCTGCCGTCCCGTCGGTCACCGGTACATGGCGCGCAGCTTATTATCAGGAACGCGAGATATTCGACTTATTGGGTATCAAGTTCGAAGGGCATCCCGACCTGAGAAGACTTCTTCTCTGGGAAGGCTTCACCGGACATCCTCTGCGGAGGGATTACCTTTAGAATGTCTATCAAGACAGAGCAATTCTATCTGAATGTCGGTCCTCAGCATCCGTCCACGCACGGTGTTTTCCGTTTAAGGTTGTCGCTTGATGGCGAAGTGGTCACCGATGTTGAGCCCATAATTGGCTATTTGCACCGCGGAATAGAGAAGCTGGCTGAGAGCCGCACTTATACCCAGATTATACCTCTGACAGACAGGCTGGATTACCTGGCATCGATGACGGACAACGTAGCTTACTGCATGGCAGTAGAAAAGCTGGCGGGAATTAAGATCCCCGAGCGTGCCGAATATATAAGAGTGATTTTCTCCGAACTGATGCGCATCTCCAGCCATATGATGGCCGTCGGCTTCTACCTGAACGACTGCGGCGCTTTCTTCACTCCCGTGCTCTACATGTGGCGTGAGAGAGAGAAGATCATCGACCTTTTCGATATGGTCTGCGGGCAACGGTTGCTGTATAACTATATGCGGGTAGGTGGAGTCAGCCAGGATATCCCGGACGAATTCCTTCCGGCGATTAAGAAGTTTGTGGCGGAAATGCCGCGATATATTGGGGAATACAATCAGCTGATCAAGCAGAATGAGATATTTTTGGCCCGCAGCAAGGGAGTGGGCATATTACCAAAGGAAACTGCCGTCAATATCGGAGCCAGCGGCCCGGTTCTGCGCGCCAGCGGCGTCAAATGGGACATCCGCAAGATGGACCCCTATTCTATCTATGACAGGTTTGATTTTGAAGTACCGACCGGCGATGCAGGTGATTGCTATGACCGGTACTGGGTGCGCATACAGGAAATGACACAGAGCCTGCGTATCATCGAGCAGGCAATCAGCCAGATGCCGGCGAAAGGACCTGTGGGCTCGGATGTGCCGCAGTTTTTCCGGCCGCCGCCGGGTGAAACTTATGGATATATAGAAGCTCCCAAAGGCAATCTGGGCTTCTATATAGTGAGCGATGGATCGATCGCTCCGTACAGGCTGCATATTTATCCTCCTACCCTGATTAACATCACAGCTCTGAAAGATATGATGATCGGGTGGAAAGTGGCCGATTTAATCATTATTTTCGGCAGCATGGATGTCGTGCTGGGAGAAATAGACCGCTGATGACACTGCTTGATCAGTTTCAACTAATACTTAAAACCGCCGGCTGGCCTGACTGGGCGGTTTACCTCACGCCGGCTATCGTGGGCATACTGATCATTATTATATTTGTGCTCACCGTCGTCATCGTATTCATCTGGTGGGAACGACGCCTGATCAGCCGGTTCCAGATCCGGCTGGGCCCCAACCGCTGCGGCCCCGAAGGCATTCTTCAGCCAATCGCCACTGCCATCAAGATCCTTCTCAAAGAGGATATTGTGCCGGAGAAAGCCGACAAGCTGATCCATTTCATTGCCCCCGTCACCGTATTCGTACCTATACTACTGATCTTTGCGGTTGTGCCGTTCGGGGATGGCGCTATACTGGTAGACCTGAACGTGGGCATCATCTACGTCATTGCTATCAGCTCGATATCGGTGATCGGCATTTTCATGGCTGCCTGGGGATCGGGCAACAAGTACTCATATATATCCGGCATGCGCAGCATCGCCCAGATGGTTAGTTATGAGATACCGGTCGTATTATCCATCGTCGGTATCGCCCTGGTGACAGGCTCTTTCTCTATGCTTAAGATTGTTGAGGCACAGAGCATACCGTTTATATTGTTACAGCCGCTGGGATTCCTTATCTTCTTCCTCGGTTCCCTGGCGGAAATGAACCGGTCGCCCTTCGACCTGCTGGAAGCTGATTCCGAGATAGTCGCCGGCTACCATATCGAGTATTCAGGCATGAAATTTGCCATGTTTTATTTAGGTGAATATGGTGTGGCGCTGGCATACTCGGGCATCATCACCACACTTTTCCTCAGCGGCTGGCAGGGTCCGCTGCTGCCGCCGGTCCTGTGGTTTATTATCAAGGTCATGCTTGTATTCAGCGCGATCATCTGGATGCGCGCCACTCTGCCCAGGTTAAGGGTCGACCAGCTGATGTCTTTTGCCTGGAAATTCCTACTCCCCATGGCAGTTATAAACCTGTTGCTGGTGGCCATAGAGGTGCTGGTGTTGCCGGCGGGATTGCAGTGGGTGATGGTTATACTGAACTTCGGCCTGGCCGCAGTCCTCATCCTGCTCTGGTCCAAGCTATTTACTTTGGGAGGTGGCAGGGTTGAAGTTTGAGCGCTACGGCATCGGTATCGCTAAAGGTATGGCGTTGACCTTAAAGCATCTTTTCAGGGCACCTATAACCGTTCAGTATCCTGATGAGAAACTGAGTATCTCGCGCAGGACACGTGGAAATGAGCTGGTCTGGTTTCCGGAAAAATGCACCGGATGCGGAACCTGTACCAAAGCCTGCCTGCAGGGCAATATCATACTGGTAACTCACCGGGGCGAGGAAAGTAAATTCATCGTTGATAAGTTCGAACTCGATTCAGGGCGCTGTATATTCTGCGGGCTGTGTGTGGAATCGTGTCCTTATAATGCGCTGGCCATGGGTTTGAACTATGAATGCGCCAAGTATAGTCGCAAAGACCTGGTCTTGAGCAAAGAGAAGCTGTCTGTTTCGAGTGATCACCAGCCCAGCGCATACTTCAGGCCGCAGTTTGATGACCAGCTACCCGATCAGAGCCTGCTGCTCTATAACCGCGAAAAGGGCGGCCAGAAACTGAATTTCCTGCCTTTGAGCAAACGAAAGAGGGGTCCCGGTGCTTGAGATAGTATTCGGCCTGCTGGCAATTATAGCGGTGGCGTCCGCCGTAGCCGTGATAATGGTACGCGACATCTTTCGTGCTGCGCTGTGCCTTATACTGCTTTTTATGACAGTTGCCGGCGTTTACCTGCTGCTGCACGCGGATTTCCTTGCCATTGTGCAGATACTTGTATATGTGGGGGCCATCTCTATTCTTATTATCGTGGCCATCATGCTCACCAGGGACGCCAGGCAGGGGCCGCCACTGGGCAACCTGAAATACCCGGCAGCCATAGTGGCGATTCTGCTTCTGGGAGTTGTCGCTTTCGGAATTATCAATACTGCGTTCGTCATGCCGGACAACGCGCCCCTTCAGGAGACCGTCAAGCCTCTTGGGAAGGCGCTCTTCGGCGATAGCGGTTACCTTCTGACCATGGAAATAGCGGTCGTAATGCTGTTGTCAGCAATACTCGGAGCAATCGCGGTGATCAGGGAGAAATGATGTTTAGCGTAGGGTTGGACCAGTACCTGATTTTGTCGGCAGTGCTCTTCTGCATAGGGCTCTTTGGAGTCATCACGCAGCGGAACGTGATTAAGGTCATTATGTGTGTGGAGATCATGCTGAATGCCGTGAATATTGCTTTAATAGCCTTCTCGCAATATATCACGCCCGTGACGTTGACCGGTCAGATTTTCGCCATCTTTGTCATGGTGGTAGCGGCTGCCGAGGTAGCTGTCGGGATTGCCATCATCTTCACTGTTTACAGTAACCGCGAAAGCGTTGATATCGAAAATTTCAATATCTTGAAATGGTAATGATATGTGGGTTCAAGTTAAAAGCGCACCGAATCTGATGATAGCCGAGATGTGGAAGGAATTCTTCGAAGGCGAAGGGATCCCCACCAGGCTGTTGCCCGATTCCGACAAGCTGGAGATCAGCGAATCGGTCCCGTACAGGGTATACGTATCACAGGAGCGGGTACATGTCGTTGAGGAGGTCTTAAGGAAACTATAATGCCGACACAGGTTCCCTGGCTTATTTTCTTAATACCGTTCATATCTTTCCTGTTGATCGGGCTGGTGCTCAGGCCGTTCCTCAATAAACGGCCTTTGATCGGAGGATATGTCACCATCGGGGCAGTCGGTATATCTTTTGCGCTGTCGCTGTGGTTGCTGAGCGCGGTCATTGCTGCGCCGGGACATGTGCTGCCTGTCGACGACATCGAGTGGGCCTTAATTGGAAATCTAAGCATACACATCGGCGTCCTGGTTGATTCGCTGACCGCAGTTATGGTAATAGTGGTCACCTTTGTCAGCCTGATGGTGCAGATTTACTCCCAGGGCTATATGAAGGGCGACGCCGGGTACCTCAGGTATTATGCCTTCATGTCCCTTTTCACAGCCTGCATGCTGGGACTGGTGCTGGCTGACAATATCCTGTTTATGTTTGTGTTCTGGGAAGGCGTGGGACTCGGCTCATACCTGCTGATCGGATTCTGGTTCCACAAACCGTCGGCGGCCAACGCGGCCAAGAAAGCGTTTATCGTAACCAGGCTGGGGGATTTCGGCTTCCTGGCTGCCATACTGGTGCTCTACGCCCAGACCGGAACCTTCGATACAGAGGCGCTGTATAAGATCGTAGCGACCGGTGCGCTGGCCGGAACCACGCTGACATGGGTGGCTATAGGCATTTTCTCCGGCGCAGCGGGCAAATCAGCCCAGTTCCCCTTGCACGTTTGGCTGCCGGATGCCATGGAGGGCCCAACACCGGTGAGCGCCCTCATACATGCCGCTACCATGGTAGCAGCCGGTGTATTCCTGGTTGCCCGCTTTTACCCCATGTTCGAGCATTCACACGAGGCCATGCTGGTGGTAGCTATCATCGGGGCTTTCACGGCTATTTTCGCCGCCAGTATCGGCCTGGTCATGAACGATATTAAGCGCGTGCTGGCGTATTCCACTATCAGCCAGCTCGGCTTTATGATGGTGGGCCTGGGCGTCGGCAGTGTAGCTATAGGCATCTTCCACCTTTTCACGCATGCCTTTTTCAAGGCGCTGCTGTTCCTGGGATCGGGCAGCGTAAACCATGGCACCGGCACCTTCGACATGAGACTGATGGGCGGGCTGCGCAAGGCCATGCCCTGGACCTATATCACTTTTCTGATCGGAGCTCTCAGTCTGGCAGGCATCTGGCCGCTGGCCGGGTTCTGGAGCAAGGACGAGATAATACTCTCAGTTTTCGACAAGCAACCCATACTGTTCATCCTGTGCATCATAACCGTTTTCATGACGGCCTTTTATATGTTCAGGGCGATATTCATGACCTTCCATGGCGAGTACAGGGGCGGAGCCCAACCTGAGCACGGCGGTCACGGCGACGCGCATTCCCACGGTCCTCATGAGTCTCCCATGGTCATGGTCATCCCGCTGGTCATACTGGCTATCTTAGCCGTCTGCGCCGGCTGGTTCAACGTCACGGGACTCTTCAACCAGTTTATGGGTGAGGGAGAAGGGCATCACGTCAGTTTTATTGCCGGCTTCTTCGGTACACTGACCCACCCGCTGCCGCTGATATCGCTGGTTATTGCTCTGCTCGGTATATTCACGGCCTACGCAATGTACTGCGCCAAGTGGATCTCACCTGAAAAGATCGGGAAGGCGTTTAAACCGATTTACATAATGTTGTATCGTAAATACTGGATGGACGAGCTCTACGAAAACGTCATCGTAAAAACCATCTTATATAACGGCATCTTCAAATGGATGGCTATGTTTGATACGAGCGTGGTGGACGGAACGGTGAACGGGGCTGCGCAGGGCACTGCCGCTGCGGGTGGAATGCTCCGTAAATTACAGACCGGACAGACGCAGTTGTATGTAATCTCAATTGCCATCGGCGCTATTGCCATAGTCGCCTGTTTATATTTATTCAGCTGAGGTAAATGGCTTTGAATCTGAACTTGTTGAGCTGGATCATTTTTCTGCCGGTTATCGGCTTGATCGTCATAGCACTTATACCCAAACCCGGTCAGAAGACGGTCAAGTGGATTGCGCTGTCTGCAGCCATGGCCTCATTCATTCTATCTATTGCGGTATTCATAATGTTCGACAGGTCCGAGGCCGCCATCGGGCAGATGCAGTTCGTCGAGAAGATATCCTGGATTCCGGCCATCAATTCATTCTACTATCTGGGAGTGGATGGCCTGAGCCTGCCCCTGGTCATACTTATGACCTTCCTGGGCGTGGTGTCGGTGCTCGTCTCCTGGAAAATACAGCTTAATCCAAAGCAGTATTTCATCTGGATACTGCTGCTGGAGACGAGCATACTGGGCGTATTCTGCTCGCTGGACCTGATCCTCTTCTTCCTCTTCTGGGAGCTGGAATTGATACCGATGTTCTTCCTCATATCCATCTGGGGAAGCGGGCGCAAGGAGTACGCAGCGTATAAGTACCTTATATACACGCTGGTGGGAAGCGCGTTCATGCTGGCGGGCATACTCTGTGTATACTTCATTACGCATACCTTTGATATGACGGCCCTGGCCGGAATTCAGATCGCTTCATCTTTCATTCCCCTGACGGCACTCTTCTTCCTGCTGATAGTTGGATTCGCCATCAAGCTTCCGGTTTTCCCTCTGCATACATGGCTGCCGGATGCTCACACCAATGCACCGACGGCGGCCAGCGTCATCCTGGCCGGCGCGTTGCTTAAAATGGGTGGTTACGGAATGATTCGCTTATGCGTCAGCATGCTGCCGCAGGTAGCGGTGCAGTACGCCCCCTTCATGCTCACGCTTGCTGTCATAGGCGTGATATATGGGGCGGCTGTCACTATCAGGCAGACCGATCTTAAGAGGCTCATTGCCTATAGCAGCGTCAGCCATATGGGCTACGTGCTGCTGGGCATCTTTGCGCTCGACCAGGTCAGCCTGGTAGGCGCCAGCTTTCAAATGTTCAGCCACGGAGTAATCACCGGTCTGCTCTTCGCCATGGTGGGACTGGTTTACGATAAGACACACACCCGAGATCTCAATAACCTGAGCGGTCTGGCCCGCCAGATGCCGGTAATAGTGGTTGTTTTCAGCATCGCCGGACTGGCTTCTCTGGGGCTCCCCGGCACCGTCGGGTTCGCAGCCGAGTTTATAACGTTCGCCGGAAGCTTCGCCAGCACTGTGGTCGCCGGCATGCCGGTATTTACCCTGATAGCGGTGCTGGGCATCGTGGTTACGTCCGGTTATATCCTCTGGATGCTGCAAAGGGTCTTCTACGGTTACCCTCTGGACAAATATAACGGCGTGGGTGACGCCGACGCAGTCGAGATGATAAGCACTTTCTCGTTTGTGGCGGTTATCATGGCGGTGGGTATCTACCCCGCCGTACTGACCAATGTAATAGCTATGGGGATAGCACCTATTGCCAAGTTGATAGGTATGTAAATATATAGTCTTGCGGACGGTTAAGACAGATGATAATGGATCAGATTAAATATATAGCGCCGGAGTTAAGCCTGCTGTGCTTTGCTCTGATTATCATCATGGTTGACCTTTTCATCTCTAATAAGAAGGCGCTTGCCATCCTGGCAGTCGCCGGGGCGCTGGTATCGGCTTTCTTTGTGCTGATGCTGTGGAGCGGCCAGCCGGCAGAGGCTTTTTATCGCACCATTGCCATAGATCAGTTCGGCCTCTTTTTCAAGCTGCTTATACTGGCGGCAACAGCCCTGGTGATACTGGCATCGAACGGATACGTGGCCAAGTTTGAAAGATTCCAGGGCGAATTCTACGCCTTGCTGATGCTATCTGCCGTCGGTCTCATGCTGTTGGTTTCGTCCATTAACCTTATTACCATCTTTGTTGCTCTTGAGCTGAGCAGCATCTCTCTCTATGTGCTTGTCAGCTTCCTCAAGGACAAGAAATCCAGTGAAGCCGGTTTGAAATACCTCATCCTCGGATCGGTAGCCTCTGCAATACTGCTTTACGGCATGGCGCTGGTATTCGGCATGACCGGCAATACCTGCCTTACCTGCATCGCCGATTATATCAAAGGCATGCCGGGCACAAGCCTGCTGCAGACGCCGGCCCTGATGGTGGGCCTTGTTCTAATCATAGCAGGATTCGGCTTCAAGATAGCCAGCGTGCCTTTCCAGATGTGGGTGCCCGATGTATACGAGGGCGCGCCGACTCCCATTACCGCATACCTCTCTGTGGCCAGCAAAGCGGCTGGATTCGCGGTTATAGCGCGCATACTTATGACAGCTTTCGGGGTACCTGAATGGCTGCATAACGATTGGGCCATGATTATCGCGGTGCTGGCCGCCGTAACCATGACGGTTGGTAACGTTACAGCGCTGCTGCAGACCAATATCAAGAGAATGCTGGGGTATTCCAGCATTGCACAGGCCGGGTACCTCATGGTCGGTTTGGCTGCAATAGGTATGGGATCGCAGGTGGACGGCAACGTGCGCAGCGGGCTGTTGTTCTTCCTGCTCAGCTATACATTGACTAATCTGGGCGCCTTCATAGCCATAATTGCCATCTCAAATAAGATCAACAGCGACCAGATAGACGATTATACGGGCATGAGTAAACGCGCCCCCCTGATGGCAGTGGCTTTAACAATTTGCATGGTGTCGTTAACCGGACTCCCGCCCACCGCCGGCCTGATAGCGAAGATCTACATATTCAGCGGCGCCGTCGACCAGGGCCTGCTGTGGCTGGTCATCATCGCGGTGATCAACAGCTGTATCTCAGCCTTCTACTATTTCAAGGTGGTTAAAGTCATGTGGATGGGCGAGCCGGCCTCTGCGGATAAGGTGACGTCATCTTGGCCCGAGTGGCTGGCTATCGCGCTGTGCTGCATTCCCGTAGTTATCATCGGCGTGCTCCCCGGAGCCTTCATCGCGCTAACCCAGAGCGCCTCTGCTCTGTTCGGAATTTAACCGGCGCCAATCAGCTTTTCGCCGTGTGTTAGTTGCGTGACAGGCCGCTTCCATTCCCCCTCTTACCCGCAGAGTATACTCTGTCATATTTGACACTGCCGTAAGCTCGTGATAGTCTACTGCTCTGTGAAAAGGATAGGCATTTTATATCATCCCAAGGTTGAGAAATCTGAACGTTTCGCCCGCGATATCGCAGAATTCCTCAAATCTAAAGGTATGCAATGCTGGATACACTCGTCATGGGACGAGGGTGAAGCCGGGAAAGCGCTGGCCGGATCCGACCTTGTTATCAGCGTCGGGGGCGACGGCACTATACTGCGCGCTGCACGAATAATCTATCCGCAGGAAATACCCATACTTGGCGTGAATTTCGGCAACCTGGGATTTATGAACGAGCTGGAGGCAGGCGAAGCGCGGGATAAGCTGGTTGAGATCATGGGAGGCGCGGGCTGGATAGAGCAGAGATCGGTGCTGAAAGCTGTGGTCAGATCTTCCGGCAATACCTACCATGCCATGAACGATGTGGTAATAGGGAGGGGCAGGTTCCTGCGGTTGATAAACGTCGAAGTAGCCATCGATGGGGAGGTGTTCACCACCTATCGTGCCGATGCCGTTATAATCTCCACCGCCACAGGCAGCACAGGCTACTCTCTGGCTGCCAACGGGCCCATCCTTTACCCGGAATCGAGAGATATGCTGATGAAGGCTGTCTGCCCGCATTTAAACATGGATAAGGCTATCGTACTGTCGCCTTCAACTAAAATAACGCTGAAGGCCTTTACCAATCACGAAGCGATGATAAGCATGGACGGCCAGGTGGAAGAGCAGTTGAAAAGCGGTGATGAAGTCGAGGTATGTTTGGCTGAGCAGACCTCGCGCTTTCTGCGCCTGAGGCAGAGAGGCAGCTTCTACAGGACACTGGTATTCAAGTTGAAAGGAAAATCATTATGAAAGTTGAGAAAGCGACAATTGGCGATGTAAAGAAGATGCACGAGCTGGTCAATAAATTCGCCGGCAAGGGCGAAATGCTGCCGCGCGCCCTCAGCGAAATGTACGAAAATCTGAGGGACTTCTTTGTCATACGTGATAGCAGCGGTAGTGTCGTGGCTTGCGTCGCCTTGCATATCAGCTGGGCCGACCTGGCTGAGGTGAAAGCACTGGCCGTACATGAAAACAAACACAAGAAAGGTATGGGTGCAGCGCTGATCAAGGCCTGTGTCGGGGAGGCTAAATCGCTGGGTATACCGCGCATATTCTGCCTGACCTACAAGCCCGGTTTCTTCCAGAAACAGGGATTTAAAATGGTTGAAAAGATGGACCTGCCGCGAAAAATCTGGGCTGAATGCTATAGTTGTCCTAAATTTCCTGACTGCGACGAGGTGGCGCTTGTGCTGGAAGTAGCGGTGAGCTGATGAGCAAAGAGAAGTTGCTTTCGTCAAAGACGATTTTCGAGGGTCGGGCGGTCAATCTAATCCAGAGCACGGTTGAGAAAAGCACAGGCGAAATCGTTGTACGAGAGATCGTCCAACATAGGGATGCCATTGCTGCCGTTGTGCTGGATGGACACAGCAATGTCGTTATGGTGCGTCAATTCAGGGTACCTACGGGTAAAGACCTGCTGGAGATTCCCGCAGGCGTGATGGAGGACGGCGAGAGCCCGGAAGAGTGTGTCAGGCGCGAACTGCAGGAGGAGATAGGCTGCCTTCCACATAAAATTGCCAGACTGGGAGGATTCTTCCCGGCGCCCGGTTATTGCACCGAATATATCAATGTTTTCCTGGCCTCAGAGCTGGAGGAGAGCCGACTGGTAGCCGAGGACACCGATGAGATCGATATTGTCAGAGTCCCTGTGGAAAAGATAGCAGGCATGATCGATAACGGAGAGATCTGCGATGCCAAGAGTATTGCCGGCCTGCTGAAATACCTCTCGATGACGCCGGCTGACTAGGCTCTTCTATGCGCGGCCTGGCCGCTGTCGTAAAGGTCTCCCCCGTAGATATCGTTTATCACCACGGCCGGGAAGTCTTCAACCTCCAGGCGGTATACTGCCTCAGCTCCCAGTTCAGGGTAGGCTACGGGTTCGATCTTTTTTATAGAGCGTGAAAGTAGAGCCCCGGCGCCCCCAACAGCCGCCAGGTATACGGCATGGCTTTTCAGCATCCTCTTTTTAACTGCAGCGGATCTTCTCCCCTTGCCTATCATGCATTTCAGTCCATGCTTGAGCAGCAGAGGAGTATATTTATCCATACGGCTGCTCGTGGTCGGGCCTGCCGAGCCGACGATATGGCCCGGACGGGCAGGTGTAGGGCCTGTGTAGTAAATGGTCTGGCCGTCCGGATCAAAGGGCAGATCAATTCCGGCGGCCAGGGCCTCGGTTATCCTTTTATGCGAAGCATCACGAGCGGTCAGCATGCTGCCCGTTAAGAGCACGCTGTCTCCACATTTCAACGACCGGATGTCCTTTTCAGAGATAGGCAGCGCAATGCGTTTTATTCTCATTTCAAAGCACTGCTTCCTTGTGCCGCGAGCACCAGCACTGCATGTTGACCGCCACCGGCATGCTGGCTATATGAGAAGGGAATACTTCGATATGCGCGGCCAGGGCTGTTACGCTGCCGCCGTAGCCCATGGGGCCGATGCCCAGCATATTAACATCAGCCAGGATTCTCTTTTCAAGCTCTTTTATCTCGGGATCAGAGTTATGCGAACCGGTTTTACGCAGCAGGGCTTTCTTGGCCAGCAGCATGGTCTGCTCGGTAGTTCCGCCTATCCCGATACCGAGTATCAGCGGGGGACATGCATTGCTGCCGCACTCATCAACCAGGTTGAGCACATATTCTAAAATACCTTCGTGGCCCAGAGAGGGCGACATCACCGTTAGCCTTGAGCAGTTTTCAGCGCCTCCCCCTTTAGGTAGAACGCATATCCGTAGTCTGTTGCCGGGCACGATCTCGGTGTGAATAACCGCAGGAGTATTGTCTCCGGTATTCTTCCTGGCTGAAAAGGGCCTGTGCACCATAGATTTACGCAGATATCCCTCAGCGTATCCCTTTTTAACCCCTTGATTGATCGCTGCTGCGAGGTCGCCGCCGGTAATGTGGACGTCCTGGCCTAGCTCCAGAAAAACCACTGCTGTGCCTGTATCCTGGCAGACAGGTAGAAGGTAATCCCCCGCCACGGCAATGTTGTTCAGTATGGATTTAATAGTCTGTTTGCCCAGAGGCGACTTTTCCGACCTGCCTGCACGCTTCAATGAAGCAATTACATCAGGAGGCAGGTGGATGCAGGCGTCCTGGAAGAGCGAAGCGACGGTCTTGGTTATGGCTCGGCACTGGATTCTTCGCATAGCACTGTCAGACGGGGGAGTGGACAATAAATCTCCGTGCTGATTATATTACTTTTTAAGCTTTTCTATAACTGCTTCTGCGACCTGTGATGTGCCTGCGCTGGGCTCGTTGCGGTCCCTGCGCAGGTCGTAGGTAACGTTTTCCCCCTCGGCTATCACGGCACTGATAGCAGCTTCCATCCTATCGGCGGCAGAAGTTTCATCCAGGTACCTCAACATAAGCACGGCCGAGAGCATCTGCGCCATCGGGCTGACCTTGTTCAGTCCGGTATATTTTGGGGCGCTTCCGTGCGTGGGCTCGAATAGGGCCAGTCCATCGCCGATGTTGGCGCCGGGGGCCAGCCCCAGGCCGCCTACCAGTCCTGCGCACAGGTCCGAGATAATATCACCGTAGAGGTTGGGGAGCACCAGCGTGTCGAAACGCTGAGGATTGCGCACAAGCTGCATGCACAGCGCATCGACCAGGACCTCATCGTACTCTATCTCCGGGTATCCCCTGGCAACCTCCCTGGCAGTGGAGAGGAACAAACCGTCGGTGTATTTGAGTATGTTGGCCTTGGTTACGGCCGATACCTTCTTTCGCCCGTATTTGCGGGCGTAATCGAAGGCATATTTAACGATACGGCGTGACCCCTGCTCGGAAATGGTCTTAATACTGAATCCCGAATTCCTGTCCAGGCTGCCCTTGAAGCTCTGCATTATCAGGTCATAAAGCTGTGAGGCTTCCGCAGTTCCCCTGGCGAACTCGATGCCTATGTAGAGATCCTCGGTGTTTTCCCTGACAATCACCAGGTCCACGTTCCGATACAATGTGGTTACCACCCCGGGGTAGCTCTTGCACGGCCTCAGGCAGGCGTACAGGTCGAGCTGCTTGCGTAGAGCTACGTTTACACTGCGGAACCCCTTGCCGATGGGAGTGGTCACCGGACCTTTAAGGGCAATCCTGTTCTTCCTGATGGATTCGAGCGTTGCCTCGGGCAGGGGGGTGCCGTACTTTTCGACGGCCGCCTCGCCGACTGTATGGATCTCCCAGTCGAATTTGATACCGGTGGCCTCCAGTACGCTGACGGTGGCTCGGGTAATCTCAGGGCCTATACCGTCTCCCGGTATCAGCGTAACGCGATAAGTCATTTTACATAACCTCTCAGACTATTAATCAGAGTTTCAGGTCGCCGTGTTTGTTGATGTAGGGGATCAGCCCGCCTTCGTTTAAAATATTCAGCATGGCGGCCGGTATCCTGGTGAAGCTGTAAGTTTCGTTCCTGGTTATATTGTGTATGGTACCCTCGTCCAGGCTGATCTCAAGGGTATCTCCGTCGGCGATGCTATCTGTCGGGCATATCAATGCTGGCACGCCCTGGTTGATGGCGTTCCTGAAGAAGATACGTGCAAATGATTTAGCCAGAATAGCGCTCACACCTGCCATTTTTATCACCAGCGGTGCGTGTTCACGACTCGACCCGAGGCCGAAATTGGACCCGGCCACGATGAAATCACCGGGCTTGACGCGCTTGACGAAGTCAGGATTGGCGTCTTCCATGGCATGCCTGGCCAGCTCAGGCAGGTTGCTGCGCAGGTGAGCGTATTTTCCCGCAATGATCAGGTCGGTGGATATACCGTCGCCGAATTTAAAAGCCCTGCCTTTAAGAATGGTCGTTCCCATTACAGCGCCTCTCGTGGATCGGTTATTCTGCCCGTTAGGGCCGAGGTCGCGGCCGTAGCGGTGCTCGCCAGGTATATGAGCCCTTCGGGATTGCCCATACGACCTTTGAAGTTGCGGTTGGCCGTGGAGAGGCAGACCTCTTTATCTCCCAACGCGCCCTGGTGCAGTCCCAGGCAGCCGGCGCACCCTGGAGGAAGTATGATGCCGCCGGCCTCAGCGATCGTTTGGAGATAACCGGCTTTGATGGACTCGGTATATATTTTTCGTGAGGCCGGGCAGACGATCAGCCTGACCCCTGCGTGTACCTTTTTATTTTTTAGTAATGAGGCTGCTTCAGCCATATCCTCCAGCCGTCCGTTGGTGCAGGTGCCGATGAACACCTGATCCACCTTGATATCGACCAGAGACCTGGCTGTAGCCGTGTTATCTACAGTGTGGGGCCTGGCGACCATCGGCTCCAGACTATTAGTATCCACCTTGATGATGCGCTCGTAAACCGCATCGGAGTCTGCGAATACGGGAGTGTATTCCTTTTTCCGTCCCTGCTTCTTCAGATACTCCCGGGTAATATGGTCGGAGGGGAAGAGTCCGACCTTGGCCCCCGCTTCGATGGCCATATTCGAGATCGTCAGCCTTTGCCACATGGGCATAGAGGCCACTGTATTTCCGGTGAATTCCAGGGCCTTGTAGGTCGCGCCGTCCGCTCCGATCAATCCGATCAGGTACAGGATCAGGTCCTTGGCGCCCACGCCTTTGGAGAATTTTCCCGTCACGTCAATACGGATCGTCTCGGGCACTCTGAACCAGGTCTTGCCCAGCGACATAGCCACGGCCACGTCGCTCGATCCCATCCCGGTTGCGAAGGCTCCCATGGCGCCGGCGGTCACCGTGTGCGAATCAGCGCCCACGATAACGTCGCCTGGCCTGGCCAGCTTCTCGGCCACGATCTGGTGGCAGACGCCGCATCCGGCATCGAATAGCAGACAGCCCGTCTCGGCTGCGAATTCCCTGATAAAGATATGGTCGTTCGAAAGCTGCCGGCTGGGGCTGGGGCTGGCGTGGTCGATGAAAAGGGCCGTTCTTGCGGGTGAGGCCAGCGTCTGCTTCTTGCCCGATTTGAACTGCCTTATTGTGAGCGGACCTGTCGTGTCCTGCACGAATACCAGGTCCACAGAGGAGATGACGATATCACCTGCTAGCGCATCGCTATCGGATTTGTTGCTTAATATCTTCTCGCTGATAGTTTTGCCCATGTAAATAAATCCCGGAGTGACACGTTATGATGAATGTTAGAGTGAACATTTTAACATAGTTTCCCCGCATTTGAGTAAAGACGCCGCACGGCGCCTGCAGGCAAATGATAAAATATATCTGTATGTATTAAGTGACCAGATGTAGGTGAAGGTATTTCCGGCCTGTTTGTTCTAAAGATGGTTGGAGAAAAGTCAGTATGGATTCATTGGCGATAACACATTGTGGGAACAACCTGTTCAGGTGGGGTCAGCGCACCTACATTATGGGCATTATCAACCTGTCTCCCGATTCGTTTTCGGGTGATGGATTCCAATCGCTGGACTCGGCCCGGCAGAGGGCGCTGCAGATGGTGGAGGAAGGCGCTGACATCATCGACGTCGGCGGCGAGTCCACCAGGCCCGATGCCGCCCCCGTATCGGCGGACGAGGAAATCGAGAGGGTTATACCTTTCATCGTCGGTATTTCAAGAGATATAGGCATTCCGGTAAGCATCGACACTTACAAGTACGAGGTCGCGGCAAAGGCGTTAAATGCCGGGGCCTGTATTATTAACGATATCTCGGGATCGAGTGTGGAATCCGGCATAGTCGGGCTGGCAGCTGAAAAACAGGTGCCTGTTGTATTGACCGGCAACCAAAGGGGTAAAAAGGTCACCGATATCCTCGAAGCAGTAATATCCCAGCTGAAGGATCTCATCGGTCGCTCAATTGACTGCGGTGTCAGGCCGGAGAATATCATAGTCGATCCGGGTGTAGGATTCGGCAAGACCGTGGAACAGAACCTGGAGATAGTCAGGAGACTGGATGAAATAAAGGCGCTGGGACACCCGGTACTGCTGGGAACCTCCCGCAAGTCCTTCATTGCTGCGACCGTAGGCTCATCACAGGAGGAACGTTTCATGGGCACGGCTGCCTCACTGGCCATAGGCATTACCCGGGGCGCCGATCTGGTGAGGGTACATGATGTGAAACAGATGAAGCTGATCTGCCGGATGAGCGATGCTATCATAGGAAGGGACGTCGGGCAATGACCCTGGCGTATATCGGTCTGGGATCCAACCTGGGGGACAGGGAGGCAAATTTAAATAGTGCTATCGGTATGCTGTCGCATAAAGCTTGTATGGTAGCTCTCTCCTCATTATTTCTGACTGAACCCGAGATGTATAAAGATCAACCGGATTTCCTGAACTGTGTGGCCTGTGTAGATACGAACTGTACTGCGTTGGAACTGCTGAAGATACTGAATGGAATAGAGGCGCAGATGGGAAGAGAGCGGACTTATGCCGGCGCGCCGCGCATTATAGACCTGGATCTGCTTTTTTTCGGAAAGGATATAATTAGTCAGCCGGGTCTCGATGTGCCGCACCCACGACTGCACCTGAGGGCTTTCGTACTGGCGCCAATGGCAGAGATCGCACCCGATTTTATTCATCCTGCTTTACATAAAAGTGTTAGAGAGCTGCTGATTGATCTGAAGCCCGGTTACAGGATAGAGAAGTGGGAGAGCAACACAGGCAGGGGGAAGGATTAAGCATGTATATTATCTCGGTTGAAAAAAGTTTTGATGCCGCACATTTTCTGCGCGGCTATGAGGGAAAGTGCGAGAAGCTGCACGGCCACAGGTACAGGGTAGTCGTGAGATTGTTGTGCCGCAAGCTAAACCAAACGGGGCTTGCCTATGATTTCACTGCTTTAAAGAGGCAGGTAGCCGAAGTAACAGGAAGATACGATCACCAGTGTCTCAATGATATCGCGCCCTTCGACGGGATAAACCCATCTGCGGAGAATATAGCAGCCACTATCTATGATGCCCTCAAGCCTGATTTCAGCGGGGATACCGATCTTGACAGCATCGAGGTCTGGGAATCGCCTGAGTCATGCGCTCTTTATCGTCCGGGGTAGAATTTCAGGAGCTCATGTCAGGCGGCAGCAGGTTGGGGATGCTGTCTTTGATCAGATACGTGTAGTTGCATTTAGCGCAGAAAAGAGAGCCCGAGGTTATCTCGCCATCGTTCTTTTCATCGACCTTAAGGTCGAGCGGCCCCTTGCATACCGGGCAGACGATGATCTCCATTATCGATTCTTTCATATTCTCGATCCATGTCCTTAATAAATAGCTTTCAACCGGGAATCATTTTAACACATCCGGCGTTGAAACAGGCGTATCCTCAGCATCATTTAACCACTTTGTTCTTAAAGAGGGGTGAGATCATCTTGAACTCGGGTATTCCGGCCCGTTGCAACATCTGGAACACCGCTATTTCGGTGGTGGTGATGACAGCGCCCGCATCCCGCATCAATTTCAGAGCTTTTTTCCAGTCAGTCTTATATCTTGAGCATACCGCATCGCTGATAACGTGTACGTAATATCCCTGTGCCACCAGGTCTATCACCGATTGCAGCACGCATACATGCGATTCGATGCCGGCCACCATGACATACTTCTTATTCAACTTCTTAAAGGTATCCTGAAAGGTTTGATCGCCCCAGCAGCTGAAGCTGAGCTTATCGATCGGCTTGTAATGATCTTTCAAGCTGGACCTGATAGGATCAACGGTATTGCCCAACCCCTTGCTGTATTGCTCGGTAACGATTACCGGCACTTTCATAGTTTCACATGACGCTATTATGAGGTTAACGTTGTTTTCGCAATTGCTGTAGACGTCCTTTTTCATAGCTACTGCGAGGTTACTCTGAAAATCGATCAGCAGGAAAACCGCATCGGCCGCATTCATCTTGAATTTGTCCATACCTGTGAAGACCTCCTCCATAAAGAGAATACCTGTTGATATTACAGAGAGATGGCAGGCGGTGTCAAAATCAGCCGTATTTGCCTGTGCCTCTGAAATTAAGATATCATTCCTTAATAGCGGATAAATGATTTAATTCGGATAGGTGAATCGAGGAGAGGTTACTATGACGATTGAGCATGTCGGCGGTAAAAATGCGGGTAAGCTTATGCTTTATGCATTGAGCACATGCATCTGGTGCAGGAAAACCAAGCAGATGTTAACGGATCTGGGCGTCGAGTACGACTATGTCTTCGTTGACCTGCTTCAAGGGCAGGAGAAGGAGCAGACTATTGCCATGGTGGAGAAATGGAATCCTGATTGCTCATTTCCGACGCTGGTGGTCAACGACAGCAAGTGCATAGTCGGTTTCAAGGAGAAAGAGATTAAAGAGGCGCTTAAACTGTGAGTGCGGATAAAGCCATCGCCTCGGAAGAAATCGAAAAAGGCTACTTGAGGTGTAAAAAAGACGCCGAGGCGGGTGGATATCATATCAATCCCGACGCTGATTTTGCCCGCGGCCTGGTAAGCGGCCTGCTGGTCAACCAGGAACGGTATGGGTATCAGTCATGTCCCTGCCGCCTGGCCAGCGGTAAAAAGGATGAAGACCTGGATATCATATGTCCCTGCGATTACAGGGACCAGGATGTGGTCGAATACGGGGCCTGCTACTGCGCCCTGTACGTTTCTCAGGATGTACTGGACGGGAAGCAGGAGCTGACTTCCATCCCCGAGAGGCGGCCGCCGCGCACGCTACGCAGCAAGACTGCCGCTCCAGCCTTGTCCGGCCCCCTGCAGGTGCCGCTACCTGTCTGGCGCTGCAAAGTGTGCGGATATCTCTGTGCCCGTGACGGGCCTCCCGAGATATGTCCTATCTGTAAAGCAAAAAAAGAAAGGTTCGAACGTTTCCTGTAGTTACGAACTTTTAACCTGCCTGGCCCGTCTCAACGCATAGCAGGTTACGATAAGTGCGATACCGACCAGCAGGAGAGCGCCCCCGTATATCATCACAATACTATTGAAATCATGCACCAATCTCAGCAGCCAGTCCCGGATCAGCGGCGGCAGATTAAACTGAGATATCAGTGACTTACCCAGGCTGCCGGCGGGCAGGATGATGATGAATTGAAGGGCGCCGCTGATGGCGGAGATCAGTCCCAGTTCGCCTGACATGAATCCGGGCTTGCGCGCTATCAAAACAATAGATATAACCAAGGCGATCATCAATAGCAGCAGGGGGACCAGGCTGGACATGAGGATGACGACGAAGGACTTGAGCGCAGCCAGCTGCTCAAGCATGTCGAAGAGGCCGTTTATCTGCCCTGTGTCTATATTTTTAGTAATCGATTCTGCGTTGACGCCCAGCATCTGAAATACAGGGCTGAGTGCAGGCAGGTCCATTAAAGCCTGGATGTGGGCTGCCAGATTATTAAACACCGGCTTTTGCGCAGCTACCGTATCCAGCAATTTACCTTTCTTTAGACTATCGAGGATGAATGCATACATATTCCGCACACAGGTTCGCATCAGATCTTTTATCTGCGGCTCAAAGTTGATAATGGCAAGCTCCGCAGATTTGGCCAGCATAGGGTTATTGGGAGCGATATTTTCTTTGAGCCAGCTGTTTGTGAGGGCCGGGACATCGATGTCGTTCACGTAGGAAGCTACACAATCGGGATTAAACACGGTTTGCTGCAGCGATATTATCGGCCCGAGCAAAACAAGAGTAACAAACAGCAGTATTCCCAGGACGATCAGCAGCATTTTTCTACCTGACGAGACATCGGACATATTACTGAAATAGCCGATAAACCCTGTCTTCATTTCACTACCCCCTGTTTCGACAATGAAAAACCCATCGGGACGTATCGTGTGACCATTGTATCATCGCGATGATATGTTGCCAAAGAGGAGTGTTGATAAGGTGCGGTGCTTGCGATAAGATAATACGGCTGTAAAAGCGAAAATACCCGGCGTTTCACAGCCGCCGTTCTGGCCGAACGCTCCCGCCATGAATGATCTGAAGAAAAAATATGAATTGCACAGGCTTGCCTGGCTTCAAAGGCAGGGCTCTGTCTATTTCCCTTTCTGGGATATGGTCTTCAAGTACCCCCCGCTGGCCTGCTTTAACTCCCTGGTGAAGCTCAAGGCAAGGTTATTCAATACCTGCATCATACATACCATAGGTGACAGCCATGTTAAGCCCTTCATCTACCGCTGTCCCTTTCTGGTGCACCATATATCGCAGGCCACGGCACATAATCTGATCAAGGAGGGAAGCTTCACCAGGTCGTCGGAGTACCTGGCACTGTTTCTTAAAAGGGTGAATAAGCAACGAGACGTTGTGTTTCTGGTTTTCGGCGAAATAGATGCCAGGGTCCATATTTATTTACAGTACGGCAAAAGTGGCAAAACGGTGAGCATAGAAACATTAATCGATAAGACGGTCGCCAGGTATGGCATGGCCATACAGCGGATCAAGGACGATGGTTATGCCGTTTGTATACATGGCATACCGCCGGCAGCCAGCAAGGAATTCATCACGGCTCTGCCCTTTGCGGGCAACGCCAGAGAGCGCAGCGAGATATCCAGGATATTCAACGAGAAACTCAGGTCATTCTGTGAAAGCATCGATGTGCCGTACGTGGATATCCAGTCGATCGCGTCGGACAGCAACGGATTTATCAAGAAGTATTATCTGGCCGATGAGGTACACTGCAATAGCAGAATAGTGCCATTCACCCGTAAAACGATCGCTGCATCCTTCAGCAGAACAAAGAAAATCGGTTGAAAATGCCGCAGGAAGATAATAGGAGAGGCCGGACACGTCAAACATGTCCGGCCTCTTATCGTTAGCTCTCTATTCCGGCTATCCTCTTGGCCATTTTTTTACACGACTCGATGTCATACTGCGTTGTTATGGCAATCTGTTCCATAACGGGCGAGCCTCCTCCGTGGAAACCGCCGACCTGCGCTACACCACCGGTGGAGGAGCAGAGCATATCGCCCACATGCATCCAGAGTTTGATGGCATCATCGACTTTTACATCTGGATTGCGCATGGTGTATTTCTCCAGGAGCGCTTTGGTCTCAGGATTGAGGAAGTCTCCCTCATGGGGGAAGGTGGCGGGGATGCCGCCCGCCACATCGCAGAGTATCTCAGCCTCACGGTAGACCGCCTCACCGGTCAGGCAGCGTCCGACATTGCAGTAAATCGAATTGGGGATATAGCTGCCGGGTCCGTAGGGCATGAAGCCCATGCCCGGTATATAGACCTCCGGTTTACCCAGCTCCGAGGCGGTGAAGCCGGCTGCGTATCCGAGCTCGGATATCATAATAAGTTCTGCCAGCTTCTCCCGGACGTGGCCGGCCTTGGCAATACCGTTGTACTCCGCCGCCAGTGCCACCGTTCCCAACATCAGGTCTCCGATGGCGGGCTTGCAGCCCGAGTAGCTGTGACGGTGGAATAGCGCGAAAAGCAGCGCGCCCACAGCGCCGTGAATGGTCTCGCCGGCCACGAACACCCTTTCCCACGGGACGAACACCTTATCGAAGATAGTGTACGAGTCGGTGGCGCCCTGCATCACCCCTTTCTTGTAATGCTTGCGCTCCCTGAGGTTGTGGATGGTTACGACCTGCTTGATGCCCTCCCAGTCTGCGGGTATGGCAAAAGCCACCGCCCAGTCCTTCTCTTCGGGCAGCAGAGAACGTGTGGGCACGACAACAATCTCGTCGGCAGTCGAAGCCTCGGAGTTATGTACCTTGCAGCCGCTTACTACGATTCCGTCGCTCTTGCGCTCCACGATATGCAGGTATAAGTCAGGGTCCTGCTGCTGGCTGGGCCTCTTCATCCGGTCGCCCTTGACGTCTGTTTGCGCGCAGCAACCGACCAGATCTTTGGTCTGGAAGTTCTCCAGCCATTTAAGGAAATTCTTATGGTATTCGGTCGCGCCTTTGTTATGCTTGTCAGCCTCGAATGATATGGCATTACATGCATTGGACCCGTCGATGCCCATGCAGCGTTGTATGCAACCGCCCACCTGCTGGCAGAGCGCGCGGGTCATGTCCTGCTTCTTATGCAGGTCCTCTTTGCTCTGGTGGATATGAGTGAAGCGGTTGATGGTATTGCCGGTTATGTGGCTCTTGGCAAGGACAAGGTCCTGGAACTTGGGGTCCTGGGCGAAATCGTAGGTCGATCCGATAATATTGATGGTGTTCATCTGCAGCTCATCGGTGCGGTCGATCAGATGGCCGTCGAAATACACATTACGGCGCATCTTGCTCAATCTGTCGATGAACTGCTTCTTGGTGCTTAGGGTTTTCGTACCTGGTTTGCTGCCTGTCGTCATGATTCCTCCTATCTGTTAATTAATTATTTCTGCAGTTTTTGATTTTTCGAGCTGCGTGAGCACCAGTTTAACCTGTTCTCCGGTGTAACTCTCAAGAGTATAGTATTTTTTCAAGTACCATCCGCGGTTGGCCCAGGCATTGGCCATGGCCACGATATTATGCGCTGACAGCCTGGCATCATCGGTGGAAAACTCACCCAGCTCGATTCCATGCTGTATCAGTTTCTCGAAATACTCCACAACCCTGGACTCGGCCTCGTAGATTATGCGCCTTTCACTCACGGTCAATGAAAGCATGATGTGGTTGACGAAGTTGTGGAAATCGCGATATGTATCCACGATTTCCAGGTAAACTTCTATTGACCTTGTTAGCTGCAGGGAGGGCCTTTCGTTCTGCATCCGTTCGTCAAAACGTCCCAGCGCCTGGCCGGTGAGGTCAGAGGCAAAATTTATTATCAAATACAGGATATCCTGCTTTGACCCGATGTAATGATAAAGGCCGCCCGTGCTCATGCCCAGCGCCACCGCCAGCTCGCGGGTACTGATGTTGTTATAACCCCTTCTGGCGATCAGCTCGGTGGCTACCTTGACGATATGGTTGCGCCGCTGCTTCACCAGCTCCGTATCATGGCTGTATGTTCGTACTTTCCTCATCCTACAGACCGAACGCTCTGTCGTTACTCACATATATTATCATAAAACAGTGCCTGATAAAAGGGGGAATAATGTCTTACGGTGATGTATAATTGTCTGGATATTTCGATAAGGCTGCAGAGGCGGAAGATATATGCGCAGAGGAATTATGTGAGCGCTACCCGGGCGGTTAACAGGTATACGGCTTAACTGGATATCCGGAGGATGATTCATATGAAAGGTACGATGGATATACTGAATTACACAGGGGGGAAGTGGCTGCCTTCCAAGTCTGTGGAGATGCAGGATGTAGTTAATCCTGCTACAGCAGAAGTGTTGGGACGCGTACGTCTCTCCACCGCTGAAGAGGTTAGGAACACGGTGGATGCGGCCGCCGGGGCTTTGCCTTCCTGGCGCAGAACTCCGGCAACGGAGCGTGTACAGTGCCTGTTCAAGTTGAAGAACCTGCTGGAAGATCATTTTGAGGAACTCTCGCGCATGATAACGACGGAGTGCGGCAAGACTCTGGAGGAGGCGAGAGGTGAAACACGCCGACTGATTGAGAACGTCGAATCGGCCTGCGGCATTCCTCAGTTGATGCAGGGTTACAACTCGGAAGATATAGCGAGGGGGATCGACGAGATCATGATCAGGCAGCCTGTGGGGGTGTGCGCTGTAATCGCCCCGTTTAATTTTCCCGGTATGGTGCCCTTCTGGTTTTTACCATATGCCGTTGCCTGCGGCAATACTTATATAGTCAAGCCGTCTGAGAAGGTGCCATGTACTTTGCAAAAGATATTCGGCCTGATAGAGCAAGCCGGATTCCCACCGGGTGTGCTCAATCTCGTTAACGGGGCCAAGGAAGTGGTGGATGGTCTGCTGGATAATCCGGCCGTCCGTGCCGTGAGTTTTGTGGGCTCAATGCCCGTTGCCCAATATGTATACAGCCGCGCCACGGCCGCCGGCAAGAGGGCACAGTGCCAGGGTGGAGCCAAGAACCCCCTGGTTATCATGCCAGATGCAGATATAGAGATGGCGGCGCGCATAACGGCCGACAGTGCATTCGGATGTGCCGGCCAGCGCTGTCTGGCAGGGTCGCTGGTTATAACCGTGGGAGAGGCGAAAGGCCCTTTCACAAAGGCGATTGCAGAGGCGGCCGGGACGAGGGTGGTCGGGTACGGCCTGGATGAAAAGGTGCAGATGGGGCCGGTGATTACGCAGCAGAGCAAGGCCAGGATCGAACACTTTATCGGGCAGGGCGAAAAAGAAGGTGCGCGCGTTCTGGCCGACGGCAGGGGAACGGTTATCAAAGGCTATGAGCACGGCAGCTTTGTGCGTCCCACGGTTCTGGACGGCCTGCCGCCCAGAGGCGAGGTGGCCACCACGGAGATATTCGGACCGGTGCTGGGATTGATACACGTTGATAGCCTCGACCAGGCGATAGAGCTTATCAACGGCAGCCGCTACGGGAATATGGCATGTATATTTACAGGCAGCGGCGCAGCGGCACGGAAATTCCGTTACGAGGCTGAGGTTGGAAACATGGGCATCAATATCGGCATAGCAGCGCCCATGGCCTTTTTTCCGTTCAGTGGATGGAAGGAAAGTTTTTTCGGCGACTTGCATGGACAGAGCCTGGATGCCCTGGAGTTTTTTACACAGAAAAAGGTTGTTGCCGAACGCTGGCCGAAGGAATGGACACGCAAATTTTAGCAAGTTGAATTCAATCGAGGAGATATTGTAGAGCGTGATTTATGATCAGATAGGCGCGGCGCGACAGGAGCGTGTGGCCGCTATTGTCAAACATGGCAGCCTGGACGCCGCGCTTGCCGGCCTCGGCTACCCGCGCCGTCATGACCTGACACTGTCCGAGGCGGTCGTGCTGGGGCTGTTAAGGCAGGATGTACGAACGTATTTCGCTGTGTTCGGCCACGGCAGCACGGACGTGGCCGAGGTGCTGCGTGTATATCAACAGGCCGGACTGGTCAGTGTGCTTAACGTACGTAACGAGATCGAGGCGTCGCACGCTGCGGCAGCACTGCGCTGGGCCACCGGAAAAAAAGCTGCGGTCATAACATCCATCGGCCCCGGCGCTCTTCAGGCTATGGCTGCCTCGCTCGTTCCCTCATCCGACGGCCTGGGGGTCTGGTACCTGTTCGGTGATGAGACAACCGAGGACGAGGGCTTCAACATGCAGCAGATACCCAAGTACGAGCAGGGCCTTTTCCTGCGGCTCTGTTCCACCATGGGCCATGCCTATACCATGCATACACCGCTGGCGGTTTCCACTGCGCTCAGGCGTGGTCAGGCCGTCGTCGATCATCCTTATCGCGCAGGTCCGTTCTTTTTGCTGCTTCCCATGAATACTCAGGCTGCCATGCTAAGGCAATTCGTGCTCAACGAGCTGCCGCAGAAGGTATCCATCACGATAGGAGCCGCAGAGGGAGATTACACAGCTGCAGGACACAGGTTAAGGGAAGCCAAACGCGTGATTGTACGCCTGGGAGGGGGCTCCCGCGGCGCCAGGCGGGAAATTGGCGAACTGCTGGAGCTTTGCGATGCCGTGGCAGTGGTTTCCCCCCTGGCCAGCGGCGTGGTGCCGTACAGCAATCCTCGCAATATGACCGTAGGTGGCTCCAAGGGTACATTATGCGGCAACTATGCGATGGAGAACGCGGACCTGCTGATGGCTGTCGGGACGCGCTTCGTGTGCCAGTCGGACTGCTCGCGCACCGCTTATTTGCGCGTGAAACAGGTCATTAATATCAACGCTGATATAGAAGCTGCCGTCAACTACAACAGCGACGAGCAATCCGGCGGCTCCGTCGCCCTGATTGGCGACATACGCCTGACGCTGCAACGGCTGTTAAATGAGCTGCGCAATAGCCCGCCGAAAACGAAGGGCAAACCGTCGGAGTGGTTGAGCTCCTGCAGCGCCAGGCGCGTGGAGTGGGATAAATTCAAGCAGGAGCGCTATCAACATCCGCTGCTTTACGACAACGTCTGGAAGAGAGAGGTGCTCACGCAGCCGGCTGTTATAAAAACGGCGGATGACTGGTCCAGAAACAAGAAAGACGTTATCAAGTTTTTCGATGCCGGCGACGTGCAGGCCAACGGCTTCCAGATCGTTGAAGACGAAAGCCCCGGACTTACCCTGACGGATACTGGCGCCAGCTATATGGGGTTCGCCGTATCCGCCCTGCTTTCCACCGCCGCGGCAGACAAGAAATTTTTCGGCCTTGCCTTTACTGGCGACGGCTCTTTCACAATGAATCCGCAGATATTGATCGACGGAGTCCAGCATGGCGCGCGCGGCTGCATCCTGCTGCTGGACAACCGCAGGATGGCCGCCATCACCGGCTTGCAGGTCGCGCAATACGGCCATGAGTTCGCCACCAGCGATTCGGTCGAAGTCGACTACTTGAAGTGGGCGGAGTCTGTTAAAGGCGTCCACGCGCTTGACGGAGGTTCTTCACTGGATGGACTGCGGGCCGCTCTGGACGAAGCGTATGCCTATGACGGGTTATCCCTGATACACGTGCCCGTTTACTTTGGTGATGACGAGCTGGGCGGCATGGGTGTTTACGGACGCTGGAATGTGGGGAACTGGTGTGAAGGCACGCAGGCACTGCGGCATGATCTCGGGCTATAAAGACAGGAATAAGTGATGAAAAGCTTCGATGATCAACTGATATCCGATCTGAAAGCGAAGGCCAATTACCTGCGCAGGCAGAGCCTGACCATGATCTACCGCCGTCAGGCCGGCCATCCCGGCGGCTGCCTCTCGGCGGCCGATATCGTGGCCGCGATGTATTTTAAGGTGCTTCGTATCGATCCCAAAAGGCCGGACTGGGAGGACAGGGACCGCTTTATCCTCAGCAAGGGGCACGCCTCGGCTCTGCTGTATTCCGCCCTGGCGCGCCGCGGCTATTTTGCAGAATCAGATCTCGAGCACTGGGGTGAGCTGGCATGCCAACTGCAGGGGCATCCCGATCGTCTGAAGACGCCCGGTGTGGATATGACCAGCGGCATACTGGGGCACGGCATCGCCATCGGACTTGGCCTGTCTCTGGCAGCGCGCCTGCAGAAAAGGGAATATCAC
>Ga0208047_1000046_pt1 | contig 41909 bp, 36 predicted proteins | sample Kivu_220m_FD_184162 | JGI IMG/M metagenome (GOLD analysis project Ga0208047, IMG submission 184162) | Freshwater microbial communities from Lake Kivu, Western Province, Rwanda to study Microbial Dark Matter (Phase II) - Kivu_220m (SPAdes)... | ecosystem: Environmental > Aquatic > Freshwater >...
CCCCTCCGACTCTCGAAGACGCTGACGATTTTCGGGGCTCCCCCCACGAAGGGGGGAGTAGAGGGGGGCAGTATCACTAGTCCCAAAGTTTTTGGGAGCGTCTTCGTCGGACGGCCATGCCGCCGCATGACACGCCGAGCCCTTTGAAGAGCGCCTGCGTAGCGGCAAAACTCATCACGTTCCGGCCAGACCCGTCTGATCGGGAGCCGTCAGTCATAAAAAATAGCCTCTCGCTCACTCGTCCGAACCGGGGAAGGACGGAATCTAGGTAAAATGGTCGGCCTAACGGCGGCGGCCGAAGCGATAGACGACCCCGAGGACGGCGTCCGCGCCGCCGAGGTCGATGTCGGGGTCGAGGAGGCCGCCCTTGTCGGTGGGAACGGAGGCGTACTCGAGGCGGAGCTGAACCGCCCAGGCCCGGCCGACCGGAATTTCCGTTCCGGCGGCAAGAAAAATCCCGGCGAGCCGGCCGTCAACGGAGATCCCGGCGTCTTTCCAAGACTCCTGATAGACGTTGTAAGCGGCCCCGAACTGGGCGAAGATCCTCGACCTCCCCAAAGCCGAGTCCAGTCGGAATCCCGCCCGGACCGAATGGATATTCAGCCGAAGTCCGTAGCTTTCCTCTTCAACCGACGGGCCGACGATCACGGTCGAGCCCGACGCGCCCAGAAAGCGATAAGCGGCCACGACGGAAAACGCCCCGCCAAGGCGCACGTCGAGCTGGAAATGGAGCGGAAAGGACACATTCCCATAAAGCGTCCGGACGGGGCTTTGGCTCGGATAGAAAATCCCTCCCCCCAAGGCCAAGGAGGCCCGCCAGGGCGGCGTTTCGAACCGCCTCGCTTCGAGGAGGGGGGGAAGCATCGCCAGTCCGAAGACGGCGAGGAGGGCCGAAGCGCTTATTTTCATCCGGGACCGGCCTTCAGTTTGCATTTCCGGCGTCATCGCGGACCTCCGCCGAATGGTTGCTTTCCCGGCCTTGGGCGTCGACCGCCGTCACGACGTAAGAGTAAGACGAATCGACTCGGAGAAACCGATCGGTGAAGGTCCTCGTCGTTAGGAGAGCCGCGTTGATTTTCTCATAGTTCCGGGAAGGCGATTTCGCCCGGTAAACGTTATACCCGACGGCCTGCGCCGAGGAGGCCTGCCAGCTCAAAGAAACCGTCTTTGCGCTCGAAAAAAGCGAACTCGAGACCTGGCTCCGGGCCGTCACCCCGGACGGGGCGGCCAGGGCGACGACCGGCTGGGCCAACTCGGCCGCGAGGGCTAGCGAAGCCTTAGTCACCGCGGTCGCGAAATCCATGTTGAGCTTGTCCAGGGTATCGGTCGTCTTGTGGTAATAGGGATTGGGCACGCCCGCGTCCTCGATTCCGCAGAGAGCGGCATAGCCCTGGTCCCAGAAAGGCGAATGGTCGCTCGACCGGAAGCCGGCGTTGACGATCTTGAGAGTCGGGAGAAGGGCGTAGCGCTGGGCGGCGGCGATGTACCGATCTCCGAGCCACTCCGAGGAACCGTTGCTGATGACGTCGATGTCCTCGGGAGGGACGTCTTCGTAGCCGATCATGTCCATGTTGACGACCCCGATGATCTCCTCCCCGGCGGCCTTGGCGGCCTGGGCATAATGCCGGCTTCCATAGAGGCCCCATTCCTCCGCCGAAAAACAGGCGAAGACCAGGCTGAAGTCGAAGTCGTAAGCGGACAGGACGCGGGCGATTTCCATGACGGCCGAAGTCCCGCTGGCGTTGTCGTCCGCGCCGGGAGCATCCGTCATCCGCTGGCTGACGGGGGAAATCGAATCGTAATGGGCGCAGAGGATGACCGACCGGGAGGAATCCGCTCGGCCCGGGAGGACGGCGACGATGTTGCGCGATGTCCAGGTTCCGCCGAAGGTGAAGGGGTCGTAAGCCGTTTCGAGGGGGGCCAAGGCGGAAAAATACTGGAAGAGCGAAGTCCCGGCGTTTTCGCAGGCCGTCGTCGAAGCATAGCGCGTCTTGAAATCCTGGAGGTCCCGGATGTTCTTCGTCAAATTGGCCTTGGAGACGGCGGCGATCATCTGAGGGATGAGGTCGGAGGACTCGGCCCTGAGCCGAACCTCCGGCCCGGCCTGGACCTCCCTTCTCCCCCGTCCGGAACGGGTGACGGGAAATCGATCCTCCGTGAAGATCCGTTTGAGGCCGAACTCGGCCGGGAGGATCTCCCGGGCTTCCCGGCCGCCGTGCCAGAAAAGCAGGATCTTATCCTCGAGCGGGCGGACATTGCCGTCGGCATAGAGACGGGCGGCATCGCCGGCGGCGGGGACGAAGACCAGGAAATAGGCTTTCCCCTCCGGGGCGATGTCCAGGATCTCGACGGGGATTCGCCTCTCCGCGAGCCCGGCCAGATCCTCGTCGGAGGCGAGGATGACCCAGGAGCTCTCGAGCTCCTGAAGCCCTTGGAGCTCAGGCAGGAAATCGGCCGGCAGCCTCAAGAGATCCCGCTTTTCGACCTTGACGAGGGCCTTCGCCGAAGATCCCCAGGGGGCGGACAGGAGGCCAACGGCCAACCCGGCCAGGGCGAAGATCAGCCATCCGGTACCTCGCTTGTCGGTGATCATATGAGAAGAGATAGCAGATATCCTTGCCGGGAGCAAGAACGCGGCTTAAAATGGCTCCGAGGAGGCGCTATGAAGATACTCGGCGGATGCATCCTTTTCCTTTCAACCGCGACGATTCTCGCGGCCTCTGTCCCCTCCCCCTTCCGTCCAGCCCATACCTATTCGATTGTCGCCCTCGACAAGGCGACCGGCCAACTCGGGGCGGCCGTTCAGTCCCATTGGTTCAGCGTGGGATCTCTGGTCCCTTGGGCCGAAGCCGGGATCGGGGCCGTCTGCACCCAATCCTTCGTCGAGGCCTCCTACGGGCCGCTCGGGCTTGAGCTCATGCGCTCCGGCCGGACGGCCGAGGAAACCCTGGCCGGCCTCCTCCGGGCCGACAAGAACGAGTCCGTCCGTCAGGTCGGGATGGTCGATGCCCAAGGCCGGGTCGCCGCCCATACGGGCCGCAACTGCATCGCCGCCGCCGGTCACTATCTCGGCGACGGCTTTTCCTGTCAGGCCAACATGATGCTCAAGGACACCGTGTGGAAAGCCATGGCCCGGGCTTTCGAGACGGCCAAGGGGGAGTTGGTCGATCGGCTTCTGGCCGCCCTCGAGGCGGCCGAGGGCGAGGGGGGGGACATCCGGGGCCGTCAGTCGGCGGCCATCATCGTCGTCCGGGGAAAAAGCACGGGCTTGCCGTGGAAAGACCGTCTTTACGACCTTAGGGTCGAGGACAACCCCCAGCCCCTCGTCGAACTCCGCCGGCTCGTGACCCTCAACAAGGCCTACAACCGCATGAACGCCGGCGATGACCTCCTGACCGCCGGGCGGACGGCTGAAGCCCTGAAGGAATACAGCCTGGGAATGGAAATCTATCCCGACAACCCGGAGATGATCTTCTGGCCCGCCGTCACCCTGGCCTCCACGGGCAAAGTCGACGACAGCCTGCCGCTCTTTCGCAAGGCCTTCGCCCTCGATCCGAACTGGGCCGAGCTCCTCCGGCGCCTGCCCGCGGCCGGACAGTTCCCCGACGACCGGAAACTCCTCGACCGCATCCTGACCGTCGTCCCGAAAAAAGAGCGTTGATTTGCGGCGGGGTTGAACCTATAATCGGTCGCCGAAAGGCGGAACCATGGCCGACCCGACTCCCAAAAGCGTGAAACCTCTCGAACTCGGACGCGAACTCGGCCTCATCGCCGCCGTCGCGGCCGGCGTCGGCTCGATCATCGGCTCCGGGATCTTCAAGAAACCCGCCCTCATGGCCTCCCAACTCGGCTCCCCCGAGCTCCTCATCCTTGTCTGGGTCGTCGCCGGCCTCATGACCTTGTTCGGGGCCTTATCGATCGCCGAGACGGCGAGCCTCTTCCAGGAGCCGGGTGGGCAGTACGTTTATTTCAACAAAGGCTACGGCCGGTTCGTCGGCTATCTCTACGGCTGGGCCGTCTTCATCGTCACCCAGACGGGATCGCTGGCCGCGATCGCCTATGTTTTTTCGGACTCCCTCGGCTATTTCGTCAAATTTCCCCGGCTGTCGGCGGCCTGGGAGAGCTTCTCGATCCCGGTCCCGGGGATCGGGGCCATGACGCCCTTCAAATCCATCGGCCTCAAGCTGTCGACGATCGCCCTCGTCCTCTTCCTGACGGCCATGAACTATCTCGGCGTCAAGTTCGGGAACGCGATCGCCATCGTCTTCTCGGCCATGAAGATCGGCGTCCTCGTGGCCATCGTCGTCCTAGCCTTCACCCTGGGGCACGGGAGTCTCGGCCACTTCACGGAGTCCGTCCCGGCCGCGGCGGGCTCGCCCTCGGTCTTCCTGATGTTCATCATGGCCATGGCCGGAGCGTTCTGGGCCTATGACGCCTGGATCAACATGACCTTCATGTCCGGCGAGATCAAGAACGTCCAGAAGAACCTCCCCCGGGCCATGGCCATGGCCGTCCTCATCGTCATCGCCTGCTACGTCCTCATCAACCTGGCCTACATCTACGTCATTCCCGTCCCGACGATGGCGGCCAAGTATTCGGAGAGCTACCTCGTCGCCGTCGACGTCGCCGAGAACTTTCTCGGCCGATGGGGAGCGGCGGCGATCGCCGTGGCGATCATGATCTCGACCTTCGGAGCGGTCAACAGCATCGCCATGACCTCGGCCCGGGTCAATTTCGCCATGGCCCGGGAGAAGCTCTTCTTCCGCGGCCTCGGGCGCGTCCATCCGCGCTTCCGGACGCCAAGCACGGCCCTGGCCGTCCAGGGGATCTGGGCCTCGATCCTTGTCTTCAGCGGGACCTTCGACCAGCTCACGGACATGCTCATTTTCGTCAGCTGGATTTTCTACGCCCTGGCCGCCTTCAGCGTCTTCACCCTTCGCAGACGCATGCCCGACGCCCCCCGGCCTTACAAGGTCTGGGGCTATCCGGCGACGCCCATCCTCTTCATCCTCTTCGCCTCGGTCTACATCGTCTTCACCCTCTACACGGATATCATGAACTTTAGGACGGGAAAGGCGCCGATCATCAATTCCCTGATGGGGCTCGCCTGGGTGGCGATCGGCATTCCGGGCTATCTCTACTGGAACTGGAAAAACAAGAAAGCCGCCCGGGCGGCGGGTCAATAGGCTTTCTTCAGGGAAATCCCGCGGTAGTATTTCTTGAGAATGTCCTCGTACCGGGCGCCCTTCTGCGCCATCCGGAAGGCTCCGACCTGGCAAAGCCCGACGCCGTGCCCCCAGCCTCGCCCGTCGAAGACAAAGTGGGTCGTTCGGCCGTCCGCGTCCACCTCCCGGTCGACGACGAAGAGATTGTCCCGGAGGCCGAGAACCTGGCGGATTTTCAGCCCGGTGACGTGGACCTGCCCCTCCTGCCCGACAAGAAGAAGGTCCAGAACTCTTTGGGACGCCCCGCGCTTCTTCGGAACGAGGTCGATGAGTTTGCCGATGGGATAATACTGGTTCAGGCGGTCTTCCAAATCCGTCCGGGAAACGCGAACCTGCCAGCGGTGGAAGGGGGACGTCTCGTCCAGAATCCCGGAAAGGGAGACGACGGGGATCTCGAGAAGCCGGATCCGGCCGCCGGATTCGATCCATCTCACGGTTTCGCCGCCTTCGAATTCATATTCCGTGACGGAGGAGGCCACGCCGTCGATCGTCCGGATGAGGATAACGTCCTGCGTCCAGGAAAAGCGCTTCTCGTCCTCCGATTCGACGACGCCGATCTCCCCCTTGAAGAGGCCTTTGATCGTCCCATGATGAAAGGGGTCGCGAGAGAAAACGACGGCCCGGTCGATCATCAAAGCCGCCTGGGCCCGGGTCAAGGAAGCCTGCCGGCCGTCCTCGGAAATGACCTCGACAATCCCCGACGTCCGAAGGAAAGCGGCCAAGGGGCGGTCCGCCGGCTTCAATCCGGCCCAATCCGCGGCCGCTTGATCGGCCTCGCCTTTCCCGATCAGAATCCGGACATGGTCTTCCCAGCCGAAAGCTCCCGCCAGCAAACGGCCGAGGACGAGCGGCGTGACCGGCCCGGCCGGCGGCGAGGCGTCCTTCCTCCCCTCCCTTCCGGCCGCGGCGGCCGCGCCTCGGGACCAGCCGAGGACCTCATCGGGAGTGACCGCTTTTTCGTACCATGACGTTTCGGCAACCGGAGGGAGGATGCCGAGGGCGGCGAGCCGGGCGAGGACGAGAGAGATATTCCGTCCGCCGGAGAAAACCGGGCGGATGGTCGCGGCCGAACGAAGGGTAAAAGAGGTCTCGCTCTCCCAAAGGCATTCCGTCGACCTCAAATAGGGAACCGGCGAGCCGCCGAACATCGCCTCGCCCTCCTCCGTGCGGCCGCCGCACGTGCTCATGTAGAGGGCATTGATGAGCCGGCCTTCATATTCGGCCACGACTCCCCGCGTCTCCTCGACGGCCCGGCTGCTGAGGGGATGCTCGATGCCCAGGCCGTCGTAGACCTGGGACGTCGGCGTGTCGTAAAGGTCGAAGCCCAGGTCGTCGAACTGACCGATATTCTTCAAGGCGTATGTCCGAGCCGCGACGGCCTGGGCCTTGAGGGCCTCGATTTCGCCATAGCCCGCCGGCGACAACTCGGCCGGGACGACGCCCTTGAGGTACTCCTCCAGGTTCACGATGTTGACGAGGAGGACCCCCCGCCGCCCTCCCCGGAGGACGAAAATCCCGCGGTAGGACTTGCCCTTGAAGACGAAATAGCTTTGGGCGCTGGAAGGGACGAGATAGAGGGTCGTCCGTTCGTCGAGGTCGAGAAGCTCGTCGTTGACGAGGACCCAGCGCGGCCTGGACGAAGGGACGGTCACTTCTTCCCGGACGATCCAGGCCTCTTCGATTCCCAGGAGATTCAGCTTCTTAATGAAGTCCAAGGCCTCTCCCCGGGTTAAAAAATCCCCGGATCTCGTCTGAAAGACGCCCTCCAGCCCTCCGGCCCTGTCCTCCACGACGAAGATCCGGCCGGCGACCAGGGACCTCAGTCGTTTGGCCGTTTTCTCCGCCTCTTCCCGGCGTCTGGACTGGGCGACGACGACCGTGAATTTCTCGCTCAGCTTCTCCTTGGATCCCCGGATCCGGACGTCGAGGATATCGTCGGCCAGGAGCTTATAATTCGCATTGGCCAGGTAGATTTTCATTCCCGACGAGGCTTGGATGCGGATATCCTCCAAATTGAGCCCAAGGGCGATGCGGATGACCGGCTTGGGAATCAGGAATCCCTGGAAGAAGGCCGCCTCCTGGGCGAACTCGGGCGGCCTGGCGGCGAAAAAGAACGTCGCGAGGAAGACGACGGAAAAAAGCTTAAAATTCTTGCGGATAATGGAAGTCATGATCTTTTGCCGGACGCTTTCTGAGGAATATTCTATAAGGAACAGCGCATATTGTCAAGGAAAATATTCAATATCATCTACCTCTTTGAAGGATAACACTACCCATTGTGGTCATCGCCCAATGAAGCGGAGCGTTACCCTACCCGAAAATCCGGTCCCTGTCAACGGCCAGGTCTACAAAAGCCTCTCCGGCCGATTTTGACTTTCGGCGGCTTTCGGCTATAATCTCTCTTCAAAAATTCCTGCGGAGACGCATCCATCATGTCGAACATCGGCTCCTACGAAGAACGCCTGAAGAATTTCAGATGGTCCGTCGCCGAAGCCGAACTGGGTTATGAGCCCGGCGGGACTCTCAACATCGGCTGGCACTGCTCGGACCGTATCTGCGGGCTGGGGAAGAGCGACAAGACCGCCCTTCTCTGGGAAGGGCTGGGCGGCGTTGAAAAGCGCTTCACCTACAACGACATCCGCCTCGCCTCGAACACCATCGGCCGGTTCCTCCGCGGCCTCGGCATCCGGGCCGAGGACCGGGTCTGCCTCTTCATGGACAAGATCCCCGAGCTCTATATCGGCGTCCTCGGGATCCTGAAGATCGGGGCCATCGGCCAGCCTCTCTTCTCGGCTTTCGGCGACGAATCCCTCTATGTCCGCCTCGAGAACGCCGAGACCAAGGCCATCCTCACCCAGCGGAAGCACGCCCCCAAAGTCCGGAAAATCCTGGACAAGCTCCCCCACCTCGAGCACATCATCATCGTCGACCACGACGGCAAGGCCCCTCTCCAGAGAAAAGAGATCGCCTTTTCCCTGGAGAAAGCGGTCCCGGTCGAAGACCTCGAGATCCATCCCACCGAGGCCGAGTCGCCGTCCCTCCTCCATTACACCTCGGGCACGACGGGCCTGCCCAAGGGGGTCAAGCACGTCCACTATTCGATCGTTTCCCAGTACCTGACGGCCAAATGGGTCCACGACCTCCGCGACGACGACATCTACTGGTGCACGGCCGACCCCGGCTGGGTCACCGGGACATCCTACGGCATCATCGGCCCCTGGAGCTTGGGCGTCACCCAGGCCGTCCTCGACGGCGGCTTCTCCGCCGAAGCGTGGTATAAATTCATCGAGAAGCACAAAATCACGGTCTGGTACTCGGCCCCGACGGCGATCCGCTCCCTCATGAAGGCCGGCGACGCCCTCGTCAAGAAACACGACCTCTCCTCCCTCCGCATCCTGGCCAGCGTCGGGGAGCCCCTCAACGCCGAGGCTGTCATCTGGTCGGAGAAAGTCTTCGGCAAGGCCTTCCTCGACACCTATTTCCAGACCGAGACGGGCTCGATCATGATCACGAACTTCGCCGGGATGAAGATCAAGCCGGGTTCGATGGGCAAGCCCTTTCCGGGGATCACGGCCACGATCCTCGACCTCAAGACCTACGAGCCTTACGCCGAGACGGGGCGGATCGGCCTCATCGGCATCAAGCCCGGCTGGCCGGCGATGATGCGGACATACTGGAACAACGAAGAGACGTACCAAAAAAAATTCCGGAACGGCTGGTACATGACGGGCGACCGGGCCAGCCTGGATAAGGAGGGCTACTTCTGGTTCGTCGGCCGCGACGACGACATCATCAACACGGGCGGCCATCTCGTCAGCCCCTTCGAGGTCGAGTCGGCCCTCCTCGAGCACCCGGCCATCGCCGAGTCGGCCGTCGTCTCCAAGCCCGACCCGATCAACATGGAGGTCGTCAAGGCCTTCGTCTCCCTCAAGGCCGGCTTCAAGCCGAGCCCCGAGCTCGACCTCGAGATCATGAATTTCATCCGGAAGAAGCTGTCCCCCCTGGCCATGCCCCAGGAGATCGCCTTCGTCGACTCCCTCCCCAAGACCCGGAGCGGCAAGATCATGCGCCGCATCCTCAAGGCCAAGGAATGGGGCGAGGAGATCGGCGACACCTCGACCCTCGAGGACGAATGACATTCTGGAAATCATAAAAGGAGTCCCGTCATGTCCGATGACCTCAAAGACATCATCCTGAAGTACGTCACGGCGGAGTATCTCGAGGAGGGGGCCGACCCGATCGGCTTCGACACGCCCCTCATCTCGGGCGGCATCGTCGATTCCTTCTCCATGGTCTCCCTCAAGCGCTTCCTCGAGAACCAGTACAAAATCTCGATCCCCGACGACGAGGCGACGCCCGAGGCCTTCGACAGCGTCAACAAGATCGCCGACCTCGTCCGCAAGTTCACCCGGGCGTAAGAAGGAGCTCTCCCCATGGCCTTTTCGGACAAAACCCGGCAATCCTACCAAGGCGTCCTCCAGGGGCTCAAGGACGCCGGCCTGTTCAAGCAGGAGCGCTACATCCATTCGCCCCAATCGGCCGACATCGAGGTCGAGTTCCCCGAAGGCGCCTCCCTCCGCAAGGTCATCAACATGTGCGCCAACAACTACCTCGGCCTGTCGAGCCACCCCGAGGTCGTCAAGGCGGCCCACGAGGGCCTCGAGACCCGGGGCTACGGGATGTCGTCCGTCCGCTTCATCTGCGGCACCCAGGACATCCACCATGAGCTCGAGCGGCGGGTCACGGAGTTTCTCGGGACGGAGGACACGATCCTCTTCCCCTCCTGCATGGACGCCAACGCCGGCGTCTTCGAGGCCGTCCTCGGCAAGGACGACGTCATGATCTCGGACCGCCTCGTCCACGCCTCCCTCATCGACGGCATCCGCCTCGCGAGCGCCATCCACGACACCTTCAAGCACTCCGACATGGGCCACCTCGAGCAGAAGCTCCAGATGTACCAGGACAAGCGCTACCGCCTCGTCATCACCGACGGGGTTTTCTCCATGGACGGCGACACGGCCAAGCTCGACGAGATGGCCGCCCTCTGCGAAAAATACGACGCCATGCTCCTCGTCGACGATTCCCACGCCTCGGGCTTCATCGGCAAGACCGGCCGGGGGACCCACGAGAAGTGCGGGGTCATAGGGAAAATCGACATCATCACGACGACCTTCGGCAAGGCCCTGGGCGGGGCGACCGGCGGCTGCGTTTCCGGCCGCCGCGAGCTCGTCGAGATGTGCCGGCAGCGGGCCCGTCCGTACCTTTTCTCCAACACGATCGCCCCGGTCGTCGTCGTCGGCATCCTCAAGGTCTTCGACATCCTCATGGCCTCGACCGAGCGCCGGGACAAGCTCGAAGCCAACGCCGCCTACTGGCGCAAGGGCCTGACCGAGGCCGGATTCGTCCTCCAGAAGGGCGACACGCCCATCGTCCCGGTCATGCTCTTCAACGCCAAGCTGGCCCAGGACTTCTCCCGGGCGCTCTACGAGGAAGGGATCTACGCCGTCGGCTTCTTCTTCCCCGTCGTCCCCCAGGGCCAGGCCCGGATCCGGACCCAGATCTCGGCCGGCCACGAGATCCATCACCTCGACAAAGCCCTCGAAGCCTTCAGGAAGGTCGGGAAGAAATTCGATATCCTCGGCAAGACGAAGCAGGAGATCATCGAGAAATACGGGATGTGACGATGGCCGAGGTCCTCAACGAGGCCAAGGGGCGGACCGTCCTCCTGATCGGGAACCGATGTTGAGGATCTGCGGCTTCCTGTGATAGAACGGGCAAGGGTGATAAGCATGTCTGAATTCCTGATCACCATCAAGATCGAATCCTTGGAAGAGGGCGGGTATCTGGCGACGAGCGACAATCTCCAGGGTTTGATCGCCCAAGGCCGGACGATCGCGGAGACCATGGAGATCGCTCAAGATGTCGCCAAGAAGATCGTCGAATCCTTTATCGAAGACGGCGATCCCCTGCCATTCGAAACAAAACGGGCAAGAAAGCAGGTCAAGCAAGAGGTCAAGATCCCCGTCGCCGTTTCGATATGACCAAACTCCCGGCTTAACGGCCAAAGAGGTCATCGGCAAACTCCGCAAAGCTGGATTCATCTTCGACCGGCAAGCTAAAGGCAGCCATGAGATCTGGCGGAACCCTCTGACTCGTCGAAGGACAACCATCCCCAACCATCCCGGAACGTCGATCCCGAAAGGAACATTGAAGGCCATTCTAAAAGCGGCCGGCTTAACGTTAGCGGAGTTCTCGAAACTCTAGAAAACGACCGAACCGCCGCCTACTGGCGCAAGGGCCTGACCGAGGCCGGATTCGTCCTCCAGAAGGGCGACACCCCCATCGTCCCGGTCATGCTCTTCAACGCCAAGCTGGCCCAGGACTTCTCCCGGGCGCTCTACGAGGAAGGGATCTACGCCGTCGGCTTCTTCTTCCCCGTCGTCCCCCAGGGGCAGGCCCGGATCCGGACCCAGATCTCGGCCGGCCACGAAATTCCCCACCTCGACAAGGCCCTCGAGGCCTTCACGAAGGTCGGGAAGAAATTCGAAATTCTGGGAAAGACGAAGCAGGAGATCATCGAGAAGTACGGAATGTAGGCCGTCCGGCCGCTCAGCGCTCAGGTCCCCGAACGGCAACGCCCAGTTGCGCAGCCACTTTCCCGGCGATATCGGACTCAACGCGGGATAACTCGACCAGGTCACTTTCGTAAATTTCGGCCCATAGATGTCTTTTATCGCTAGCTCGAAAGAGCTGGAGAGCTATGCGTATCGGATGATCTGTCCTTTCGGATATTACGTTCTGGACAGAACCAATAAGCAAGTAAGCCACGCCCAATTCCTGACTGATCTGTCCGGCCGATTTATTGGAATCCTTGTATGGCCTGACGCTTTGATGCGGGATAACAATCAATCCCTCTAGGCCTGCCAGGCGCGCCGTGATCGCTTCCGTGATGCCGGTCACGAGATCGTCATCCTCGGGTAGTCCCAGGTTTTCGAAGGGGAGAACGGCTACCCTAGCTTTTGCATAAGTCGGCTGTCTCTCCGTTGCCATGCGTGAGCGAAATAAAAACACAACCACAAGACCGGCTGCGAGAACAGAGCCAACCCAGATGATTTTTTTGTAGAACCCGCTGTCCGGACCCTTTCACGCTTGGCCTGGACTTCCAGTCCGGCCAAATTCGCGCCCTCGATTTCGTCCTGGGTTATCGTCTTCCCGCATGAGGCGCACATCGTGATGATTTTCTTGACCCTGTCCGCACTTAAGTAGGAGATAATGATTGGAACACCGCCAATCAGAAGAACGATAGGCAAATAGATGTACTGCCGGCCCGGAACCGTTCGATCGTTCCATAAGGAAACGATGAGGACAATCAGGAATAGAGCGATAACCACAAGGACGATTCCAAATATCAGGGTTCCCAATCCAACCGCTTTCTTCCCGGTGCGGCGATCTATGACAGTCAGTTCTCTGGAGAACTCTGTCTTCCCACAGACCGGACATCTCAGTTCATGATTCATTTTAAAAATTCTTTTCCGCCCTGGGCCTGGGACGCGTGGGGAATCGGCTTGAATCCCCATCCTGACCTCGTCAACGAGGATATTCCGGCCCGCGGGCGATGTCAACCGCGGCGGCGGCCACCAACCGGCCGATCCCGGCCGCGGCGGGGCTATTTTCCGGACGCACCTCTCCCCGCAGGTTCGGCCACGATCACGGAACCTGTCGAAACGATGGAACAACACCCGGTAGAGGACGGTCCGCTCCGGATGCCGCGCACGATAGATTCCCGCCATGGCGGGAAAAAGGCCTCAAGAACCGGGCCAAGGTCATCGAGCGGGCCGCCTATACCTGGAATGAGGTGCCGCGGACGGGGGAAGGGCTTGATTCAGATCCGAGACCGTCAACCGGCGGTGACGCTCTGCAGCAGAATAGAGAAACACTCGGGATAGATCGTAGTGAAGGGCCGGCTCTTCCGCCCGGCAGGTCAGGTCAGGTGACGACGGCCGCCATTCGTGGGATGACGCAGATCACATTGGCCTATCCCATCTTGATCAACCGCGTCTCTATCTCAATAATCTCTTCTCCGAGACGGGAAACTGGCCTTCCGGCGGAGTGTTCAAAGATTTACAATGCCCGTCTTAAAAATGGTCCACCTCCACGCAATGCTCAGGACGTTCATCCCCATGGGGATCCTTCTTCGGGAGCTCATCGGGCGCGCCACCCGGATCTTCTGCGAGAGCACGCTGCCGACCCATTTCGCCACTCTCGTCTGCGGAAAAGCGGCCGTCTCGGGTGATGTCGAAATCTGCAACGCCGGTCATCTCCCTCCGCTTCTCATCGAGACGGGCGGGACTCGCCAAGTCGATCCGACGGGATTGCCCCCCGGTGCGTTTTGTGATGAAGAGTTCGCTACGACGCGCGTCCGCCTGGAGCCTGGACAGACGATCCTTCTCTGCACGGACGGGCTTTCGGAGGCGCGGAACGCCGGAGGCGCGATGTACGGTGCCGACCGTCTGCGCGACGAGGCCCTCGCCCAGCAGGGGAGACGTCCCCGGGACATCGTCGACACTCGCCGGAAAGACCTGGCGGCTTTCCGGGGCGATAGGCCGGCCGGCGATGACGTCACCATCATGGCCGGCCATCGCTCGGCCGCTTGAGTTTTTTTCTGTCGTCGCGAGGAGCTCTTTTGAGCGCGGCGATCTCTGCGGAGATCAGAAACTTATCCCTCGGGTTTCAGCTTCGTTTTCAGGTATCGCCAAGGACGTTCGAAGCCCTTGAAGACGATATAAAGAGGCAGATGCCGTTTGCTCTCGATTCCCCAGTATCCTTGGATATAGCCGACAAGTCCCTCCGGAAACGAACGAACCCCCGGCTGCCCGCCGAGTCGCCGCGTCCTCGCCCGGCGGTAATGCGTCCAGACGAGGGGCAGCGCCCCGAGGACACCGAAAGGACGGGTCACGATTCCGTACTCCCTCGTCTCGAATTTCGAGACCGGAACGGACCGAAGCTCTCTCAGCACCGGCTCGGGGACCGGCGAATTCAGAAGCTCCTTGAGGAGGGTCAGGGCGGCTCTCAGTCGAAGCGCCAGATGATGTTTTCGGGCGTGGGCAGCCAACCGGTCCCAGTCGAGCGCATCCGAGGATGCTGTGAGGACCGACTGGGCGTCGGCGATCATCCGGAAAAGCGCCACGGAATCGCGGCCCAATCCATGGACGCATGTCTGGAACAACTGGTCCGTGGGCCCGAGGGCTAACGTCGGGGCATCGTGGACCATTGTCTTGACCGCGGCCTTCCAGAAAACGGAGTCATCGTGCCCGTGCCCGAACTCCGGGAGCAGGCGCCAGTGAAGGTCAAGACCGTGGCCGTTCTCGGCTTCAAATGACCAGGCGTGGTGAGCCAGGAAGGATTTTTCGGTGCATCTTTTCCGCGGCCTCCAGCCGCGGGCCTCGAGGAGGGCAACGGCCTTCCTCGCTTTCGCCGCCGGAACGAGGAAATCGAAATCGAGCATCGTCCGCAGCCCCGGATTCCCGTATTGCCCCAGGATCAGAGCCGCCCCCTTCAGGATCATCGTTTCGATGCCGGCCTCCCGGAAAGCCCGCAAGAGAGGCGCGACGGCATGAAACGTCTGCTGATTCTTGGCCCAGGTGGCCTGATAGACGCCGCGGAGTCTGCCCATCATCCGGTCTTGCACGCCGTGGTCGAGAAGGTTCTTATAAAGGAGCGGCAGGAGTTGGCGGGAGGCGATATCGAGTCTGCCGAGGTCGGCGGTCGTCCGCCAGTGCTTCCAGGCTTCGACGGCCTGTTCTCCGGAAAGAAGAGCGGCGCGGACGAGCCACCTCTGCGTTCGGTTCGGCCGGAGGTGCGTCAGCCGGTCTCTTGTCTCCATGGGCGATTTCTAAGATCCGACGAGTCCGCGGAAACTCGGCTTCCGGACCATTTCAAGCGGCGGTCCGGCGTCGACAATCACGCCGTCGTCGAGAACAAAGACCGAATCCGCCGCCTTGAGAATTTCGAGGTCGTGGCTGATGATGAGGATGGAGGGCGGCGGGTCCAGAGCCTTGAAATTGAGCAAGAGCTTGCGGCCCTCGTCGCTCTCGAGGTTGTTGGTCGGCTCATCCAGGATGAGGATTTTCGGGCGGCCGATGAGGGCCCGGGCGATCGCGATTTTTTGGCGCTGTCCCCCGGAAAGCAGGACGCCTTCCTCGCCGACCTGGGTGTCATAACCGGCCGGCAAGTTCAGGATGCACTCATGCGCCCCGGCGGCTTGGGCGGCCTCGATAACCTGCGAGGACGCGATTCCGTTCTTGCCGTAAACGAGGTTCTCGCGGATTGTGCCGGGAAAAAGGAGCGGCTTCTGGGGAACAAGGCCGATCTGCCCTCTCGCCCAGGCGAGATCCAGATCTGAAAGCGGACGTCCGCCGACCTCGATCCGTCCTTCCTGCGGTTTGTAGAATCCGAGAATCAGGTAGGTGAGGGTGCTCTTGCCCGCGCCGCTGGGGCCGAGGAGGGCCGCGGTCTCCCGGGGGGCGATTCGAAAGTCGATGTTCTTCAGAACGGCTCGATCGGACTGGTATCCGAAGGTCACGGATTCCAGGAGGACTTCGCCCGTCAATTCGGCGCGCCTCGTCCCGAAATAAGGTCCCTCGTCCGTGACCTCGAGATCATCGACAAGAAGCTTCAAGGACTCGTAGCCGGCGATAATCTGGGGGATGGTTGACGAGATCGTTCCGAGAGAGCTTCTCAGCAGGCCGACAGCCACGAAAAAGGAGAGGAGCTCTCCGACGGTCATCCCCCCGGAGAGCACCGCCCGCCCGCCGACGACGAGAATCGCGACTCCGGCAGCTCCGACCATGGAATCATGGACGGTCTGATAGGCGGCGTTCAACCAAGCCATCCTCCGGCCGGTCCGGCGGAGGTCATCGATTGTCCGGCTCCGGGTCTCGATCTCGAATTGCTCCGCCCCCCGGGATCGCGTGAGGTCCATCATTTGCAGCGCGGAAAGGATGCCTTTGCTGAAATCCTCGAAGGATTTCCGGAAGACGCGGACGCTGGCCTTGACCGACCTCCCCAGCCAACGGCTCAGAAGATAGAGAAGAGGAGCGATGGCCGCCAGGACCAGGAACAGGAGCGGATTCAGGTAGACGAGCACGGCGCAGAGGCCGAGCGCCGTAACCAACGAGGGAAAGAGCTGGGCGATAAGGGCGTTGCTCATGATATCCAGGCGTTCCGTGTCCTGGACGATGCGGCCGTGGATTTCGCCGATATTGGCCTTGCTGGAATAGCTCCTGGAGAGGGCGTAAAGCTTCTTCAGAAGCTCCCTTCGGAAGCGCCGGATGGCCTCCTTGGTGATTTTGAGGGTCACGAACCTCGTCCAAAGGGTCAACCCGCCGCCGGCGAGCGTGAGGGCCAGGATGCCGAATCCGCAGAGCATCAAGCGCCCGAAATCTCCGGCGGGGATGATCGTATCGAAGCTGTACCTGACGAGAAAAGCGACGGGAAGGATGAGGAGGGATCGACCGACGGAGATGAGGACGTCCAAGACCAAAGTCGCGCAAGAGGACCGATAGAATCGGGCGTAATAGCGCGCGGGCGAAGTCTTCACCGCGGCCGCGCCCCTTTTTTTTGCCGGGCTCGATGGATGGACGATCGGACCACCTGGATCATTTCCGGTGACCCTTCGAACTGCCTTTCGTAGGAATAATTGTGACCGTGGACCCGTCGATAGAGCAGGAGCTCGGGAATGACGGCCATGGGAATTTCGGCATCCTTGGCGCGGAAGAACCAGTCGAGGTCGCACGCGTGTTTGAAGGCGGGGTCGAACATCCCGATCTTCCGGAACACCGAGCGCCGCGTCATGAGCGTCCCCGGACTGTATCCCGTAAAATCGCCACTTATAAGCTTTTGATCGAGCCACACGGGCCGGGCCGTCCCCTCCTCCAGGAAGTTTATCATCCGGCCAATGACGTAATCGATTTCAGGGTGTGCGAGGAGATGGTCGACTTGCAGGCCGAGCTTGTTGGGCGGCCAGAGATCGTCGGCATCGTTAAAGGCCAGCAGCTCGCCCCGGGCAGCCAGAATTCCCACGTTGCGGGCCACCGATTGTCCCTGGTTTTGTTGCGAGATCAGGCGGACGTCGGTGAAGGCCCGGACGATGCGGGCTGATCCGTCGACGGACCCGTCGTCAACCACGATAGTCTCGAACGCCCGGAATGTCTGCGCCAGGATGCTTTCGAGGCACTCCCCAAGATAGCGCTCGCCGTTGCAGACCGGAACGATCACGCTGACAAGAGGCTGTCCGCCGTCTTTGTTTTCCTTTTGGTTCATGGATTCTTCCGCCCGATATGAATGAGATGGCGATACAGGGTATCGTAGCCGTCTGCGCAACGGCCCAAACTGAACAAGCGCGCTGCCCTCTCGCGGGCGGACTCTCCCATCCGCTTGGCCAGGCCGGGATTGTTCAAGAGATCGATAATGCCTCGGGCCAGGGCGGAACTATCCTCCTTGTCGATGAGCAGCCCCGTCTTTTTATGAAGCACCACTTCCCGGAGGCCGCCCACCCGGGTGCCGACCACCGGCCGGGCCATCTGCGCAGCCTGAATCGCGACCAAGCCAAGCCCCTCGAATCGTGAAGGCATGACGACGATGGTCGCTTGATTCAACAGGGCCGGGACGCGTTCCGGTTCGACCCGGCCCAGGAATTCGACCTGTTGTTCGAGCTTCAGGACAGAGACTTGCTGCTCGAGCTTGAGGCGGGCGATTCCGTCTCCGGCGATAATCAGGCGGACTTCCGGGAAAGCGTCCAGAACGCGCGGCAAAGCAGAGAGGGCGAGGTCAAATCCTTTTTGCTCGGTCAGCCGGCCGAGACAGACGAGTGCCGGTTTGTCGAACAACAGGCCTGTGGGTTTTTCTTCGGGCATGTCCAATCCGTTGAGAACGACCGAGGAGCGAGGGACGATCGACGGCACGAGCCTAAGGATCTCCGAGAGGGTTCCCCGGGAAACGGCGGCGATCCAGGTCGCCGCGCGGAGAGCCTTCGCCGTGAGATTATTGTCCCCCCGCACCTGTGCCGCGGGTGCGCTGTGCATGGTGATCAGCATCGGCGCGGGATGGTCTGCGGCCGTTCGCAGGTGGTAAAAGACATCCGGGCCGATATTATGGAGGTGGACGAGGTCGGGTTTGAACGCCCGGCGGAGCCGGCGCAGATCCTCGCTTACACCCGCCACACGGACGAGATCCCGCTCCGCCAGGGGCTCGTGAAAGGGGAATCGGTAAACGGGGATGCCGTCGAAGTCATCTTCGTCGGGCAAGCGGACGGCGCTGCGGGAAGTGACCACCGCCAACTCGAAGCCTCTCTTCCGTAGGGCCGGCAGAAGCCGGGCGGCTAAAACCTCCGCTCCGCCGATATGGGGCCAAAAAGCCTCGATGCCGAAGAGGACCCTCATCGTTCTCCCAAAAATCGGGCAATTGCCCGGGATATCTCCGCCGGATCATTGCTGAGTTCGAGCGCGTAGCAGGGAATCCGAGTGACCCAGCGGCCCATTCTCTGGAAATCCTCGGGGCCCGTCCCCGAGAGTTGAAAAAGCGTGCTCGGCGCGAGGGACTTGAGCGCCTCCGCCGGGGAAATCCGGAAAAGCCTCGTCGCGGGAAGGCCGGCGATCCGCGGAACCAAGATGGCTTCGAGAGGAAAGCCCGACACGGTCTGTTCTGGAAAGTGTTCATACAGAAAGGCGAAGGCCTTTCCATTGTCCCACGCCGAGGCTCGCTCAAGCGCTTTTCGCAGATGGGGCATCCGGTCGGCCATCCCGACATCGATTTTGGCGGAGTTATAGATTCCGTGAACGAAGGACTTCTGCCCCTCGGCTAGCAAAACGTAGTCATCGCCGCCATAAAGAAGCCCGGAAGCGAGGCAGGCCAGCGCAGTCGTGGACTTGCCGGAACCGCTCCTGCCGACCAGCACCGCGCCGCCGCGATCGGATCCCACCGCCGCGGCATGGATGATCTGAACACCTTTGCCCCGCATGTACCAGTAGAGAATCAGGAGCAGGGGAGAAGCGCAGACGAAAGGCGGCAGGACCGAAGCATCCCGTGTCCAGAAGAGGCCCCGGCCGAGCCTGGCATCCAGCATGCTCAGCGTGCACGAGCCCAACCCAAAGGCCACCTGAATCCGATCATCGCCAAAACCGCGGATGGCGCCTCGGGACGCATAGTCATCCAGAGACCAGGGCGGGGGCGGCATCTCCGTGCCGGTCGAAACGCTGTCCCAAATGGAAACGGTCAACGCCGAAGGCCGGCGCGTTTCCACGGCGAGATGGGCGAAGGCAGGAGTGATTGAGGAAACCAGCCGCGGGCCGGCAAATCGGAGCCTGATCGGGAACTCGGCGAGAGAATAAGTCGTCTCGACAGCTCCTCCTGCGGCCCGTGCGGCATTCTCGAAGACGGCCGCGGCCTCATTATAAAATTCGCGAACGCGATCGTTGTCATTGCCCAGACGCTCCTGGAGAGCGTCGTCCCCTTCAGTCTGCATCCTTTCTCTCGGGCGAGCCGGGTTTCCGGGCCGGCCAGCCCCTTTCATCCACTTCATGAATCGGGTCGAGCAGCAACAGCTCCTGCATATCGGAGTATTTTTGGAGGAAAGGAGCCACGAACGCCGGTTTTCCGCTCTCCGTCGGGCGCGGGGCCGGCCTTGCATCCGCCTCGGATTCAGCGGACGTCCCGAGAGGATCGCGGACAATCAGATTTTCCCTCTCAAGCTCTCCCAGAAACCGGATGACCTCATTCTGAATATCCTGGGAGCGTCCCTGATAGCTGTCCAGGACCTCGGAGATAATCCGGCCGACAGCCTTTCCGTCCTCGATGGAGCGCCAAATGTCACAGCCGCATCGATCCAGGCTGTAATAGTCTCCGTTGTCAAAATTGATGATGATGACCTCGCCCCCCATGACCTCATACACCACGGGCGGTTTTTTAATCCGAAACCGGAGGGATAAATTCATTCTTCGCTCCTGTGCCCCCGATGATATACGCGCGGCAAGAACCCTGTCAATTATAAAACCTATTCCCGGCCGAGATGTCCGGCGTATTATGGAAGAAAATGGGTCCAGGCAGACGTGGCGACTCTCGCGGGATCTGACCCTGTATTTTTGGGTTCCGTATTTTGGGATCTGACCCCTTTCTTCTTGGAACGCAGTGACGCGGGGATCTAAACAGCGAGAATTTTTCTCCGCTTCTCTATCTTCTTAGCCGCTCAGTAAAAATCACCTGAAATGAGTATTGACGCCGGGCGCCCCTTTCTGAGTCATGATGACCTCGAAATGCAAGCGGCCTACAATCTCAGATGGCGATGCGTGCAGAAAGAATAGCTCGATGTCTTCCTGGAGGTGTTTTGGGCTTCTTCTAAAATATGGGGTTCTCGGGACGATAGAAAAGATGACCGGAATGAGGAAAAGAATCTGCCGTGGAGATCGCCACGCTTCCCTCGCGATGACATGAGAAATGCTAAACCTATGGACACGTACCGACCGGGCTCGCCGAAGCCGGATTGGAGCAAGCGAGAGGTCTCGTTTATTTGGGCGGTCGGAACATGTTCCCGACGCCGCGGCGCAAGGGCGCCTCGAGACACACGAAAGGCAGGGGGCAGGTTAAGACATCTTATCGATTTTGGAGATCCCCACGTCGTAAGAGCTCTTCGGGGATGACAGAAAAGAAGAAAGGGACAAGAAATTCCTTTTCCGCCCTGGGCCTGGGACGCGTGGGGAATCGGCTTGAATCCCCATCCTGACCTCGTCAACGAGGATATTCCGGCCCGCGGGCGATGTCAACCGCGGCGGCGGCCACCAACCGGCCGATCCCGGCCGCGGCGGGGCTATTTTCCGGACGCACCTCTCCCCGCAGGTTCGGCCACGATCACGGAACATGTTCGGCCGGGGGATCGGGACAATACCTAGCCGAAGGGTCGCCCTCCCAAAGAAGCTCCGGCAAAGCGGCCTGAGGCGGCGGGGGGGGCTCGGCGACAAAGGTCAGCTTGAACCTGTTCACCTTCTTCATGTGGTTCGGGACGTTCAAGAAGAACCGGGTCCTGCAGTTCGTATTCGCCAGCCTGACGGTCCTGTTCTGGCTGCTCGCCGTCCGCGACTGGACGGGCTCGGCCGTCGTCGGGAAGATCGCCGGCTTCGAGGGGATCGTCTGCGGCCTGTCGGCCGTCTATCTGGCCATGGCCGAGGTCCTCAACGAGGCCAAGGGGCGGACCGTCCTCCCCATCGGTCCGGTCAAGACCTAGGGCCCGCCGTCGATCCTCCTTCCGTGTCGGGGATAGGAGACGTCACCTCCCCCTGTGGGGTCCGAAAGGGCCGCCCTCACTCTCCGACTTGCGGGTCTTTTCGAGGAGCTCTTCCCAGATCTCCCTGAGCCCCTTTCCTTGAGTGGCGGAGGCGATATACCGGAGGTCCAACTCCTCTCCGGAGATCTTGATGATCCCGGCGATGTCTCTCAGATGCTTATCCGAACGGCCTTCCCGATAGAACTCGAGCTTGCTGACGATGATATCTTCAGGGGACGAATACGGAATGGTCAGACCGTCCGGGGTCTGGACCGAACGCCGCCTCTCGAAACGCATGCGGTCGAACGGCCCGCCCTTGGGAATGATGACATCGATCTTGTTGCCGGAGGACGGGTGGATGATATTGAACTGGCTCTTGGCGAGGATGGCCCGTCGGATCGAGGATCCGTCGATATAGAACTCCGTCGCCGGGAAAGACCGGAGCAGGCCGGGGATATGGCTCTCCTGGATGTCGGCGACGATATCGATGTCCTGCGTGAGCCGCGGCTCCCCATACAGGAAGGAGGCCATGGATCCGGTGACGAAGTAGGGGATCGCAAGGTCGTTGAGGCAACGGGCGGCGTGATGGAGAAGGCTACGTTGATCCATGGAGCATCCTCTCGGCGACCGTTCGTTCGACTTGGTCCCCGGTCCAGTCGGGGTGGAAAGATCGGATGGCCTCGGTGAGCATTTGCCTCGCGGACAGCCACATGCCGAGCGCTATTTCCAGCCGCTTCTCAGGCGTCATGTCCCGGTAAACACCGGCCATGACGTCATCGACGCTTTCGAACGCGGGGATCCGGTCCTCCATGGCTATGGATGAGTATATAGCATTCCGGAGAGAATCTCGCAACCGTCCGCTCTACGCCCTCCCTATTCCTGCCCGCGGCGGCCGTCATAATCGGCGGCCTGGCCCTCGGCCTGGTCGGCTGCATTCTCGCCTTTCTGTTCGTTCGGGACGAATACGCTTTCGACCGGTTTCATACCCGTCTCGAGGACATTTATTAAGTCCGTTCCGAGGTCCAGGTCCGGAACGCCCGGGGGGTGTTCTAGTCCAGAATGATTAGTGACACTTAGCCGAAGCTTCATTTTCTCTGGATATCTGATGCCCCAGAATGCTTAGGGCCTTTGGCTTCCTCAGTAAGGATCTAAGACTTCCGATCGAGAGTTCGCGTATTTTCTTGAGATTCTTAGGAGGAAAAAGTGTCACCGATCATATGAACGAGTACACGGTCTTGACATCGCCGGGGCCGGAACCTATGCTTCTCCCCGAATGACGTTTCATCTGCCGACGCGGATCATCTTCGGTCCCGGAACGATCGGAGGAATCCGGCGCGTCGTCGAATCCGGGCTGGGCGCTCTGAGGCCTTTCCTTGTTACGGACAGGGGAATCGCCGCCGCCGGAATCCTTGATCGCGTCCGCGATCAGCTTGGCGAAGTCCCGGTCTTCGATGAGGTTGAGCCGAATCCCAGGCACACGACGGTCGATCGAGGGGGGGGACTCGTCAGGGCTCTCAAGCCGGACCTGATGATCGGCATCGGAGGCGGGAGCGTTCTGGACGCCGCCAAGGCCATGGCTTTGCTGGCGACGAACCCGGGGCGCATCGAAGAATACGAAGGCCGGGAACAATACCGCGCGGCGCCGCTTCCCGTCCTGGCCGTTCCGACGACCTGCGGGACGGGGAGCGAGGTCACCTGGGTGGCCGTCATCACCCATGTGGAGCGGAAATTCAAGATGAGCATCAAGGGACCCTTGATGTATCCGGCCGCCGCGCTCGTCGATCCGGACCTGCTCATGTTCCTGCCCTCTCATCTGGTCGCCTCGACCGGCATGGACGCCTTGACTCACGCTCTGGAGGCTTTGACGGCGAAACCGGCGAACTTCCTCACGGAGACACTTGCCCTCGAAGCCCTGCGCCTGGTCTTCCGCCATTTGCCGGCGGCCTTTCGGGACATCCGGCATGACGCCGGGGCCCGAGAGGGCCTCATGGCGGGAAGCCTCCTGGCCGGCATGGCTTTCGGCAACAGCGACGTCGGGGCCGTCCATTGTCTGGCCGAATCGGTGGGTTCGCTCTATGACGTGCCGCACGGCGTCGCGAACGCCGTGTTCCTGCCGGACGTGATGGAATTCAACCTCCCGGCGGCCGAAGCGAAGTACGCGACGGCCGCCCGTGCGGCCGGATTTGAGGCCCGAGACCGGAAACAGGATGCCGCCCGCCTGATCCATGAAGTCCGGGAGCTGTCTCGAACGCTGTCGATTCCGGCATTCGGAGACCTGAAGATTCCCGAGCGCGATTTCGAGATCATCGCCCGGAAATCGTACGAGAACAACTCCAACCCCTCGAACGTGCGCGAGGCTTCGGCCGCGGACTATCTCGCCATTCTGCGCGGAGCCTGCCGGCCTTGATAGCCGGGCGCCTCCCTGCCCCCCAAGTGACTTCATCGTTCGAGGTTCTCCATACTCATGCGAGGCCGGGTGAGGCCCTGGGCCCGGGTGCGCGGTCCCAACACCGTCCAGGATGTGGCCCATGAATTGCGATTCCCGGCAAAACGGCATCGAGAAGTGCGGAATGTGACGACGGCCATCCGGAATCGGATGATTTCCAGCCCTTCGAAGCCATCGGCGACATAGGCCGTGTCGCCGGCCACCTGAAGGCCGTTCGGCCGCCCGCCGTCGAAAAAGGAGCCGATTCTCGCCGGAGCGGAAAGACCAAGGAGACGGCTTACGGCGTTCTGGAACTGATCCCTTCAATCCTCCCGGCCGACCAGAACTTTTCAGTAAACAAAGCTGCGTCCGCAAAAAAAATACAGCAAAGTTAATGCCATGCAGGAGGGGGGCGAGTTTGGGGAAAGCTCTTCTTTTTTGTTGGCTTTCGGTTTCAAACCGTCCGCTTATTGGCAATATCCGGCCGCTCCAGGACGGCGAACGTTGTCGGGGATCGCAGGCCCTTACACGCGCGCCTCAGAGCTCTTTCTCTACGCCGGAGACGTAGACCTTCTTAACGTCGAGGGTGCCGGACTTCATCTCGACGAAGGGCCGGCCTTTCCTCAGGCCGACCGTCCCAAAGCCCGAGGCGGTCGCCAGGAAGGTCCGGAAATCGTCGCCCACTCCGGAGTCGATATGGAGGGCCTTTTCGACGGCGTCGTAGCGGACGCCGGTCAAGCCCTGGAGCAGGCCGTAGCTGCTCATGGCCCGGGCGTACCAGTGGCCGCACTCGTACTCGTTGAAGGGGTTGCGGACGGATCCGTCGTAGCGGTCGCGACAGACCCGGACGATCTCCAAGCCTTCCTCCACCCGTCCCATGAGCATCAGATGGGAGGCCACCTGGTATTCGATGCCCGTCCAGACCTCGTTGCTGTAGACGAACGGCAGGGCTAACTCGCCGCCGCGAGGCCAGGTGCAGAGGAGAAGACCCCCTTCCCTGCCGGCGGCGAAGGCCGGCCGCTGGGGATTGGCGAAGGCGCTCAGGTCATGCTTGAGGTTGTGCTTGTGGACCGCGAGGAGGTGGCTGCGGACCTTTTCGGGGCTCAGGATGCCGCCCACTCCGCACACCTCGGCCATCCAAGCGCCCAGGACTCCGTCGGACAGGCAGCCCGTCCCGTACTGGTATTTGGGGCCCTCCCGGTTGAGGAGCTCGACCGTATCCTTGTAGCCCGGCCCGTTGGCCGAGTAGTCGAGAGGCTCATAGACGGCGTCCAGCCCTTCGGTCTGGATCTTCTGGTAGAAGTACTCGCCGTTCCAGAGCTCGGTCTCGAGGAAACGGACACCCTTCTCGAGGAGCTCTCCGTAGCGGGAGACGTCCTCGCCGAGGGCCCGCCCCATCCCCACGGCGGCCTTCAGGGCTCCCAGATAGAAGCTGCTGCAGTGGCCGTCCGGTCCCCAGTATTCTATGTCGTAGGTGTTGTGGTGCGGCTCCTCGAGAACTCCCCGGCCCCGCGGGTCCCAGGTCCGGATGCAGTAATCGAGGCTGAGCTTGACCTTGGGCCAGATCTCCTTGAGCCAGGCCTCATCCCCGGAGATGCGCCACTCCCGGTGGACCTTCATGATCCCCCCGAGCTGGCCGTCGGCCGCTGCGTGGAAATCGTGGGCGACCGGCCGGATGGGCAAGGCCGAGCGGAAGGTCTGATGACCGCGCTCGTCCTGGCTCTCGTTGAACTCGGTCCGCCGGAGGGTCCGTTCGAGGGAGGGGAAAAGGTGCGGCAGGGCCTGGGCGTAGTTCCAGACGTGGGTGCAGGAGCCGTGGCAGCAGCCCCTATCGTCCGAGCAGCCCTCGAAGCACCACAGGCGCCCGTCGGTCTGGCGGAGGACGGTCGGCGACTTGAGGATGGTCAGGTTCGCCGCGACGGCCTCGAGGACCTCGGGCGGCAGGGTCGAGGCGTATAAGGCGTCCCGGAACAGCGCCGATTTCTCACGGAGCTGGGCGTACTTGGACCGCCAATAATCCGCGACGTCGTAGACGTCGTTGAATCGGCCGGCATACCAGGGAACGTGGTAGGGTGACGAACAACAGGCTTGGGCCTCGGCCTGAGAGCTCCCGGCGGGATCCCGGCCGTAGCGGAGGTCGGTCAGGGAGACGTACCAGGCGATCATGACCCGGACGGTCTTTTCGGCTCCCGGCTCGATCGTCAGGGGCACAAAGAGCGACGCGCCGGGGCTGGGCCCCTCGAGCGGCGGGTTGGCGACCGGCCTGGCCGCCTGGATATTCCTCCAGGCCAGGGTCAGCGCGTCCCACCAGCCGCCCCGGAACCAGCCGTGGTCGACGACGACGTCCGGGTCGTCGACGAAGACGGCCAGCGCCCCGGCGTCGGCCGGTTTCTCCTCGGTCCCTTTGTCATAGAGGACGAAACCGCCCTTGATGGGCCCGATACCGTCGCGCTTCGAACCGGTGGCCATGAAGTTCTTGGTGTTGAAGGAAAACACGGCCTCGATGGCCGCGCGGCCGGGGTTGCGGAACGTATACTCGAGGCTTCCAACGGGGAGGCTTGAATCGTCGGCGTCGCCGGGGATGAACGGGCTCCACCCGGTCAGGGTTACGTCCAGCGGGATGGCCGGATCGGAGAGGGCGACCGTGGCGAAGGGGAAGCGGGCCAGGAACGAGGCCTTCCCGAAGCGCGGCAGGCCGAAGCTCGCCCCCGAGGCCCCGTTGCCGGTCCCGGCGGCCCCGAACAGCTTCCAGCCGGGGACGGGGCCCTCGAGGACCAGGGCCACGTTCGATTCGCCCTTGACGGCGATCGCCGCGAAAGTACAGGGCTCGTTGAAGAACTTGATGACATTGCGGACCGACATGTGCGAGAGGGCCCCCGTGCCCTCCAGGCAGAACATGCCGGCCCCGATGCCGCCGATGGGGAACGCGACGCGGTTGAGATGAGGACCCTCATAAGGGCCGTTGTAGGCCCTTTGGAGAGCCCCGCTCTTTCTTGACGTGCAGGCCGCGGGCCCAAACGCCAGGACGACCGCGAAGATCAGAACGATTCCGATAGCCTGACACCAGTTGTCTTTTCTCAAATGGAGCCCTCCTCGTTTTCGTGCCGAGATCGCTTTGAGGATTTCTGTTGCTCGTCAACGAGAATCCGGGGTTCGACTCGCCAGGATAGGATCCTGCCGGACGGTCAGGGATTTGACCAGGGTCAGGCTGGCCGCCTTGAGGGTCACTTTATAGGCTCCCGGGTCCGCCGGGACGTCGTTGAGCTTTCCCGTTCTGGAGTTGACGCCCGCGTATTTTTTCCCCCGCGCCGTCAGGGATCTTTCGATCTCTTGGTTCAAGCGCGCCCGCCCTTCTCCCATGGGCTCTTTAACGAACTTATCGAGGAGGCCCTGTTCTTCGGCCGTGAGCTCGGGCGGACCGAACCTGAACTCCCAAACGAAGCGGTTAAGGCCGGGCAGGCCCTTCAGATTCGCCGAGAACACCGCGCGTCCTTCGAGGTCGGAAATATCGAGGACCGCTTCTTTCACGTCCGGGCCCAGATGATAATGGATGAGGGCCCCTCGCGGCGGATTGTTCCCCTGGAAGAGGAACTGGCCTCGCGATCCGCCCCGGTTGACCGGAATCCACTGGGTCGCCGTCCGCTGATCGAACAGGTGCGCCGATGCCGAGACCGCGGCCGGGGTCATCTGCTCGAGAGCCGTGATGTCGTCGCAGATCCAGATGCCCCGCCCATGGGTCCCGATGATGAGGTCCCTGAAAACGGGATGGATGAGGATGTCGTGGACGGCGACCGTCGGGAGGTTGTTCATGAACCGGGTCCACATGCTCCCGCCGTCGGTCGAGACGAAGATCCCGAACTCGGTGCCGAGGAAGAGCAGGCCGGGATTGACGAGATCTTCCCGGATGACATAGGCGACCTGGCCGTCGGGCAGGCTCCTCCCGATGTTGGTCCAGGTCTTCCCGAAGTCGAACGTCTTGAACACCCAGGGGGCGAAGTTGTCGCTGCGGTGGCCGTCGAGGGTGACATAGCCAACGCCCGCCTCGAAATGGGAGGCCTCGACCCGGCTGACCCAGAGGCCTTCCGGCACGCCCTTGAGGTTCGGCCGGACGTTGGTCCAGGTCTTGCCCCCATCGCGGGTCAATTGGATGTTGCCGTCGTCGGTCCCGGCCCAGAGAATCGCCGGATTCAGCGGCGATTCCGAGATCGTCACGATCGTACAATGGTTCTCGGCGCCCGTAGCATCCAGGGTCAAGCCCCCCGTGTTCCGGTCGATCTTGACGGGATCGTTCGTGCTGAGATCGGGGCTGATGATCGTCCAGGAATCGCCCCTGTCCGCCGTCTTGAAGAGGAAGTTCCCGCCGAAGTACACGACGCCGGGCTGATGGACGGAGGCCACGATGGGGCTGCTCCAGTTGAAGCGGAAGGGATTGTCGTTGCCCCACCCCTTTTCCTTCTGGAGATCGAGGAGCTCCCGGGTGACGAAGTCGGCGTAGTTGACGATGTTCGCCTTGCGCGGCCTGATGGGGGTCGCCCGCCGGGTTTCCACATCGACCCGGTTGATGCTGCCTTGCTGGCTCTCCGCGTAGACGATGCGCCAGTCGAAGGGATCGACGGGGGTGTAGAAACCGTCGCCGCCGCCGATCCGGAACCAGTGGTCGGTCAGGATGCCCGCGGCGTCGCGGCTGTTGGAGGGGCCGCCCCAGCTGCCGTTGTCCTGGAGGCCGCCGTAGACCCAGTAAGGATCTCGCGTGTCCGCGCCGACGGCGTAGAACTGGCTCAGGGGGAGATTGTCGTAGAAGAGATAGTTTTTCCCGTGGTCGTGGGTCAGGGCCGTCCCCCCGTCGTTCCCGATGTAGAACCGGTCCTTGTTCCCGGGATCCGACCAGAGGGCGTGATAATCGCCGTGGATCCCCGTGCTCTGTGCCTGAAGGGTCTTGCCTCCGTCGAACGAGATGAGGAAGCCGCCGGCGACGATGTAGACGATCCGGTCGTCCAGGGGATTGAGGTAGATGTGGCTGTAGTAGAAGGGGCGGTTGTTGTAGCGATTCATGAATTGCCACGTCTCCCCTCCGTCCTCGCTCCGGTAGATGCCCGTCCCGAGCTTGGTCATATCCCCTAAATCCGGGTTCGGCTTGCCGTCCGGGAGCGTCGCCCGCGGCTGATAACCGTGCTCGACAAAGGCCATGAGGACGTTCGGCTTGGTCCGGCATACGGCCAGCCCGATCTTCCCGAGATCGCCCTCGGGAAGCCCGGCCGTCAGTTTTTTCCAGGAAGCCCCGCCGTCGACCGACTTGAAGATCCCGCCGTTCGGGCCGCCGCTGTCGAAGCGGTACGGCCTGCGGAGGCGCTGCCAGAACCCGGCGTAGAGGACGTCGGGGTTCGAGGGGTCCATGACCAGCTCGATGGCCCCGGTTTTACCGTCGTCGGGGAGGCCGTTGGTGAGCTTTTTCCAGGTCGCGCCGCCGTCCGAGGTGACGAAGAGGCCGCGGGAGCCGGAATAGCCCCAGAGATGCCCGCCCGCGGCGGCGAAGACCTTGTCCGGGTCCGTCGGGTGGGTGACGATCCGGGAGATGGAATGGGTGTCCCTGAGGCCCATATTGGCGAAGGTCTTGCCCCCGTCGACGGACTTGTAAATGCCGTCCCCCCAGGCGATGCTGTTGCGCGGGTTCTTTTCGCCCGTCCCGACCCAGAGGATGTCCGGGTTCGGCTGGAAAATGGCGACATCGCCGATGGATGCGGCCCCGTAAGTGTCGAAGATAGGCTGCCACGTCGTCCCGGCGTTCGCGGATTTCCAGACCCCGCCCGAGGCCGAGCCGACAAGGACGAAGGTGAAGTCCTTGTCGAGGGCCTCGATGTCGGAGATCCGGCCGGACATGTTGGCCGGCCCGATGTTCCGCCAGGGGAAAGCCCGGGCGATTCCCATGTCGTCCTTGGCGTCCGGGGCCTTTTGGGCCATGGTGGCCCCTACGGTGAGAACGCCCACGCACAAAAATACGGCAATGCTCCATTTTTTCACGATTTTCATTCCTCCTTCTCTCGGAATGGACGGTTTCTTTCGTGAAGCCATGATATTTGGCCCGCCGGCGAGTGTCAATCATGCAAAAATGGGGAAATGTCTGCGGCCGCGGCGGCTATGTCGGCTCAGCCCTCCGTCTCGAAGGGGTCGCTCGAGGCTTCGATCCGGATGACCTCGAATCCGCGCCGGGCCTCGACGGCGTTGTGGATGACGCCGGTCAGGACGCAGACCATTCCCGCCAGGAACAAGCCGACGATACCGGCCTGGACGACTTTCGACACGGTGATGAATTGGAGCCCGATGAAAAAGGACGAGAGGATGAAGAGGACGATGCCGGCCGAGTAAGCCGTCACCGTATTCCGGACGAGCTTCAAACGGGCCATCAGGAGAGGAAGCTGGGCATCGATGTTCTCTTTCCGCTCCCCTTTGGGGTCCGCCAGCATCCGGCAGTCGATCCTCCGCTCCTCGTCCTTGAGAAGCCGGATCCTGTTGATGATCGAGGAATATTTGTTGTTCATCCCCAGGAGGAGAAGGGCGCAGGCCGAGACCATGACCCCTGGAACGAGCATCGTCTGGATGATTTGAATGATCGTGATTTTCATCGATGACCTCTCTCGGACAGGGCTTCTCCTCCGCCCGCGAGATACCGGAACGCCCGGTCCATATCGCGGTGGCTGGCGACGAGGATGAGGGTATCCTGCCCGCGGATCTCGAATTCCGCGCCGGGGCTGGTCGTCGGCTCCTCCCCCCGGACGACGGCGATGATCGTCGCCCCCGTCCGGCCGCGGAGGTCGATCTCGCGGAGAATCCTCCCCGCGGCCCAGTCTTCCTCCCCGACGAAGTACGTCTCGGCGGTCCCCGCCGCCAGAAGGTCGGCGATCCGCGCCGCCGCCGGCCGGACGGCGCTGCACGACCCCCGCAACATCCCGTAGCATTCGCCCCGGAGGACTTTCGTCTGGACCTCGATGAGATTGCGAGGGAGATGATATTTTTCGAGAACCCGGGTGAAAATTTCGATCGATGTCTCGAACTCCTCGGGGATGACGTCGTCCGCGCCCAGCTTGAGGAGGTCGTCGACCTCGGCCGTGTAGCGGGTCCGGACGATGATGAACATCTCCCGGTTGAGCTCCCGGACGAGCTTGACCCCGCGCCGGGTCGCCTGCGGGTCCGAAATCGCGAAGACAAGCCCCTTGGCTCGACGGATTCCGGCCTCGAGGAGGATTGTCCGGCTCGAGGTGTCGCCGAAGATGACGGGCTCCCCGGCCGACGCGGCCTCCCTGACGGTCCGGGGATTGAGCTCGAGGATGACGTAGCCGATTCCCGCCTCTTTGAGGACATGGGCGAGATTCCGGCCGTTGAGACCGTAACCGGCGATGATGACGTGATCCTTGCGCTCTCGGTCGGCGCCGCTCGGCGAATCGACGAAACGCGGCCTCCAGGGCAGCCATCTCGCCCCGCGCTCGGCCAAGGCCGGCGAAATCTGGATCAGGAAGGGAGCGGCAAGAAGGGTCAGGATGGACGAGGCGATGAAAGCCTGAAAAATCTCTGCGGGCATAAGGCCGGCCGGCCGGCCGACGCCGGCCAGGACGAAGGAAAACTCTCCGATTTGGGCGAGGGCCAGTCCGGTCATCATCGCGATCCGGGAACTGTAGCCCAGGATCGCGACGGTCGCGAAGGCGACGAGGAATTTCAGGGCCAGGACGCCGGCGACGAGGGCCAGGACGAAAAACTTCGACTTCCAGACCGCTCCCGTGTCGAGGAGCATCCCCACGGAAATGAAGAACAGGCTGTTGAAGACGTCCTTGAACGGCAGGATGTCGGAGACGACCTGGTGGCTGTATTCGGATTCGGCGATGAGCACCCCGGCAAGAAAGGCGCCGAGGGCCAAGGACAGCCCCAGCGAGAACGTCAGGAAAGCCAGGCCGAGACAGAGGAGGAGGGCGGTCAGAAGGAAGGCTTCCCGAATCCTCGTCCGGACGACGAGATAAAGGAAACGGGGCATGAGAAACCGGGCCAGGACGAACGTCGCGGCGATGACCGCGCCGCTCAGGCCGAAGCGAAGGACGATCTTTCCCAGCGAAACGGCCTGAACGCCAGCCAAGACCGGAACCAAGGCAATCATCGGAACGATGGCGATATCCTGGAAAATCAGGACGCCAAGGGCGATTCGTCCCTGAGGGGAATCGACCTCCGCGCGGTCGGCGAGGATCTTCAGGACGACGGCCGTGCTGCTCAGGGCGACGAGGAAGCCGTAATAAATCGCCGACCTCAAAGGCACCTCGAGGAGGAGAAGGACGGCGACCGAGGCCAACACCGTCAGGGTGACCTGGAGCGTCCCGCCGGCCCAGAAGTCCCGGCGGACGCGCCGGAGCTTTTCGGGCGCGAACTCGAGCCCGATGGTGAAAAGCAGCATGACGACGCCGATTTCGGCCAGGACGTTGACCGTGGAGGCGTGGGCGATGAGGGACAGGCCGCCGGGCCCGATGAGGACCCCGGTCAGGAGGAGTCCGACGACGACCGGGAGGCGCAGCTTGTGCGAGACAAAAACGATGAGGACCGAGACGGCGAGGACGACGACCAAATCGCGGAGAATCGCAAGTTCCATCTCGCCGATATTATATCTTTTTTGTCATGCCGGGCGGAACGGCCCGGCCGCCGAGGAACCTCCGGACGAGGCCGTGAATGAGGCCCGAGTCGCGCGCCGGCCGGCTCAGGGCTTCGACGAGGAGTTCACGGCCCTTGAATCCCGCGGCGACGAGCCTATCGAGGAAAGTCCTCCCGGCGGCGATGTCCATTTCCGGATGGCATTGAAGCCCCCAGACCGGTTTGCCCTTGAGGCGGAAGGCCTGAACGGGACAAGCCTCCGTCGAGGCCAGGACCTCGAAGGAGTCCGGGAGGTCGCAGACTTCATCGTAATGCGAGGAAAAGACGTGCGGCGTTCCGGCCGGCCCGAGGAGGTCGTCATCCTTGAGGACGCGGATCGGGATCCAGCCGATCTCCGGGCGCGCGCAACGCCGGACGTGGGCCTCACCGGCCAGGCCGAACGCGAGGAGTTGATGGCCCCAACAACTTCCGAGGACCGCGGCTCCGGCGTCTACGGCTCTCGCGGCGTAAGAGATCTCCTCGTCCACCCAGCGATCACGCTCGAGGATCGAAGCCTCGGAACCCGTCAAAATGACATGGCTATAAGCCGAAGGGTCGGGAAACCGGCCTTCCCGAGCGACAAAGGCGTCCCAGGGAACGTCGAGGTAGCGGCTCCAGTGTTCGACGGGCGGATAGATAGTTGGCCAGAGGGAATTATCGATGATGGCGACCTTGGCCTCCGGTTTCATGCCTCGTCCTTTCGTTTCCAAGGGAAAGATCAGCGGTCACCCGTCAGGCGGAAGGCGCCGATCCGGGTCGAATAGCCCGTCGCCCCTTTCTTCAAGTAATCGCCGACGTACCAGATGGTCCGGTCGTCGCTCGGGTCGACGGCCGTCTGGGAATAGTCCATCCACCGCATCGTCGTCGTCTGGGCCGCTTCGCCCTCGACGAGAACCGCCTCTCTCAGCGTTAGAAAGCCCGGCGGGTCATTCGCCAGGCGGCCGGCGAATCGCTGACCGGCGAAATGGAGCGTGCCTCCGAAAGAATATCCGATGCCGATATTGCCCAAGCCGTCGATGGCCGGACTGGCCATCCAGCGGAAAAATCCGTCGGGCGCATACGTCCCCTGCTGGTGAAGCCGGATCCGCCGGTTCCCGTCGAGCCTAAATTCGTACCAGCGAACGCCTCCTCCCCCCCGGGAGGTGGTGACGGAATGAACGGCGACGATCGATTCGCGGCCACCGATCCGGCGATAGACCAGGCGGGCCATGATCTTATCGCCCTGAGCGTCGAGCCGGCGGTCCGTCCCCGGCTGGGGGACGGCGTTCGTCAGCTGGCCGCCGCCCAGGTACCGATACCGGGCGACGGGGATCTTTTCCGGGCCGTCGAGCCGCGACTCGGCCGGAGTCTCCCAGTCGACATGGAAGGTCCAGACATAGATGCCGTCATCTTCCCGGACACCCTTGAGCTGGGCTCCCCCGGCGGCCATGACGATATTCGGCGCACCGGGCGGCGGAAGCTCCTTCCCGTCGAGGTCGGCGGCATTGAGGAAATTCGCCCCGTCGACGACGAAACCCATCTCCCTCGCCGGCTCCCCCTTGAGCATTTTCGACCGCTCGGCGACATAGATGTGCTTCTCGATGACGTCGTCGCCGGTGCTTGTCGGGACGTAATACCCGTCGGGCCAGACGGCCGGACGGGGATAATCGGGAAAAAGCGGCCGGACGAATTCATAGCGGTAGTACGAGCCCAGGGGGTCCGGGCCGGTACTGACGGCATAGCACATGGCGTAGGAACCCCCCGGATTTTCGGGAGGGCGCTTCTGTCCGGGCAGGCGAGGGAGCGGAGGGGCAACGTCCTTGTCCGCGGCCGCGGGGGCGGGAGGCTGGAAAAGGACGAGGGGAGGACCCGGCTGTCCTTCTACGCCGGGCAGGCTGAAATGAACGGGCTCTCCCGACTTCGGTTTCGGAGGCTCGTTCGGCCGCGGCGGAAGGCGGCGGAAAATCGGCATGACGATGAGCCAGCGGTCGGCCAGCTGGTCGTAACGGACGACGGCGTCGCCGTTGTTGATCTTCGCCGCCGAGCCGAAGTCCCGAAAAACGTTGTTCGTCGCCACAGGCCCGTAGAGGACCCGGCCCGTCGTCTCGAAGCGCGACCCTTTTTTCGTGAAGACGGCCATCCGGGAGTTGACAATTTGGACGATGTGGTCCGGGCCGACGGCCAGCGAATTATCGGAGGGATTTCGAAACGAGGCCGTGCCCTGCGGTCCTACGAATCCCTCGCCGAGCCCGTCGAAGGCGGCGATGATTTCCGGCGGCGGCTTCGTCCCCTGTTCTGTCTGCTCGACCGAACTCAGGTCGACCGTCTCCGGCCGCCGTAGGGCCGCCTGGGACGGGCCGGAACGAAAGCCCGAGAGAGCCAGCGCCGCGAATCCGAAGGCCAAGGAAATTTTTCGGCTTTTCGTCATCGGCGGCATCCTACGGCCCGGGCCACGGCCATGTCAAGGATTTTCCCCGCTTGCGGCTCCCCGGCCGATTTCTCGGGACGTGTCGCAGCGACATGCCCATCCTCTAACCCCGGCCCCGGGGAACCAGTCCCGTCGGTTCGCCCCATCGGCCAGGCCGATGGGACCCCCTTCCGCTACGGGGTCACGAGGACGGCCATGCCGCTGCCCGACACGTTCCGGCCGTTCTTATCTGAGGCCCGTATTCGAAGATCGCTCACGAAAGCCCATCCGATCGTCGGCGGAGCGGAGGGTCTTCAATCGGGAGAGCGCCAAAGCGCCGAGGACGGGGCCGATGGCCAAGGCGGTGAATGCCCAACGCCAGCCGGCGATCTGGCCCAGGCGGGCGACGAGAGGAATGGAGATGACGGTCACGGCGAAGCCGATCCCGTTTTGGATGGTCAAGGCCGTGCCGGTGTACTCCGCCGGACAGGCCTCCGCGGCCAGGGCCGAAAACTGGGCGGAATCGGCCACGGCGGCGGCTCCCCAGACCAGCATCACGAGGACGAACAGAGTCCCCTGGAGAGTGAAGATCAGGCTCGAAAGCAATCCGCAAATCGCGGAAACGGACAGAGAGGATAGGGCGACGGTCCTCGCCCCTCTCCTCCGGGAGAGGAGCCCGCCCAGGACGCATCCCGCGGTGCCGGCCGCGACGACGGCGAACATCAGGAGCGAAACCGTCTCCGGCGCGAGAGGACGACGGCCGATAAACCTGGCCGCGATGAAGAAACCGCCGAGCGACCACAGGGCATAGAGCTCGCCCATGTGGCCGAAGTAGCCCAGCGATTGGAGAAGAAACGGGCGATGGCCGAAAAGGCGAAAGGCAGCCCGGAAATCGAATCGGGCCGCCTGGCCGAGATACGGACCATCGCCGAGGACATACCGGACGATCAAGCCTCCGACGACCGCCAGCCCGGAAGCGGCCGAGACCCACACCCGCCAGCGGACGACGCCGCCCAGGGCGAGGATGAGATAAGGCAAAGCCGTTCCCAAGGTCAGCGCCCCGACCATGACCCCGAGCCCCCATCCCAGCCCGCGGCGGTACCATTGGGCGACGATTTTCATCCCGACGGGATAGACGCCGGCCAATGTCAGGCCGGTCAAAAAACGGAGGAAAACGGCCGGCCCCAATCCGCGCGAAAACAGGGCGAAGGCGGCGTTGAAGACCGCACCCGCCAAGGCGGAAAAAAAGAAGACCCGCCGGGATTTGAAGACATCGGCCAGGTTGAGCAGGGCAAAGATGAAAGTCCCGGCGATGAATCCCAGCTGAACGGCGATCGTCAGCCAAGACGCCTGGACGTCGGAGAGGTCCCAGGTTTTTTTCAGGACGGGAGCGGCCGCCGTCCCCGAAAACCAAGTCGAGGAGGCGAGAAGCACGGCCAGCGAGACAAGACCGAGGGCCCGCCTTCGTCCGGCGGCGTCGGGATTCGTCATGCGGCGCCCGCTTGGGCGCAGGGAAGGCTATGCGAACCCTCTGACGTTGTCAAGATCCGGGAACGGCCGATCCGTGGAATGCGGCGGGAAATTCCCCTATAATGGTCCATCGGCCGATGCGCAGAGCTTTTCTCCTCCTTGTCGCCGCCCTTTTGGTTCCCTCGTTTTCCGCCTTCGCCCAGACGCCCACGACTCTGACCGACACCCTCGGACGCAATATCGCCATCCCCGCCAAGGTCGAGCGCGTCCTTTCGCTCCAGCCCGAAATCACCCGCCTCGTCGTCGCCCTGGGAGCGGCCGACCGCCTCGTCGGGATCGATTTTTTTCTCCGGAACCACGACGACCTCTTCAAGGTCGTTTTTCCCGGCCAAGCCAAGCTTCCCCTCGTCTCGATGGCCAATTACAACGTCAACCTTGAAGTCCTGGCCGGACTCGCGCCGGACGTCATCTTTGGGGCGCCGGAGGACAGGAACGTCATCGAGGCTATCGAGACGAAGACCCGGATTCCCGTCGTCGCCCTTTCCTCGATGGGCCGCTTCGCCCGTCTTCTCGAAGAGCTCCGCCTCGTCGGCCGGATTCTCGGCCGGGAGGAGCGCGCCCGGGAGCTCGCATCCGGATTCGAGGCCCGCTTGTCCGGGATCCGGTCCCGCCTCGAGGGCCTCCCCCATTCGTCCAGGCCGAAGGTCTTCCTCTCTTTCTGGAACGTCCTGACCAACACCCCGGTCTTTTACGAGCCCGTCAACGCCGCCGGCGGCGCCAACGCCGCCGAGGGACTCCTCTCCTCCTACGCCGGGACCCTGAACGCCGTCGTCCCCCTGGAGAAAGTCCTCGTCTGGGCCCCCGACATCATCCTTCTTCACGGAAACTACCCCCCTCCGCGTCGCGAACTGACCGTCGCTTCCGTCCTCGCCGACCGCCGGATCGCCTCCCTCGAGGCCGTCCGCCGGAGGCGCGTTTACTACACGTTCGGGTTCTGGAACTGGTGGGATTTCGCCGAGGTCCAGGTCGAGACGGCTTATCTCGCCAAGATCTTCCATCCCGACCGCTTCGCCGACCTCGACCTCACGGCCCTGGGGAACTCCGTTTTCCGAGAGGTCTACGGAATCGAAAACGGCTATTCGACCCTGTGCCGCATCCTCCGCTGCGAGGAATGGGTCCATGGCCGCTAAGCCGAGGCGGGCCCTCTTCGTCTTCCTCCTCGTCCTTCCCCTTCTCGTTTTCGTCGCTTCGCTCTATGTCGGGACATCGTCGATTTCTCCGGCCGTCTTGGCGAAGACCCTCCTCTCGCCGTTCGTCCCTTCCTGGAAAGCGGAGATTCCCCAGGCGATCTTCGACATCGTCTTCGCCATCCGCCTGCCCCGCCTCCTTCTCGCCCTGGCGGTCGGCGCCGCCCTGGCCGTTTCCGGCGCCTCACTCCAGTCGCTTTTCAAGAATCCCCTGGTCAACGAATACATCCTCGGAATTTCCTCGGGCGCCGCCTTCGGCGCTTCCCTATCCTTCGTTGTCTTCGGCAGCCGGATCCCCCCCCAGATCCTGGCTTTTGCCTTCGCCGTCCTGGCCGTCGTCCTCGTCCTCCTCATTTCCCGCCGTTCGGACTCCCCCGTCGTCTCGGTCCTCCTCACCGGAGTCATCGTTTCGGCCTTCTTTTCGGCCCTCCTCTCCCTCGTCGAGTATTTCGCCAGTCCCTACTCCCTCCAGGCCCTCTTCTTCTGGCTCATGGGCAACCTCTGGAAGGCCGGCTGGGCGGACCTGGCCGTCTCCCTGCCCGTCATCGGGGCCGGCCTCGCCGTTCTTCTCCTCATGCGCTGGCGCTTCAACGTCCTGTCGCTGAGCGACGAAGAGGCCCGTTCCCTGGGCGTCCGCCTCCGCCGGGAAAAATTTATCGTCCTCGCCACGGCGACCCTCATCACCGCCGCGGCGACGTCGGTGGCCGGAATCATCGGCTGGATCGGCCTCATCGTCCCCCACCTCGTCCGGATGATCGGCGGGGTCGACAACCGCCGCGTCCTCCCTCTTTCGGCTGCCCTCGGGGCGACCGTCCTTCTCATCGCCGACGACATCGCCCGGAGCCTGGCGGCCTTCGAGGTCCCCGTCGGAATCTTCACCAGCCTGATCGGCATCCCCCTCTTCATCATCCTCCTTCGCCGGGCGGGAAAGGTGTGGCGATGAGCCTTCGCGTCCGCGACCTCGTCTTCCGCTACCGGGCTTTCGAACTCCGCGTCGCCCGCCTGGCCTTCGAAAAAGCCCGCCTTTCGGCCATCGTCGGGCCGAACGGCGCGGGGAAGACGACGCTCCTGAAATGCCTCGCCGGCCTCCTTCCCGTCCTCTCCGGGACGATCGACCTCGACGGCCGGGACATGGCCTCTCTCACCGAGCCCGAGCGGGCCCGGCGCCTGGCCTTCGTCCCCCAGGAACACGGCGCTTCCTTCAATTACAGCGTCCTCGATTTCGTCCTCATGGGACGGACGGCCCGCCTCCCGCTTTTCGCCGTCCCCTCGGCCGAGGACGTCCGGGTCGCCGAGGAGGCCCTGGCCTTCGTCGGCTTCGCCGCCTTCGCCTCCCGACCCCACTTCGAGCTCAGCAGCGGCGAGCGGCGGATGGTCCTCATCGCCCGGGCCCTGGCCCAGCAGACCGACCTCCTCGTCCTCGACGAGCCGACGACCTTTCTCGACCCGAAGCACGAGGCGGAGGTCATGGACCTCGCCCGGAAGCTCGCCGCGGAGAGGCAAAAGACCGTCCTCATGACCCTCCACAACCTCGACATGGCCGTCCGCTACGCCGACGTCCTGGTCTTCATGAAAAACGGAGGGGTCGTCGCCCAGGGCCGGCCGGGCGAGATCCTGACGGAAGAGCTCCTGACCGGCGTCTACGACCTGCCGATGAAGCTCCTCCGGCTGGAAGGCCGGACTTTCGTCCTGAAATAGCGATCGACGACGGGACGATGGACGCGTTGGCAAAGGCCTCGGCCTGTGTTAAAATGCGGCCGCGAAATGAAGCGAGAACATCTAGCCAGCATCCGGGAGCGGGTCCGACTGAAAATCCGCTACCTGAACGGCAGCCGGCTCTACTACGCCTTCGTCGCCGGCGGAAACGCCGTCATCCGCGACCAGGCCTACCTCAACAAGATCAACGTCTTTCCCGTCCCCGACGCCGACACGGGGACCAACCTCGCCTCGACCTTCCGGGCGATCGTCGAGGGGGCGAGGGCCCATCGCTCGATCAAGGAGACCCTCCGCTCGATCGCCAACGCCGCCCTGGCCGGCGCGCAGGGCAATTCGGGGATTATCTTCGCCCAGTTCCTCCACGGGATGAGCTCCGAGGTCGAGTCCGACCTTTTCCTGACGACTCATTCCTTTGCCGAGTCGGTCCGGAAAGCCGTCAAGCACGCCTACAAAGCCCTCATCTCCCCCGTCGAGGGGACGATGCTGACCGTCATCCGGGAGTGGGCCGAGGCCGTCTGGGAGCGCAGGCACAAGACCCGCGATTTCGAAGTCCTGTTCTCGGAGACCCTCCAGGCCGCCCAGCGGTCTCTCGAGGAGACGCCGAAGAAGCTGGAAGTCCTGGCCAAGGCCGGCGTCGTCGACGCCGGAGCGAAGGGATTCGTCGATTTCCTGGAGGGGATTCTCCAATTCATCCGGAAGGGCAAGATCGGACCTTCGGCCTTCCCGGCGGAGGCCGATTCCTGGACTTTCGACGAGGTCAAAACTCCGTCCCGCAGCAAGGCTCTTCACCATCGCTATTGTTCCGAGGCTCTCCTCATCGGCCGGGCGCTCGACCTCGAAGGCGTCCGGGGCATCGTTCAACGCTACGGGGACTCGGCCGCCGTCGCCGGCTCGCCGGAGCGGATCCGGATTCACGTCCACACCAACGATCCCGCCGGCCTGTTCTTCGAGCTCAAGGACAAGGGGACGATCGCTCAAATCAAGGCCGACGACATGCGTCTTCAGCATGCCGCCGTCTACGCTCCGAAGTCCAAGGTCGCCATCGTCACCGACTCCGCCTGCGACCTGCCGGCGGAGCTCCTCGACGAGCGCCAGATCCACGTCCTGCCCCTCATTCTGAACTTCGGCGAACAGCAATACCTGGACAAGGTCACCATCACCCCCGAGCGGTTCTACGAGCTCCTCCGAACGAGTCCCATCCACCCCAAGACGGCCCAGCCGTCCATTCGCTCGGTAGCCAACCTCCTCGCCTTCCTGGCCACCCATTACGAGTCGGTCGTCATGATTTCGATCTCGGAAAAGCTGACCGGCGTCTTCCAGCTCGGCCTCAAGGCCGCCGAGAAGCTGGCCGGCAAGAAAATCACGGTCATCAACTCGAAAACGCTCTCCGCGGGGCTCGGGCTGATCGTCGCCCGGGCCTCGGACATGGCCCTCGCCGGAGCTTCCCATGAGGAGATCGTCGGGGCCGTCGAGGACTGGGTCGGGAAAAGCCGCCTCCTCGTCGACGTCCGGACGCTGAAGTACATGGTCCGCGGCGGACGGGTGAGCCGGGTGAAGGGCCTGGCGGCCCGGCTCCTGAATGTCAAGCCGATCATCACCTTGGATGCGGAGGGAAAAGCCGCGGAAGCCGGCAAGTCTTTCAGCCGCAAGGGCAACATGGCCAAAATCATCCGCCTCGTCGCCGCCGAGGCGGGGAAGAAACCCGTCTGGAACTACGCCGTCGTCCACGCCCTCGATCCCGCGCGGGCGGCCGTTTACGGCCAAAAGCTCACGACCCTCCTGGGGCGTCCTCCGGCCTATATCATGAGCGTCGCCCCCGTCATCGGGGTTCACAGCGGCATCGGGGCCGTGGCCGTGGCTCTTCTCCACGAATGACGATTTTCCCCGCCGCCGCCCTGGCCGTCGGCATCTACATGACGGCCGTCTTCGTCATCGCCCTCGTCCGCAAGGACAACTCCGTCGCCGACATCGCCTGGGGCCCCGGATTCATCCTCGTCACTCTCCTGGCCTATATCCGGGAACCGGCCGGAGCTCCCCGTCGTCTCCTTGTCGTGGTCCTTGTCGCCGTTTGGGGATTGCGCCTCGCCGTCCACATCTACTTGAGAAACCGGAAAAAAGCGGAGGATTTCCGCTATGCGGCCTGGAGGGCGAAATGGGGACGATGGTTTCTCCCTCGAAGCTATCTCCAGGTCTTCCTCCTCCAGGGGCTTTTCCTCCTCGCCATCGCTACGCCGGTCCTCGTCATTCTCCGCGAGCCGGACGGACCTCTGGACGCCTGGTCCTGCGTCGGCGCGGCCGTCTGGCTTTTCGGACTCCTCTTCGAGGCCGTGGCCGACGCCCAAATGGCCCGGTTCAAGAGATCCCCAGGAAACAAAGGCCGGCTCATCACCACCGGCCTCTGGAAGTTCTCCCGCCACCCGAACTATTTCGGCGAGGCCGTCCTCTGGTGGGGCGTTTTCCTGATGGC